>Ga0075021_10000182_pt1 | contig 34982 bp, 24 predicted proteins | sample ColStrG_CSR_2012_FD_72749 | JGI IMG/M metagenome (GOLD analysis project Ga0075021, IMG submission 72749) | Freshwater sediment microbial communities in response to fracking from Pennsylvania, USA - Cold Stream Run_MetaG_CSR_2012 | ecosystem: Environmental > Aquatic > Freshwater > Creek >...
TTGTACGCTTTCCGCGCATGGCTATTGCACTCGATGGCGAACTTGGCGATGCCGTTGTTGAAACTCAGAATGCGCGCGATATCGTCCTCGCGAACCACGGCGTCTCCGCGCGACAGATGCCAGCCGACTAGTTCGATCGGCATTCCACTCAGCATGACGATGCGCGCGGCTTCGGGATCGACCCAGATGTTGTACTCGGCGGCGGGCGTCACGTTGCCTTCGCAGCACGGAGCGCCTCCCATCACAACGCAGCGCCCAACTCTTGCGGCGATTTCCGGGCGCTTTGCCAGCGAAAGAGCAAGATTCGTCAGCGGCGCGAGTGTGACGATGACAATTCCGGGGTTGGCTTCTACGGTCTCGATGATCGCGTCGACCGCGTGCAATTTTTCAGCAGATCGCTGGGGTGGCGGATAGCCCTGGTCGCCGAGCCCGTCGCGGCCATGAAACCAGGTTGCGTTCTGATACGGGCGAAGGAGCGGTTTCTCCGCGCCCATATATACCGGCACGTCACCGCCGCAGAGTTCGACGGTATAAAGAGCGTTCCGCGTCGACTGTTGAACCGGAACATTTCCGGCGACAGTCGCAATCGCGGCGACCCGGACATCCGGCGCACGGAGGGCCATGATCAGTGCGACGGCGTCATCGGAAGCTGTGTCGGTGTCGATGAGGAAGGTGCGGGGCATTCGCGTAGGATAGCAAAACCCCGTCCGGCCGTAAGGTCGAGAGCCTCAGCGATGATGTGGGATAGGCGGCGAGGCGAGGCGCTCTCGGGACAGCGGTCAAGGTGCCGGCGCTACACGTTGCAGCGTTACCGCGCCAGATTGCGCCGCAGGTCCTCGGCGTCCAATTCGCCTTCCCACCGCGCCAGCACTAGCGTGGCGACGCCATTGCCGATCATGTTTACGACGGCGCGGAACATGCTCAGAAAGCGATCGATCCCCAGAATCAGCGCCATCCCCGCGACAGGAATCGTTGGAACCACGGATAGTGTAGCCACCAGCGCAATGAACGACGCGCCCTGCACTCCACTTGCGCCCTTCGAGGTCAGAATCGCAACCGCGAATATCGTGAGTTGCTGAGTCAGAGTCAAGTGAGTGTTGGTAGCCTGCGCTACGAACAGAGCCGACATCGTCATGTAGAGGCTGCTGCCGTCGGTGTTGAACGTGTAGCCCGTTGGAACCACCAATCCGACGAGCGACTTCGAGCAGCCCAGCCGTTCGAGCTTTGCCATCAGAGTCGGGATCGCCGTTTCCGATGAACTTACCGCCAGCACCAGCAGAATCTCTTCTTTGATATAGGCCAGAAAACGGAAGAGATTGAAACGTGCGGCCCAGGCGACCGCGCCCAGCACGATCACGACAAACAGAATCGAGGTGAGCCAGAAGGTGCCAATCAGGCGGGCCAGCGGTCCAAGGGAAGCGAGTCCGTACTTGCCGATCGTGTAGGCCATCGCGCCGAACGCGCCGATGGGGGCGAACTGCATCAGGATGTTGGCGACTCCGAACACGGCGTGTGAGAGAGCGTCAATCAAGTCGATCAGCGGCTTCACGCGCGATCCAGCCGCCGAGAGGGCGAATCCAAACAACAGCGCTACAAAGACGACCTCGAGGATGTCTCCCTTGGCAAAGGCGTCGACTACGGTCGTGGGAATAATGTGGAGCAGGAATTCGCTGATGCTTTGCGCCCTGGCTTGCCCCGCATATTCCGACACGGCCTTCGCATCGAGCGTGGCCACGTTCACATTGAACCCGCTGCCCGGGTGCACAACATTGCCCACGACAAGGCCGATGACTAGAGCGGCGGTAGAGACGACTTCGAAGTAGATGAGCGCCAAGCCGCCTACACGGCCGACCTTCTTCAGGCTCTGCATGCCCGCGATTCCCGTGACCACGGTGCAGAAGATGATCAGGGTGATGATCATCGAAATCGCCCGGATGAAAGCGTCGCCGAGCGGCTTCATCCCAATCGCTTGTACCGGACGCAAGTAGCCCAATATCACGGCAGCCACCATCGCCACTACCACCTGCACCCAAAGCGCGCGGTAGAAAGGCAACTTGCTGGGCGGCTGCTTGTGTGAAGCGTCGGCTTCGGATGTGGGAACGGTCACCATCATGGGTCCAAAGAGAAGTTGATTCGTTTTATTTTGCAGGCTCGGGCTTCGCAGGCTCCGGTTCGAGCGTGCGCACCAGCCACGGGATGATCACTTGTTTGAAGATCACCGGGTCGGGCCAAACCTTGACCTGCCGCCCCAGATGTCCGCCTTGCGGATTGATCCAGGCGGTCTTTGGCACGTCGCCCTGGTTAAGCAGCAGGTAAATGTCGGAGATCGGAACCTGCGTATCCAGAACCCCCGCCAGAATGAGCATGGGGGCCATCGGCTTGCCCAGCAGGCCCTGCTTAACGAGCGACATTTTCGGCAGCACCTCGGCCATTTCGTCAACCGTCTTCACGTTGTCGAAAATCGCCATCAACGCCGGGACCTGATCGAACAGATACTCACGGTTGCCGAGCAGGTGATTCATCAGAAAGTCTTTCTGGAAAAAAGCGTCGGTGGGCGGCGATTGCGCGCTCGCGCCACGAAGGCGTGCCCGCTCAACGATGGCCATCTTGGTCGCCCAGTACGCGCCCCAACTGACGCCGTGCATCGCGACCCGGCTCTTGTCGATCTCCGGACGCGTGGCCACGTAGTCGAGCACGCGCGAGAGCATACGCTCTGAAGTTTCGCTGACTTTGATCGGGTTCTGCCCTGTGCCGGGGCCATCTACGGCTAGATAGCCGATGCCGAAGGGCAGGATCGCGCTGAAACTTTCCGCCAAGTCTTCCTTGCGGCTGTCGAGCCCGTTCACGGCCAGCACCAGCGGCACGGGCGCGGGCGCGTTTTTCGGCAAGCGCAGGTAGCCGATGATTTCTTTGCCTTCGAAGGGAATGCGAACGATTTCAAGGGGCGGGTCCCAGAATTGCGCGTGTGCCAGAAAAGCCGCAATCGCTTTTTCGTACGAGCGCTGTTTGCCGGGAGAAGCGGGAATCGGCCAGCGCCCGAAGGAGTAGAGCCGCCAGGCGCGGATGTAGTCGGCATTCGCGATTGCCGGGTCGGTTTTCTCCAGCGACTTCGCCTCGTTCATGTAGCGATCGGCCACGCCCATGAACGCCGCGGCCCACTCGTCTTTGTCCTTAGTGTGGATCGAGGTGAAAGCTTCCTTCACGTCGGCGGGGTCGAGCCCGATCAGCGGATACATTCCGTTCTCGGCCCGATGAACAGCCTCGGTCTTGATTTCGTCGAGCGTCCGCTCGGTACGCTGCTGGCAAACTGCAACGGGCGTCATCGCGACAACGGCAAGAAGGATTCGAGAGACAGGGAGCATGAGACGTAGGGCTTGTTCAGGCACGAAACTCCCCTTTCGTATCGCACAGGTGGGACAGTTGATCTCTGGGATCGATGTGTCTGATGGTGAATCTATCCGTCGAACAGAAGGTAACACCAATCTCAGTCTTCGAAAATGATGGGGCCGGATCAGGACCCGGCCCCCTGCGGGGAAGCGCAGTCGCTAAAAAATGAACTTCAGGCCGAGTTGAACCGAGCGCGGGCCTCCCGAACCCACGGCTGGGTTGGCGGCGGCGACGTCTGGCGTGGCGCAACCGCAACCGAAGCCGCCCGCTGACGGATCGTTGAACCCGAAACCGTTCTGTCCGCCGTAAGGATTGGCTAAGTTGGGATGGTTGAAAATGTTGAAGAACTCCGCCCGGAACTGGGCGCGGAAGCGCTCGCCCAAATGCCAGTTCTTTGCGAGCGAGAGATCCAGGTTCTTGAAACCGGAATCGGGGAAGATGTTGCGCCCCATCGTGCCCAAGGTTCCGAGTGGCGGAGGCAGCATCATGGAATTGCCTTTGGCATAGCAGCCATGAAAGGCCAAGGATTCGGTTGCCGCACCCGGGGATCCTCCATCCAGCGCGAGAGCTTTCGCATTGCAGGCCGCATTGCTGGTCGGCGCGGATGGGGCGTCGGTTCCGGGAAAGAATGGGGTACCTGTCGATCCCGACTTGAAGTCGCCAGGTTTCCCGTAGAAATTCCAGCGGATAGGGCTGCTCGCCGGAGGACTAACGGGCAACGGACCTATGCCGGCAGCATCGGTTCCCTCATCGATCACCCCCCACTTTTGCGGACTCTGCAGTGTGATGATCGAGTTGAGTTCCCAACCTTCCAGAGCCTGCGCGTAGCCCTTCTTGCCGGGAATCGCATAAGTGAGCGAAACCGTGAGGCGATGCCGCACATCGAAATCGCTATTGGCGTATTCGGCTTTCGGGTTATAGGCGTTCTGCGGCAGTCCTGATCCGTAACCGAAATCCCAGTTTGCGCCTACGTTATCGAGAGAGTGTGAGTAAGTGTAGCCGGCGACCATATTCAGGCCATGGAAATTTCTGGAGTTCAGTGTCGCTTGCAGGCCGTTGTAATTTGACCTGTACACGTTCGCCATGTTGAAGATGTTGCTGAGATACGGAAACTTCGCGTTGAATGGCCTCGGTGCCTGTTCGTCGGCAGCTACACAATAGCCATTTTGGCGAGTGTCATTGACGTCGTACAGTGGTGGCCCGCCCGGAGTTGGATTTGGAAGGAGATCCGCCGGCGAATTGCAATTAGCGACGTTCGCAGCAGGCCAACCCGACCCTACCGGCGGCTGATTAATATCGCGAATGCCGGTCAGCTTCCCGCCGTGGTTACCGACATAAGCGATTTCCAGAGTAAGATTTGGGGTAAACGCGTGTTGCAGACTGAGGGTCCAGTTCCACACGTAGGGCGTGGTCAGATTGCGGTCCACCGTCATGATGGGACATTGATTTGGCGGAGCGCAGTCGATCGTGGTGTTGTAGACCGGTGTGTTGTCCCAGGTCGTCCCGGGACCGAAGGTCAGGAAATTCTTTTTGAGGACGTTTCCGGTGGTGATCGTGCCGCCGGGGTCGATCGGGACACCTGCGTTGAGACCACCCGTCGGAACACTGCCCGGGCCAAAGGCGTTATTGAAAGCGATGAACGACTGCCAGTTCACGGTCTCGTAAACTAGACCTCCGCCGCCGCGGATCACCGTCGTTCCTTTACCGTTGATGTCCCAGGCAAATCCGAAGCGCGGCGCGAAGTTCTTGTGGTCAGGTTTATAGAGGCTGCTAATTCGATTGGACCCCGTGTTCACCTGCACTAAGCCGACGTTCGAATCAAAGTTACCTAGGAGGTTGTGAGCTTCCTGGGGGACAGTACTGAACTCGTATCGCACTCCGAAGTTCACAGTCAGACGTGGGGTGACGCGCCAGTCATCCTGAACAAACGCGCCATAGGCCCAGTTATGGAGTTGCAGCGTCGGATTTCCCACCTCCAAAGTTGACTTAAACGGCAAGCCGGCAAAGAAGTCCTCAAGCGGTGTGGAAGTGGTGCCGTTCAACACCGAGCCCAGGAAAGTAATGCTGCCTCGCGCATTCCCGTAGGCTGCGTTCTTGACGTTATCGTAGCGCAGTTCGCCGCCGAACTTGAGCGCGTGCCGGCCGGCGGTGTAGGAAACGTGATCGATGAACTGCGTGATGGAGTCGGGTCCCTGGAACTTTGGCCATTTGAAGCCGCCCAGGCCGGGAAAGAAGTATCCGCCAAAGCCGATGCGCGGCAGTCCGCCGGTGTTTGGACCGGAGACCCCGGTGACGAGCCCGTAACTGGACCCGGGTGTATTCAGATCGCCCGGCAATGTCGGCTGGTATAGGCGGTTGTATCCGCCGCGGAATTCGTTCACCCACCGGGGATTGGGAGTCCACGCCCAGTTCCCGCCCACCACCTGCGCCCGCGTGTGAATTTTCGATCGCCACTTCGATTGATACTCCGGAAAGTCCTCGACCGTCCCCGAGTTGTTTCCGAAGAAGTACATCCCGCTGATACGGCTCTTTTGGCTGACGTTAAAATCCAGCTTGCCGATCGCATTGTAAACTTTGACGTCGTTGGAGAACCCATTTGGGATATTGATGTTTGGATTCTTGTTAGTGGGGAAACCGGTTCCGTCGCATGTGCCCGATAACGTGCACCCGGCAACTTTCAAACTGGCCGGGCTGACACCGGGCCCCCCTGCCCTCTGTAGGTCCGCAATCACGTCAACAATGCTGTTGGTGCAGTCGCCGGTGAGGGAACCGAAGAGGCAGTTGGGAGTTGAAGGTGTCGGCATGGTGACCATGGACGGGCTGGTGACGCCTCCAAAGGAGTTTCCTACGTCGTAGATCTGCCCCTCGTAAGCTCCGAAGAAAAAGGCCTTGTCTTTCACAATCGCCCCGCCGAAGCTGCTGCCGTATTGTTCCAACGTTCTATGCAGCTTCGCGTTGGGTACGGTATTGAAGAAGTTGCGAGCGTCAAAGAGATCGCCGTCGCGCCCAAACGCGAACGCGGTGCCGTGAATCTGGTTGGTACCAGACTTGAGACCAACGTTAACCACCGCGCCAGGCTTCCACCCAAATTCCGCCCGCGCGTTGATTTCCGTGTTGAATTCCTGAATCGAGTCGATCGGCAGAATGGTCGCCGAATCGCCGGCGATACCGGCACCGTTGATAATGGCTTGGCCGGAATAGGGCTCGCTGTTGAACAGACCCTCCACGAAGTAGGCGTTGTCTTCAGCGCGCAGTCCGTTTGTGCTGGTGGTCGAGAAGCCGCCGCCGGGATAGCGCTCCACACCAGGACGAAGCTGCAGCAGATTCTCGTAATTGCGGCCATTGAGCGGCAGATCGTTGATCTCAGCGTTGCTCAGGGTACCGCCTAAAGTGGCGGTCGTAGTGTTGACCAGCGGAACCTCCGCGGTTACCACTATCGTTTCTTTGACATCGCCCGTAGGGAGCGAGAGGTCAACGGCGAGATCCGAGGCTACTTCAACTTGAATATTTGGGCGCTCAACGGCTTTGAACCCTTGCGCCTCGGCGCGTACCTTGTAGGTGCCGGGAATCAGACTGGGGACAACATACCCGCCTGTTGCGTCGGTGGCAACGGTTCGGGTTGCGCCCCTCTGCAGATCGGTGACGGTCACTGTGGCAGCGGGGATAGCGGCTCCGGTTTGATCATGAACGATCCCCAAGATGCGGCCCGTTGTGGTTTGGGAAAACATGGGAACAGCCAAGGTAAGCACTAGGCAGACCACACCTAGCGCCCGAATACTTTTCATCCGAGAGCGCATTACGACCTCCATGGGGGGAACGAAACCCCTGCTGGGTCGGACACCCATACGACCCAGGTAGACTGTTGTTGTGCAAAGTGAGCGCGATTGGAAGATATAGCCTTGACGTGGGCTACCCGTCAAGTAGTATTGTGGTCCGACCACAAGACAGCCGGTCAATGAAAGCCCGCTGTCTGGCATTTCTCGGTAACACCAGCAATTTAACGACAAAGCGTAGGGAATCGAAATTATGGCGATTGCAACTATCAATCCAGCAACGGGCGAACTGATAAAGAAGTTCGAACCCCTTTCTACAGAACAAATTGAGCAGAAACTACAGTTGGCGGCCGCGGCTTTCCAGGTTCATCGCCGCACTTCTTTTGCGGATCGGGCGTCAAAAATGATTCGGGCAGCCGAGATCCTGGAAGAAGAAAAAGACGAGTGCGCGCGTCTGATGACGCTGGAAATGGGAAAGCCCATCAAGGCTGCCGTCGCGGAAGCGCTGAAATGCGTGACCGGATGCCGCTACTACGCTGAGAATGCAAAGCGTTTTCTGGCCGACGAAGTTGTCGAAACCGGTGCCAAGCGCAGCTTCATCCGCTATCTGCCGATTGGCCCGATCCTTGCCGTGATGCCCTGGAACTTTCCGTTCTGGCAGGTATTCCGCTTCGTTGCGCCGGCGCTTATGGCGGGCAATGTCGGGTTGCTGAAGCATGCTTCCAATGTCCCGCAATGCGCTCTGAAGATTGAAGAGATTCTCCGCCGCGCGGGTTTTGCCGAAGGTGTGTTTCAGACCCTGCTCATTGGCTCTGGGCCGGTCGATGGCATTCTGGACGACCCGCGGGTGGCCGCTGCGACGCTGACTGGCAGCGAGCAGGCGGGGATTCAGGTGGGCATTTCCGCCGCGAAACGGATCAAGAAAGTAGTGTTGGAACTGGGCGGCAGCGATCCGTTTATTGTGATGCCGAGCGCCGATCTGGACGCGGCCGTCGCAACCGCAGTCGATGCGCGGATTCAGAACAACGGACAATCCTGCATCGCCGCCAAGCGCTTCATCGTGGCGGAAAAGATTGCGGATGAATTCGAGCGCAAGTTTGTCAGCCGCATGCAGGGACTGCGCATTGGCGATCCGTTCGACGAAAACACCCAACTCGGCCCCCTTGCGAATGCCGATGCGGTTACTTCGCTCGACGCCGATGTTAAGAAAAGCGTAGCCGCGGGCGCACGGGTGCTCACGGGCGGCGAACCGTTGAAGCGGGCCGGCTGCTATTACGCTCCGACCGTGCTGACGGACATCCCGAAAGACTCCCCCGCTTACAAAGAAGAATTCTTCGGCCCGGTGGCATCGATTTTTCGGGTGAGGGACATCGACCAGGCCATCCAGATCGCCAATGACATTCGTTTCGGCTTGGGCGCCAGTGCGTGGACCCAAGATCCCGCGGAAACCGAAAGATTCATCAACGAACTTGAAGCCGGAATGGTGTTCTTGAACAAGATGGTAGCATCCGACCCGCGTATCCCGTTCGGTGGAGTCAAGCAGTCGGGCCACGGCCGCGAGCTTGGAGTGCACGGAATCCACGAATTCGTGAACATTAAGACCGTCTGGATTCAATGAATGAGGCGTCCGGGAAAGTATAGAAATTTGGAGTTGACAGTATGAAAATCGGGAGTTGAACGGATTGCGGTATATGGTAGAGTGGTCATACCAATAATCCTGTAGGCTGGCGGGGGCCAAATGGCGAACGAATCGATCGCTTCTTTCGGAAACAAACCGGTGTACCGGGCGGTCAAGACATCTCGGCTCTATGAGCAGATTGTGCTGCAGGTTGAAGAATCAATCCTGAAGGGTCAGCTTAAACCTGGCGATCAACTGCCGGCGGAGCGCGATCTTGCCCAGCGCTTCGGAGTCAGCCGCACTGCGGTTCGAGAGGCTGTGAAGACTCTTCGTGAGAAGGGCCTGGTGGAAGCCTATTCCGGGCGCGGGACTTTTGTCACGGACGGAAAATCGCACGCGATCCGGCAGTCCCTTGACCTGATGATCCGGGTCAACCAGCAGGAAGGCTGGACCCACTTGGCGGAACTGCGGCACATGCTGGAGCCGGAAATTGCGGCACTGGCGACGGTGCGAATTGAGGAGCAACTGCTCGCCACCATGCGCGAAGCGGTGGCTGCCATGGAGCGGAGTCTTAACGATCCGGATGCATACGTAGAGGCGGATCTCGATTTCCATCTGGCGTTGGCGGAGGCTGCGGGGAACCCGCTGATTCTTTCGCTGCTGGATTCGATCGTGGGCCTCCTGCGCGAGCAGCGCAGCCGTATTTTTAACGTTGATGGTGGACCCGAGCGTGGGCAGTTTCACCACAAACGAATCCTGGCAGCGGTGGAGACCCGAGATGCCGATGCTGCGCGCGAAGCCATGCGCGCGCACCTGCAACAGGTGCTGACCGACTCGGACGTTGCCGTGAAAGATACGCTTCAGTCGAAGCCGACTTCATAAAGAGGGGTTTTGAGGATGGCAAAACTCGGATTCATCGGCCTGGGAGTGATGGGCGGCAACATGGTCGCCCGCTTGATCGAAAAGGGGCATCCGGTCACCGGATTTAACCGAACGCGTTCGAAGGCGCAATGGCTGATTGATCGTGGCATGAAGTTTGCGGACTCGCCCAAGGCGGTGGCGGCAGCGTCTGACGTGACCTTCACCATGGTTACTAATGCCGCCGCTCTCGCGGCGGTCACCGACGGCCCGGACGGATTGCTGGCAGGGATCGCAGCTGGCAAGTACTACATCGACATGAGCACGGTGAGCCCTGACGCGAGCCGCGCTCTCGCTGCCAGGGTTCGTGAAAAGGGAGCCGACATGATCGACTCTCCAGTCTCCGGCAGCGTCATCACCTTGCAGGAGGGCAAACTCTCGGTGATGGTCGGCGGCCGCAAAGAAACGTTTGAGCGTCTGAAACCGTTGCTTCTCGATATCGGCCCGAAGGTAACGCACGTCGGCGATAACGGCGTGGCGTTGTCGATGAAAATTGCGGTGAACCTGCAATTGGCGGTGCAAATGATGGCGTTCTGCGAAGGTGTGCTGCTCGCGGAGAAGAGCGGAATTCCACGCGAAGTGGCCGTGGACGTCATGGTGCACAGCGCAATTGCGTCTCCGATGATTCAGTACCGCGGGCCCTTCGTTCTGAAGCAGCCTGAAGAGGCTTGGTTCGACGTCAACATGATGCAGAAGGACATGCTGCTGGCCATGGACCTTGGGCGCAAGCTGAACGTTCCGGTTCCCACTACCGCTGTGAGCAACGAGTTTCTGACCGCCGCGCGTGGCATGGGCTGGGAGAAGCTGGATTTTGCGGTCATGTTTGACGTGCTGGCGCGCATGTCGGGAGTTGCGAAATGACGACCGCCGCCCAGCCAAGAGAAGTTTTGGAACAAATCGACCTGTGGCTTCGGATGTACAAGCAGATGGTGAGCATCCGGCAGTTTGAAGCGCAGGTCAACGATCTTTACACGCGGGCCCTGATGCCGGGCCTCGCACACCTCTATGTCGGCGAGGAAGCAGTGGCTGTCGGTGTCTGCGAGGCACTGCAACCGTCCGACTACATCACCAGCACGCATCGCGGCCACGGACATTGTTTGGCGAAGGGAGCTTCCCCCGATCGAATGTTCGCCGAACTGTTGGGCAAAGAAGCCGGGTACTGCAAGGGCAAGGGAGGTTCTATGCACATTGCAGACCCGGCGACCGGCAACCTGGGAGCGAATGCGATCGTCTGCGGCAGCGCCGGGATCGCGACCGGAGCGGCGTTCTCCGCCAAAAGGCTCGGCACGGGCCAGGTTTCGGTCTGCTTCTTCGGAGAAGGCGCCCTGGGGCAAGGCGTTCTGTACGAAGTGATGAACCTTGCTGAGCTCTTCAAGTTGCCCGTGATCTACGTCTGCGAGAACAATCTCTACACCGAATACACGCACTATTCCGAAACCACCGCGGGAGATATCCTGGCGCGAGCGACCGCTTTCGATCTAGAGGCAGTTACCGTGGACGGACAAAACGTGCGCGCGGTGTACGATTTTGCACAGTTGTTAGTGGACCGGGCGCGACGCGGCGGCGGGCCTTCGTTTCTGCTGTGCAATACCTATCGCTATCATGGCCATCATGTTGGGGACATCAATCGCGAGTACTATCGGTCGAAGCAAGAGGAACAAACCTGGAAGGCCGAACGGGACCCGATCGTCAATTTCGCAAAGTGGCTGATCGAACAGAAACTCGCCGATCAGTCCGCACTCGATGGCATACAAACAGAAATTGAGTCGCAGATGAAGAAAGCCGTCGCGTTCGCCGTCGCGGCGCCGTATCCAGCCATCGACAAAGTGGAGCAGGACGTGTATGCCTGAGACGAAAGATCGTGAACTGACTTTCGCGCAGGCGATCCGCGAGGCTCTGGCCGAAGAGATGCGCCGCGACAAGACGGTCTGCATTATGGGCGAGGACGTCGCCGAGGCCGGTACTCCATTCAAGGTACTCTCCGGCCTGCTCGAGGAATTTGGCAAAGACCGCGTGCTTGATACCCCAATCTCCGAAGCAGGTTTTACCGGTCTCGCCGTCGGAGCTGCCATGACTGGAATGCGCCCGGTCGTGGACATCATGTTCGGCGACTTCATCACGCTCACCATGGACCAGATGGTGAACCAGGCCGCCAAAGTCCACTACATGTCCGGGGGAAAGTGGAAAGTGCCGATGGTGATGCGGACGACATTGGGGGCGACCCGGCGCTCGGCCGCGCAGCACTCGCAATCGTTGCACGCGTGGTTCTGCCATGTGCCCGGACTGAAGGTTGTCATGCCTTCGACGCCCTACGACGCCAAGGGACTTCTGAAGTCTGCCATTCGCGACGAGAATCCGGTCGTCTTCTTCGAAGACAAAATGATGTACAAACTGAAAGGTTCTGTGCCGGACGAGGACTACACAGTCCCGTTTGGCGTCGCCGATGTGAAACGAGTCGGCGAGGACATTTCCCTCGTCGCCACCAGCAGCATGGTGCAGGTGGCGCTGGGGGCGGCCAAGTTGCTCGAAGGGCTTGGCGTCAGCGCCGAAGTGGTCGATCCGCGCACCATGTGGCCGCTTGACGAAAAAACGCTGATCGAATCGGCCAAGAAGACGTCGCGGGTGATCGTGCTCGACGAAGGCTACGAGCGCTACGGCGTCACGGCCGAACTTGCGTCGGTGATCGCGACGGGCGCATTCTACGACTTGGACGCGCCCGTGAAGCGGATGGGCGCCATGCACGTTCCGATACCGTTCTCGCCGCCGCTCGAAGATGTGACCGTACCGACGGAGCAAACAGTGTTCGAGGCCGCGCGCGCGATGTGTGGAGGTCAGAGGTAAGAGGTCAGATTAGAAGAGGTTAGAACGTCCATTCCACATGGGCTTCACCTCTGCGATCTGACCTCATACCTCTGACCTGTTTACGAAGCGCGGCTTGCAGCAAAGGAGAGGTTTATGGCCCTACCCACTTATGGAACCATGGCGGTCGACTGGGAGAATCGCGTGGACTTCGAGCGCTTGCGCCGCGAGCGCCTAGCGAAGGCCAAGGCCTTGCTAGCCAAATCTGAAATGGGCTCTCTGCTGTGTTTTGACATGAACAATGTGCGCTATATCACGGCGACGCACATTGGCACGTGGGCCCAGGACAAAGCCAATCGCTTCACGCTCCTTCCCCAGAACGACGAACCGATCCTGTGGGATTTCGGGTCGGCAGCCAAACATCACCAGTTGCATTGTCCGTGGCTGGGCGAGCGCTCACGTCCGGGTATCTCCGTACTGCGCGGCGCCATGACGCCCGAGATGGGGCGCGCCGAAGATGTCGCGAAGAAAGTCCGCATCGAACTGGAAATGCGTGGCCTGCACAAGGAGCCGGTGGGCATCGACATCGTCGAACTCCCAGTCCTGTTCGCGCTTCAAAAAGAGGGGATCAAGGTCGTCGATGGACAGGCTCTCATGTCCGAAGCCCGGCTCATCAAAACGCGCGACGAGATCACGCTGTTGAACACATCGGCGATGATGGTCGACGCCGCCTACGATGAACTCTACCGCGCCATGAAACCCGGCATGAGCGAGAACCAGGCCGTGGGGCTGGTGAGCAAGGTGCTCTACGATCTTGGGTCTGAGTACGTGGAAGCGGTGAACGCAATATCCGGCGAGCGCTGCAATCCGCATCCGCACGTGTTCTCCGACCGCGTGTTGCGTCCGGGCGATCCCGTCTACTACGACATTCTGCATTCCTACATGGGATACCGGACCTGCTACTACCGCTGCTTTACGGTCGGCTACGCGTCGCACGCCATGAATGACGCGTACAAGCGTTGCAGGGAATACCTCGATGCGGCGATCGATCTGGTGCGTCCGGGACGCACAACCGCCGAGATCGCGGCCGTATGGCCGAAAGCCCAAGAATTCGGCTTCCCGAACGAAGAAGCCTGCTTTGCTCTGCAATATGGGCACGGCATCGGCTTGGCCATCTGGGAGAAACCCGTAATCAGCCGTTTGGTATCGTTCGAGCACTCGACCGAAATCAAGCCTGGCATGGTGTTTGCGCTCGAAACATTCTGGCCTTCTACCGACGGCTGGAGTGCAGCGCGTATCGAAGAAGAGATCGTGGTCACCGAAACCGGTCACGAGGTCATCACGCGCTTCCCTGCCGAAAAACTCCTGGTTGCCGGAAGGCACTACTTCACGGTCGACGGCCCGCTACCTGCGTTGCGAGAAAGCGAGCCCGAGCCGACCACGCGCGTGCGCGAGATGATCGAAGCCAGTGCCAAACAAGAGCGAGTTGGCGTAGGCGACTAAAGACTCCGCTAGACTCTCAGACAGAAACTATGGCGATAAGTGTCGTGATGCCCGCGCTCGAAATGGCCCAGGAAACCGGCAAGCTGATTTCTTGGCTGAAAAAAGAAGGCGACGCCGTCGCCAAAGGCGAACTGCTGCTCGAAGTGGAGACCGACAAGGCCATTATGGAGGTTGAGTCCCCGGGCGAGGGCGTGCTTGCCGGCGTCAAAGTGCAGGCGGGAGCCGAAGTCCCCGTGGGGCGAACGATCGCGTGGATCGTGCGTCCCGGCGAGGTTCCCCCGACCGAAGAAGCGCAGGCTGAATCGGGCAGAAAGTCGGCCGCACCGGTGGCCCCCTCAGCATCTTCGGTAGTGGGCGTGGCATCCCAAGCGGCGGCGGGCGAGATCAAGATCTCGCCTAAGGCGCGCCGTCTTGCCTCTGAACGCGGCGTCAATCTCGCCCGTGTACGCGGGTCGGGCGCGGGCGGCGAAATTCTCGCTTCGGATATCCTGGCTGCGGCTGAGTCCAAGGGTGCTGCGTCTGCCACCACCGCGGATACCGCTAGCCCAATCTCCCGGTTGATGGCGGAACGAACCACGCAGAGCTGGACCACCGTGCCGCATTTTTTTGTTATCCGCGAAGTGGACGCGGGAGCGCTGAACGAAGCGCGCCAGATACTCGCGGCTGAAATCGAAAAATCCTGCGGCGTGAAACTCACCCATACGGATTTGCTGGTTTCGCTGGTTGCTCGTGTGCTGGCGAAGCATCCGCGTATGAACGCAAGCTGGGCAGGCGAGGGCGTCCGCAAGAACGCGGACATCAACATGAGCCTCGCGATGGCCGTGGATGAAGGTGTGGTTGCCCCCGTCATCCACCAGGCCGACAAAGCCGAGTTGGGTACGATCGCGGTGCGGTGCCGTGACCTGGCAGAACGAGCCCGCGCCGGGAAGTTGCGTCCAGCCGATATCGCTGGCGGCACGTTCACGATCAGCAACCTGGGGATGTTCGGCGTCGATGCATTCAGCGCGATCATCTCGCCTCCACAAGCAGGCATTCTCGCGGTCGGCCGCATCGCTGATCGAGTCGTGGCGCTCGACGGCCACCCTGGGATTCGCCCGACAATGACGCTGACCCTGTCGAGCGATCATCGGGTAGTGGACGGGGCGCGCGCGGCCGAGTTCATGCGGGACGTGGCCGAGGCGATCGGCAATCCTCAGCAGTGGCTGGCCTAAAGCACACGGGCCGATTCTTGCTATCATCATCGCAGCCTGAATCTATGCGGGGGGATATGTATGTTTCTTCTATCTACTCGAACCATTCGACGGTCTGGCCGTTGGGCGAACTTTGTTTTGTTGGCAGCCTGCCTGATCACGCCGGTGGTTGGCCAGGATCAGACGACAACCCAGAGCGCTCAGCTCTCCACTTCGTCCGCTACTGACGCTGGTTCCAATAAGGCGCCGCTCGTCCTGACGCTTCAGGATGCTCTCGTCCGCGCCAAAGCCAACGATCCGCAGTTCCGGGCGGCTCTCACCGAATTGGGCTTGGCTCATCAGGATGTGGTGCAGAGCCGTGCGCAACTGCTGCCCAACGTCAGCTACAACATGCAGTTCCTTTATACGCAAGGGAACGGCTCTTCTTCCCCTACCGTGCGTTATGCGGCCAACAACGGCGTTCACGAATACATCGCGCAGGGCAATGTTCACCAGGCGCTTTCGCTTGGGATGTTAGCCGATCATCGCAGGGTAGAGGCTGCAGAAGCCCTGGCGCGCGCCAAGTCGGAAATCGCGACGCGCGGCCTAGTCGTCACTGTCGTGCAGTCGTACTACGGATACGTAGTGGCGCAGCGCAAGTACGCAACTACGCAGAAGGCGGCTTCGGAGGCGGACCGTTTTCTCTCCATCAGCCAGAAGCTTCAGAACGGCGGCGAGGTGGCCAACTCCGACGTCATTAAGGCGCAGATTCAGGACCTGCAGCAGAACCGCGATTTGAAGGATGCTCTCATCGCGATGAACAAGAGCCGCCTCAATCTCGCCGTCCTTTTGTTCGCGGACTTCAACGAGAATTTCACGGTGGTCGACGATTTGCGCCTGCCCGATCCGCTGCCGGGTTTTGCCGAAGTGCAGGCGGCTGCCACAAAGAGCAACCCAGAGATACGTGCCGCGCTCGCGTCACTGCGTCAAACGGACCAGGAAGTAAAGGTCGCATGGACCTCGATGCTGCCCTCGATCGGCTTGGACTATTTTTATGGCATCGATGCAAATCAGTTTGCTACGCGCGATCGAAACGGTTTTCGCAACCTCGGGTATGCTGCAACCGCTACGCTGCAATTGCCGATCTGGAACTGGGGAGCCGGCTACAGCAAGGTGAAGCAAGCGGACTTGCGGCGGCAGCAGGCTCATGTCGAGTTGAGTTTTGCCGAGCGTCAGCTGTTGGCCAATCTGCGTTCGTTCTACGATGAAGTCGAGACGGCACGCGCCCAACTGGCGTCGCTCAGCCAAAGCGCGGAGCTTGCTTCTGACAGTCTGCGCCTGACTACCCTTCGCTACCAGGCCGGAGAAGCAACCGTTCTGGAGGTAGTGGACGCTCAGAATACGCTGACCCAGGCACGCAATCTGTATGATGACGGCCAAGTCCGTTTCCAGGTTGCACTCGCGAACCTGCAAACTCTGACGGGGAGCTTCTGAAGGAATGGTCCGGGCGTGCGGCAAGGGATTGTTAGGTGTGGTTTCCAACGTGCGGAAGCGCCCGCCTCGGCGAGCCCACGTCCTGTCTCTGGCGCCGCTGACGATTGCCCTTCTGCTTTTCTGTGCCTGTTCGAGCGAAAAGCCGGAAGAGCCGTCCGTTAGTGTGCAAGTGGTTCTGGCAAAGAAGGCCACGATTGAGCAGACCGTGAAATCGGATGCCGTGCTGTTTCCACTGGCTCAGTCCGCGATTGTTCCCAAGATCAGCGCGCCGGTTAAGGCGTTTTATGTGAAGCGCGGCGACAAGGTTCGAGCCGGGCAGTTGCTCGCCCGTCTGGAAAGCAGCGATCTGGCCGCTGCGGCGCAGGATAACAAAGGCGCCTACGATCAGGCTCAGGCGACTTACGCCATCGCAACCGCGTCCACTTTGCCGGAGGAAATCCAGAAAGCGGAAGGCGACGCAAAAGCCGCCAAAGAGGCGTTCGAGGCCGAGCAAAAGCTCTACGACAGCCGTCAGGACTTGTACAAGCAAGGCGCCTTGCCGCGCAAGGATCTGGATCAGGCGGGCGTTACTCTCACCCAGGCGCGGAACCAGTACGAACTTGCACAGCGTCACCTGGATGCTCTGATGGCGGTCGCCAAGCAGCAGGAACTCAAGGCGGCGGCTGGCCAGTTGGAATCCGCGAAAGGGAAGTATCTGGGCGCTGCGGCGCAGTTGGGCTACTCGGAGATTCGCAGCCCAATCAACGGCGTTGTTACCGATCGCGCCTTATATCCGGGAGAAATGGCGGCGGCGGGAACGCCACTAGTGACGGTCATGGATACTTCCTCCGTGATTGCCCGCGCTCACATCCCACAGGATCAGGCAGCGCAGCTGAAGCTTGGCGACAAAGCCTCGATCGCGGTTCCCGGCGAAGAAAATCCCATCGAAGGGAAAGTGACCGTCGTCAGCCCAGCTCTTGATCCAAACAGCACAACCGTTGAAGTCTGGGTTCAGGCCAGGAATACAAAAGGCCGGTTGCGACCCGGAACGAGCGTGCAGATTTCCATGCTGTCGCGAACCATTCCAAATTCGGTCGTGATTCCCGCCGCCGCTGTTCTCTCAAATGCCGACGGTGGCAAGTACGTGATGCTGGCGGGCTCGGACAACAAAGCACATCAGAAAACGGTGAAGACCGGAGTTCGCCAGGGCGAGGAGATGCAGATTCTCGAGGGCGTCGCCGAAGGCGATCGCGTGGTCGCAACCGGCGCCTATGGCTTGCCCGACAATACCAAGATTCGCGCGGAAGCTGCGGAGGGATCGGGCGAACCGGGTCGCCCGTCGGCGGAGAAAGAGAAAGAGTCAAAAAAGATTGCCAAGTAAGCCTGATGCTATGACCTTGAGGGTGTTTCTCGCGCGGCATGCTGGTTCGCGGCCGGGCGCGGCGCGCGAAGTTCTACGGCGAAGTTGATGAGTGTGATTTCCAAACGGCCCCGCGTCTAGCTTCGACCTCGATCGTGTCGCCCTTGTGCAGCGTGGCTTCTCCGCCCTTTTGAAAAACGATGAGGGCGGCAGAAACAGCGGCTGCCACGTACCTGGCTCTCGTCGCTCCGATAGCGCCGTCCACGGCGTCGTCTGCCAATTTCGCGGCCGCGAGTGATGCGCTCAACTTCAGCAGACGCATCTTGTTTCCCGCTCGAAATACTCCTTCACGATCTTTCGTGACAGGTATGACAGGATCATCGAATACCAAAGTCATTGAGCCACGACGCAGGAGGCGCTGTGCCGGATGCGTGACCACGTGCCCGTTGTAAACCTTTCCTGTGGCATCCCTCGCGATGAAAGCAGCCCCAGTGGGTAATTTCGAGCTGAGGTCGTCCAGAAGCGTCAACGTTGTGGTTTGAGCCTCACTGTTCGAACCCAGGGAGATGATGCATGTTAAGAGGAATCCAACCTTCCACATAGATTTCAAGATATTACCAACCGAGCGCTTTGAGCAGCAACTCTTTGCACGGATTGGCAGCGGTCTTGTTGGGCTCACCTACGGCCGCGCGGAGGTCTTGACCTTCCAGACGAAATTCCAATACATTCAGAAGCCGGAACTTAACGAGGCACTCATAGGATGAAAAAGAGCAGCGCAGTCGCGAAGACCACCCTGCAACAGAAAGCGCAGTTGATGTCGAGTTCCGAGATTGAACGTACCCTCGTGCGGCTGGCTCACCAAATCCTGGAGAAAAACGGTGGGGTCGAGGGGCTGGGCCTAGTCGGAATCCGCCGGCGCGGCGTGCCCATTGCCGAGCGGCTGGGAAAAATGATTCAGCAGGTCGAAAAAGTTCCGGTTCCGGTTGGTGCACTGGATATAACGTTTTATCGAGACGATCTTTCCACGCTCGGCCCAAAGCCCGTCGTGCAGAAAGGCGAGATTGGCTTTCCCATTGAAGGCAAGCGCATCGTGTTGATCGACGACGTTCTCTATACCGGCCGCACGACCAGGGCGGCGTTGGACGCTCTGTTTTCGCACGGGCGCCCAAGCCGGGTGGAGTTGCTGGTTCTTATCGATCGCGGCCATCGCGAATTGCCGGTCGAAGCCACGTTTATCGGCCGAACCGTGCAGACCACCGCGAATGAAGTGATCGAAGTTAGGCTGACCGAGGTCGACGGCGCCGAAAAAGTCTTGCTGATGGAGCGGTAACCGTCTAACGGCTCGCCCACTCAGCGTCGAAACGCGGCCGGTCATAAAACGATTTCTGTGTGCCAATACCAGTCGTTGATAAACCGGCGTAGAGGTTGGCGCGCTGCACGGCTTCGCGCTCGGGCAACCCTTCTCCCAGGAACGTCGCAAAGCTGCCAATGAAGGCGTCGCCCGCGCCCGTGCTATCGACGCTCTTCATCGTGAATGCCGGCACATGTTCCATGCCATCGCTTCCCGCGAGAAGCGAACCGTTCGCACCCAGTGTGATCAGCACGCGCCGAATGCCGCTGGCTAGTAATTTGTGCGCGCACTTCTTTGCGTCCTCAACATTGCGCACCGGCATCCCAGAGATGGTTTCGGCTTCGCTTTCATTGGGAACGAAGTAATCGAGATCCGCAATTGCCTTGACGTCGATCGGCTGTGCGGGCGCCGGATTCAAAATGCACCGAATACTGTTCTTGCGCGCAAACTGAACCGTGTAATACACGGTTTCCAGGGGGATTTCGAACTGAAGCACGATACAGTCGGCGCTCTTCAGCGTGTCTGCCGCCGCATCGACGTCTGCTGGTTTCAAGGTGTCGTTCGCGCCCTTCACGACGATGATCCGATTCTGCCCCGAAGACTCGACAAAAATTGGTGCAACGCCGCTGGAGACGCCCTTCACTTGACGCACGTGCGTAGCGTCGATGCCGAGTTTGCCGAAGTTGGTGATGGTCGCCGGACCAAACAGATCGTCGCCAACCCGGGCGACCATAAAGACCTGCGCTCCGCACAGCCGGGCCGCGACTGCCTGGTTTGCCCCCTTTCCGCCGAATCCCAGATCAAACCCTTCGCCAAAGATAGTCTCCCCGGGCTTGGGAAAGCGATCTGAGAATGTGGTCAGGTCAACGTTGGCACTGCCGACAACTGCGATGCGGGGAACCTTTGCCATAGTCTTCTCGCTGGAGTCGCGCCATCAACAGCAGGCGAGGCTTTGAAATAAGGAAGGCAGAGTGTAGTCAGGCGCCCGGTGCGTGTCAACCAGATGCCATCAACAGGCCCGGCGCACGGCGGAGAAGAAGCGCTTCAACTTTGCCTCATCCAGCTTGCCGTCCGTTCGCACTCCAGAACAAATGTCGATCCCAAAAGGCCGGACTTCTCCAATCGCCTGAGCAACGTTGTCCGCCGTCAAGCCGCCAGCCAGGAACAATGGAACATCAACGCGCTCGCGGATTGTCCGGCTCAGCTTCCAGTCGTGCGTTCTTCCAGTGCCGCCGAGCTCCTTGATCGCTAGTTTCTGATTTCCGGAATCAAGCAGGATGCCATCCACCGATGCCTCGAGGCGCATGGCCTCCTCCAATGATCCGGGACCCGTGACGTGGATGACCTGCACGACTGAAATTCCGGGCAGAGACTGTTTCAGTTCGCGATGAGTGCCACTCGTAAGATGGTCGCAGATCTGGATCGTGTTGGTGCGACATGCGTGTTGCTGCGCGACGATCTCGCGCACGCTTTGCCGCGAAGTAAGCAGGAAACTTCCGATCGCTGGAGGAACCGACGCAGCGATCTCTGCAATCAGATCGTCGCCAATCACCCCCGGCCCGCTTGGCATCTGCGAAACCAAGCCCAATGCCGAAGCACCGCATTCCACAGCCAGTGCCGCTTTCTCAACGCTGCCGATGCAGCAGATTTTAACCCGGGGTGTGCGCGTCGCTTTCATAAAACTATCTGCGGGCAAGACGCAAAAACCGAGCCCCGGAGGGACAAGCCAACTTAGCCCCGCGCTTTAGCGCGGGGTAGGATGAGAAAAATCAGGGAAGTCCCGGAGGGACGGCCCGGTTCTCGCGCACACTTCAGGCCCAGACCCTATTCGCCATACGGGACCCAAATATTCTTGACCTGCGTGGCATGCTCCAGAAACCAGCGCCCTTCGGCAAGCTTCGAATCGAACCAATCGATTGCGCGGCCTTCGTTCGTCCAAACCTGCTTCAGATTGCCAACCGACATTGCCTTGGCTGCCGCGGCACTGGCGTCATCGCCAAACGACCAGATGGCATCCACGTCGTCATGTTCGGCAAGTGTTTTCAAAAGCTGCGACGCATACCCGGTGACGATGTTCACCGCACCGCCCGGGAGATCGCTGGTATCGAAGAGTTGGTAGAGTTCGCCGGTAATGAGTGGATAGGTCTCCGAAGGAACTACGATCACCGTGTTCCCAACGGCCAGGGCCGGCATCACGAGAGACAGAAAACCCAGCAGCGGCGCTTCTTGAGGACAGAGAATGCCAATCGTCCCAATCGGTTCGTGCATCGCAATTGCAATATTCCGGAAGGGAGGATTGTGCACCGCGCCGTCGAACTTGTCGGCCCACGCCGCGTACGAAAAAATACGCTCAATCCCAAGATCCACTTCCGCCGCAGCCTGTTTGTCCCCCACTACGGCGCCAAGCAGCCGACCAATTTCGTTGCGCCGCTGCGCAAGATTCTCAGCGCAGTAATACAGAACCTGAGCCCGGTTGTGGGCGGTTGCCTTAGCCCAGGACTCAGCTTTTCGGGCCGCCTCAACCGCGTTGCGAATGTCCTTCCGATTCCCAAGCGGAGCCTCGCCCAGCAAGCGTCCGTCGGCCGCGCGCACTTCCATGCTGTATCCGGAATCCGGACGCGCCTGCTTGCCTCCGATATAGAGCTTCACGGTGCGATCAATCGCAGGCGTAGTGACTTCGCCCTCCTTCTCCGCCTGAGGTGGCGCCGACGTACGCGCCGCTGTAAGCTGCGGAGCCTGCTTGAACCAAGCTGGCTCCAAGTATTCCAGCAAGCCTTCCCGTCCGCCCTCGCGTCCATAGCCGCTTTCACGGTATCCGCCAAACCCGCAGGAAGCGTCAAACAGATTGGTGCAGTTCACCCATACCACGCCAGCCTTCAATTGCGCAGCAACGTCGAGCGCTACGTTGATGCTCTCGCTCCAGACACAAGCTGCTAAGCCATACACCGTATTGTTAGCCAGTTCTACGGCCTCTCGCGGAGTGCGAAACGTCATGGCCGCCAGCACCGGCCCGAAGATTTCCTGTTGTGCAACGATCGACGTTGGATGCACATTGCTCAGCAGCGTCGGCGGATAGTAAAAACCGCGCGCTGGCAAAGTCGCCTGCGGCTGCCAACAGGTTGCGCCCTCGGCCACACCCTGATCCACCAGCTTGCGTATTCGATCGAGCTGCACCCGCGCGACAATCGCTCCGATATCGATCGCCTTATCGAGCGGCGCTCCAATCCGTAAGCTGCCCATGCGATCGCGAATTTTTGCGATGAGAGGTTCGGCAATGCTTTCCTGCATCAGCAGCCGCGAACCCGCGCAGCAAACCTGCCCTTGATTGAACCAGATTCCATCCACCAGTCCTTCGACTGCGCTGTTCAGGTCAGCGTCTTCAAAAATAATGAACGGAGATTTTCCGCCAAGCTCCAGCGAAAGACGCTTGTGGCTCGCCGCCGTAGCCCCGCGAATCGCGCGGCCAACTTCGGTCGAACCAGTGAACGCAATCTTGTCCACATCGGGATGCTTCACCAGCGCTTCGCCCGTTGAGCCGTCCCCGGTAACGATGTTGACGACGCCGGCAGGTAGTCCCGCTTCCTGACAAATCTCGGCGAACACAAGAGCAGTCAGCGGCGTGTACTCAGCCGGTTTCAAAACGACGGTGTTGCCCGTGGCCAGTGCCGGCGCGATCTTCCATGCCAGCATCAGCAGCGGGAAGTTCCAGGGAATAATCTGTCCGACAACGCCGCACGCCGCGTAGTCCGGGAATTCCTGCTTCAGCAGTTGCGCCCAGCCCGCGTGATGATAGAAGTGCCTCGCGACCAGCGGAATGTCGATGTCCCGGCTTTCGCGGATCGGCTTGCCGTTGTCCATCGTCTCGAGGACAGCAAGAAGGCGCGAATGCTTCTGCACGAGTCGCGCCAGGGCATACAAATAGCGAGCCCGTGCATGTGGGGCAAGAGCCTGCCACTTGGGTGAGGCAGCCCGTGCTGCCTTCACCGCGGCATCCACATCTGCCTCCGAGCCCTGCGCGACTGACGCTAGCCTCTCTCCATTGGAAGGGTCCGCTGTGTCAAAGTAGCAACCCCGAGTGGTCTGCTGCCACGTGCCATTGATGAAGTGTCCGAAGTGGCGGCCATGTCGCTCCAGCCAAGCCACGGCGTCTTTCGGATCCTCAGGCGCGGGACCGTACTCCATGCTTACGAATTTCTCGGCAATGCTCATTCGCGTGGCTCGATTCTTTCCTTCTCTTTACTTTTCCTTAACAGGTCCACGTCAAAAAATCGTCTCCCCACCTGTCATCCTGAGCGGAGTTGTTGTCCGCGAAACGGGCAACAACGGAGTCGAAGGACCCCTACCTCTACCGATTCATCTTCTCTCCGCTCGCCCAAGCTGCCGTCCCTCCGTACTCCTCTGGGACCTCTGTGGTTAAGGCTTTCTCCTACGCGATCGGATGGCGATACTCCGCCGAGTAACGTCCAGTCGCATGATGCTCCAACTGCCGCTCGATGTCTCCCAACAAGCCGCTTGCTCCAAAGCGGAACATCGCCGCCCGCATCCACGAGGGTCCCAGTTCTTCTTTGATTATCCCCAGCCAGTCGATCGACTGCTTCGCGGTCCGAATGCCGCCTGCTGGTTTGAAGCCAACTGCCATTCCAGTCTGCTGCGCGTATTCGCGGATCGCGCGCGCCATCACAAAGCCGACCGGCAGGGTCGCATTCGTCGGCTCCTTTCCCGTCGATGTCTTAATGAAATCCGCTCCTGCCATCATCGCCACAACGCTTGCTCGTGCCACGTTGCGAAGCGTCAATAAGTCACCCGTTCCAAGAATTACCTTCATGTGCGCATTCCCGCACGCTTGCTTGAACGCTGCAACTTCGTCATACAGTGCCTGCCACCGTCCGCCAAACACATGGGCGCGAGTAATGACCACGTCGATCTCATGCGCCCCTGCTTCCACCGAACGCCGGATCTCGGCCACTCGTTCCGCCAACGGCGAGAGCCCTGCTGGAAATCCAGTGGACACCGCAGCCACGTGAATACCGGATCCCTCCAGCGCATGTAGAGCCGTCTCCACAAACGTGTGGTACACGCAGACCGCAGCGACCTTAATCCCCAGCTTCTCAATCGCCAGCTTCTGCTCAAGCTCTTGCTGAATCGGATGCCGCGCTTTCGCGCACATGCGGCGCACCCGTTCCTCGGTGTCGTCGCCCGAGAGAGTCGTCAGATCCATGCAGGTAATCGCCCGTAGCAGCCACGCCGCCTGCCATTCCTTCTTCACAGTTCTTCGTGCCACATGCGATTGCGCACGGCGCTCCACCGCGCTCGTGTTCACGCGCACTTCTCGCACCCAATCCAGATTCAGCGGAATGCCGGAATTTGGCAGCAAGGCGTTTCCCGCAAGCATGGCGATGGATTGGTCACTTCGCGAGTGGCCGCCCGCGGCTCCTGTGTCCTCTGCCGTGTTTCCAAGAGTTCGAGATTGATCGTGCTCTGTGGCCATCGAAAGATCACTCACCCGGCCTTTGGCCGAGACTGCAACGCCGTGTAATTGTACGGCAGATACGACGAAACATGAATCCTCCGGAACGGTCTGACTGCTTCGTGCAGATGGTCTTTCGCCTTGACACGTGGAGGTTGCAACGCTACGCTACGGCGCGGTTCCTGACTCGGGAGGTTGTTCTGATCAATTCAGACTGTCATGTCTCTCTTCGCCGACGCTTCGCTTGCTCCGCATTGCTGGCGGCATTGTTCGCGCTCCCCGCCTTCGCCGCCACCAAGAAAATCATCTTTGACACCGACCCCGGCTCCGACGACGCCATGGCCCTCATGCTCGCGCTCAATTCTCCCGAGCTCGACGTCCGCGCCATCACCGTCGTGCCTGGCAACGTAACCGCGAAGCAGGGACTGGAAAACGCCCTCCGCATGGTCTCGCTCGCCAACCGCTGTGACATCCCTGTAGCCGCCGGAGCGCAGCACCCGCTGTTTCAGAAGCTCATCACCGCCGAGTTCTGGCACGGCAAGAATGGCCTGGCCAACATTGAACTGCCGCCCAGCAAATGCAAAGTCGACTCCCGCTACGGACCCGACCTGATCATCGAACTCGTGCACGCCGCGCCGCGCGAAATCACACTCGTTCCCGTCGGCCCGCTCACCAACATCGCCCTCGCGGTGGAAAAAGATCCCTCCATCGTCCCGCTCGTCAAGGAAGTGATCATCATGGGCGGATCGATTGCCGGCGGCAACTCGACCGCCGCCGCCGAAGCCAACATCTACAACGATCCTGAAGCCGCCCAGATCGTCTTCCAGGCTGGATGGCAGGTGACCATGGTCGGCCTCGACGTGGGCGATAAAACGCTGCTCTCCAAGAAGCATCTCGATCAACTTGCCCAAACCCACGGTCCCGTCAACGATTTCATCTACAAGGTGGCGAGCTATCTGGTCGACCTCTCCGCGCAGTTCAACTCACCAGGCACTCCCATGTACGATCCTCTCGCCGTCGGCGTGGCCATCGACTCCACCCTGGTCACCGCCCCCGCTATGCACGTCGATGTCGAAACCAAAGGCGAATTCACCCGCGGCGAAACCGTCGCCAACCGCCACGGTGCGGTCGAACGCAACGTCCTCCACGGCGACCGCTATATCATCGAGGGCCTCGACAAAGTCGAGCCCAACGCCAAAGTCTGTATCGACGTCGACGCAGAGCGCTTCCTCCAACTATTTGTCTCCAGGATTCGCGGCAAGTAAACTCGCACCACACAGACTTAAGGAGAAGCAATGTTCACACCCGCCAGTCTCAGTATCGCGTTGCTGATGATGATCACGAGCGCCATCTGCTGGGGCTCCTGGGCCAACACCTACAAGGGCGTCAAGAATTACCGCTTCGAACTCTTCTACTGGGACTACGCTGTCGGCATCTTCCTCGTCTCCCTGATCCTCGCCCTCACCATGGGAAGCACCGGCCACGACGCCCACAGCTTCCTCAACAACGTGCACTCGGCCGATACCAACAACATTGTCTCCACCATGATCGGCGGCGCCATCTTCAATCTCGCGAACCTGCTTCTGGTTGCCGCGATTGACATGGCCGGACTCGCCATCGCCTTCCCGGTCTCGATCGGCATCGCTCTGGTCGTCGGCGTAATCTCCAGCTACATCCTCCAGCCCAAAGGCAACGCCGCCCTCCTCGCCGCTGGCGTCGTCTGCGCGCTCATTGCCGTCGTGCTCGACGGCAAAGCCTACGGCAGTCTCGCGATCGCCGGACGCTCCGTCTCAAAGAAAAGCATCATCACCTGCATCGTCTCCGGCGTCCTCATGGGCCTCTGGGCGCCCTTCGTAGCCCGCGCCATGACCAACGGCAACACGCTCGGCCCCTACAGCATCGCCGTATTCCTCACTCTCGGCGCGCTGCTGTCCTGCTCGATCTGGAACGTCTATTTCATGAAGCACCCGCTCGTCGGAGAGCCCGTCAACTTCAGCGGCTTCTTCAGCGCGCCCGCCTCCGGACACGCCCTCGGGCTGCTCGGCGGATTCATCTGGGGCACGGGCATGGTCTTCAATCTGGTGGCCGCCAACTTCACTGGCGTAGCCATCTCCTACGCCATCGGACAATCCGCCCCCATGGTTGCCGCCCTCTGGGGAGTTCTAGCCTGGAAAGAATTCGCCGGCGCCGGCAGCAAAGCCAAAACGTATTTGTTTCTGATGTTTGTGTTTTACTGCCTCGCGATTCTGCTGGTAGCCCGCTCCAACGGATAACGTAGCGCCGCCGTCCCGGCGCCAGAGGTGAGGGCGACAAGCTTCACACTTGTGACCGAGCGGTTGATTTTGGTTGGCGCCGCGCTGAGCACACGCTAGCGAGAACACTCGACTTCGCGCCTTGATTTTGGTGGCGCAGTGCTTCAGCACTGCGATACCCGTCCTACGTTCACCGCCCCTTTAGGGGGCTGAGGTCGCGATCTCTTCTTTTCGCAACCATTCTTATGACCTTCGGGATTTCCACAACGCCCTCTCCTCCACTTTTCCGTAGCTTGCGCGCAAGGCACAAACCCCTTGACTTTCAAAACCCAATCGATTTAGATGACCGGATTAAAGAACGAAGTAGAAGGGACGCTCTCGCTCCCAGCCGCGTGGAGCAGATCCCAAATCGCCACAAAAGATGTGGCCCCAAGGCGGAGTCTACATGCTGACCAGAAGCAAGCTGTTCGCAGTAGTTGTCTGCTCACTCGTGCTCTCGATCTGTCCACTTCTCTACAGCCAGGCGAACGGAAGCTTTTCCGGAACGGTAGCCGACAAAACCGGCTCCGTGATCAATGGCGCAACTGTCAAGATCATTTCGCAGACGACCGGGCTTACCCGAGAGGCCAAGACCGACGATACGGGCCACTTCCTCGTGCCCTTGTTGCCGGTTTCAATCTACACGGTCCGTGTCGAATCACAGGGCTTCCAGACGACTGAGCAAAAGGATCTCCGACTCCAGGTGGATGAGCATCGCGAGGTGAACTTCACCATGAACCCCGCCTCCGTCAGCCAGACGGTTGAGGTCAGCGCGGAAGAAGTCGCAGTGCAGACAACCAATCCAACCTTGGGCCAGGTTATTACCGAGCAGCAGGTCGCCGATCTCCCGTTGAACGGACGCGACTTCGTCCAGTTGGCTACGTTGACACCGGGTGTCACTCAGGAAACGAACCCGAACAGCTTCTTCAACGGCGGCCCCAGCAGCGAGGTTTCCACGCGCGGATCATTCTCGCTATCGGTCGGAGGATCTCGTGCCAGCAGCACCGACTGGCTCTACGACGGCGTGGACAACAACGAACTGACCGCTGGAGGCATCGCGGTCCTTCCTTCGATTGACGCCATCCAGGAATTCAAGGTACTCACTTACAACTACTCGGCGGAATGGGGAACACGCGCGGGTCCGACCGTACTTGTCACATCGAAGTCCGGCGGGAACCAACTCCACGGTACGTTGTTCGAGTTTTTGCGCAATACGGCGCTCGATGCCAAGAGCCATTTTGCGATCTCCAAGGAAAAATTCAATCTGAATCAGTTTGGAGGCTCGCTTGGTGGCGCGATCCAGAAGGACAAGACGTTCTTCTTTGTCGACTACCAGGCAAAACGTCAGCGCCACGGCATCCCGAACTCCGGTGTCGTTCCCACAGTGGCAATGCGAAGTGGAGATTTCACTAAGGACCCCTTCGGGAAGAACTTGCTCACGGATGATCACACTCAACTCTACAACCCATACAGCACATTTGTGACGACTGACCCCAACCCGCCCTACGCGGTAACAAGTGTTACCCGTGATCAGTTTAAGTGCAACGCAGGTGTTCCTGTTACTCCGAACGCAGATGGAACTCAGACTGGGGGCACTGCGTGTAACATCATCCCGTCGGACCTGATGAGCCCAGTCGCTAAGCAAATCTTCGCCTCGACCTCCTTCTACCCTCTCCCCAACGTCACCGGCGACCCAACCGTTAACTACTCGAGTGTACCGGTGAGGAAACTCAACGAAGGTGAGTTTGACGTTCGACTGGACCACAATTTTTCAAGCAAGGATTCCGTGTTTGCCCGGTTCAGCTACGATCAGGCTGATTCCTACGTTCCCGGTGGATCCCCGGGTTTCGGAGAGGCCAACGGGTTTGCCAGCAACCAGCTCATCGCCAACCACGGGCGAAACGTAGCGATATCGGAAACGCATATCTTCAACGACCGCAACATCAACCAGTTTACGGCCGGGTTTAATCGCATTTTCAACCACATCAAGTCGCAAGGTGACCGGAGTTGTGCCGCAGCGAAGCTCGGGATCGCTGGCGCCGACATCAACAGCTTTTGCGGCAGTACAGGTGGGATTACCCAGTCAACCAAAGACTGCGTAAGCTGCGGGATGACTTCGACCCTGGTTGGCGGTGGATTCTGGGCGCTAGGAGATCGCGGTTTCGCTCCCTTCCAGGGCGGTACCAACGTGTTTTCGATTTCTGATTCGTTCGACATGATTCGTGGCAAGCACAACATCCGCATCGGTGGCGGTTTCCGCGCCAACCAGATGAACGTCGAGACCAACGCGTTCCAGGATGGTTTCCTCGTCTTTACGAGCTTGTGGACCGCCAATACCGATTTTTCGGGCGGCTACAACATGGCCGATTTTGCTCTTGGAACGACCAGTTTGGCGATCCACGATCAGACGTTCAAGGGTGCTACAACAGGCCGCCGTTGGAAACTATTCAGGCCCTACATTCAGGACGATTGGCGAATTACCAACAACCTGACCCTGAACATTGGCGTCGCTTGGGCGCTGGTAACCCCGATTACCGAGGCCCACAATCGGCAGGCAAATTTCGACATGGCCAGCTTGAAAGTTCTCGTTCCGGGAGTCAATTCCGACGGACGGGTTGGAATTCAGTTCGATAAAACCGCTGTAGAGCCGCGTATAGGGCTCGCTTGGAAGCCATTTGGCTCGCAGACCACAGCCGTTCGAGCCGGTTACGCAATTTTCCACGACTCTTCCTGGAACCAGGGGGCTCAGGGACTCTGGGAAAATCCTCCATTCTTCGCGGAATCTGACTTTTTCGGCTTTACTGCCCAAGGATGCCCGTCAGCGACAGTGCCGCTCGGTGGAACCTCGTTTTGTAACGCGAGTTTTACCGCCCCACATGCTCCGGGAATTCAAGGTCTTACCATGTCTCAGGGTTTTCCGGTTTTCACGACGCCACCCGATCCCAGTACTTTTACCGGCACTTTCCAGGGCCAAAATCTCAACTTCAAACAGGGGCAGGTCCAGCAGTTTAATCTAAATGTTGAACGCCAAATTCCAGGAAACGTTGTACTTACGGCCGGGTATGCAGGATCTCGCGCTCACCACATTCTGGTAGATGGCATGAATCTGAACGTTGCCCAACCGAGCGCATGCGACAAAACCAGCAAGAACTACGATCCAACCTACAAACTCGGCTGCGGAATCGCAGCTCAGCCTGCGGGGCCCTTCACAGTAGTTGCTGGCAGTATCAGCACCGGCCTCGCCCATTACGACTCCCTGCAAGTCAAGGCTGAGACCAAGAGCGCGCGGCACGGGCTGTACGCGCTCCTTGGTTACACGTATGCCAGGAATTTTGACAGCGGATTTAACGATGGTCTCGGTAGCGGTGCGGGCGTAACTTACTATCCGTTGACCGGCACCAAACATGCCGATTGGGCCCTGTCTCAGATAAACCTTAACCAGCAGTTTACTGCCAGTTTCATTTACGATCTACCGTTCGGCAAAGGCAAGCAATTTGGTGGCGGATGGAGCGCACCGGTGAGCGCCGCTTTCGGCGACTGGCAGATTACTGTTATCGAAAGGGCGACCACAGGGTTCCCGGTCTTCGTAATCGACAGTGCCAACAACTCCGATGTCAACCTGACGAACAACGGAAACAACTACAATCGTCCGGACCAAACGTGCAAGGCGACGAGCAGCCACCCGACCGTCAAGGAATGGTTCAATAAGAAGTGCTTCAGTCTTGCGGGGCATGGCAAACTCGGAAATGCAAACCGTTCTCCCGTTTACGGCCCTGGTTTTGTCAACACGGACTTCTCTGCGATTAAGCACTTTAGGCTAAGCGAGAGAATGCGTTTAGAGTTCCGAGCTGAGATATTTAATCTCTTTAATCACACGCAACTCGGGATGCCTGGATCCGACATTAGCGGGGGTAGCAGCTTTGGAGCAATCAGCAGCACCGTCAATAACCCGCGTCTCGTTCAGTTCGCCCTGAAGCTGAACTTCTAATCCGGTTGAAACGTGCGTGCTTCGATCTTCGGGCAGACCAAGCATTTGCTTGGTCTGCCCGGTTCTTACTGCTAGCGTGCATTTCTGTCGTCCCGACCGAAGGGCGTAAGGACCGAAGCGACTGAGCACGAGTGTAAGGACCCTGCGTTGTGTTTCTGCCCACACCAAAATGCTTGACGGGCCTGCTACAATCAAGTTATAGGCTTATCAGAAGCATTCGCTCTTTGATAACAGAATATGCCCAAAATCTGCCCCTAACCCTTTATTTGTCTGGATTTTACGCGCAAGTCCTTATTCCTCAAAGATTTTGCCTAGGGTCCCCGCCTAAATCACTGATTCCAAAAGATCGGGGGGAGGGGGTAGGGGGTACTAACCAGTAAATATAAAACTAGAACCTATCTCATAAATACGAACCGCACTAAGTAATTGTGCGGAGTTGAATTTACAGGCACACCGGTAGGTATGGAACTGACCGATGTGCAGTGGGAATTGCTCAAATCGTTGGTCGAGCCGAGGACGCCACGGAAGCGGCGCGGTCGTCCGTGGCGCGAGACTCGGCAAGTGCTGGAGGGCGTGTTATGGATTTTGCGGACGGGAGCGCAGTGGGCGGAACTGCCCCGGGACAAGTTTCCGCCGTACCAAACCTGCCACCGCCGCTTCCAGCGCTGGGTGCGGGAAGGCACGCTGGTCAAGGTATTGCGGGCACTGGCCGAGGATCTGCTGGCACGCGGGCAATTGGATTTGTCCGAAACTTTCATCGACGCCTCGTTCAGCAGTGCGAAAAAGGGGGCCGTGCGGTTGGTCCAACACGCCGCGGCAAAGGGACCAAGATCATGGCAATTGCGGACCGCCGTGGTCTTCCTGTCGCCGTGGGGATTGCAAGCGCTTCGCCGCATGAAACCCGGCTCGTCGAACCCACCGTCGAACAGCGCTTCCCGGCGGCGCTTCCCGGATGCCTGATCGGCGACCGCGCCTACGACAGCGATCCGCTGGATGCGCGTCTCCAACAGCAGTACGGCATCGAGTTGATCGCGCCCCACAAGTCGAACCGCAGCCGGCCCAAAACCCAGGACGGTCGCAAACTGCGGCGCTACTGCCGACGCTGGAAGATCGAACGCTTGTTCGCTTGGCTCCATAACTTTCGCCGCCTGGTCACCCGTTGGGAGTATTACGAGGCCAACTTCCTCGGTCTGGTTCAGCTCGGATGCATCCTCATCCTCATGAGGAACTATTTATGAGATGGCCTCTAGTTGCTTCTCGTCAAAGGCTTGGGCAACGAGCGTCCGGTCACGAACATACAGGACATATCCGGACGTGTAGGCGATGTTGGAACGAGCGTGAAATAACAACTTAGTTTGCCCAGAGTCTATTGAACTTAGATAGACCGAGGCTGTTTCTATGTTGCCACCGGCAAAGTTGGCGGCTAGATAAAAATAGTGGCGCCCATCAGGGAGGAAATACGGCCAGCGGTGACTGAGTTGCTTGCGCGAAGAGTCTGGCTTCGTGATCTCCGCCGGCGCCCCACCAGAGCTTGGTACCCGATAGATCCCACTCCAGGTGGTAGCGAACAGAATCACTCCACTCTGGTTCCAAGTTCCACCCCGGGCTCCGGCGGCATCGCAGATCGTCACAACTGGTCCACCCGCAGCATCTATAGTTTTGAGCTTTCCTCCGGCGAAGAACCCAATGGACCGGTCATCTCCCGACCAGAAAGGATACGAGGCACCGTCGGTGCCCGACAGAGCCTTAGCGTTGGGTTCACCTAGAGGCCGCACCCACACCACATCCCGACCCTCAGAAGTGGTAGCCGCAAACGCCAGTTTACGTCCATCATGCGAGACAGCCACGGGCCCGGCAAAGTAGGCAAAGCTGGTCTTCTCCGGGGCAACAATGTAAGACCATGTGGGCAGCGGAAGGTTCGGAGATGTGCGGAAGTAAACTGTTGTCAGCCCTGCCAGGAAAAGCAGAACTGCAAGCGCCCACATCCAGCGCTCACGCTGCGTGCGTCCGATGGCCGTTGCGGGCACGCTTGTTGCGGAGGCGCCTTCGGCGATCCAGTCCAGTTCTGCCGCAAGGTCGCTCGCACTCTGCCACCTCTCGTCAGGATCCTTCGCCAGACACTTCTCAACGACTCTTTCGAGTGCAGGTGGCGTCAGCGGCTGAAGTTGAGTGATCGGCTGCGGTTCGGTAGTCAAGATCGCCGCGATCAGGCTGGCGCGGCTCTTCCCGCTGAACGCCGGTTTCCCGGTTGCCATTTCAGACATCACTTCTCCCAAAGCAAAAATATCCGTGCGCGAGTCTGCTTCTTTTCCTTCCAATTGCTCGGGTGCCATGTACTGGAAAGTTCCGACCAGCATGCCCTCGCTGGTTAGCTTCGCCTGTTCCATCGTCATCTCGGTCAGCGCTGTGGCTAGAGGAGCAAGACCGGACTGCTTGGCTAACCCGAAATCCATCAGCTTGGCACCAGTTTTCGCCAGCATGACATTCGACGGCTTGAGATCGCGATGCGTGATGCCCATCTTGTGGGCCTTGGCGAGCGCATCGGCAATTTGCGCCGAAAAGCGGAGGGTCTGCTCCAGCGGCAAAGGTCCCTTGATTAGCCGGTGCTCCAGCGTTTCACCCTCGACCAGTTCCATGACCAGGAAGTCCACGCCATCCTGATGACCGATGTCATGCAACGTGCAGATGTGAGGATGAGCGAGTTTCGAAACCGCTTTGGCTTCGCGCTCCAGCCGTTGCCGTAAGGACGGATCAGAGGACAGGTTGGTGGGCAGAACCTTGACGGCTACATCGCGGTCGAGGCGGGTGTCGCGCGCCCGATACACCTCGCCCATCCCGCCCGCGCCCAGCGGTGATTGGATTTCGTAAGGGCCGAGTTTCGTTCCGGAAGCCAGGGTCATGCGTGGCGGTGATTATAGCCTTAGATGCGGCAAGACACGCTGATTTGCGGTAACTCCATCTGGCCTGCACTCAGGGCACGTATTTCGGTGTCTCCCCGCGCGACCAAGGATCGTAGGTAGCGACAAACCGTACGCGCTCCGGCCTCGTCGGGTGATCGAACATCCAAACCTCGATGAACGTGCTCGGATTCGGATCGGCTAGGTTGATCTCGCCGCTTTTTTCGAAATAGTGCGCGGCTACCTGGCTCTGGCCGGGCACGATTCCGTGGATCACCTCCAGGCCATAGCGATCCGCTTCGTGCTCAAAATAGCGGCTCACACTGTTGAAGGCGGGCGTGGCGAAAAATGCCAAGCCGGTAATCGTCAGGAGCAGAAGCGGAAGGGATGCCCAGTCCTCAAGGTTCCGAATCCCCCACTGTTGCCCCCAGCGTTCAAGCGCCCAGATCGACAATCGATATCCCAGGTAGAAGAGAAATAAGAGAATCGTCGCATCGATCGCGATTTCTTTCGGAATGTGCAACAGAACGTAGTGCCCCATCTCATGGCCAAAAACGAATAACGTCTCCGGCACGGTGGCTTTCGCGATCGTCGTGTCCCACACCACGGCCCGCTTCGAAGGTCCAAAGCCCGTGACATAGGCATTGAGCCCGGTCATCTTCGAACTGGCGTTCATCTCGAACATGCGTTCCGGAGGAATCTCGATGCCGCCGTGATGCACCACTTGCTCCATGGCCGCCACCAGGTCGGGGTGGCTGCTTTGCAGCGGCGTGAACTTGAAGAAGAGCGGGTCAATCACCACCGGCTGTAGAAAGAACAGAGCGAGCAAAACCGGAATCGAAGCCATCCAGAAGTAGAACCACCAGCGCCGCACGCTCCGCCGAATCACTCCATAGAGAATCCAGACCAGCAGCGTTCCCACCACCAGCATCACGATCTGATTGGTTGTCCAGTCCGTGAACCACGATCCCCAACCCTGCACCGAAAG
>Ga0075021_10000184_pt1 | contig 34763 bp, 29 predicted proteins | sample ColStrG_CSR_2012_FD_72749 | JGI IMG/M metagenome (GOLD analysis project Ga0075021, IMG submission 72749) | Freshwater sediment microbial communities in response to fracking from Pennsylvania, USA - Cold Stream Run_MetaG_CSR_2012 | ecosystem: Environmental > Aquatic > Freshwater > Creek >...
CGATGCCCCCGCCACCCGAGCCAGGCAAACGCGCGGCGATCCTGACCGACGCCGAAAAGAAGACCACGGCCGCTTCGACGATCCGCCCCCGCGAGCGGGGCCGTCAGGGCCGACGAGGGAGACGACGCTGACATGAGCGAGTACCAGGAATTCACCGGCAAATCCGTCGAGGAGGCCCTCAAGCTGGCCCGCGAAGCGTTCGGGGCCGAGCTCAACGATCTGGACTTCGAGATCCTGACCCCTGGCAGCCGGGGCGTTCTCGGGATGGGGGCGGAGCCCGCCCGGATCGTCGCGGCCCCCCGTGCCGCGCTCGGTGGCGCCGCGCCCAAGCGAGAAGCCGCCGCCGCCCAGCCGCTGCCAACGCCGCCGGCGCGCCCGCGTGACGATCGGCCGCCACGCCGCGACGACCGACCCCGCCGCGACGACCGACCCCGCCGAGACGACCGTGAACGTGCCCCGGGCCGTGGCGGTTCGGCTGATCTCTCTGCGTCCGAGGCCGCCGAAGTCGCGGCCGCGCGCGGCTCGCTGGCCGCCGAACGCGCCGACCTCGAAGCGGCCGAGGCGTCGCCCGAAGCGCTCGCCGCCGGCAAGGACATCCTCGAACACCTGATGAGCCACCTCGGGTTCGACGTTCGCGTCGAGGTCGAGACGGGCGAGACGAGCCGGCTGAACGTGGTCGCCGACGGCGACGAGAAGGAAGCGCTCGGCGCGCTCATCGGCCGCAAAGGTGAGCGCCTGTCCGCCCTTCAGCATCTCGTCAACCTGATGCTGTCCAAGGAGATGGGTTCGTGGACACGCGTCCTCGTCGACGTCGAGGATTACCGCGGCCGGCGTGAGCGCCAGCTGCGCGAGCTCGCTGATCGTGCCGCGGCCCGCGTCGTGGAAACCGGCAAGATGCTCCAGCTCGAGCCGATGTCCGCGCTGGAACGGCGCTGGATCCACCTCTCGCTCCGAGACCATCCGGGCGTCGCGACCCAGTCGATCGGCGAGGAACCGAATCGTCGGGTCGTGCTCGTGCCGCGCGGCCCTGGGTGATCCGCCAGTAACACGAGTCCGCGTGCGAGCGTCCAACGGCCACACGATGAAGGCCGTCCGAGGTCGCCCTGCCAGCACGTCCGATCGCCCTTGACCACTCCGACGTTCGACCCCGCTCCCGAGATGCTTGAGCCCGCGCAGGCTTCCGCAGGTGCGGAGGCCGGTGCACGCAATCGGCCGTCTGCCAGGTTCCGCTTCGCGGTCGCCTTCCTTGTCGGCCTGGTCGTCACGATGGGCATGGGCGCGGGCGCCATGTACGCCTACGACCAGCACTACAGCGGCCGGATCCTGCCGGGCGTGAGCGTCGGATCGGTCCCCCTGTCGGGAATGACCCGGGATGAGGCCCGGGCCGCGCTGGATTCCGCGTATCACGGCTATTCGGATGGTCGGATCGTCCTCGATGGTCCAGACGGGGCGGCCGTGATCCCCTACGCGGAGATCGACCGTCACCTCGCCGCCGACGCGCTGGTCGATGAGGCGATGGCCGTCGGGCGTGACGGGACGGCGGTCGACCGCGCCGTCGCCAACGCGCGGACCGCAGTGCGCGGCGTGGCGATCGCACCGCGCATCTCATTCGATGCCCAGAAGCTTGCCGAACGGATCGCCGCCGTCGCCGACGGCCTCGGGATCGAACCCGTCGATGCCACCGTCACTGCAAGTGCGGACCCGAAGCTCGGTTTCGTCGTCGCCGCCGGACACGCGGGTCGCAAGGTCGATCCGACTGGCGTGACCCGGGCGGTGACGACCCAGGTCGCGGCGCTCGACGCTCCGGCCGAGGTGACCGCCACGCTGCCGGTCGAGACGCTGGAGCCGACCGTCACCACCGAGGAGGCGGCCGCCGCCCACGCGGCCGCCCGGCGGATCGCCTCCGATATCACGCTCGTCGTTGACAGCAAGAAGTACCCGATCGACACCACCAGGATCCGTCCGTGGATCACCTTCACGAGCACGGCCGACGGCGGCTACCAGCCGGTCGTCGACACGACCCAGATCCCGACCCTGCTCCAGGGAGTGGCCGCCAAGATCAACAGGAAGGCGGTCAACGCCGACTTCAGGATGGTCGGGACCAAGGTCAGGGCCATCGTCGACAGCAAGACGGGTTACACGCTCGACGAGGCCGCGACCGCGAAGCAGCTCGAGGCGCTGCTCGCCGCGCGGGCGGCCGGGACCGCGTCCACGGAGATCCGGCCCGCGCTGGCGGTCACCGAACCGGCCCTCACGACCGCCGAGGCCAAGGCCGCGGCCCCGAAGATGAAGAAGATATCGAGCTGGACGACCTACTTCCCGATCTGGGAGAGGAACAACTTCGGGGCGAACATCTGGATCCCTGCGCTGACCATCGATGGGTATGTCGTCGGGCCGCACGAGACGTTCGACTTCTGGAAGGCGGTCGGGTCGGTCAGTATCTCGAAGGGCTACGGGCTCGGTGGAGCGATCATCAACGGCAAGACCGAACCCCAGGGCGCGCTCGCCGGCGGGATCTGCTCCTGCTCCACCACGCTGTTCAACGCGGCACTCCGCGCCGGCTACCAGATGGGGGCACGTCGGAACCACTACTACCAAATCGACAGATATCCGCTCGGGCTCGACGCCACCGTCTTCATCAGCGCGTCGGGTTCGACGCAGACTGTGTCGTGGACCAATGACACCGACTACCCGGTTCTGATCCGCGGGTACAAGATCCGGAACGGCAACAAAGGCTACGTCCGATTCGAGTTGTACAGCGTTCCGAATGGTCGCAAGGTGACGATCGGCAGTCCCGTCGTCAGGAACGTCCGGCCGGCCACCGACACGATCCAGTACACATCGACACTGGCGCCCGGCGTGAGGCAGCGGATCGAATCCCCTGTCGACGGCATGCAGGTTTGGCGCACCGTGACCGTCCGCGACGCGAACGGCAAGATCCTCCACCGCGTGACCTACTATTCCAACTACTCCCGGGTCACCGGGGTCACCCTGGTTGGTCAGTAGCCGGAAGGCGTCCCAGGGTCCGGTCGCACGCGTCCCGGCCTGCCCGCCTGATCCTGCGGCCCGGCGTCAGCCGCGAAGCTCCGCGCCAGCTCCGAGCGTGACGGATCGGAACGGCCCCTGGATCCGCTAGAGACGCTCGGCATTCCCGCCGAGCAGCGCGCGCTGTTCACTCGTCGAGAACCCGGCCTCCGCGACGATCGTCCGGTAGGCGTCGACCTGTCGGCGATACGACCCGTACAGCGAATCGACCGGCCAGTTCGTCCCGAACATGCAGCGCTCGACGCCGAATGCGGCGACCGTCGGCCTCGACGTGGACAGCCTTGGCCACGTTCGAGCCCTCGAATGCCGCCGCCAGGCGGACCGGTCGAGGTCAGCCACCATCGCCGGTCTGGATCCCCTTCCAGACCCGAGGCGCCGTCATCGGCAGGGCCCGGAACCTGACGCCAGTCGCGGCATGGATCGCGTTCGCCACGGCGGCCGCTGCGCCGCAGACCGGTCCTTCGCCGATGCCGCGAGCGCCGTACGGGCCGTCGGCCGACGGGACCTCGACGATGATGGTCTCGAAGGAGGGAACGTCGGTGGCGAGTGCGAGCGCGTAGTCGAGGAATGTCCCGGTGAGGAGCTGGCCGGCCTCGTCGTAGACCATCGCCTCACGCAGCGCCCAGCCGAGCCCCTGGGTCGCTCCGCCCTGCAGCTGGCCTTCGACGATCGCCGGGTTGATGGCCCGGCCGACGTCCTGGGCGATGACATAGCCGATGACCGCGACCTCACCCGTCTCGGCGTCGACCCGGACATGGACGAGATGGGCGGACGTCAGCGGTGCGAGGTTTGGCGGGACGGAGCCAGCGTGGCCCTCCAGCGGCTCGAACTCTCCGGCGAAGCCGTCGAGGCGTAGGCCGATCTCGGCCAGGGTCATCTCGCGGTCGGGGGTGCCACGCGGGCGGACGGCCCCGTCGGCGATCTCCAGGTCCGCGACGTCGATCTCGAGCGCGTGCGAGGCGAATGCCAGGATCTTCTCGCGGAGCTGGGCGGTCGCACGCACGATCGCCCGACCGGCCGAGTAGGTGATGACGCTCCCGCCACTCAACGGCGATCGCGGCGCGGACGCGGTGTCGGCGGTCATCACCGACACGTCGTCCGCGGTCAGGCCGAGGCCCTCGGCGACGAGCGTCGCGAAACCGGTCGTCGATCCGGAGATGTCGACGACACCGGTGACCAGGGTGATCCGGCCGTCCGCTTCGAGGCGGCAGATCGCCGACGCCGGCTGGCGGCTGCCGGGCCACGCACCGACCGCGAGCCCCACGCCTTCTCCGGCCGGCAGTGAGACACGATCGCGCCAGGTCTGATGCGCCGCGAGCCGGACGAGGCACTCGTCGAGGCCGATCCCGCCCCAGGCAGTCCCGTCGGCCATCTCGTCGTCGGCCGCCACGATGTTGCGGCGTCGGAGCTCGATCGGGTCGATGCCGAGCCGCCCTGCGAGCTCATCGATGATCTGTTCGAGCGCGAACGTGGCTTGCGGAGCACCAGGCGCGCGGTACGGGCCCGTCCCGACACGGTTGGTCTCCACGCCATAGGCGATGACCTCATGTGCCTCCCAGCGGTATGGACCGACGGTCAGGATGGCCGCGATGCCCTCGACGCTGCCCTCCGAGAACGCGCCTGTCTCGAAGCGCAGGCGGGCACGGAGCCCGAGCAGTCGCCCATCGGTCGTCGCCCCGGCCGTCAACTCGAGGACGCCGGCGGGGGCCGGGTTGCTCATCCGGAAGTCCTCGTGGCGGGTCAGCTCCACCCGCACAGGGCGACGGAGGATCAGTGCCGCTGAGGCCGCGAGCGGGTCTACGATGAGCAGCTTTCCGCCGAACCCGCCACCGAGCGTTGCGCCGGTGACGCGGACGCGCGCGATCGGCAGCCCGAACAAACGCGACAGCTCGGAGCGGGTCCAGAATGTGCCCTGCGTCGCGCTGGTCAGGTGGAGCACGCCGTCACGGTCGAGTTCCGCGGTGGCCACCTGGGGCTCGATGTAGCCCTGGTGGACCCAGCTGGTCGTGAAGCGGCCGTCGACGACCACATCGCTGGCGGCAAGGGCAGCATCGACATCGCCGCGCCTGAACCCCGTCCGACGGGTGACGTTGGGCGAGACCGCCTCGTCGGCTGCGAACGATTCCGAGCCGCCGCCGACGGCCGCATGTTGCGATTCGGCGGTCGCGTCGGCATGGTCGATCTGCCAGTCGACCCTGGCGAGCGGGGCGCCGGGCTGCATCGCTCGGTCGAGGTCCACGACGGGGTCGAGCGGGGTCGTCTCGACTGTCACGAGCGCCGCCGCGTCCGCCGCGGCCTCTGGTGTCGTCGCCACGACGAGCGCGACCGGATGTCCGGCCCACAGGATCTCCTCCCGGGCGAGCGGTTCGTGGATGCGATCCCGGCCATCGCTGGCGATCGGCAGGTCAGCCGCGGTCAGGATCCGGACCACCCCCGGCGCCGCCAGCGCCTCGTCGAGGTCGATCCGCACGATCCGGGCGTGCGCCGGCAGGGCGAGCACTGGGCGGCCGTGGAGCAGCCCGACAGCGCGGTGATCCCCGGCGAAGCGGGCGGCACCGGTGACCTTGGCCTCGCCGTCGATGCGCGGGATGGACCGCCCGATCGCGCCGCTCGGGCCGATCAGGACCATGTGGCGGCCTGACGCTGGCGGGGCGTATCGGTCGTGGCGCCACCACGCTCGAGCCAGGCGATGTCCGCCCCACTGAGCGAGACGGCTGCGGCCGCCATCGCCTCGCGCAGGTGTGCGACCGACCGCGTGCCGATGACCGCAACGGGCCGGACCGGCTGGTTGACGACCCAGGCGAGCGCCACTTGGCTGGCGGTCAGGCCCCGCGCCGCGCCGAATGCCGCCGCCCGGGCTCGGCGCGTCTCGTTGGCCGGCGTGCGATAGGCGTCGAAGAGGGGGTCGGCCAGGTCGGCGTCGGCCGCGAAATAGCCGTTCGCGGTCGGAGACCACACTGCCATGCGCGTCTGATTGCTCGCGTACCAGGCGCGCGATGCGTCGTCGCCGGCATCGACCGTCCCCGGCCAGGGTTCACCGGCGGGCCGAGCGAGCGCGAGTGACGGGCTGCTCCAGGCGATCGGCGGCCAGCCACGTGCGGCGGCATAGGCGTTCCCCTCGTCGAGTCGCCCGATCGTCCAGTTCGAGACGCCGAACGAGCGCGCACGACCGGCCGCGACCTCCGCCGCCAGCGCATCCAGGATCTCGCCGACCGGCACCGCCGGGCGATCGCGGTGGACCAGATAGATGTCCACCGCCGGCACGCCGAGCCGCTCCAGACTGCCGGTCAGGTCGGAGTGGATGATCTCGGGCGTGACCCGGCTCGACCAGTCGCCCTCGTCCGGATGAGCGCCCTTCGTCAGCAGCACGACCTCGTCGCGCGTCCCTCGACTCCGCAGCCAGGTACCGATCGCCTGCTCGCTCTCGCCGCGCCCGTAGACCGAGGCGGTGTCGATGAGCCGGCCGCCAGCGTCGCGCCAGGCGTCGAGGACGTCGAGCTCGACATCGAGTGCATCCATGCAAAACCGACCGGTCCCGAGCGCCAGCCCGCCGACCGGGTGGGTGATGGCCATGCGCCATTCTAGGCCGGGGCGCCTTGCTATCCTGACCCGGCGCGTGGGCGATCGACCGGCCACGGTGCTCGACCACGAGGAGACCCCGTGCTGGTCACGAACGTCCGGACCACCATCGTCGGGACGCCGTGGCGCGACCTCGTCTTCGTCGAGCTCGAGACCGATACCGGCCTGGTCGGCGTCGGTGAGGTCCGGCCCGTCAACAAGACCGATTCGTTCATCGCGGTCGTCGAGGAGCTGGCAGGTCGCTACGTCGTCGGGACCGATCCGTTCGATACGGAGCGGCTGGCCTGGGCGATCGAACGGCTGGAGTACGGCCGGCCGAGCGAGCACGGCCAATCGGCGCTCGCCGCCTTCGACGTCGCGTCGTGGGATCTCATCGGCCAGACCCTCGGTGTGCCCATCTGGAAGTTGCTCGGCGGGATGTTCCGCGATCGCGTACCGGCCTACGCCAACGGCTGGTATCAGGCCGACCTGGAACCGGCGCAGATCGCCGAGCTCGCGCGGACCGTCGTCGCGCGCGGCTACCAGGCGATGAAGCTCGACCCGTTCGGGGCCGCCGCCGTTCGACTGTCCTCGGCCGCAACTCGGCACGCGCTCGCCATCGTGGCCGCGGTCCGCGACGCGATCGGACCGGATGTCGACCTGATGATCGAGATGCATGGTCGGTTCGCGCCCGACACCGCCGCGCAACTCGCGGTCGCGCTCGAACCGTTCGCGCCGCGCTGGATCGAGGAACCCGTCCCGCCGGAGAATGCGGCCGCGCTCCGTCGCGTCAGCGGCGCGACGAACCTGTCCATCGCGACCGGCGAGAGGATCCACTCGATCTGGGACGCGTCCCCGTTCATCGAGGGCGGCGACGTGGACATCCTGCAGGCCGATCTGACCCACTTCGGCGGGTTCACCGGGATGCGCCGGCTGGCCGGCTGGACCGAGGCGCACTACCTGACTCTCGCTCCGCACAACGTCGGCGGGCCGGTCGCGACCGCGGCGAACATCCACTTCGCCGCGGCCACGCGCAACGTCGACATCGTCGAGCACTTCAACGACTTCGCGGACCCGTGGCTGAGCGAGATCGTGGACGTCGCGCCGTGGGTCGATCCGGTCGACGGCTGCTTCGCCCTCCCCGATCGGCCCGGGCTCGGGCTTCGGCTCGACCACGACGCCTGCGCTCGACACCCGCGCACGGGGCCGCGGCTCCAGCTCTTCGTGGACGGCTGGCAGAAGCGCGAGGGCTGACCCTGAAGGGCCTCGGAGGAGTACGCTGACAGGTCCCAGGCGGTCGTTGGGGGGACCCAGAGGAGGACGTGATGTTCAAGCGAATCATCCGGCTGATCGTCGTCGGCTGGATCGTCAGCATGGTCGTCGGTGCCATCGCCGCCCTGCGGGCCAGGCAACGCATCGGGCCCAACTCGTTCGAAGATGCGGACGAGATCGCCGCGAGCGCGATCTTCGGGCCGCTCGACTACCACAGCACGGCGTCGCACCTGCGCGGAGGGACCCTCGAGCTCTGGTACGGCGGCGGCGTCCTCGACCTGCGCGATGCGACGCTGGCACCTGAAGGCGCGACGCTGTCCGTGAAGGTCGTGTTCGGTGGCGGCCAGGTCCTCGTGCCCGCCGACTGGCGGGTCGTCGCGAACGTCCAGGGCCTCGGCGGCGTCCAGGACGTGCGCGAAGCCAAAGGCTATGCTGAAGGTTCGCCGACGCTCACCATCGAGGGCACGGTCATCGCCGGCGGGTTCGCCGTCCAGTCCGAGCTCGACGAGGGCAGCGCCAAGTTCTACGAGGGCGTGACGACCGCCCGGCACGCCATCGACGACGCGACAAAGAAGGCGACCGACGCTGTCGCGGCGACCATCGGAACCGCCAGACCCGACGTCCTCGAGGTCGAGCCCGACCCCGACCCCGACCCGGAGATGGCCCCCGCGACCTGATCGGTCCGGACGGACCGAGTGGCCAGGATCCTGCTCGCGGGAGCCAGCGGCGCGATCGGTCGACCGCTGACGTCGATGCTCGTGGCAGCTGGGCACGAGGTGACCGGCACGTCCCGCACCGAGGCCGGCGCGGCGACCATCCTCGCCGCCGGGGCGACTGGCGCGATCGTCGACGTCCTCGTCGCGGACGCGCTGACGGACGCGATGACCCGGGTCCGACCGGATGTCGTCATCTATCAGGTGACGGACCTCAGGCTCGAACCGGGCGAGGAGCTCACCGACGAACGGCTGGAAGGCAACGCGCACGTCCGCCAGGTCGGCATGCGGAACGTCGTCGAGGCGACAGCCGCGGCCGGCGCGCGGCGGCTCATCGCTCAGAGCATCGCGTGGTTGTACCTGCCCGGGCCGGAACCGCACACTGAGGACGAGTCGATCGTGCCCCCGCCTCCGGCCGTCGCCCCGCTGACGCGTCAGGCCGTCATCGACCTCGAGCGGCTGACGACGACCGACCCGCGCTTCGACGGCGTCGTCCTCCGATACGGCCGGCTGTACGGTCCAGGGACCTGGGGGGCCGACCCGGATGAGCCGCCGACCGTCCATGTCGAGGCCGCGGCCCGCGCCGCCCTGCTTGTGGTCGACCGCGGGGAGCCCGGGATCTACCAGATCGTCAACGACGGGGGCCCGGTCTCGAACGCGAAGGCACGCCGCGCCCTGGGCTGGTCACCGATCTGACCGACGTGTCACGATCGCGCTACACATCGTTTCCTGGATGTCGTGACCGATGCCCCGTCGATATGTCATGCAGCAGCGAGCCAAGGCGCACGACGCCACGCGGCGCCGGATCGTCGACGCCGCCATCGAGGTCCGGAGCGGCCGCCGCGATCGGACCCTGACCGCGGTCGCCGCGCGGGCTGACGTGTCGAGGCTGACGGTCTACCGGCACTTCCCCGACGAGGCCGCTCTCGCGAAGGCGTGTATGACCCGATTCATCGAGATCCATCCACCGCCAGATCCGTCGGGCTGGGCCGCCATCGAGCCGGCGCCAGCGCGCCTTCGTCGCGGGCTCGCCGACCTGTACGCGTGGTACGGCGACAACGAGGCGATGCTCACGAACTCCGCGGTGGACCAGTTCGCCGACCCGGCAGTCGCCGAGGCGCTGGCGCCGGTGACCGGCGACTTCGAGGCGATGCATCGGACTCTGGCGGCGGGCTGGTCGGATGGGGGAGGCGGTCGGTCGCTCATCGACGCGGCGATCGATCACGCCATGGCGTTCACGACCTGGCTGTCGCTGCGCCGCGGCCAGGGTCTCTCGGACGTCGAGACCGTCACGCTGATGGTCTCCCTGGTCGAAACGGCGGTCGCGCCTTACCTTACACGTAGCCAGTCGCCCCAGCGCGGGTGAGCCCGAAGAGACGCTCGATCAGCTCAACCTGCCGACGCGCGTCGTCAAGCGCGCTGTGCGTCAGGGGCCGGCCCGTGATGCCGGGGTTTCGTGCCTCGATCCGGCATCCAGTCGAACGGGGCGTTGAAGCCGTCGGAGACCGGTCGCGCGTCGAGGCCATCCCGGGGCAGGCTGCAGTCCGACGTGGAAGGCCTGGTCCGGGTGGCCGACGAGGCTCGGCGACAGCCCGGACGTCTCCACGTCGATACTGATCCAGGTATCCGGGCTCGTTTCGCGCTGTTCGGTGTCCAGGCGCGAGAGCATAGGGACGTCACACCGTGATGAGTGGGTCAGATGGGCAGGCTCGTCTATTCAATGTCGGTGTCGCTCGATGGATTCGCCGCGGCGGCAGACGGGTCCCTCGACTGGGTCCAGGTCGACGACGAGCTGCATGCTCAGTTCAACGACGACGCACACGACATGAGCACATTCCTCTACGGTCGACGGATGTACGAGCTGATGGCCGGCTACTGGCCGACGGCGGAGTCAGACCCGTCGGCCACCCCGGTCATGCGCGAGTTCGCGCGCCTCTGGGCAACCACGCCCAAGATCGTCTTCTCGGGCACGCTCGGCGAGGTGGCCTGGAACAGTCGGCTGGTTCGTGAGGGCACCATTCGGGAGGTCGCCCGGCTCAGGGCCAAGCCCGGTTTCGACATGGGCGTCGGCGGCCCCACGCTGGCGGGATCGCTCTTGCGGGCCGGCCTCATCGACGAGTTCCGGTTGTTCGTGAACCCGGTCGTCCTCGGCACCGGGCTCGCCTTCTTCCCGACTCTCGACCGACCGATCGCCACCCGCCTCGTCGAAAGCCGCACGTTCGGGTCCGGCGTTGTCTTCCTGAGGTACCAGGCGATCCCCTGAGGGCGGGTGGAGCGATGGTCCCGTCCATCCGAGCGGACGACTGGCCCCTTCGGGCGATTGCCTCGCAGTGACGATCGGACCAAGGTTGTCCCTGATGCACGACCGCACGCCCCAGCGGCGCGGTGCCGGTAGGCAGCGCACCCGCACCTCATTCGCGATGGCGACCCTCGTCGCCGTCTTCGTGGTCCTGTCGTTCGCCGGGCCGACTGCCGCCACGACGGCGTCCTCGACTGCGACGACCATGGTCCCCGCCTGCAGCAAGATCAACGTTCGGACCGGCACCTCGACCGGGGCAGCGGTGATGGCGACCCTCGCTGCGAGCGCGAGGTTGACCGTCACGGCAACGGTATCGGGCGGGGACTGGACCGCGGCTTGCCCCATGGCCAGGAAGGGATCGACGTGGTATCGCGTCACGGCGATCGACGGCAGGACCGTGAAGGCCATCTATGGCGTGGCCGTCCTGTACGCGGCGACAGGCGTCCTCACCGCGCCGCCGAGCGGCGCGCCCTCGACTGCCGATCCGTTCGCCGCAGACCTGATGCGTCTCATCAACCTCGACCGGAAGGCGCTCGGCAAGGCCCCGTACCTGATCGATGCGCGGCTGGCCGACATCGCGCGAAACGCTCGCTTCACCTGCCCCACGAACCCGAAGGAGTCGTTCAACGGCCGGGCGCGCGACATGGCCGACCGGAGCTACTTCTCGCACACGGTTCCCGGCTGCTTCTCGTCGGGCAGCACGCCATTCCGCTCGATCGAGATCGTCCGAAAGGTCTTTGGCTACGCCGGCGCACGGAGTGAGATCCTCCACTGGAACTCGTACGGCACGGCGACGACGACCTATCACCTCGGCTGCGACATCAATGGCCAGGCGTGCCGCGGCGGCGCGACGTCAGCCCCGTTCACGGTGACCCTGGCCCAGCGCAGCTTCATGAGCTCGGCGCCGCACCGCGCCGCGGAACTCAACAGCTACCAGCGGTTCGGCTGCGGCTCGGCCACGGTGCCCGGGACGTCGAAGACCTACTTCGCCTGCCTCTTCGCCGACGGTGGCTCGACCGAGTCCACCACGACCCCTGCGACGACGCCGACGTCGCCGACAACGACGATGGCTCCGGCCTGCGCAGGCGTGAGCCTTCGGACCGCGCCGTCCACCTCGAGCGGGGTCAAGGTCCGCCTCGGTACCTCGGCTCGCGTCACGGTCGTGGGGAGCGTGACCGGCGGGCACTGGGCGGTCGCGTGCCCGAGCGCCAGGTCGGGGGCCGGCTGGTCACGGATCTCGACCGTGAACGGACGGACGGTCAGGAGCCTCTACGACGTGACGTGGCTGTATGCGGCGACGGGGCTCCTGAAGAAGGGGTCCTGAGCCTCCACGAGGTCCCTCCTTGATACAGTATTGACTTGTCGCTCCACCTCGGCGACAAGTCGGTCGGCGACCCGATGGCCCGGATGGCCTCGGCCGAGGGACGCGAGTTCTATCGATCGAGCAGCGCGGCATGGGGGGTTGCGAACGCGGCCACGGGCGCGGATCCGGAAGCGGTGGCCACAGCTGTCGCGAACACCACGGCGTTCTACGCACCGGATCCCGAAGCGCCCGCCTGAGGCCGGGCGGAATCAGGGAGCGGGAGTCGGACGCCCGGTCAGCCGATCGATGAGCCGGCGGATGACGCTCGGCGGCTCGGGTACCGGGACACGGTCGTCCGGCGGGTCGACCGGCTCGTCGCGGTACTCATCGCTCAGGGTCCGCATCGGCACAGGAATCTTCCCGCCACCCATGCCGCCCGTCCCGTAGAAGGCTCCCGCGTTGTGTTCCGCTTGCTTCGGCCCGTTGTCGCTCACGGCGCTCCTCCGGGACCGGCCGCGATCGACCGCATCCCGTCGCAGACGGTTCACCTGCACGACGCAACCGTCAAGAGCCGAAGGGACTGTATCGACGGCACACCTCACGTGGCCCACCAAACTCACTGCGGAGAGCGCAGAGGAAGTATTGGTGGAGATGGGGGAGAGTCGAACTCCCCGTCCAGAACCCTTCGCCGGAGACCACTACGAGCGTGTCCGATGGTTTGTCGTCGATCGCCCGGACGGGCATCGGCACTCTGCCGGGCGATCCAGTCACGTGCCCCTAGATCAGGCTTGAGTCCGGACTACGTGACACTTGTCCGGATCGCAGCCCCGCTGGATGACGCTTCCACTACCCGCGAGGCGGAGGCAGCTTCCACGCTCACTCTACTGCCTAAGCAGCGAGAGCGAGAGTCGACTGGCGGTTGCCAGGTACTTCTTTTTGCCACGTGATTTACGAGGCCCAGTGGCGTCCTCGGCTCGCGTTCCCCGGTAGCTGGGCCCTGTCGAAACCACACATCCCCACAGGTCCGAGAACCGGCTCGGACGGGGATGCTACCACCTATCGATCGTGACCGAGCAGGACGACGTCGGGGTCGAGCGCTCAAAGACGCCCCACCGACTCGACGTACCGATCGCGACGCCAGGCGCTCGTGAAGCCCGAGCCCGACGGGTCGTCCGAGCCGTCCCACTCGGCACGGGTGTAGATCGACCGGGACATGCGACCGTGACCAACGGCCCATCGCCGTCCGGAGGCCGCGGCTGGTAAGGTTGTCGTGGCCGAACCTCCTCGCGGAGGGCGGGGGAACCACATCCCCGGGGCAAATCGCGACCAGCGCGACGGCGAACCCAACGCCGAGCCCGACAGCTCACCTCGCAGGCCGGACGGGCTGCTTCGAGGTACGCCGTGTCCCGGCCTTCGCTCCCATCGACGTCGCGCCATCAGCGCGAGGTCGGGCGCAACCTCGCGTTCGACCTCGCGTCGGCCATCGGCGTCGGGGTGACGGTCGCCCTGGTCACGACGCTCCTGCCGACCATCGCACGACGCGGCGGACTCGAGCCGATCGGATTGGCCGCCCTCGCCGCAGCACCGTTCGTCGCAAACCTGCTTGGCGCCTTCGCCGGCCGCGTCGGCCCCGGGTCACCCAGGCAGCTGGCAGTCATTCGCGGTGTGGGTGCAGCGTCGTTGCTGGTCCTCGCACTGTTCTCATTGCCGCCGGTCCTCATCGCGGTGACGTTCGTCTTCTGGCTCAGCCTCGCGCTGTCGAGCCCGTTCTACCTTCGGCTGTGGGGATCCATGTATCCGGCCCGGATCCGCGGCCGGCTTGTCGGCCTCCAGGGATCGGTCCGAGCCGCGGCCGCCGGGCTGGCGGCGCTGGCCGGGGGCGTCATCGCCGACCAGCTCGGCGGCTTGACCGCCGTCGCCCTCGCCGGTCTTGTCGGCCTCGTGTGCGCGGTCGCCTATGTGGGCCTGCGCGCTCCGACCGCGCCGCCTCTGACACGCTTCTCGGCCCGTGACTCGATCCAGGCACTGCGCAACCGGCCGGTCCTGTCGCGGATCGCCGTCGCCCAGGGCTTCTACGGCGGCGGCCTCATCGCTGCGGCGCCGCTGTACGCGATCGTCAACGTCGATCGCCTGAACCTGTCGCTTGCCGACGTGGGGATCATCGGCGTCATGACCGCCGCGGCGACCACCGTCTTCTTCCTGATCTTCGGTGTCGTGGCGGACCGGTTCGGGCCGCTCGTCGCGATGCGGATCGGGAGCACGCTCGGGCTTGTCGCGCTCATCGCCTACGCCCTGGCACCCGACGTACGTGTGCTGTGGGTTGCGGCCGTCGGCGCCGGCGCTGCGAGCGCGTCGATCGACGTCGGTATCGCCGCGGCGGTCAGCGACCACACCTCGATCGAATCGCGCGCGGCCGCGATGGCCGGCTGGAATGCGATCACCGGCGCCCGGGGGATCGTCGCCGCGTTCACCATGAGCATCCTGCTGCAGGTCGGGCTCGTGAACGTAACCTCCGGTCTGCTTCTGTGCGCCGTCGTCACCGGCATCGGCGTGGTCCTCTACGCGCGGGCGAGCCTGGACCCGGTCGCGGAGGACGCGCGGCCGGTGTCGTCGCGCGTGGGCCGGGTGGTGGGCAGCCGCCGGAGCACGGTCAGCCGCTGAGGTCGACCCTACGCCCAGATGTCGCCGACGGTGAAGCCGTCGGGGAACGGGTCGGTCGGGTCAAACACGTATGATGCGAATCCCGTTATCCAGGCTTGCCCCGTGATGGTCGGGACGATCGCCTGGTACTCCCCCACCTGGGTCTCCTCGACCACGCGCCCGGTGAAGACCGTGCCGAGGATGCCCTCGTGACGGAATGCGTCGCCGACCCGCAGCTCGCCGCGGGCGTGGAGTGTGGCCATCCGCGCCGATGTCCCGGTGCCGCACGGCGAGCGGTCGATGGCGCCGGTCCAGGTCGCCGGCATGTCCCAATCGAGTGTCCCGGTCGAGACGGTCACCACGTTCCGCCGGCTGTTTGCCGGGTCGTGCGGCGGCCCGCTCAGTTGCCCGATCGAGATGCCCGCAAAGCCGGGCTGGTCGGGATGGACGACCGGCAGTTGCTCGTTGGCGGCCGCCTTGATCATCTCGGTGATGCGAACGATGTCGGCGCCCTCGTCCGGGGTGAGCCTGAGCCCGAACCGTGCCGAGTCGGCGATGACGTAGAACATCCCGCCGTAGGCGACATCCACCAGCACCGTCCCGAGATGCGGCACCTCGATCGGCGCATCGAGGTGCGTCGCGAACGAGGGCACGTTCCGGAAGGTCACCCCGCGGACCTTGCCGTCGGCGCAATCGGCGCTGACGCGGATCAGCCCCGCCGGCGATTCGAGCGTCAATTCGGTGGTCGGTTCGGTCATCGGCAGCCGACCCGTCTCGAGCAGGACCGTGACCACGCACATCGTGTTGGTGCCGGACATCCCCGGATACTCGACCTGTTCCATGATCACGTAGCCCGCGTCGGCGGCCGGGTTAGACGACGGCAGCACGAGGTTGCAGTTGGCCGCCGGGTAGCCCCGCGGTTCGCGCAGCATCCGCAGGCGGAGGTCGTCGCGGTTCGCCCGGAGCCAGGTCATCGCCTCGAACATCGACCCGCCAGGCACGCCGGTCACGCCACCGACGATGACGCGCCCCGGCTCGCCCGCCGCGTGCGCGTCGACCGCCTCGACGACCGGGCCGATGCGGAGGCGTCCGGGGATCGGCGACATGTCCACTCGCCTATCGACCTCGCTGCGCGTCCGCCAGCTCGCGCGCGACGTCACGCTGGGCATCGCGCTCGGCGATGTCGCGGCGGCGGTCGTGGAGCTGTTTACCGCGGGCGAGTCCAAGTTCGATCTTCGCTCGGCCGCGCTCGTTGATGTACAGCCGGAGCGGGATGACCGTCTGTCCCTTGGCCTTGGTCTTGCCCAGCAACTCGTCGATCTGCGAACGATGGAGCAGGAGCTTCCGGGTCCGCTTCGGTTCGTGGTTGTACCGATTGCCGCCTTCGAACGGAGCGATATCGGCACCGATGAGCCACGCCTCGCCGCGCTCCATGCGGGCGTAGGCGTTGGACAGGTTGGCCTTCCCGGCCCGGAGCGACTTGATCTCCGTCCCGGTCAGGACGATGCCGGCCTCGAACGTCTCGTCGATCGTGAAGTCGTGGCGGGCTCTTCGGTTGAGCGCGACGGTGATCTCGTCGCCCATGACGGACTCCCTAGGCGAGTCGGCGAGGAAGCGGGCCGAAGTCCGGGGCTGGAGCGCACGAACGCCGGCCCGATGCGGGCCGGCGTCCGAGTGCTTAGCCACCCACAGGGTGTCCGACTAGACGGCCATCTCCTGCGAGGTGGTGCAGCTACGACTGTCTATCACTGCACATCACCTCCTTTCGTTCCCGGGAACCGTACCTGATGGGCGGGGCGTGCGCAAGAGCGCGATCGGGGGCGCCGGGTATCCGCCCGCCAGGGTCACCTGCGGGCGTGCCGCTCCCAGCGGCAGATCCGGGCAGTGGGTGCCGTAGGCGAGGGGACGGAGCCGGTCAGGCCGCCTCGGCGCCTGGTTCACGCCCGGAAGCACGCCGATCAGCCTCCGGCAGGCGCTGCGAGTGTTGGCCGAGAGCCGCCGCCGTCGCGGCCACCGACCGTCCGTCAGGCCGCCCTCTCCGACGCCATCCCGGTCGCTCCGGCCCCGAGCACCTCGAGCGCCTTGTCGAGATCCGGGTCCATCCCTGCCGGGACCGGAGCGGGCAGCGTCACGACGTCGTCCGGCGTCAGCCCGACCTTGTGGATCCAGCGCTTGTCGGGCGTCAGCCAGCGCGCGACGGTCAGCTTGAAGGCGCCACCGTTGCCGGACAGCTCCTGCCATTGCTGGACGGTGCCCTTGCCGTAGGACTGCTGCCCGACGAGCGTGGCGCGCTTTGTGTCCTGGAGCGCTCCGGCGACGATCTCGCTCGCCGACGCGCTGCCGCCGTCGACGATCACGACGAGTTGCAGCTTCGGATCGGTCGCGACGCCGTCACCGAGCGCATCGGTCGGGACCTGCTTGCCCTGGGCGTCCTGCTCATAGAACAGCACGCCGGAGCCGATGAACTGGCTGGCGATCTTGCGCGCCGCGGTGACATAGCCACCCGGGTTGCCGCGCAGGTCGAGGATGAACTTGGTCCGCCCGGCGGCCAGGTGCTCCTTGAGTGCCCCGACGACCTCGTCTGCCGCCGCGTCGGAGAACCCGGCGACGCGCAGGTAGCCGATGGTGCCGTCGGCCAGCGCCTTGCTCGTGACTTCCTGCTCCTGGACGATGTCGCGGGTGATGCTCAGCTTGAGCGGCGTGCCCTTCCGCACAAGGTCCATCGTGACGACGCTCCCCTTCGGCCCGCGGATCCGGTCGCGGGCAGCGTCCACGGTCAGGCCATCGAGCGACGTCCCATCGACCGACACGACGATGTCACCTGCCAGGACACCGGCGGTCGCGGCGGGCGACCCGGGGATCGGCCGGGTCACGACGAGCCGGCAATCCGGCCCGAGCGGCGTGCAGCCCTCTTTCCCGTTCTTCGCCGTGGACGTGATCTCGGCACCGATCCCCTCGAACTGGCCGCTGATGCCCTGCAGGCTCTGGCGATACTCGGCGGATGACAGGTATGCGGAGAAGGGGTCGCCGAGAGACTGGATCATCCCGCGGATCGCACCCTGGACGAGCGTCGTCCGGTCGACCGCTCCGCCGGCGTACCGATCGTTGATCGAGTGGTACGCCTCCCAGAATGGCTGGAACGCGGCGGCATCCGAGGTCGGCGTCCCGGGATCGGAGGCGGCCTGCCGACCGACGGTGTAGCCGGACACGAACAGGGCGGATCCGGCGAAGATCGCGACGACCGCGATGGAGATCGACAGGAGCGGGAGCCGGCGGCGTGGGGTCTGGGAGTCGGGCCGAGAGGGCGGCTCGGGACGAGCGGTCAGTGGCGGTGGATCGGGCTCTTGCGCGGAGGCGTCGGGGTCGGCAAGAACCATTGCTCAGTTCCGTCCTGCATGTCATATCCGGGAAAGGGCGCTCAGGGTACACCGGGTCCCGCGCGGAGGCGGAGGCCTCGGATGACCATACGTCCCGGGACGGTCAGCGGATGAGGTACGTCCGAACGGACAACCACGAGCCGAGGATCCCGAGTCCGACCCCTGCGCCCATGACCAGCGCCACGAGGTCGCGCGTGAGCGACCCGAACTGGAGCGGCAGGACTCGGAAGAAGTCGGCCATGAACGCGCTAAGCGGGTCGGCGACCGCGGCTAGGATGCCGAGCGTCAGGAGCGACCCGAGTAACCCGACGAACGCGCCCTCGAACACGAACGGCCACCGGATGAATGCGTCCGATGCGCCGACCAGGCGCATGACCTCGATCTCCTCGGCGCGCGCGAGGACGGCCAGCCGGATGGTGTTGATGATGATGAACAGCGCGATGACCCCGACGATGACGAGCACGACCGTGCCTGCCGTCCGGAGGATGCTGGTGACGGTCAGGACCCGATTGACGAGGTCCTCGATGTTGATGACGTTGCGGATGCTCGGATCGCCGCGCAGGGCATCGCCCACGATACGGACCTGCGACGGATCGACCAGCTTGACCTCCATGCTCGCGTAGAGCGGGTTGGCGTCGAGGTAGCGGGTGAGGTCCTCGCGACCCTGGGCCTGCATGGATGCACGGAATCGGGTGAGTGCGTCGTCCCGGCTGACATAGTTGACCGAGGCCACCTGTGGCATCGCCTTGACCTGCGCCGTCAGCGCGGCCACCTGGGTGTCGGTGGCGTTGGGCTGGAGGTAGGCGACGACCTCGACCTTCTGCTCGGTGAACTGGAGGCCTGCCAGGAGGCCGGTCTGTATGATCCAGAAGCCCGCGAGGAGCAGCAGCATCAGGACCATCGTCGCCGTCGCGGCGAGGCTCATGACGGCGTTGCGCCAGAAGCCCTGCCAGGCGCGGGTGAGGCTGAACAGGACGAACGAGATCATCGTTCAGTCCTCGCGGTGGTAGGCGCCACCGATCTCGTCGCGGATGATGCGGCCTTCTTCGAGCGCGACGACCCGCTTGCGCAGGGCGGTGACGACCTCCGCGTTGTGGGTCGCCATCATGACCGTGACCCCCAGCTCGTTGATCCGCAGCAGGAGCTGCAGGATCTCCCAACTGATGAGTGGGTCGAGGTTGCCCGTGGGTTCGTCAGCGATGATCAGGCGCGGGTCATGCACGAGGGCACGGGCGATCGCTGTCCGCTGCTGCTCGCCGCCCGACAGCTGCGACGGGACCTGCTCGGCCTGCTGCGTCAGTCCGACGAGTGCGAGGACCCGGTCCACCGCCGGCCGGATCCTGCGCCGTGGCGTGCCGGTCACCTCGAGCGCGAAAGCGACGTTCTCCCAGACCGTCTTGGACGGCAGGAGCTTGAAGTCCTGGAAGATGATGCCGATCTTGCGCCGCATCTTGGGCACCTGGCGTCGGCCGAGCTTGGCCACGTCCTGGCCGTCGAGGACGACCGCGCCTCGCGAGGCGACTTCGTCGCGGATGAGCAGCTTGATGAGCGTGGACTTGCCTGCACCGGACGGCCCGACGAGGAAGACGAAGTCGCCCTCGGGGATGACGAGGTCCACATCGCGCAGGGCGACCTTGCCGTTGGGGTACTCCTTGGTCACGTCATGCAGCACGAGGACGGCTCGTTCCTGCTTGGCCTGATCCCGGCTCCGGCCAAGGACGCGGCTGCGGATGGAGCGCGAGGCGCTCCGCGCTGGGGCGACGGTCACATTCGGCTCCGCGGGCGAGGCTTCCGACGGTCGGATTCGCCGATCGTCACGATCTCACGACTCCGGCCACGGGCACGACAAAGGGGAGCCACATCGGAGTCGAGGCTACCACCCGAGCGGTCCTGCGGCAAACGTGACATCCGGTGCCTCGCCGCACCGGACCTTCGTCCCGGCCCGGGTGGCCAGATGTGGTCCGCGAACAGGTCGTCGACGAGGCCGCCTGGCGAGCTGAGCCCGCGGCCGGCCCGTTCGACGTTGCCGTCAACAGCTGGGTCGTCGGGCGGACATCTGGCAGGATCCACGATCCTGGTCGGGCGCGATCCACGCTCAGGGCGGTCGGCGAGCGATAGGGACCGCCCGACGAGCGCTCACCTGGCGGGCGACGGTCACACGCCGACTGCCGCCGCCGATCCCAGCCGGTCGTCCGCCGCGACGTCGCTGGACAGGTCCCCGACGTCCTGGACAGGTCCCCGCCGTCAACGACGTGTCCATGAATCACGCCTAGAGGAGGCCCGGCGAATTCGGCAGGTACCGTGAGAAGTCCGCGAACGGCTCGTCCCAGCACAGGAGGACCGGGAAAGTGTCCAGCCGGAAGCCTGCGGCAAGCGCCGTCACGACCGCTCGATCGGCCGCGCCGCCGACCCACAGCGCGAACGCCCCGCGCGGGACGACGACCGAGGTCAGATGCCCCAGCACGGGACCGAGCAGCGCCTGGTCGCGAACCGCCACGGGCCCGACCCGTCCGGCCTCGCCCGCGTAGCCGTAGCCGACCGGCATCCCGTCCGGTCCGCGGTAGAGCCAGCCACGACGCGATTCGGTGCGCAGGAAGCGATGGTCGATCGGATGGGCCACTCCCAGGAGCTCGCGGTCGAGTGTGTCGACCGCGTCGGCCAGGAGGCGATGACCCTGACCGCCCGGTGGACCCGCCGCGATCTCGTCGAAGGCCAGCGGGACGACGCCCGACGGCAGGTCGCCGAACGCCTCGGGGCGCTGGGGCAGGCCGGACAGGTTCAGCAGCGGCATCCGCGGCACCATCCCGAGCTTGGCATAGAGCGCATTTGAGATCGGCTGGGCGCTATCCGCGGCAACGGCCCGGATGATCCCGGGATCGGTCGGCACGATCCGACCGATCAGCTCGCGCCCGAGGCCGGACCCCTGGAACTCCGGCAGAAGGAACAGCATCGACAGGTACCACAGTCGCTCGCGCACGGTCGCCGCCGCGAACGCGACGATCTCCTCGGCATCACCCGGCCGCGTCGCGACGATGAACCGGTCCGGGTCGGTGGACTGGAGGTGCGCATACAGGCGGGTGAGCGGACCGAACTCGAGTGGGAGCTCAGCCTGACCGAGGCGACCGATGTAGTCGTTGATGGCGATCCGCCAGATGTTCGCGCAGGCGACGATGTCTTCGAAGCGTGCCGGTCGGACGGTCAGTCCTCGCATCGCCGCCACGGTCTGCGCGTCCCCGGTCACGAAGGCACGGCCTCCTCGCCGATGTTCCGTTCCAGTTCGGCCTGCATGAATGCGTCCAGATCGCCATCGAGGACCGCGCCCGTGTTCCCCGTCTCGTAGCTGGTCCGCAGGTCCTTGACCATCTGGTACGGGTGCAGCACGTAGCTGCGGATCTGGTTCCCCCAGCCGGCCTCGACGTGCTCGCCCTTGAGCTTGCGGACCTCCTCCTCCTTTTCCTCGAGGGCGCGCTCGAGGAGCCGAGACTTGAGGACCTTGATCGCCATTTCCTTGTTCTGGGTCTGGCTGCGCTCGTTCTGGCTCTGGGCGACGATCCCGGTCTTCAGGTCGGTCAGGCGAACCGCGGAGTCGGTCTTGTTGACGTGCTGCCCGCCGGCGCCCTGCGACCGGAAGGTGTCCACCCGGATCTGGTCCCAATCGAGCTCGATCTCGACGTCGTCGTCCGCCTCCGGGAGGACCTCGACGAGAGCGAACGTCGTCTGGCGTCTGTTCTGCGAGTCGAACGGGCTGATGCGAACCAGGCGATGGACACCCCGCTCGGCGCGTAGCCAGCCGTACGCTCGCCGGCCATTGACCGCCACGGTCACGCTCTTGAGGCCGGCCTGCTCCCCTTCCTGCTGGTCGACGATCTCGGTCGGGAAGCGGTGCCGCTCCGCCCAGCGGAGGTACATCCGCAGGAGCATCTCGGTCCAGTCGGTCGCCTCGGTCCCGCCGGCGCCGGCGCTGATCGACAGGAGCGCCGGACGCTCGTCGTGCTCACCTGCGAACATGAGCGCAGTGCGCTCGCGTTTGAAATGAGTCTCCAGCGCAGCGAAGTCGCGCTCGAGTTCGGCCTCGAGCTCGGCATCTGGGGCCTCGTAGAGCAGATCGACCGCGGCCAGCAGGTCGTCGGCGCGGGCCAGGAGCTCCTGCCACGTGGCGATCTCGGTGCGGAGGCCGTCGGCCTCTCGGAGCACCTTCTGGGCTGAACGCCCGTCGTCCCAGAACCCGGGTTCCTGGGTCAGCGCCTCGATGTCGGCGACGCGCGCCTCTTTGGTCTCGAGGTCAAAGATGCCCCGAGGTCGACCGGATCCGTTCGGCCAGGTCCCGGATGGCGGCGGCCTCCACCTAGTTCCGGGCCTGCAGATCCTGGAGCAGGATCGGGCGCAGCTCGATGAGCCGCAGCGCCGTCTTGCTTCGGGCGACGACGGGGTTCACGCACGGGCAATAGGAGTTGTGCGGGCAGACGCCACAGTTGCCGTCGCAGTCGAGCGCCGCGGCATAGCTGCAGGAACGGCAATCACGCTCGCAGGCGATGAGATCGACGAACGATGCTTCCTCGGCCTGCTTCACTGATCCCCCTCTCTGTGCTCGGGCAGCGCGAATCGGAAACGTTCTGTGGCGTCGCCGGACCCTGGGGAGGCCCGATAAGTGCGGGTTTTGGCACAGTATACGGGGCCAAACCCGTGCCGCCAAGAGGGAATTCAGTTCCAGGACGACTGGAGCGTCTGAGGGAACGGCCTATTCGTCGGCGCCCGCCAGGAAGTAGCGCGCGAGCGCACCGAGCTCATGGATGGTGGCGTCCATCCGACCGACGGGGTCGTTCTCGATCGGGCTCGTGGACGTGGGGGAGCTCCACGCAACGATGCCCTGGTCGTGGGCCATCCGCAGGACCCGGAGCATGTGCGGCCGGTCCGACACGAACACCGCGTTGCCGAGCCCGCGCTTGCGCAGGAGCGCGCTGACCGAGTGGATCGACTCCTGGGTCGTGCGGCTCTGGTCCTCCGTGAGGATCGCATCCGACGGCACTCCCCGAGCCATCGCGTAGGCCCGCCCGGAGGCCGCCTCGGTGGTCCGGTCACCGTCGGCCTTGCCGCCGGTCACGATGAAGACTGGCGCGACGCCGGCGAGGTAGAGGGCGACCGCGTGATCGAGTCGCGCGGCGTAGACCGGCGACGGCCGGCCGTCGTATTGGGCCGCCCCCATGACAACGATCGCATCGGACCGTCGCTGCTGGTCCAGCTGTCCCTGCGTCCAGATGCGGTAGGTCGTATACCCCACGATGACGACCAGCCCGATCCCGCCGAGGACGACGACCAGGCCCAGGTCGCGCGCGACGGAACGCTGCTTCACCTTGACCCCCGTGGATGAACCTGACGAGACGTCGTCAGCGACCGTGGCACTTCTTGTATTTCGCGCCGGATCCGCACCAGCATTGGTCGTTCCGCCCGATCCGGGCACCGGACGGCGTGAAGCCGGGCTTGGGGCCGCCGGCCGATGGACCCGCGCCGCCGCCCGAGGCCCCAACCGGCTCGTCTCCCAGCGATTCCCGCATGGGACGGGGGGCCGGCGTGGCGGGTCCACCGCGAAGGATCGCCGAGCCACCAGCGGCCGCGGTCGTCGTCGTGGCGCCGGCTGCGACGAGGTCACCGCCCGGTGCCCCAGCCGCCGCGGCGCCCGCGGCCACTCCGGTCCGTGACCCGTTCGAGCCGTTGCCGGCGGTCAGCGACGCCGCTCCCCGGGCGAGCGAGGCGGCCACCGCCGGATCGCCGCCTGCAGGCTCGACCGGCTGGCGCGTGACCGTCACCCGGAAGATGGAGCTGGCGACGCCGTGCCGGATCAGACCGCGAAGCTCGTCGTACAGCTGGAAGGCCTCGCGCTTGAATTCGTTCAGCGGGTCCTGCTGCGCGTAGCCGCGCAGGCCGATGCCGCGGCGCATGTCGTCGAGCTCGGTGAGGTGCTCGACCCACAGCGAGTCGATGGTCCGGATGAGGACGAGGCGCTCGACCGTCTTCCAGTCCTCCTCGCCGACCTCGGTCGCCTTGGCCGCGAGCTTCTCGTCGGCCAGGTCGCGGATGTGCTCCGTGATCGTGTCCTTGCTTCGCAGCTCCCACAGATCGTCCGCAGAGGTGCCATCACCGGTCAGCCCCATCGCGATGAGCGCAGCGGACAGGCCATCGAGATTCCACTCGCCGGGGTCCTCGCCCACGAGATGGATGTCGGCCAGGGACTCGACCTCGTCGTCGAGGAACGACTGGACCGTCTCGGTCAGGTCCTCGTTGTTGAGGACCTTGTCGCGCTCGGCGTAGATCGTCTCGCGCTGCTTGTTGATGACGTCGTCGTACTCGACGACGCGCTTGCGGATGTCGAAGTTGAAGCCTTCGACGCGGCTCTGCGCGGATTCGATGGTCCTGGACACCATCCGCGACTCGATGGCGACGTCGTCGTCGAGGCCGAGCCGTTCCATGAGTCCGGTGACCCGCTCGCTGGCGAACCGCTTCATGAGGTCGTCGTCGAGCGACAGATAGAAGCGCGATGAGCCCGGGTCGCCCTGGCGGCCGGCGCGACCGCGGAGCTGATTGTCGATCCGGCGGGAGTCGTGTCGCTCCGTGCCGATGATGTGCAGGCCACCGGCCGCCACGACCCGATCGTGGTCCTCTTCGGTGATCGCCCTCGCGTCGGCAAGGGCCGCCTCATATGTCTCCTTGTCCACCTCGGCCGGGTTGAGGCCGCGCTTATGGAGCGTCTCCGACGCGAGACCGACGGGATTGCCGCCCAGCAGGATATCCGTGCCACGACCGGCCATGTTGGTCGCGATGGTCACGGCGCCCGACCGACCGGCCTGGGCGACGATTGGGGCTTCCTTCTCGTGGAACTTGGCGTTGAGGGTCTCGTGTTTGATGCCCCGACGCTTGAGCATCGTCGAGAGCATCTCGGACTTCTCGACCGTCACGGTCCCGACCAGGACCGGCCGGCCCTCCTCGGTCATCTCGACGATCTCGTCGATGACCGCGTTGAACTTTGCCGGTTCATCGCGATACACGAGGTCCGCGAAATCCTCGCGGACCATCTCGCGGTGGGTCGGGATCCCGACGACCTCGAGCTTGTAGATCTTGTGGAGCTCCTCGGCCTCGGTCATCGCCGTGCCGGTCATCCCGGATAGCTTGTCGTAGAGGCGGAAGTAGTTCTGGAAGGTGATCGTGGCGAGGGTCACGCTCTCGCGCTGGACGCGCAGCCCCTCCTTGGCCTCGATGGCCTGGTGGAGGCCCTCACTCCAGCGCCGGCCCGGCATCTGACGACCGGTGAACTCGTCGACGATGATGATCTCGCCATCCTTGACGATGTAGTCGCGGTCGCGCTTGTACAGCGCATGCGCACGGAGCGCCTGCTCGAAGTGACGGGCGAGCCGCGGGTCGGCGTCGTACAGGTTCTCGACCCCGAGCCAGCCCTCCATCTTCTCGACGCCTTCCTCGGTCGAGGAGACGGCCTTGTCCTTGAGGTCGATGAAGAAGTCGCCGCCCTCCTCCTCACCCTCGGGGCGTTCCTTGAGGCGCGGCACCAGCCGGGCGAATGTGAAGTAGAGGTCGGCCGACTCCTCGGCCTGGCCGCTGATGATCAGCGGCGTCCGCGCCTCGTCGATGAGGATGTTGTCGACCTCGTCGACGATCGCGAAATAGCGCTCTCGCTGGACTCGCTGGTCGAGCTCGAGCACCATGTTGTCGCGCAGATAGTCGAACCCATACTCGTTGTTCGTGCCGTAGGTGATATCGGCGGCGTACGCCTCGCGGCGGGTGACCGGACGAAGGTTGATCAGCCGCTCATCGGTCGTCGGGTAGTCGGGTTCGAAGACGAACGACGCATCGTGGGTGATCATCCCGACGCTTACGCCGAGGAAGTGGAACACGGGGCCCATCCACTGCGGGTCGCGGCGGGCCAGGTAGTCGTTGACCGTCACGACGTGGACGCCGCGCCCGGCCATCGAGTTCAGGATCGCGGCCAGCGGCGCGACGAGGGTCTTGCCCTCGCCCGTCCGCATCTCGGAGATCTTGCCTTGGTGGAGGACCGCGGCGCCTTCGAGCTGGACGTCGAAGTGGCGCATCCCAAGGGTCCGCTTCATCGCCTCGCGGGTCATCCCGAAGACCTCCGGCAGGACGTCGTCGAGGGCCGTCTGGAGGCGGGCGTTCTCGCGCTTGCGGCGATCCGCCTTCAGCTCCCGCCGGCGCTCGGGGTCAGGGTGGTGGAGTTCGTCGTCGGACGGTTCGTCCGGTGCCGCGGCTTCCAGGACCTCCGCCTTCAGTTCGGCGAAGGTGGCGCGGATCTCGTCGTCCGAAAGCGCCTCGTATTCGGGCTCGAGCGCGTTCGTCTCGTCGACCAGGGGGAGCAGGCGTCGGATCTCGCGGTCGTTCGAGTCGACGAATCGGTTCAGGAATCTCATGACACGCCTGAGTATAGGCGAGGCTGCGCCTGAGCCCGCCCGAGCGTCAGGTCTTCGCGGCGTAGCTCCAGAAGCCGATCCCATAGCCCACGGCGATGATCGCGAAGGTCGCCAGGCCGAGTCCGAGCCAGAAAAGCACGGACTGGAACCGCGTGGTCGGGTTCATCTCCGGGTTACCGAGTTTCGGCAGTCGGTCGCCGCGCCGTCCAGTGCCCCAGCGGCTCGATCGGAGCTGGTCGCGCCAATCCGGCGGTGGATCGGTGACCGGCTCGAGGCCGCCGTGGCCGTCCGGCTTGTGGAGCTGGAGGGTCATCTGTCTCCTGCCTGGACTGTCGCGGTCGCGGCCGCCGCGATCGCGTCCGCGCCGATCTCGCCGTCGACGTTCCGGGTGTCGAGCGTCCCCTCCGAGCCATCCTCCCACAGGAGCATCTCCTGCGTGAGCGAGACCTCGCTGGAGAATAGCGCCCCGACCGACTCGCCGCGGTGGATCCGGCGGATGGCCTCGCCGAGGAGCGGCGCGACGGACAGCGTCTTGATCTTGGCGAGCTGCTTGCGAGTGGGGAGCGGCACGGAGTCTGTCAGGACGACCTCCCGGACATTGGACACGGCGATCCGGTCGATGGCCGGGTCGGACAGGACGCCATGCGTGGCGCAGGCGTAGATCTCGGTCACGCCCTCGCGCTCGAGCGCGCGGGTGATCTCGACGATCGTCCCGGCGGTGTCGATCTCGTCGTCGACGATGATCGCGCGCTTGCCCTTGACCTCGCCGATGACGTTCATCAGCTCGGCCCGGTCGAGGTTGCCGACCCGGCGCTTCTCGATGATCGCCAGCGGCGCGTCCAGCAGCTCCGCGAACGCCCGGGCGCGCTTGGCGAAGCCGAGGTCGGTCACGACGACCGGATCCTCGATGTGCTTGTGGCGGTAGTAGTTGCTGAGCATGTGGACCGCTGTCAGTTCATCGACCGGGATGTTGAAGAAGCCCTGGATCTGGCCCTGGTGGAGATCCATCGTGAGGACCCGGTCCGCGCCGGCAACTGTGATCATGTCGGCGATGAGCCGGGCGGTGATCGGGACCCGCGGCTGGTCCTTCTTGTCCGAGCGCCCGTAGGCGTAGTAAGGGATGACCGCCGTGATCCGGCCGGCGCTCGCCCGCTTGAACGCGTCGATCATGATCAGCAGTTCCATGATCGACTGGTTGACCGGGTGGCAGGTCGGCTGGACGATGAACACGTCCTTCTCACGGACGTTCTCCAGGATCTTGACGAAGATGTTCTCGTTGGCGAACTGGAAGACCTCCAGCCTGCCCGGCTCGGAACCGAGGTACCGGCAGATCTTCCGGGCGAGATCCGGGTTCGAGTTGCCGCTGTAGATCTCGAACTGGTCCGCGTACAAGCTCGACGCCTCCCGTGGGCCGAAGGCCGAGAAGGCCGTCACGCCGACCTCACCCGCCCGTTGCCGGTCCGGTCGGGCTCGTGCCGTCCGTTCCGGGGCCGCCATCGTCGCCCATGGCGTCCTGCTCCGCAAGTCCGGCACGGAATGCCGCGATCGCAACGACGCGGTCGCCCTCGGCGAGTCGCATGACGATGACCCCGCGAGCCTGCGAGGAATAGCGGTTGATGGTGTTCGTCTCGGTCCGGATGACCTGGCCGCCGGCGCTGATGAGGAGCAGCTCCTCGTCGGCCTCGGTGACCTGCTGGACGGCGGCGATGTCGCCGGTCTTGCGGCCCTCGAGACTCATCAGCCGGACGCCCTGGCTGCCGCGATGCATCGTCCGGAACTCGTGGAGACCGACGCGCTTGCCGTAGCCTGTCTCGCTCAGCACGAGCAGGTCGCTGTCGGGCTGGACGACGCTCATCCCGACCACCGAATCGCCCTTGCGGGCGAGCCGGATGCCGATGACACCGGCCGCGTCGCGACCCATCGGGCGGACCTCGTCCTCGTGGAAGCGGGCGAGCTTTCCCTGGGCCGTGGCGATGATCACGTCGTCCGTGCCGGTGGACACGTCGACCCAGGCCAGCTCATCGTCGTCCCGCAGGGTGATCGCCCTGATCCCGGAGGAGCGGACCTTCTCGAACTGCTCGAGCGGGGTCTTCTTGACGACGCCGGCGCGGGTCGCAAGGACGAGGTAGGCCCCGGCCTTGAAGTCGGGCAGGGTGATGGTCGCCATCGGCATCTCACCGGATTCCACCTGGACACCCGGCAGGTTGATGATCGGGATGCCCTTGGCCTGGCGGCTGGCGTCGGGGATCGCGTGGACCTTGGCCGAGAAGACGCGGCCGCGATTGGTGAAGAAGAGCGCCCAGTGGTGGGTGTTCGCGACGAGCAGATGCTCGACGGCGTCCTCCTCACGGGTGACGTGCCCGATGATCCCCTTGCCGCCCCGATGCTGGCGACGGTAGGTCGCGACCGGCTGGCGCTTGATGTAGCCGCGGCCCGATATCGTCACCACGACGTCCTCGTCGGCGATGAGGTCCTCGTCGGTCATCTCACGGCTGGAGTCGTCGGCGACGCGGGTCCGCCGCTCGCCCGCGTACTTGCGCTTGAGCTCGGTCAGCTCGTCCTTGATGATCTGGCTCACGCGGGCCGGGTTGGCGAGGATGTCCTCGAGTTCGGCGATGAGCTGGATGATCGCGAGGTACTCGTCCTCGATCTTCTGCCGTTCGAGGGCGGCCAGCCGGGCGAGCCGCATGTCGAGGATGGCCTGCGCCTGGAGCTCGGACAGGTCGAACCGGCTCATCAGGTTGTTTCGGGCGTCCTCGACCTCGTTCGACTCGCGGATCGTCTTGATGACCGCATCGAGGTTGTCGAGGGCGATCTTCAGGCCTTCGAGGATGTGCGCCCGGGCGCGCGCCTTGGCGAGGTCGAACTCCGTCCGCCGCCGGATGATGTTGCGGCGATGGTCGATGTAGTGGACGAGCACGCTGCGGAGCGGCAGCGTCTGGGGCTGGCCGTCGACCAGTGCGAGCATGTTCATGTTGAACGCAAGCTGCATGGGCGTGTGCTTGAACAGGTTGTTCAGGACCTTGTGCGGGTTGGCGTCGCGCTTCAACTCGATGTAGATGCGCATGCCGTCGCGATCGGACTCATCCCGCAGGTCGCCGATGCCCTCGATCCGCTTGTCCTTGACCAGCTCGGCGATCTTCTCGAGCAGGCTCGCCTTGTTGACCTGGTACGGCAGCTCGGTCACGACGATCGCGGTGCGGTCGCCCTTGACGTCCTCGAACGCGACCTGCGCGCGCATGACGACCCTGCCCCGGCCGTGGGCGTACATCTGGCGGATGGCGTCCACGGTCTCCCATTCACCGGTCAGCGCATTGCGCTGGCGCTCGAAGCGGTAGATCGTCCCCCCGGTCGGGAAGTCCGGACCCATGACGTAGGTGCACAGGTCGTCCGAGGTCAGATCCGGGTCGTCGATGATGGCGATCGTCGCATCGACGATCTCGCCGAGATGATGCGGCGGGATGTTGGTCGCCATGCCGACGGCGATCCCCGAGCTGCCGTTGACCAGGAGGTTCGGGAGCCTGGCAGGCAGGACCGACGGCTGCTTCTGGGTCCCATCGTAGTTGTCGACGAAGTCGACCGTGTCCTTGTCGATATCGGCGAGCATCTCGCCGGCGATGGCGGTCAGACGCGCCTCGGTGTAGCGCATGGCGGCCGCTGTGTCGCCGTCGACCGAGCCGAAGTTGCCCTGACCATCGACGAGCGGATAGCGCATCGAGAAGTCCTGGGCGAGTCGCACGAGTGCGTCGTACAGTGCGCTGTCGCCGTGCGGGTGGTACTTGCCCATCACCTCGCCGACGATGGCGGCGCACTTGCGATACGAGCTGGTGGATGACAGCCCCATCTCGCCCATCGCGTACAGGATCCGGCGATGGACGGGCTTGAAGCCGTCGCGGACGTCGGGCAGTGCGCGCGACACGATGACGCTCATCGCGTAGTCGAGGTAGCTGACCCGCATCTCGTCCTCGATGCGGATGGATCGGATGTCGCCGAGGTCGTCGGTCACGGGCGGGTGTCTCCAGTCGGGTCAGGTCCGCGCATCAGAGCGGTGGCTCCGGGAAGAAGGTCGGGTCGGGCAAAGCCCCGAATCGCGCGGCGGTCTCGGCAGCGTCGGAGGTCGCCGGAGCGCCCGGGCGTTTCCGGATGCCCGCAAGCTGGTTGCGCAGGTCGGCCGCGGTCGTCGGGTCGAGCTTGGCGAGAGTGTCGCGGATGACCCAGGCGCGGTGGCCGTCGGCGTCGCGGGCGGCTCGTCCGGTCTGGTCGCGCAGAGCGGCTTCCGTGACGGCGCGATCGACGACGAGCAGCGATCGATAGGCCCACGACACGGCCTTCTGGACTTCCGGCTCGTCGTCGCCCATCAGGTTGGCGAGGAGCGGCAGGGCGTGGACGGCGACCTCGGGGTCGCGACCGCGCTTGCGATCGATGTGGGGCAGCGTGGCGATGGATGAGCCGACGAGACGTCGTTCCCAGCGTGACGGGCTGTAGACCAGCAGTTCGAGCTCCGCCCAGCGATACGTTTCCGCGACGATGCCCTTGCCGTACGGGTGCGCGAGCGAATCGACGGTGATCCAGTCGCCCGCCTCACGCGCGGCGCGGCGCAGGAGCTGCCAGGTCCGCTCGGTCTCGACAGCGAGCGTCCGTTCCAGGAGCCCGAACGCGAACCAGCGAGCCTCGAGTTCCGGTTCGCGGAAGAGCCGGTCGGCGATGAACAGGAGCGGGGTCGGCCGATCTTCGCTGGTTGCGTTGCGGAAGCCACGGGCAACGGCCGCCAGGAGGGGCCAGCGGACGCCGTGGACGAGCCCGATGCCGGGTGCGATGCGCTGCTGGCCGACGAGGTACTCCGGGTCGGACAGTGTCCGCAGGCCGGCGGTCAGGCCCGTCGCGAATCCGTCGGGGTCGTTGGTGAACTCGGACAGCGTTGCGCCGAGGGCCTCGGCCGACTCGCGATGGGCTGCGACGAAGGCGACGGCACGCTCGGTGATCTGGCTACGGGCGGGGACCTCGATCACCGTGCGGCCTCTGCGCCGGACGGACGGAAGGCATAGCGCACGCGCAGATCGCGCTTTCGTTCTGGGCTGGCCGCGACGTAGACACCGGTCGCCGTCACAAGTGTCGCGCCGCTGACCGCATCGACGACGTGCCCGGCCGTGTCCACGACGCGCCGACGCGATTCGGTGATCCACCCTTCCGCGCGGATCGGCGTACCGACGTGGACCGGTCGTTTGAACGCGACGGCAATCCGGCCGGTCACGCCCCAGTTGTCCTCGCCGACGAGTGCCCACGCCATCACCTCATCGAGGATCGTGCACAGGATTCCGCCGTGGACAACGCCCTCCCAGCCTTCGAACCGTCGATCGAGCGTTGCGGTGACCCATGATCGCCCCGGCTCGACGTGAAGTTCGAGCCCGAGGCCGCCCGCATTGAGCGTGCCGCAGGCGAAGCAGTTGTGCGCGGCGAACTCGAACAGACCGGTCGGCGTCTCGATCGCCGGTCGGGTCGCAGCGATTGCCGCGGAGTCGGTCGCCTCAGACGTCAAGGTTCTGCACCTTGCGTGCCTCGGTCTTGATGAAGTCCTTGCGCGGGCCGACCTTCTCGCCCATGAGCATCGTGAAGATCTCGTCGGCCAGCGAAGCGTTATCGCCGTCCACCTGGAGGAGCGTTCGCGTCTCCGGGTTCATCGTCGTTTCCCAGAGCTGGTCGGCGTTCATCTCGCCGAGGCCCTTGAACCGCTGGACGGAGAGGTTCTTGACATTGAAGTCCTTGATGATCTTGTCGCGTTCCTTCTCGCTCTGGGCGTACTTCGTGACCTTGCCGGTGCTGACGCGGTAGAGCGGCGGCTGGGCGATGTACAGGTAGCCGTTGTCGATGACCTGCGGCATGTGGCGGTAGAAGAAGGTGAGGAGGAGGGTGCGGATGTGGGCGCCGTCCACGTCGGCGTCGGTCATGATGATGATCCGGTGGTAGCGCAGCTTCGCGAGGTCGAAGCTTTCGCCGATGCCGGCACCAAGCGCGATGATCAGCGGGCGCACGTTCTCGCTCGAGAGGATCTTGTCGAGGCGGGCCTTCTCGACATTGAGGAGCTTGCCGCGGAGGGGCAGGATCGCCTGGAACCGGCGATCGCGGCCCTGTTTGGCGGACCCGCCGGCCGAGTCACCCTCGACGAGGTACAGCTCGCTCCTGGCAGGATCGCGTTCCTGGCAGTCGGCCAGCTTGCCGGGAAGTGACATCCCGTCGAGCGCGCCCTTGCGGATCACCAGGTCGCGCGCCTTACGGGCGGCCTCGCGGGCACGGGCCGCCGTCAGGCATTTCTCGATGATTCGACGACCGTCCGCCGGGTTCTCATCCAGATACTGGCCGAGGCTGTCGGCGACGGCCGTCTGGACCTGGCCCTTGACCTCTGCGTTGCCCAGCTTCGCCTTGGTCTGGCCCTCGAACTGCGGATCGGTCAGCTTCACGCTGATGACCGCGGTCAGACCCTCGCGGACGTCGTCGCCGGACAGGTTGCCATCCGCATCGCGCAGGACACCGGCCCGCCGCGCCCAATCGTTGAGCGAGCTCGTCAGGGCCGCCCGGAACCCGGTGAGGTGCGTTCCGCCATCGGGCGTATTGATATTGTTCGCGAAGGCGAGGACGTTTTCGGTATAGGTGTCGTTGTACTGGAGAGCCACCTCGACGGCGGTGCCACCCTCGCGCCGCTCGACGTAGATCGGCTTCGTGTGAAGGACTTCCTTGTTCCGATTGAGGTGGCGTACGAACGACTGGAGGCCGCCCTCGAAGTAGAACGAGCGCTCCCGGTCGTTGCGTTCGTCGACGAGGGTGATCCAGACGCCCTTGGTCAGGTAGGCCGATTCCCGAAGGCGCTGGGTGATGGCGTCGAACGAGTAATCGGTGGTCTCGAACATCTCGGGATCGGCCAGGAAGCTTGTCGTCGTCCCGCGACGGTCGCCCTGCGGCCCGATCTTCTTGACCGGCCCGGTCGGCTTGCCGCGGACGTACTCCTGTGCCCAGATCGATCCATCGCGCGCAGATTCGACGCGCATCCACGACGACAATGCGTTGACGACACTCACGCCAACGCCGTGGAGACCGCCCGAGACCTTGTAGCCGCCCCCACCGAACTTCCCGCCTGCGTGGAGGACGGTGTGCACGACCTCGAGGGCGTCCTTGCCCGTCGAATGCTTGCCGACCGGGACGCCGCGACCGTCATCGGACACAGTGACCTTGCCGTCCGTCGCGATGGTCACGTGGATCGTCGTCGCCTGGCCGGCCATCGCTTCGTCGATCGAGTTGTCGACGACCTCCCAGACGAGGTGGTGGAGTCCCTTCTCATCGGTCGACCCGATATACATGCCCGGCCGCTTGCGGACGGCCTCGAGGCCCTCCAGGACCTGGATGCTCGCTGCCGTGTAGTCGGATGCCCCCGCCTTGGCACGCTTGGGGCGGCCGTTGGTGGCGGCGCTCGCCGTCGATCGGGTGGCTTCCTCGGTCACGCGGTCCCTCCGGTCAGGCGCTCGTAAAGCCGCCCGAGTTCTTCGTCGCTGTAGTACTCGATGACGATCCGGCCGCCGCGTCGCGAGCGAGCAAGGCTGACCTTGGTTCCCAACGAGCGCCGGAGGTCCTCCTCCACGCGCTCAAGCTCAGGGTCGGTTCGCTGAGCGACCGCGCCGGCGGGCTCCGGTTTGGGCTGTCGCAGTCTGCGTACGAGCTCTTCGGTCTGACGCACAGACAACTCCTGGCCTGTCACCGAGTCGAGGACCCGATCCTGGAGTTCGACTGCGAGACCGCCGAGCGCTCGACCGTGACCCTCGGTGAGGCGTCCGTCGGCCACCGCCGCCTGGACGCCCGGCGCAAGGTCGAGGAGCCGGAGCGTGTTCGCGACTGTCGAGCGGGCCTTGCCGACTCGCGTCGCGACGTCGTCCTGGCTGAACCCGAATTCCTCGATCAGCTGGCGATAGGCTTCCGCCGTCTCGAGCGGATCGAGGTCTTCACGCTGGAGATTCTCCACGAGCGCAAGCTCGAGCTGCTCGCGATCCGCCAGCTGGCGCACGACGGCCGGAATCCGCTCGAGGCCGGCGGCGACCGCCGCACGGAGGCGCCGCTCTCCGGCGACCAGCTGGTAGCCGT
>Ga0075021_10000185_pt1 | contig 34647 bp, 27 predicted proteins | sample ColStrG_CSR_2012_FD_72749 | JGI IMG/M metagenome (GOLD analysis project Ga0075021, IMG submission 72749) | Freshwater sediment microbial communities in response to fracking from Pennsylvania, USA - Cold Stream Run_MetaG_CSR_2012 | ecosystem: Environmental > Aquatic > Freshwater > Creek >...
GGGAGCGCCACGAAGGGTCGCAGCGCGACGACGCGCTCGGTGACGATGCCGCCACGCATGATCACGAGCGTCGCGCACGCGACCGCGATCGAGAGCGCGATCGTCCATCCGAAGTCGGCGATGTGGAGATGCGCAAACGAGGGCAACGGCAGCGTGCCCAGCGCGTAGGAGCTCGTGCTCAGTCCCGTCCACGACCCCATCCCCAGAGACACCAGCGATCCGATCCCCGCGGCCAGCAGCCCCGGGAGAAGCACGAGCGTGAGCTTGGCTCCACCGAGGCCGGTCGCCTCGACCATGATGACCGCCGCGATCAGAGGCGAGCTGAACAGAAACGAGATCGCCGCGAAGCTGCCCGCGGCGGCGATCACGACGGGCACCTGCGGCGGCAGCTCCCGCCGCACGAGCCGCAGCGTCAGGATGCCGAGGCCCGACCCCAGGGCGATCAGCGGCGCCTCCGGCCCGAGCACGAGACCCAGCCCGATCGTCGCGATCGCCGCCAGCGCGATTCCGGGCATGTCGAGCGGACGCGTCGGCCCGCCGCCGGCGGCGAGGCCATGGGCGGGAACGTGTCCGCCGCGCCCCGGCAGGCGCACGATCGCGAACGCTGCGATCAGCGCCGCGATCGCGAGAACCGGCAGGTACCACCACAGCGGCGGCCCGTTGTGGTAGCCGAGGTCGCTGGGAAGGTGGACGAACACGCCCTGCTGAATCTGGTAGACGAGCTCCAGGAAGCACCAAGCGGCGAGCGAGACGATCAGGCCGACGACGGCCGCGATCACGAGCAGCACGACGAATCCACGGCTCCGCAGCGTCGCGGCCACCTGCTCCGCCGAGACGTCGTCCTCAGGCATGCCGAGCCGGTGCCCTGCCGCTCGGGTCCGAGCCGCGCTCCTCGCGGGTACAGCAGCTCATGAGATCGCGACCCCTCCGCTCGTTTGCCCTGCCAGCGGCCGGGATACTACCTGCCGTCCCGATCGAACCCGCCGTCCAGATCGTGCCCCGGCGCGATCTCACCGCTCCGCGCCACGGGCGTCAGATGAGGTCGCGGTGGACGAACGTCAGCTTGACCACCGACATACAACCGACCGGTTCGTAGCCAGCCTCCTTCAGCCGCCCGATCAGCTCGTGGGCCATCCTCACGGAGCCCGTGTGATGCAGCTGAACCGCGAACACCTTTACGCCCAGCGCTCGCAGGTCGAGCTCTGGGAGCAGCTCATACTCGCCGCCCTCCACGTCGAGCTTCAGGAGGTCGATGCACGTGTCGCCCAGCTCCGCCATCAGTGACGGGATCGTCCGGCCCGGCAGCTCGACGAAACTGGTCGAGTCATACAGGCCCGCGGGCGACACCGAGCGGCTGTGCTCGTCGTGGGTGACCTGCATGCGGATCGGCCCGTCGATCGGTGAAATCGCCGCTCGATGAGCAGAGAAGCGCGGCTCATCTCCGGCTTCCCGCACGGCGTCCTCGATGTAGCCGGCCACGGGATCGAATGCGCGTGCCGTGGCGCCGTAGCGGCGGATCAGCTCGAGGTCGAACGTGACGTCGCCGCCGGCGCCGACGCAGTAGCACGTCCACCCGTCGCCGATCAGATCGACGGGGACCAGCCACGAGCCATACGAGCTGCCGAGCGCGACCACCGGCACGTCCTCGCGCAGTCGCGTACGTTCGAGTCGGTACTCGAACCATCGCCTGCGCAACGCGTGGCGCACCTTCGTCGGGCGCAGCTTACGGAGGCCGGACCTGCTGATCTTGCTTGACAACGAGAGCTCCTTCGACGTTGAGTGAGCGGGCCCGGCGGAGCGGGCGCGCACGAGCGAAACCCAGCCGCGGCACGGTGCCGCGGCGCTCGCCTCTCAAAGTCGAAGTGGAAGCCGACCCGGCGGGCCGGCGCGCGCCAGCGCGCGGGGCGGCCGAGGGTCAAATCTGATCGGCGTGCGCGCCACGCAAACGAGTCGCACCGAGGAGACCGGGCGTGCGTCGTGTCTCGCGCCCCAGCCGAGCGCGGCGAGCGTCGCAATCGACAGCGCGGCGATGCACACCGTCGCGACACCGTGGTGCTCATGGTGCTCGGGCAGCGCCTCGTGAGCGTTCAGCGCCGCCACGCCGAGCACGATCAGCAGGCCGACGAGGGCGGTCACCCGACGGTGGCGCCGAATCAGGTCGTTGACGCTCCGCAGCCGCAGCATACGAACAGTCTAAGCGGCGCCCCAGCGCCGCCCCGCCGGCGAACAGCATCGCCACGTCGATAGCGCGCGTCAACCGTCACGGACGCTTTGAGCGCCGGCCCCGCGGCGCCGCGTTCGAGTCGTGTCGTGGGCCCGTCTCGCGGCGGCGCCGGCGGACTCGGCAATCGGAGCTCCAGGAGTCTTGCCCGCAGCCGGCCACATGCTGTTGCGGCCGACCTCGGGAAGCCTGATCCAGGCATCGGCTCCCCCGCCGATGCGGTTGGTGACGTATGCCTCGCCGCCGTGGGCGCGGGCGATGCTTGCGACGATCGACAGTCCGAGGCCGGTGCCGTCGCCGGTGCGGCCCTGATCGGGACGGCTGAACCGCTCAAACGCCGCGTGCAGGTAGTGCTCGGGGAAGCCGGGACCGCTGTCGGCGACGCGGATGTCCACAAAGCCGCGGCCACTCTCGGCGGACAGGACAATCGTTCCCTGGCCGTGGCGCAGCGCGTTGTCGAGGAGGTTCGAGAGCGCCTGCTCGACACGCAGGGGATCAGCGTGAACGATGATCGCCGACGGCACGCTGGCGAGGATCGTTCGCCCTTGCGAGCCGGCCCGTCGGACGAAGCGCTGACGCACTCGCCGGATCGTCTCATCGATCCGCAGCTGCGCCCGCTCGATGCCAAGGCCACCTCCGTCGGCCTGTGCGAGCGTGAGCAGATCCCGCGCGAGATGCGAGATTCGATCGGCCTCGGCATTGCTCGAGGCGATCGCGGCACGCAGCTCGGGCGCGGACTTCTCGCCGCTCAGCGCGTCTTCCAACTCCATCTTCAGGATCGCGAGCGGTGAGCGCAGCTCGTGGCTCGCGTCCGCGACGAAGCGCCGCTCCTGCGCGACCACAGCGTCGTTGCGATCGAGCATCTCGTTGAGTGTGAGCGCGAGGCGCCGCAGCTCGTCCTGCGCGGGCGGGACGCGCAGCCGGTGCCCCGGCTCTGCCACCGAGAGTCGACTTGCCTCGCGGCGCATCTGCTCCACGCTGCGCAGCGACAAGGCCGAGACCGCGTAGCCGAGCAGTGATGCCAGCGCGAGCGCGACGGGCCCGCCCAGCAGCACGATCGCACGGAGATCGTTCAGGGCCGCTGTCCGGCTCTGCAGCGAGGTCGCCACGACGACGAGCAACCGGCGGCCCTGCGCGAGCACGGGCGTCGCAAGGAGGCGAACCGGCCCCGCGACGCCGGGGATCGCTGTTGTGATCAGGAGCGGACGTCGGCTCGCGCTCGCTATCTGACGCGCGCTCAGCGCGGAGCGGCGCAGAACGCCCGGTGTTTGGTCGAGGACGCCGCCGCCCGGTGTCAGAACCTGCGCGAAGCCTGTGCCCGCGCGGCTGATGCGCGCCCCCCCAGCGTCCGCCAGACCGGTGTCAGCCTGGTTGACCAGAGCGCGCACGTCGCTGGTGCGGGAGTGAAGCCCCTGGTTGAGCGATTGGTCGAGGCTCGATTCGAAGCGGGAGTAGAGGAACAGGGCCAGCGCGCTCAGCAGCAGGCCCATGGCCGCCGCGAACGCGAGCGTGAGCTTGACGCGCAGCGAGCAGTGAACGGCGCGCCGGCCGCGCATCAGGGGCCTCCTCGCAGGCGGTAGCCGCTCCCGCGGACCGTTTCCAGCGTGTGTCGTCCAAACGGCTTGTCGATCTTCTCGCGCAGGCGCCTGATGTACGCATCGACGACGTTGGAACGGTTCTCATACGCGAGATCCCACGCTGACTCGAGCAGCTCAACCCGCGAGAGAACCTCCCCGGGCCGCACCATGAACGCCTCGAGGAGCAGCAGCTCCTTGGCAGACAGCGCGAGCTCGGTGGAGCCCCGCCACGCTCTCACTCCGGCCGTGTCAAGGCGCAGATCGTCGACTTCGATGACCGACGCGCGCTGCGTCGGCGGACGGCGAGCAAGGGCTCGCACGCGGGCGAGAAGCTCGTCAAACGCGAACGGCTTTGTCAGGTAGTCGTCTGCACCCTCGTTGAGCCCCGCTACCCGGTCGCCGATCGCATCGCGAGCGGTGAGCAGCAGGACCGGAGAGCTGACGCCGTCGTCGCGGAGGCGACGGCAGGTCTCGAGGCCGTCGATGCCCGGGAGCATGACATCGAGAATCACGACGTCGAACCGCGTCGTGCCAGCCATCCAGAGAGCGTCCTCGCCCCGGCTGGTCACATCCACCAGAACACCCTCCCTCCGGAATCTGTTGCGCAACAGTCCAGCGAGCTTCGCCTGGTCCTCGACGATCAGGACCCTCATGTGCCTAGCATGGCGACGAGACCTGAACACCGCCTGAATGGCGCGCGGGGCGGGGCGCGATCGTGTCCCGCCCCGCGCCGCCGACTGCTCAGCGATGCCCTACAGGTCTATTCGGTGCCTTCTTCCTGATTGTCGACGTTGCCCGCGGGGTCTTCGTGCCCGCCGGGCCCGTCGTTGGCGGCACCGCTCTCGGATGAGCTCTCGGACGAAGCGTCGGCGCTGTCAGCCGCGCTCGTGTCGGGTGTGGTCTGGTCGCCGGACTGGACCGCGTCGTTGTCGACGCCACCCGTCCTCTCGGCCGCCGCTGGCGCCGCGTGCTTGCGGTTCGCACTCTGCGTGGCGGATGAGATCGCCGCGCCGCCGAGCGCGAGGGCGACGAATGCCGCCGTGGCGGCGGTGAGGATCTTGAATCGACTGCGCATGACGTGCTCCTGTTCGTTGGGGTGATGAACGGGAACGAAGCTAGGGCGCCGCGCATGACAGGAGGATGAAAGCGCGCTCGCGCGGCGAGCCCTCGGCAAACGGCCAGTGCGAGGGTCAGCTGGCGCCGGCGATCGCGAAGATCAGTCCTGTGACTCCGACCAGCGCTGCGCCGACGGGTGTCCCATGCCGGTCGAGATAGGAGTGCACGCGCTGGAGTGAGGGCCCCGCGCGGTCGCCGGCGGCCGCCGCGAAGACGAAGGGCCCGGCCACCGTGGAACTCGCAACCGCCGTGAAGATCGCCAGCACCACGATCGTCTGGCCCGCCGCCAGCCGCGCAGCCGAGATCACGGCACCGGCGCCGATCGCGAGCGTGGCATCCTTGACGTTGAGCACCACGAGCGCCACCCCGAGCGCAACTGCTCCGCGCCGCGAGATCCCATCCGTCACCGCGAGCCATCGCGACCGGCTCTCCTCGGCTGCGCTGCGTCGATGGCTCCTCCATGCGAGTAGCGCGGTCCCGATCAGGATGACCCCGACCACAACCTCGAGGGTCTTGACGACGGCCGGCGGGTGCGAGGTGCTGAAGCTCACACCGATGATCACCGACGCGCCGGCGACGCCGGCGATCGCGCTTGTCCAGCCGAGAGCAAACGCGCCTCCGTTGGCCGTCTCGTGCTTGGAGATCAGCATCAACAGCAGCACGAGCATCGGGAGCGGGCTCAATGCGACGCCGATCGCGAGCGGTAACGCTTCAGACAGGACACTGCTCATTCGAGGGATCCTGGCGCATCGAGCCCACACCCGCAATCGCGTGGCTCTTCCAGCGTCGGCTCGCCCCGTTCGCCGCGGGCCGCCCGCCTGACGCCGGATCGACCCAGCTAGCGGATGCCGCTGTCGTAGGTGATGGTCACGCTCGTGTAGCGGTGGCGGTGCACCGTAACCGTCTGGGCGATGCCTGTCGGAAACGGACGTCCGGACTGCGGCGTGAGCAGGTAGCGCCCAGGGATCAGGCTCAGGCTGAAAGAGCCATCACCAGACGACCGCGGGCTCGCGACCCACCGGTTGCCCGGCTCACGACGGACCACGATCGTCGCCCGGTATGGCCGCGTGCACGTCTCGCCGATTCGTTGAACGGGACAGGTCGGCCCGAGCAGCACATGACCGCGTACTCCTGAATTCACGCTGCCCGCCGAGCTCGGCATGGTCCGTCCGGCCGCGGCGCAAAGGATCGCAGCGACCACGAGCATCGTTCGGCGCGACTGCATCGCTCGATTGTCCGCCTGCGCTGTTACTTGCACAAGGCGATGTCCGCCCTCGTGAGCATCAAGAGCTTCGTGAGCCACCCGCCCAACCCCCGCAGCCCTGGAGTCGCCGCCCGGACGCCGGGCACCGACGGGAAGGTCCTCGGGCGACCGCAGAACGCAGATATGCCCTGCAAAGAGGGCATATCTCGCTCTACAACGGAGGGGGAGAGATTCGAACTCTCGGTACGCCAATAAGACGCACAACGGTTTTCGAGACCGCCGCCGTTTCCCAGCATGGGCTCGATTTATGGCTCTAGAGCGCTGATTTCTGCCGAACGAGCCGGCTCTCCGGGGCCGGGGGAATCGCCTCGGGAATGATGTGTTTTTTGGGCAGGGCCTGACGCCTCAGGTGTCCCTGGCGGTCCGTTGGTCGCCACCGTGGGCTCCGTCGGCCGGACGGGCATAAGACGGGATCGTCGCGGAACGGGTATCAAGTCGGGCTCGTGGCACAGAGAAAGACCCTAGACGCGGGGCAGATCGCACTGTTGCGCTGGATCGCAGAGGGCTGCCCGGACGGCGTTATGGAGGGCCACTTCCACCGCATCTCGGCATCCGCGCTGCGCTCGAAAGGGCTCGTGAAGATCTCTGGGCACGGACCCAGCTGGACCGCGAAGGCGACCAAGACGGGACAGGGGTATCTGGAGCAGCTCGAAGGCGACGATCCACCGGTCCCCCGACAAGCGAACATCTCGGTAACCCAGCAGCTTGTCGATGACGTCATCGCGGCGGGAGGGTCCCTCCGGGTGCCGCGTCGCCACTGGTACGCCGCTGACGGGGTTGACTACGAGCGCCGAGCGCTGTTGGCGGAACGCCACCGCAAGGTGCCGCCCGGTAAGCGCTTCCAGATCACGCGCCTCGATCGCGAGCTAGAGATCGCCCTGGTTGACTCGCCCTTTGGTGCGATGACGCCAAAGGAGCTCACGCCGGTCCCCGTACCCGAGAAGATCGGGCGCCACCACGCGGCCGCCCGTCAGTTCCGCGACCAGAAAGACGGCCACGAGGTATCACGGGCGCTGGTGGCCCGGGCGACCCGAGTCATTCACGCGGTCGCCACCGAGGCGAAGCGGAGAGGCTGGGAAGTGCCCGGCCCCAGCGGCGACGATGGTCCGCGCTCGGGAGCGGATCTCACGATGGTCGCCGGTGAGCACACCCTCGGCCTCCGCCTTTTCGAGGAAGGAGTCCACCATCGCGGCATGTGGGAAGACGAGGTCCGGCGCTATCGCAACGTGTCCCCCGACTCGATCTTCTATGCGAACCGCACACTTCCCCGCGGCCCCTACGACGCCGAAGCAACGGGGCGACTCAGGCTCGAGCTGATCACAAGCGGGTCAATGACCATTTCTGAGCGTCAACGGCGCTGGGGCGATCGCGCCTCTTGGACCCTCGAGGAACGCCTCCCCCACCTCTTTCGTGAGATCGAGGAACGGATCGTGATCGCCAAGGAGGCCACCGAGATCCGGCGGGTCGAAGCCGAGAGAGCCGCCGAGCGAGCCAGGCTCGCAGCCGAAGAGCGCGAGCGCAAGTGGCTCGTGCTCCTAGACCAAGCCAAGGACCGGCTGGTCGAGGAGCACCGCGCCAAACAGCTGGGCGAGCAAGCGAGAGCCTTTGCTGACGTTCAGCAGCTGCGTGGCTACATCGACGCGATGCGCGCCGCATACGGCGACCATGAGGAGACAGGGCCGTGGCTCGCCTGGGCTCAGAGCTACGTCGATCAGCGCGATCCGCTCCGCGAGCCACCGGTGATGCCGCGAGCGCCTGAGGCCACACATGAGGCGCTTCAACCGCATCTACCCGCCGGCTGGAGCGCGGAGGGGCCACACGAGGCTTCTCATCGATACCAACGCTTCCGCTGAGAAGTGTCCCGCGACGATCCTGCCGACAGACGCGCCTCCGTGTACCGGTGCAGCCAATCCAGACCCCGCGCTGCGGCGAGGCGCTTCGCGTACGGTGCCGTGAATGCCTGATTCGTGGAAGCCCGAGGCGCGCAGCAGGCTGATGGCGCGTGTCCGCACTAAGAACACCGCGCCCGAGATCGCCCTGCGTCGTGCGCTGTGGGCGTCGGGGGTCCGCGGCTGGCGATTGCACCCGAAGGGACTGCCTGGAAAGCCCGATCTGGTGTTCCGCCGCGCCCGAGTCGCAGTCTTCGTCGACGGAGCCTTCTGGCACGGACACCCGGACTATTACCACGGCCAATCGGGGGCGTTCTGGGACACCAAGATCGCCCGAAACCGGGAGCGCGACAAAGAAGTCGGCGCAGCGCTTCACGAGCTCGGCTGGACCGTCCTACGGATGTGGGATTTCGAGATCGAAGACCACCCGGAGGAGTGCGCCGGCCGTGTCCGCGAAGCACTGGCGGGCGACCCGAACGGACGTTCGAGTTCCGTCCGCAGCCGCCAATAAATTGGGCAATCATGGAGGCCTATACGCTCATCGACCTGTTCGCCGGCTGCGGCGGCATGTCGCGTGGATTCACAGACACCGGCCGGTTCGAGCCGATCTTCGCGGTCGAGATGGACAGCGACGCCGCTGCGACCTACGCACAGAATTTCGGGGCTGAACACACGTTTGTCGGGCGTATCGAGGACGTCACCAGCTTTCCGGCCGCTGACGTCGTGATCGGCGGCCCACCGTGCCAAGGGTTCTCCCCACTCAACCGCGCCGGTGTCGGCTTTGAGCGCCGTGCCCTCTGGCGCGAATACCTACGAGCCCTCGATGAAGCTCAGCCGCGCGCGTTCGTAATGGAGAACGTACCCGAGCTATTGATCGCCCCTGAGTACCGAAGCTTTCGCGCCGCCGTCGAAGAGCGCGGGTACGTCGTGGATGGTCAGATTCTCAACGCTGCGGACTATGGCGTCCCGCAGCGTCGACGGCGAGCCATCGTGGTGGGTCTTCTTGACGGCGCCCCCAGGTTGCCTGCGATGACGCACTCTCCGCCGGAGGCCCTCGTTCTCGGCACCGAGCCTTGGAGGACCTTCCGCGATGCCGTGCAAGGACTCCCGATGAACCCGTCCGGCCAGGACTGGCATAACCCACGCAATCCCCGTCCCGAGAGCATGCGCCGCTACAAGGCAGTACCCCGAGACGGAGGCAACCGCTTCCAGATGCAGAGGAACCTCGACCGGGCGGGCCTAGGCCAACTGGTCCCCAAATGCTGGCGCAACAAGCCCACCGGGACGACCGACGTCTTCGGGCGCCTGTGGTGGGATAGGCCGGCGCTCACGATCCGTACGGAGTTCTACAAGCCGGAGAAGGGCCGCTATCTGCACCCCTCGGCTCATCGTCCGATAACGGTAAGGGAGGCCGCGCGGTGCATGTCGTTCCAAGACGACTTCCACTTCCCCGAGACCCAATCCATGACCTCGGTAGCGAAGCAGATCGGGAACGCCGTGCCGCCCCTCCTGGCCCGAAGGATCGCCGAGCAGGTTGCCCGCCAGCTCGACGCCAGCCCACGAGCAGGCCGGACTCTCGAGCACGCCGCGGCCTAGCCGGACAGGCGGCGCGAGCTGCGCTTTCGCCTTTGCAGCGCGGCGGTCTCGCGGACGTGATCACGATGGCAGAGCGTGATCAGATTCTCGATGTTGTTGCGCTTGGCGGTCGGTAGCTCGGCGAGATCGTCGGCTACCGCGACCTTGTGGTGCACCTCCAGATAGAACCGCGTGTCGCCTTCCGCAAGGGCCTTCTCGCGGTCACGACCACACTCTGCGCAGGTGTAGGAGTCGCGCTCGAAAACGCGCCTTCTCAGTTCGTCCGGGTATAGCCGCTCAGAGGTGTCGCGGCGATCGCCGGGGTCCGTTGAGAGCAGCCGGTAGCCACCTGGGCCGAGATCGGGCTCCTCGATATGTGAGTCGATCGGCCAACCAGACTCGTCGCGAAGAGCTCGGACTCGCCGCGCTCCTTCTTTGATCCGCGCGACGTAGTCCAGCTGTTCTCCGGTGACCGGCTGGCCTACCGTCGCCTCGAGATACGCTTCGATACGGCTCTTCGCGGACCCCTTGCGTTTGCGGATCGAGTTCGCGAGCTGCCATTTGGCTGCGCGCTCCTGATCCGGCTCCGGGGTTTGCAGCACGTACACGCTGGCCCCGATCTCGGCGATGTCGTAGCCGTCTTCGCCGCGGAGTTCTCGCACCCGCCGCGCCCACTCGCCGATCCCGCCGCTGACCGCGTGGAGTTGCTCCCCGTAGACCTCCTCCCCCACGTGCGCAATCAAGAAGTCCAGGATTTTCTGCTTAGCGCCTTCGCCGCCTTTGGCGCGCGGGCGCGGCCCAAACCGCGCTCGCTGCACACCGTAGATCTCGGCGACGAACTCGTCGAGCTCCTCGCGCGTGGCGGCAGGATCATCGATCGTGTCGGCGAGCTCCATCAAGGCCTCGGAGATACGACGGATTTCGCTCGCGGATCCCTGCTTTCGGACCATTCTCCAGGCAGTTCGCCGGCGCACCTCAAGAACCTCCATCGCAGCGAGACCTCGAACCGCCCCGCGGACGCTTCGGAGAGCCGGGGAAACTCCGGCTATGCGAACCTTAGGCCGCAACTGCGGAGTCGCTGTGATCGAGACGCGAACGAGGAGATCAGGGAGAGAGAATGGGCGAGAGCAACGCCGTCGGCGACGACGTCCCAATAACGGGGAGCTTGACCCTCGCCCCGGAGCCCCGGTCGCTCGAGGCTCTCGGACGCAACCACACACTTGAGGCGGCCGTCGCTGAGCTGGTCGATAACTCGATCGATGCCGGGGCCGGACACGTACTCATACGGTTCGTCCGCGACGGGCCGCGCCTCGTGCGCCTGCTGATCGTCGACGACGGCGCCGGGATGAGTGAGGCGGCTATCAACGTCGCGATGACGGTCGGGGGTGAGCGGTCCTACTCTCCAGACGAGATCGGGCGATTCGGACTCGGTCTGAAGGCGGCGTCCTTCAGCCAGGCCAGCAGCGTCACCGTCGTGTCCAAGGCCCGAGGCCACGGGCCGGTCGGGAAACGCTGGCGGATCGAGCAGGCGAAACGAGATTTCGGATGCGAGATCGTGGAGCCAGGGTTCGCTGCAGCGCAGCTTCGTCGCAACTGGAACCTGCCCCGGGCAAGGACGGGAACGGTCGTTAGATGGGACGACGTCAAAGGCTTCCCGGTGATCCACGGTGACGATACGGTCGACCGCTTTCTCCAAGACGCAATGGCGAGGATCCGAACACACCTTGGACTCATCTTTCACCGCATCCTCGAAGAGACGGACGTCAAAGTATTCATCGATGTCGAAGACGACGACGAAGAGCTGATCCGCCAGACCGTGACGGCGCTGAACCCTTTTGGCTACACGCGTAGCGGCGCTCCCCGCTGGCCCAAGAAGCTGAAGGTCGGAGACGACCCGACGCTTACGCTGACCTGCCACATATGGCCCGGCCGCTCCACCGCTGAACAGTTCACCCTCGACGGCAGGCTGATCGAGAGACAAGGACTCTATGTCTACTACCGCGACCGACTCGTACAGCGAGGGGGATGGAACGGCCTCACGAACCCCGACAAGCAGCTGAACCTCGCCCGGGTCGCCTTGGACATCGACGGCGACGTCCAAGGGATGCTCTACCTCAAGCCTGAGAAGAACGGGGTCGAGGTCGGCCCCGAGTTCGGCCCGGCCGTAGAAGCCGCAATCGCACCCGGCGGCATCCATTTTTCGGACTACCTCGAACGCGCCCGCGGCGTGGTCAAGGAATCAAACCGACGTAACCGCGATCGGTCGCCCGTCATGCCTCCGGGCAGCGGGATTCCGGCAAAAGTTCGCACCGCCCTGAGCCGGGAGGTGTCGTTCAGGGATGTCGAGGCTGTCCCCGTGCTTTGGGCCGATTTCGAGGACGACGACTTCTTCGAGATCGACCGCGAGCAGGGGGTCCTCTGGCTCAACAGGCGCTACCGCAAGCCGATGCTCGAGCAGCGACGCGCCAGCGTCAACGACGTTCCGCTCGTAAAGACCTTGATGTTCCTGCTGATGGAGCACATTTTCGCCGGACAGAACATGGGTCCACGCGACAAGGACAACGTCGAAATGTGGCAAGCCATCCTCAGAGCAGCCGCAAAAGAGACAGCCGCGTGAAGCCCGACCCGACCAGGCGCCTAACGACGCCAACGCTGATGCGGCACTGGGACACGGGCGTCCTGATCGACATCCCGATTGCCGGAGACCCCACCCTCCGCTTGCGAATCAACCCGCAAGCCGGGGAACTCACGCTCAGAGCCCCGGCTGCCGAGACCGCACAGCTACCGCAGCAAGAGCTCACGAACGTCACCGCATCTCTGATCACCGAGGCCGGCACCACCTACCTCGACATCTCCACAACGGATCGCCGGATCGTCGTTGACGGCTACGGCATGCTGATGTCGATAGCCGACCGCATCCAGCTCGCCGGCACAGACCCGCTCGAGGCATTCAGCGAAACACTCGCGGTCTATCGCTCCATCCTGACCGAGCGCTCCCGCATGAGCAGAACGACAGAGATCGGGCTCTTCGGCGAGCTACTCGTCCTCCAAGCCCTCATCTCGACAGGGGCGGCAGCCGCGACAGCCTGGCGCGGCGGACTCGGAGAGGAGCACGACTTCGGCCTCCCCGACGTCGACGTAGAGATCAAGACCACAACCGGAGAGCATCGTAACCACTGGATTCACGGCCTCAGCCAGCTCGTTAACACCGGGGCCACACCGCTATGGCTCGTATCTCTCCAAATCACACGCGCCGGAGATGGGGCCGGCGACACCCTCCCGGGCCTCATCGACCTCATCCTCGCCGTCACCGACGAGACCACGCGCGGCCCGATCGAGAAGAACCTCCACGAAGTCGGTTGGCGCGAGGAGACCCGCGACCTCTTCGATGAGAGCTGGCGACTGAGGTCTGCGCCGCTGGCACTACCCGTCGACGACTCGCTACCCAGGATCACGCCCGACGTGCTCGAACGAGCCTACCTCGACACCTCCGGGCTCCTAGACGTCACCTACGAGATCAACGTCGACGGCAAGACTGCACCCGAACCGCCGCCACCAACGCTCAACACGATCCTGACCGCCATGAACGGAGCACAGAATGAGTAAGGGCGCCGACGACGCGATCCTCTACGAGATCTACACGGCAGCGCTGAACGCCATGAAGAACAGTGGCCCCTCGCCGCTGTCCCGGCGCATTGCGTTCGAGGCCGACGAACGCGAGGCACCACACCTCGCCGACCCCTCGGTACTCATCACGCACCTGACGGATGCCCCCGTCGGAGACCTCCTGCTGGTCGAGTGGCGCCTGGCACTGGCGAGCTGGGACGCCGAGACGCTGAAGGACTGGGTCACAGAGACCGCGCCGAGAACAACCGAGAGGCGACAGCTGATCTACCACCTGCTCGGGATCGACCAAGAGCTCATCACCTGCTTCGACGCCGCGACACCCCCCGCGACAGACACAACGGTCGTCATCAGCCGGGTATTCGAGCCTTGGTACAAGCGAGTTATGGCAGAGCGCACACCGTTCTACTGGGAGCACTACGCCTCCTACCTCGCCTCCAAGCGCTGGGACCCGGACGCCATCGCGTCACTCGGCCTGAACACCCAACGGATCGTCGAGCGCCTCGGCGACCCCGAGCGGACCGAGGCATACCCAGCAAAGGGCTTGGTCGTCGGATACGTCCAGAGCGGCAAGACCGCCAACTTCACCGGCGTCATCGCACGCGCCATCGACGCCGGATACCGACTGATCATCGTCCTCAGCGGCACGACGAACATGCTCCGCGCGCAAACACAGCGCAGACTCGACAAGGAGCTAACCGGCTACGAGAACATGATGCGCGGGATCGACGAGTCCGACGAGGAGGCGATGCTCACAGTCGACTACCACGACGATCCCGACTGGAAGGACTTCGTCCGCCACGGCAACTTGCCTTCCGACGTGGGCTTCTCCGACGTACATCGGCTGACGACTCACGCCGGTGACTACAAGGCGCTCAAGCAAGGAATCGCGGCGCTCGACTTCGAAGCACTCGACAAAACGAAGCCGCTGAACGCGTCGATCAACCTCCACCGTCTCCCGACACGCATAGCGGTAGTCAAGAAGAACAAGGGCGTCCTGTCGAAGCTCGTACTAGACCTCAAAAAAATCAGTCCGAAGCTCCCTGACATCCCCGCGCTCGTGATCGACGACGAGTCCGACCAAGCCTCGATCAATACCTCCAACCCCAAAAAGTGGGCCGAAGGCCAAAAAGACCGGACGGCAATCAACGGCCTCATTTCGCAGCTGCTTGAGCTGCTACCACGAAGCCAGTACGTGGGGTATACCGCGACCCCGTTCGCAAACGTCTTCGTCGACCCCGGCGATGCCGTCGACATCTTCCCGCGGGACTTCATCATCTCGCTCGACCGGCCCCCGGGATACATGGGCGCACGCGAGTACCACGACCTCGAACCACTCGGCGAAGGCGAAACACCGACCTACGAGAGCTCGAACGAGAAGGCCTATGTGCGCGCGATCGACGACGAAGACCCTCTCGACGCGCTCCAGCAAGCAATCGACATGTACGTACTGACCGGCATGATCAAGCTGTACCGCGAAAAGACCCGCCCCGATCTCTGCCGCTATGAGCACCACACCATGCTCATCCACGAGTCCCACAAGCAAGAAGACCACCGAACGCTCGCCGAAGAAGTACGGCGCCTCTGGAAAGACAGCGGCTACAGCAGCAAAACAGGCAGGCAGCGACTAGCCGCGCTCTTCGACGAGGACCTCGCGCCGGTCATGGCCGCCAGAAACAACGAAGACCTCCCTACTCCCGCTGGCTACGCCGACATCGCACCCTTCCTCGGTGTCGTGACCAGCCGCGTCGAGGGATCCGCGAGCGACCCCGTAATCATTGTCAACGGCGACAAGGAAGCCGCCACCGAGGATGTCGCCTTCGACCAACGATCCGTATGGCGCATCCTTGTCGGCGGCACGAAGCTCGCTCGCGGCTTCACCATCGAGGGACTCACCGTCGCCTACTACCGGCGCGTCACCATGCAGGCCGACACGCTCATGCAGATGGGCCGCTGGTTCGGATTTCGCGCCGGCTACCGAGATCTAGTCCGGCTCTACATCTCCAAGGGAGAAGCCGGCGCCACCTTCAGCCTCTACAAGGCCTTCGAGGCAGCCTGCAGGTCCGAGGACCTCTTCCGCACAGAAATCGAGAAATACGCCACAGTCAAGGACGGCGTCCCGACGTTGACTCCCGCACAGATCCCGCCGCTCGTCGCGCAGTATGTGACCGGCCTGAAACCTGCGGCAGCGAACAAGATGTACAACGCCATCCTTGTCGAACGCCGCTCGCCCGGCGACCGACTCGAGCCGACCAGCTACCCCGAAGCCCCCGACAGCCTCGAAGCGAACACCGAATCCGTCATGTCCCTCGTAGACCAGGCGACAACCAAAGGAACCTTCTCCTACCCGACGAGCGGCGGCGGGTCCAGCGAATATCCGGCGCGCTACGGGGTGATCACCCACGCAGACCTTCTCAAGCAGCTCAAACAGCTCACATGGCTGCCCGCGGACGACTTCAAGCCCGACCTCGCGTGGCTATCGAAGCTCACGCCCGACCAACTTGAAGACTGGGTTCTCATACTTCCGGAACACAAGACCCCCGGGCGACGAGCAACAGTCGCGGGAAGACCCGATCTGAGCGTGATCGGCCGCGTCCGTCGCCGCCGCCCGCGCTTCGGTGCCATAAGCGACCCAAAACACAGGCATGCGGCCAGCCGGATCGCCGGAGTAGACCCCCACGCAGACCCGCTCGCCGACAAGCTCATTCAGGCGCGGCGCGGAGCCCTCCTCGTGTACCCCGTGCTCGAGAAGGAAGAAACGGAGCCGGTGCCACCCACTCTCGACGCCAACGAGATCGTCATGGCGCTCGTGCTGTTCGCGCCGACGTCGACAGGCGCGCCGGATGACGGTCTCGTGCGGTTTTCCGCGTACGACTCGAGCAAGAAGGACGAACCCATCGTCGACGTCGGCAATGACGACCTGCAGTAAGAAGATAGGCCGGACCGTTCGACTGGACGCTGGTGCCGCCGGAGCGCCAAGTCCGTCTCGTACGGCCCATGTGCCGGCCTGCTGCTGGCGCAGGCGTCCGGGGCTCGAGCGCTCCCGCGCGAGAGGCGGGGAGCTCTTTGGAGCTCGATCGGCCGCGCTGCTGTCTTATCAACACCCGAACGCCGCCAAACGCAGCTACCGAGGCCCGGGCTTCGTAGCTCCGCACGGTCCGTCACAAGCGCGTTTATGACTGTATCGCTGCTCGAGCTGAGCGCCGAGTGGCGCGAGCATCCGCTGGGCAAAAGTAGAGCTGAAGGAGGTGTAAACGCCCTTCGGGGCTTCTCGTTTCAGCTCGCCCTGTCGCTAGAGCACTTTCTGGATATGGCGGATGCTTCCAATCCAAATATCGAGGTCGCCTTCGAGGGTTTGGGGGACCTCACCACCGTCGAGAACGGACTCGTCTACCTAGTCCAGATGAAGTCGACACTTACGACTGCCACAGCTAAGGCGGCTGCACGCGAGGCGCTCGTGGTTGACGCGTTCCTCGAGGCCAGCCATCCCGAGCTGCGCGAGCTATTCGTGTACGAAACCCGCTGCGGCAGGCATGATTCCGGCGACCCCCGCACTCTCACTCCTACACAGCTTGGGCTGACGGGGGGTGACCGAAAGCGATGGCTGGACTTGCGCGGGCGGATGAAGGAGCCGACAGTTCGTTCGAGCCCGTATCTCGGCCTTGTGGCACGTTTGTACGGCGTCGTCGACGATCCATTTGGGGTCGCGTCGGCGATGATCGGCGAGCTGACGTTGCGGCTTGGGCGTGGCGAGGAGCCGACCCGCGTTGGCGAAGCAATTCTCGCGCTGTTGAGCCGAGCGCGCAGTGCTCGGGCAATCGATCCGCCAGGGTCGGTCCTAACCGTCGAGAGCTTCGAACCGCGGCCTGATGGGTCCAGAATCCTGCTTGGTCAACGCCCGACTATCGATCACTTGACGAGGGGCTATTTCATGCCCCGCCCCACCCGCGCAGCAAGCGGTGCGACGCATGTTCTCGAGGTGTTGCGACGCGAGAGGAACGCGGCCGATCAGCCGGTCCCGGTGTGTTGGCTGTCGGGAGCTTCGGGAGCGGGCAAGAGTGTGCTCCTGCTCCAGATTCTCGAGCTGCTGACCGCGGACGGACGACTAATCGTGCACAATCTGCCACCGTCAAACGCTGCGCTAGAGGACACACTCACCTACTGGCGTACGGCCAAAGGTGAGGTCGTCGTAGCCATTGACGATCTTTACGCTCCAGCGCGCCGAAGCGAGGAACAGTGGGACCGACTCACCGGGATTGCGCTGGATCCGCGACGGGCAACACGACTCACAATTCTTACGACGGGCTCAGACGACTATCTCCGCGCGTTTGAGCAGGTCGCCGGCCGCACCGGCGCGTTCGTGGTCGAGGAGCTTGACGTTCCTAGCCTCGAGTCGCATGAGCAGGCCGCGTTCCACTCGTGGCTCAAGGACCGCACCGGGGCTCGCGTCACGGCATCGCGCCATGAGTCGGTCTTTGTGGTCGCTGCGTTCCTCGCGACGCTTGGGAGTGAGGCCGGCGAGTCAATGCGTGAGTTTGCCGAGCGGTTCTCTGCACGGGCCGAAGCAACGGGCTTGGGACCGGCGCTTCGCGCCGCTTTGGCCATGAACCAGCTAGGACTGCCTGCTCCAGAACGGCTCTTTGGTGACGATCTCGACGACCTCACGCAGCTCATTGACGAGGAGGTCGTACAGCGGGAGTCGCTGAACGGCGTCGGTGTTATTACGGTGTTTCACCAGCTGCTCGCGAAAGAGCTGTACGAGGCGCTCGTCCCGGAGGCCCGGGTGAACCAACGCGCACGAGACCTAGAAATGGCCTTCGAAGCCTGCGCCACGAACGTAAGCCTCGCGGCGTCGTTGCTGGAGACGTTACACCGACGCGCTCGTCGCGCAGAGTGTGACCGTCAGGTCCTTGAGCGCGTCCTGGCGGCCACCTGGGAGCCCATGTGGGAGTCTGACCCTGATGGCAGCCGGCTTCCGGTTGTCGCTGCCTGGCTCTTTGCCGCCCGTGGGATTGGGTTCCCGCTGAACGTCGCGCCTTACGAACGACAGCTGCTCTCCTGGGCTGCAGCGACCCACACCAGCGGACAGTTGGTGCGGCCAGTGTCGATTGTGCTCCGCGATGCACTTCCGCTAAGGCGCGCCGAGCTCGTGAGGAGCCTGCACGGCTGGCTTAGTGACAATCCCACGGATCCGGAGTGGCCCACGGTGTGCATCCTCGGACTACCCGACCACGACGTGATTGATCTGGCTGAGAGGTGGCTCGATGAGCACACGGATGCCTGGGGCTCCGTTGACCTGTTCGTGGCCATCGCCCCTTACCGCGAACACATCGCGAGCGACTGGCTTGCCCGGATCCTGCAAGAGGCGCCGACGACAACGAAGGACCCTCGGCTGTGGCGTCTCGCCAGAGACCTCGGCTACGAAACCGACCCCCTCCTCGCGACCATTGCTCACCGTGCATGCTCTGCGCCCACAAGAAGGGTAATTCGACGTGCCGTCAAGCAGATCGTTGAACACGCAGCGACGACCGGGGCGAAGGCGGTGGAAGCCGCGCTGATGGACAATCTCGACGCTGCGGGACTGCCGCGTTTTCTTCGGGTGCTGGCGGTGGAAGCCCCGCCTCGCACGCCGCTGGCGGAGGCCGCGGGTGACGTCGGTCTTGCCTGGCTGCAGAGCCACCTCGATGCCCCGGAGTGGCAGCCGACCTGGCACGCTGTGTTTACGCGTCGCACGCCTCGGACCCTCCAGCATATTGCCGCGATCGCACGCACGTGGTTGACTGAGCACCCGGAGGCACGCGGCTGGCCAAGCGTCGCCTCGACGCTCGCTCTCCGCTTTCCCCATGGAATGAATGAACGCGACATAGAGTTGTTTACTGGCGATTCCGCTGCTGACACCAAGCTCTATGAATCTGCCACGTCTTGGCTTGCCGAGAATACTCAACACCCGCGGTGGCCTAACCTTTTTTCCCTGGTAAACCGGCACTGTGAAACTCCTCAGCTCCGATCACTCGCTGATGAATGGCTGACTGCAAATCCGTCCGAGACTCAATGGCGGCTGGCATGGCGACCGGTCGGCTCGGAAATTCGCCCCTAGGCCGTGTGGCGGCTCAGTGTTTTTGAGGCTAGAGCTTCGCCGCGCGATCGGCTCGTGTGTAAGAGCGCGGCGAGGGAAACTCCGCCGGAACCCGTCGCGAACGATGCGTCTCTCGCGCTCGGCACGGCGGGAGCGTTCCGGGACCGCACGCGGCGCCCTGACGTGCCTCGTCCGACGGGCACCATAGCGTAGGTAGCGGAACTTTCACTGCGGACATGGGTCGGCAGCCGCGAGGAGCACCTGGGGACCGAGCGAGATGATGGCGGTGGCAGACAAGCGGGGTACGACGATCGAACTCAAGTGGTTGAGCGGTCGGCCGACTAGAGACGTTTCCGAGGACGCATCGTGAGCGGATTTGACACGGCACAGGTAGTGAGCACAGGGTTTGCAGCCGTGTCCGCGTGTGCCGCCCTTGGGACCGTGTGGCTTTCCAGGTCGCAGAGTCGCGTCGCGCGCGAGGCCTTCGACGCCGACACGCAGCCGTTACTCACCGACGTTCCCCGAGGCGTATACCTCGAGCAGGCGGACTGGCACGAGGCATCTGGTGAGATCACGCAGCGCACCCACGACAAGGCGGAGATAGATGTCGGCGTCTTCGGCAACGCACGAGGTGAGCCGATCGCGTCCGGGACCGTTCCTGTGCGCAATGTCGGGAACGGGTGCGCGCGAATTGGCGTGGTCACATTTCTACTCGCAGACTACTCACAGGCGGCTGGATGTGTCGACAACCCCGTGCTGCCCTCGGGAGAGATGACGTACGTTCGCCTCCAGGCTAGCCCAGAAGATGATGGCGTCCGGGTCGCCGAGTCAATCGCGATGGAGTACCGGGATTTTGCCGTCGTGTTGGACTACGCGGACGCCGCCAGTCGGCCGACGGGCGCGGTACGGCTCGACGTTGCAAACGGACAGTACCCTCGCATCACCGGGCGACACTGGGGAGACAGCAGCGCTGAGCTTCGGTGAGACTGGCAATCACTCAACCCGCTACACGAACGAGACGCGAAGTTTCCACTCTGGATTTGTTCCCCTCGTGGAGCCTCCACGCCCGCCGGAGTGCGGCCGCGCGGATTTCGCGGGCAACGTGTGCGGAGCCGAAGATCGCGGGAACGGACGCCTCGCCAAGGGCAGACCACGTGTCCGACTGCGCCGCCTTGGCATCCCGAGCATTCGTGCCGAGTGGCGAAATACCAGCGCCGTCATCGTCGAGGCGATCTGCCGCGAGCTTGCCGCGTGCGCCACCGGGATGCAGATCACCTGCCTGATCACACTTCCGGCTGATCGTTGACACTGAGGACATCGAGTAGGTCGACATGGCCCTTCGCAGCCAAGAGGTTGACGATGTCGCGCGTTATCTCACGCTGGTGCGAATCGCCTTTGGTTCCTAGTCGCAGAATCGGTCGCAGGTCGTCCTGCATCCCGGCGATACGCCAGTAGTCGCGCTCACCCTGAAAGTACAAGTACGCAATCTCCAGCGTGCTGTCGAGATCCTCCGCCGCTGACCGCGTGAGGGCTTTGAGAAGAGCGAACTCGGGACCGACAGGGACTTTCATGCGCAACAGGTGAGTCAGTTCGCGTGCTCGCCATGCGCTATCAAGCGCGCTGGCGCCGTACCACCAGCCGAACGGCGCCAGGACGACGTCTCGCTCGTCGGCTGGCGTGCGCGCGACGAGCCATTCCCAAAGCGTGGTCACGCGGCTGATGGATCCTGGTGGAGCGCCCTTTTCCTCAGCCTCGTTTAGCGCGCGGCTCATGAACTCAATGAGATGCGCACGCTCAGACGGGGCCGCCGCAGCGACAAAACGGTCGAGCAGCCCGCCCTCCTCGAGGCCAATTAGGTCGTTGTAGTAGAAGATCACCAGGTGCTCGGCGAGGACGGTCCCGGGGTCGCGTCCGAGCTTGCTCCGCTCCCGCGGTTCGGCTGTCAGGCCCTCGACCGCCAGGCGGTACTGATTCTCCAGAAGGCCAAAGAGGTGGTACGGGGGCCCGCCGTACGAGAGATAAGACTCCCAGGCTGCGGTGCGTAGAAGATCCGTGCCGGCCGCGGTCGGGAAGATTTCGACAAGGTGCTCAGTGAGCCACTCCCGGTCGAGCCATAGCAACGTCGCGAGGCTGGCGCCGATCACTCCTCTTACTGTCAAAGAGGGCTCGCGCCCCGGATCGAGATGGGCCTCGAGATTCTGGGCGACATCAGGCGCCTCAGCAAGCGAGAACGGCTCCGCGTCGGTGATCTGCTTGCGCCAGACGGCGTAGGCGATCACCGCATGCATCGCTTTCCCTCGAATGGTGTTCAGGGAAAGCGTCAGGGGATCCATGTTTGAACCGCCGTAGCGGCTCTCGTACTCGGGTGTCGGCTCGCGATCCCAGCTCAGCGCGTCAATGATCCGCCAAACACGTTCCCCGGTCTCCGCAGGCAGTGTCGCGGAGCCCAGGCCAGCTCGAAGCAGGTCGGCCGAGGCACCGCGGGCATTGCTCCAGTCGACGTCATAGTCCCAGACACCGACCGGCGCCTCCTCCGAATCGCTCGCGCTGTTCGACATGACGCGCTCAAGCATCTCGACGACCGGGCTCCACTGGAACTCCCGCTCTTCCTTGGTTGCTGTCTCGAACCCCTGGATCGCGGCACGTACGTAGGTCGGCGCAATCTCGACCAGGTCGTTCGCGACCTCGGCGAAGCCGCTCGGTTCTGCTGCCACCCGCTCGGCAATGAGACGGCCCAGCCCCTCAGGCGTCGGCGACATCGGCTCACCACTCGGCGACCAGTTCCTGACGAACTCGATGATTCCCAGGGGCGTCAGTTCGGACAGCTGGGCGGCCGTGAGTGGCGAGGTGGGTCCAGTCCAGCTCTTGACCTCGCCTACCGCTAGCGGTAACTGCGCCGGCCCATACCGCTCCTCCGCGCGCTGCAGTGCCGCGGCGGTCGCGTCGGGCAGGTACTCGCGCACCTGCGCGTACCAGTTGCGCTGCCACCCCTCGACATAAGCGGCATGCTGCTCGTCGCTTATCTGTTTTTCCTCGCGGACATCGGCGTCCGGCCAGGTTGGTCCGTCCGAGATCAGGGTGAGCCACCGCTCGCGCTCAGTCTCGTCAAGCCTCGGATAGACGGCGCGCAAGAGTGACACGTACTCGCGTGCGACCTCAATACTGTTCAGCGTCGCGCGGTCCAGAGTCCGCTCGACCGCGATGTCGTGCCCGACCTCGCCACTTCCGGCCAGCAGATCGATGCTGAGCCGCACAAAGACTGTCCAGTCGTAGCGAGCGTAAATCGTGAGGACCTCATCCAGCTTGTCCCTGCTTTCGTTGGCGTACAGACGCCCGATCTCACGGGTTGCTGTGATAAGCACCTGCCGCGGATCATCGGTGTAGTGCTCGGAGTCATCGGCGATGTTCCTGCGCCAAATCTGCGAGAGATCTGTGGGCGATGCGCTGGAGGTCAGAGCGAGCGAGTGCGCAAGGGCGTCACCGAAGAGTTCGATCGCTGCGATACCGACCAACGGCTCGAGGCGCCGGGCCAGCGATACGACTAGCTCTCCGTAAGCCCACGGGTCCATCCTCGACTCGAGCCGCGTAGCCCAGCGGACTTGACTTCCGAGTTGCTCGCGCACCGCGATGACATCGCTCACCAGCTCGGCGGCGCGGCGGTTCGCACCAAGTTCGGCAAGATGGATCGCGAGCTCAGCAATCGCCTCGGGTAGATCGGCGCCTAGGTGGTGTCGCTGGGCTAGCCAACGCGACTCGGCGTTCGCGAATCTCAGAGCGGCCTCGCGCGGGAGGCGCGCTGCGATGCGGGCGAGGTCGGCGTGGACCCGCAGGTTGTCGTTTAATGGAATCTGGTCGAGGACCCTCGCGACCTCGCCAGGGGCGTCCTGAGCGATGCGCAGGAGGTAGCGCGACTCCGGCCAATCCGGGTAGGCGACGCCTTCGCCAACTATTCGAGGGTCCGGCGGAGTTTTGAAGTATCCGGCCTCGACGAGCGACGCGATCCAATCTGGGTCGCGGAGTCGGTCAAAGAAACGCACGTAGTTTGCGTCCCCGCCTGGCTTTTTGATGAGTTCCAGAGCGCGGGCGACCTGATCGTTAGAGGGCATCGCTCTCCCCGCGTGTGATCGCGTCGAGCTCGGCAAAGTCGCTCGTTGGTTCTGGCATCCAGAGCGCGAGCAAGAACTGCTCCAGCTCGACGAGTCGCTCACGCACGTCCTCGATCGTCGTGGGCTGATGGTGGCCCTTCCGGTCGAAGAAGTCCCGGAGGTCCATCCACTTGCTCACGTTGTCTCTGTTCTGATCGGCGGGCATGACGAATCCGGAGACGCTCAGGTGCTCGAGTACGCGCTGTGCCTGTTCTTTTCGACTGAGGAGGTTGCGTTCGTCCCACGCGACTAATTCAGCGACCGCGGACACCACCACAAGCATCGACGGCTCGATCGGGTCTCCCGCGTCGTGGTCAGCAACCTCACCGACGATTTCTCGGTGTGTATTCCACGCTTGCTTGAGTGGTTCAAGCTGGCTGCGCATGGTTTCCCGCTTGCTGTCGCCATGGCCGAGGTAGCCGATCCGCTCCATGAGGTCACGGAGACTGTGGCAGGCCTGGGCAATTCGATCCGGATTGGTCAGGTGCTCAAGTACGACAAGAGCGCCGAGATACATCGCGGAGAGCGTCCCCGAGTCGTCTCGATCGACAAGTCGCTCATAAAGCCGTCGCTGATCGGCTGATAGGACGGCGGCGCCACCAGATGTCTCCGCTGAGCCGTTCATCGGACTGTAGGAGGGGGGATCTTCCTCTATCGCGTGATTTTGGCCAGCCCTGGGCGAGGGCTGGCCGGCCCCCGCCCAGGGGCTTCTGGCACGCTGCCGCGCTGGCTTTGGACACCCGCGGTTTGGCGCGTCATTTCTTGTTTTCCGCTATTCGCGCTTGCTCCGTGATCACGTCGCCCGCGCGCGCTTGGTACCGGTGGCCGTTCTTGATGATCTGGTGCCGATCAGCCCACCGCCGTAGCGCCTGACGGATGGCGCTTACGTCGGCCTGCACGTTGAAATCGGCGAGCACCTCTTGAATGTCACCTGGGGAGAGTGCCTCGCCTTGCGCCTGGCGAACTATTGCCAGGACGTTTTCGGAAAGGTTCTGCTCTCGTAGCGCCGGCGCCCTAGCAGCAAGCGCCTCGACTCCCTCGCCGGCACCGGCCGGCCCGGTTTGCGCGAACTGGAGCATTCGGAGCGCCTGCGCAAGCAGCTGTTCCTGCATCTCGAGCCGAACCTTCTCGGCCCGCACATCCTCTAGCTCCGCTTCGAGATCGGCCGGTTCCAAGGCGACTAGCTCTGCGAGTATTCGACGTGGCGGCACCATCGCGCGTCACTGTAGCATCGTTGATGCGCCAGATGAAGTCAATTGGTACAGAAATGAGGGGCGGCAGCGGTACCGTAACTCGCTTAGCGACGACCTGATGGGCGTTACGCGAGTTACAATGCACTCATGGCAGCTGGGCTTTCGGCCGCAAACCGAACCTTCCTCACTCGACTTAACCGCGACCTACCGGGCCCGTTTACTGTCGCGGACGCCGCCGGTGCCGGTGAAGTCGGTCACGACAGAGCAGCTCGACTGCTGCGGGATCTCACGAGAGGAGGCTGGCTGGTGCGCCTGCAGCGCGGCCTTTACGCCACCGTCCCCCTGGAGGCGGAAGATCCCGGTACCTGGAGCGCCGACCCTTGGGCAATCGCGAACAAGGCCCTCTCCCCCGGTTACATCGGCGGCTGGACCGCGTTGCATCACTGGGACCTGACCGATCAGATCTTCTCCACCACGGTCTTCATCACGTCCCGTGCCATCCCGTCACGGAAACGAAAGATCGGCCCAGCCCAGTTCGAGCTTCGTCATCGCCCGACCTCCGCACTGTTCGGTACCCGGACGGTCTGGCGGGAACGACTGCCCGTACCGATCTCAGACCGCGAGCGGACACTGGTCGACTGCCTGGACGACCCCCTGTTGGGAGGTGGGCTCAGGCACACCGCCGAGGGCCTCGCCACCTACGCCGCGCAGGATCCCGCTTGGATGACGGTCCTGGGGTACGCCGAACGGCTGGGCAACCTAACCGTGTTTAAGCGTCTCGGGTACACGCTTGAGAGCCTGGGGCTCGCAGACGAGGCGATCATCGAGGCGTGTCGTAGCCGGATCAGCGGCAGCGTCGGGCGACTGGACCCATCCCGCCCCGCGGCCGGTCCGACGGACAAGCGGTGGGGCCTCCGGATCAACGTCAGGCTTGAGTCGTGATCTCTCGTGCGGCGATCGCTGCGCGCGCAAGCGAGTGGGGGCTGACGGAGGAGGTCGTCGAGAAGGACTACGTGCTGGGCTGGCTGTTATGGGGCATCGGCTCCGAGCCGGCGCTGCGGGAGACCTGGATCTTCAAGGGTGGTACCTGCCTGAAGAAGTGCTTCGTTGAGACCTACCGTTTCTCGGAGGACCTCGATTTCACGATCCTGCCCGGCGGGCCGATGGAGCCCGATGAGCTGTTGCCTGTGTTGGCCACGATGCTCGACCGTGTCGAGCAAGCGACCGGGATCACGCTCAGCAGCCGACCCGCGGTAGTGCGCATGCGTCCCGATGGACGCTCGGCAGAAGGCCGCCTCTACTATCGCGGTCCGCGTGGCACGCCGGGCGAGGCGCGTATCAAGCTCGACCTCACGCGCGATGAGGTGCTCGTCGAAGACACGATCCGCCGCGAGATCGCGCATGCGTATGAAGACAATCTCCCTGACGACGGAAGCGTGCGCTGCTACGCGTTCGTGGAGGTGTTCGCCGAGAAGCTCCGTGCGCTTGGACAACGCACCCGGCCGCGAGACTTGTACGACGTCGTGAATCTCTACCGCCGGGCGGAGCTCCACGGCGCACGCGAGAACGTCACTGCCGTTCTCGAGCGCAAGTGCGCCTACAAGAGCATTCAGGTCCCGACGTTGGACAGCGTCGCTACCGATGAGAAGCTGGGCGACCTGGAGGCCGACTGGGAGGCAATGCTCGCCCACCAGCTTCCAGTGCTACCGCCGATCGCTGAGTTCACGGGCGCGCTGCGGGGCGTCTTCGAGTGGCTCGGTGGAACAGAACCAGCGCGGCTGAAACCGGCGCCAGCGTTGCATGAGCGGATCGAGGCAGGGTGGGTTGCGCCGGCGACGATGACACGCTGGCCGGGCGGAGCGCCGCTGGAGCAGATTCGCTTCGCGGGAGCGAACCATCTGCTCGTCAACCTCGCCTACAAAGGCTCGACGCGCGTGATCGAGCCCTATGCGCTCAGGCGTTCCCAGGCCGGGAACCTGCTCGTGTACGCGATCAAGGCCGGCACGGGCGAAGTGCGCTCATACCGGGTCGATCGAATCGAAGGCGTACAAGTGCTGGACCGGTCATTCACGCCTCGCTACGCCGTGGAACTATCCGCGGCGCTGCCGGTCAGAACCGGTTGGCGGCGAGCGGGACGAAGCTGGTAGCGATCGACCGCGGCGTTTCCTCCTCAGGCCGAGAGGGTCGCCCAGACCTCTCGCCGGGCTCGGCAGACACGGCGAGCTGCGATTCGATCCAGCCATCCAGCTGCGCTCTCGCGGTCTCGATCGCATCGGGCATCACATGCGTGTAGCGCGCCAGAGTGATCTCGGCCGCCCCGGGTTGACGCTCAGGCGTGGCGTGCCCCATCAAGACCGAGGCGACCTTTGGCGAGACTCCGGCGGCGTCCAGCCAAGTCGCCGCGGTGTGACGACACTCGTGCAGGCCGATCGGCTGCAACTCCTTCGCCTCCCACGCCTTCTTGGCACGGGCCGCGAGGCCGCCGGTGTGCAGCAGCCCCTCCTCGGCAATCCGTAGCGGCGGACAAACCAGCGCCTCCCCCAGAGGTTCCCCTTGCGCTTTCCAGGCTTGCTTGAGGATTGCTAGCAGCGGCTTGACGGCCGGGATGACGCGTTGAGCTGAGACAGACTTGCGGGCGTCTTCTTCGACGCCCCACTCGACCAAGCCGAGATCCAGGTCGACGTCGCGCCAGCGCAGATATTGGATCTGTGCCCTGCGGCCCATCCCATATCCCGCGAGCGCATAAGGCAGTGCGTCCTCCTCCTTCAGTGCCGTGAGCAACGTCGCGAACTCGGCCGGAGTCGCGATCCGGTCGCGACGCTTTGCGTTCATCGCCGGCAGCCGCACCCGTGCGGCCGGGTCGTTCGTTACGAGGTCGCGATCTTCAGCCCACCGGTAGAGGGAGCGGATCGCGTTCACGATCGAGCGGACACGACTACCGCTTAGCTTCGGTGTCAGGTCATTCACGAGCTGTTGGATGTTGGACTTCCCCCGGTTCAGACGACACTTTTTGACTTGATGTTCTTGGTGGTGGAGGATTCCTTGGTGTTCGCAGCGTAGAGGAGCTGCTCGTAGTCGGTTGGGGAGTGCATGCCGAGGGTGGAGTGTCGGCGGTCGCGGTTGTAGAAAGCCTCGATGTACTCGAAGACGGCCGAGGAGAGTTCTCGGCGTGTCGGCCATGACTGGCGGTGGATGAGCTCCTTCTTCAAGGTCGCGAAGAAGCTCTCGGCGACGGCGTTATCCCAGCAATCTCCGCGGGAGCCCATCGAGATCGCGATCCCCGCGTCTCTGGCTGCCTGCCCGAACCCGAGAGACACGTATTGCGATCCCTGGTCGGAGTGGTGAATCAAACCGGGGTCGGGCCGGCGGCGGTGAACGGCCATATTCAACGCGTCGGTCACGAGCTCGGTTTTCATGTGCTCGGCCATCGACCATCCCACGATCCTCCGGGAGTAGGCGTCCTGGACGGCGGCGAGATAGAGCCAGCCCTCCCACGAGCGGAGGTAGGTGATGTCGGCGAGCCAGAGCATGTTCGGCGCGTCGGGCTTGAATTGGCGTTCGACGAGATCGTCAGCGACCCTGACGCCTGGGACCCTGACCGTGGTCCTGCCGCGCTTCTTGGGCACCAGGCCGGAGATCCCGGCGGTCCGCATCAGCCGCTCGACGCGCTTTCGTCCGACGCGGACGCCGTGGCCCATCCGCAGCTCCGCATGGATTCTCGGCGCGCCATAGACCCTGCGCTTGGCCTGGTGGATCTCTTTGATCTTCTCGGTCAGCCACGCGTCGGTGAGCGCACGGTCTGAGGGCGCGCGGCGCTCCCAGTCGTGAAAGCTCGTGCGGTTGACCTCGAGGGCACGGCACATCAGGGCGACGGGATAGCCGGCCTTCTCCGCGGCGATGAAAGCGAACACCTCGCTCAGCGCCCGTCGGTTTCCTTGGCGAAGAAGACCGCGGAGTTCTCAACTCGTCAACGCGACACTGCTTGGTGTGTTGGCGCCCTGGAGGGCTGCGATGACGAGAGCAAAGAGGGCGTATTCGGCTGGAGAGCGGCGTGAGCTGTGGGAGCGCTGGCGGCGTGGCGAGTCGATCAGCGAGATCGGCAGGGCGCTTGACCGGGCTGCGGGCACTGTGTTCTTCACGCTGAAGGAGCGTGGCGGTTTCGCTCCTGCGGAGCGGCAGCGGAGCCGGCTTGCGTTAACGCTTGCCGAGCGCGAGGAGATCTCGCGCGGCATCGCTGGCGGCCAGTCCGGGCGTGCGATCGCTCGCGGGATGGGTCGTTCTCCGGCGACGGTGTGTCGCGAGATCTCGCGACATGGCGGCCGCACGCGCTATCGCGCAATCAGCGCGGAGCGGCGGGCGTGGGCGAACGCTGAGCGACCTCAGGCTTGCAAGCTTGCCTTGGACCATGAGCTGCGCGACCTGGTTGCTGGGAAGCTGAGCGAGGACTGGTCGCCGCAGCAGATCGCTGGCTGGCTCAGGCTTGAGCGCCCGGGGGATCACACTTGCTGGATCTCGCACGAGACGATCTACCGGACGCTGTTCATCCAGACGCGTGGAGCGCTACGCCGCGAGCTGCTCGCCCATCTGCGGCGCGCCGGCAGACTCCGCCGCGCCAGGGGCGCCAAGGCCATGAACGCGGGGCAGGGACGGATCCGTGACGCCGTCTCGATCCGTGACAGGCCGGCCGAGGTCGAGGATCGAGCGATCCCCGGACACTGGGAGGGTGACCTGCTCGCGGGCGCCGCGAACACCCATATCGCCACGATCGTGGAGCGCCAGTCACGGTTCCTGATGCTCGTCCGAGTCGAGGGGAAGGACACGCAGACGGTCGTCGCAGCGCTCACGCATCATATGGGCGCCCTTCCTGACCAGCTGCGCCTGTCTCTGACGTGGGATCGCGGGACCGAGCTCGCAGCGCACGCTCAGTTCACCGTCGCGACCAATCTAAAGGTCTACTTCTGCGACCCGCAGAGCCCATGGCAGCGCGGCTCCAACGAGAACACGAACGGCCTGCTACGCCAATACCTATCCAAAGGAACGGACTTCTCGCAGTTCACACAGGCCGAGCTCGACGACATCGCCCGCAAGCTCAACACGCGGCCGAGAGAGACGCTCGGCTTTCATACCCCAGCCGCTACCCTCGACGAAGCGTTGCGTTGACGCATTGAGGCCATCGCGGCTTTTTTCAGGATCTCCTTTTCCATCTGAAGCGTCCGGTTCTCCTTACGCAGACGGCGCAGCTCCTCGCGCTCATCGGTGCTCAGACCCTCCCGCACGCCTTCATCGACCTGCGCCTGGCGACGCCAGTTCAACAGGGTCTGGTTAGAGACCCCGAGATCCCTCGCGATCTGGCTGAGCGGCTTCTCGCTGACCCGCGCCAGCTCCAACGCTTCACGACGAAACTCCGGTGGATACGGCGGCTTCGATCTGGGCACTTGAACCTCCTTGCCCGGGTCCTTCGACCCAAGCGCTCAAGTGTCCTCGAAAACGGGGGAAGTCCACATAGACCTTGCCGTAATAGGACGGTGTGCAGTCACAGGCCTTCGCTACCTCGGTCAAGCTCGGTTTGGGTGGGAGGCGCTCAACGTCGCATCCGTCCTGGTGGCGTGCGAAGACCCCCTGCCATCTGGTGCGTACGTCTCGACCGGGCATCGCTAGACCCTTCGCGCTTGGTCACGAGCACGGACGGGATGGGGGTGGGATGAAATCTGCTTGGGTCTCATGCTGTTTATGTCCGCGAGGCGGTCAAATCGGCCAACGACTTCTCCGGTACAGACATCAGGGTCGGCACGCCAAGGAGGCCACGACAGGTGTCTCTGGGCAACGAAGGCTCTGTGAACAGCAGTCATCTCGATCTCCAATCGACTTGACGGGGCGGCGGGCTGCCGGACCCGACCCCTCGCACGCGCACGCGTGCGACCCTGGGAGGGCAGGCAGCACGCCGCGCTCCGTCTCCCCCTCGCGCGACGCGAGACGCAACGCGCTCCGTGTAGGTCCGCTCGAGCGCAACGAGACACTTGTCGCCGCCCCCTCGCAACCCCTCCGAACGGCGCGGTACGCACACTAGCCAGCGGGAAGGCGAATCATCCTGCGTCAATCCCCTCTCAGGGGAATGCAAGGGGGAATGAACCGTCAAGAAATCTCATCACCAGAGAATGGCCAGCCAAGCCGGCGAGACGACGTGGAGGCCCCCGACCTCGGACGTTGTCCCTGTAAATCAGGGGATTCTCGCGCACGCCCAGCGGAGTCCGATCCGTTTTCCTGATCAGCGAACCGTCGCGCTACGGTTTCGCGGCACGGCCCAAGCCACACGGAGCCTCAGACGCAAAAAAGCCCAGAAACCCCGGTAAATCGGGGCTTCTGGGCTCTAGCGGAGGGGGGGAGATTCGAACTCCCGGTACGCCAATAAGACGCACAACGGTTTTCGAGACCGCCGCATTCAACCGCTCTGCCACCCCTCCAGGGGACGCTCAAGGCTAGATGATCGCCGAGGGCCTCGCCAAGCCCGGACGTGCACGTTCGCCGCGGCCCGCCGGCGATGTACCTAGTGCCTGAGCCCGGCCGCGAAGGGCGGCGGCGGCGCGAACGGCTCTGTGCCGCAGCGGAAGAAGAAGGGCAGCTGGCCGAGCGGGGCGCTCACGGCGACCGACTGCGGGCCGATCACCTGCTGAGCGGACGCCGGGCTGCGCCAGCAGCCGCTCGGGAAGTACACCGATCGCGACTGCGCACCCTGCTGGACGATCGGGGCGACGAGCACGTCCGGCCCGAGCAGCCACTCCTCGTTCTGGTTGGCCGCTTCGGGGTCGTTCGGGTATTCGAGGTAGAGCGGGCGTGTGATCGGCATGCCCGTTTCCCACGCCTGCTGCCACAGCTTCGAGATCAGCGGCTGCGCGGCGACGTGCAGCTTGGAGAGCTGGCGATAGGCCGTGATGATCGGCGCGGGGCTCGGATAGGACCACGGCGTGTGCTCTTCGCCGAGCGCCGCTCCGTGGAGGCGGAACACCGGTGAGAGCGCCGACCAGGCGGCCCAGCGCAGCAGCAGCTCGCTGGTCGTCGGCTTGACGCCGACGTCCCAGTAGCCGCCGATGTCGGTGCCGTAGCCGTAGGCGCCGCCGATGGCGCGGTTGAGCATGTCCGGTGCGAGCGACGCCAGCCCCGAGGCGACGCTCCAGTCGGTCGTCTCGTCACCCGGGAAGTTGAAGTTCTCGTAGGCCGCCGACCCCGGCGTGCCGCTGTAGCCGCTGCGCGTGAAGAACACGATCGAGCGCCCCGGGTGGTGCGCTTCGAATTCTTCGACCGCTTCGCGCGTCACCCGCTGGACGAGCACCGGGTAGCGATTGTGCATCTCCTCGCCGGTCGAACCGTCGCTGAAGCGCATGCCCGGCTGCACCTGCTCGCCGAAGTCCAGCATGAAGCCGTCGGCGCCGGCTTCGAGCTCGGCATCGACGCGTTCGTGCCACCAGCTGACCGCGGCCGGGTTCGTGAAGTCGATCACCCCCGCCGGCTGGCCGAAGTTGTCTGTGAATACGTACGGTTCTCCGCCCGCCGTGCGCGCGAGATAGCCCCTTTCGAGAGCCGTCGTGAAGTTCTGGGGGTCTTCCGTGCCGATGTTCTCGCGGCCGGTGAACGGGCGCAGATAAAGGAGCGTATGGATACCGCGTTCATGCAGCGTCGCGATATCGGCTTCGAGCGCGGACCGCTTGATCCAGCCGTAGCCCTCGATGCGATAGGCGCTCACCGGCAGATGGTTCGCGGCGATCTTCGCGAGGTCGCGCTGGACCTGGAGTTCGTAGTGCGCCGCTCCTCCGCCGTGTTCGACCTCGCGGTCCATCATCGGCCCGATCGCCCAGCTCGGCGGCACGCGCTGGCGGCCCGTGATCGCGGTCATCGTCGAGATCGCGTGCGGCACGTCGCCGGGCGCCACGACGTAGCTGATCCGCGGCGCGGCGACCTGCGTCTGCCACGCATCGGAGCGGTCGGAGGCCATCCGCCAGCGCGAGATCGCGGAGTTATCGAGCAGGAAGCCGTAGCCGGCGCTGGAGACGAACGACGACTGCACGTAGTAGGCGGCCTGCGGCCCGTCCGGTTCGAGGTTCGCTTCGCCCGGTCCTTCACCCGGCGAGCCGCTGCGGACGTTCTCCTGATTGACCCAGTTGTAAAAGTCCTGGCCGCGCTGGTCGAGGGCGTTGTGCCTGCCACCGAACCCGCGGAACGCCTCCGCCGCTCCCGCGCCGAACGAGTCGGCCATCGCGGCCACACCGCTCGGGTCACTCGGCGTCGCCGACACCCGGATCGCGGCTTCACCCTGGGGGCTGACCGTCACCGACAGCGTGCGCCCGCTGGGATCGTCGGTGGAGACGCTCAGCACGACGCCATCGCCGGACGGTTCGGCGGCGAGGACTTCGCGCGCCGAGTACTCGGTGCCCGCTTCTTCGACCGATTCGAGATCACCCGAGAACGTGTAGTTCGGATACGCCGTCGGCTTGTCGGTACCGACGAGATAGGAGAGGGGCGCATACAGCGCGGGCACGCTCGGGGGCGGCGTCGCAACGCCGGCCACCGGAGTCGGGAGCGTGAGCGGTTCGGCCGCCGGCGCGGCGAGCTCGGAGACGACCGTGCGCCCGCCGCCGTCAACGAACGAGATCTGAAACGGCCGCCGCGTGATCACCGCGCCGGCCTGGGGCGCCTGCACCACGATCCGTTCGGCGCCGATGCTCACGCTCGCACCGGCACCCGCCGGGAACGCCGCGAGCGCCAGCAGCAGCACGGGCGCGATGATGCCGGCGAGCAGGCGCGCGCGCGAGATCGTGCCCGCCTCCGCCCGGTCGCAGCGCGCATGGCCGCGGCTGTCCCCCGCCCTCCCCATGACTCCGAAGCTAGCAAGCGCCGGCGCGCGCGGCCTCACCTGCGCTCCGCGAAGAACGCGCTGAGAAGCGCGCCGCACTCCTCCCCGAGCAGCCCACCGGCGACCGTCGGTCGGTGGTTCAGGCGCGGCTCAGCCGTGACATCGAGCACGCTCCCACACGCGCCCGCCTTCGGATCGCTCGCGCCGAACACGACGCGCGCGACGCGCGCCAGCACGATCGCCCCGGCGCACATCGCGCACGGCTCCAGCGTGACGTAGAGGGCCGCGTCCAACAGACGCCAGCTGCCGAGCGCGCGCGACGCCTCTCGCAGGGCCACCATCTCGGCGTGGGCCGTCGGATCCTGACGCAGCTCGCGCTCGTTGTGAGCGGCGCCCAGCAGCTCGCCGTCGCGCACGATCACCGCGCCGATCGGCACGTCGTCGTGTTCCAACGCACGCTCGGCCTCGCGCAGGGCAAGCCGCATGAAGTACTGATCTCGTGGAAAGAAGCGCTCGCTCATACGTATCGCCCGCCGGTTCTGCAACAGTCCATCGCCGCCCCGCCGGCTCGGCCAGATCATCATTACCGATAGGCAGATGCGCTCTCCCCGCCCCAATCCCATCTCCCGCGCCCCTGCACCTCGCGCCCGCCGAGCGCTCGGCGGCCGGCTTGCCGCGGTCGCGCTGGCCGCGCTCGGCTCCTCCGCGCTCGCCTCACCGGCGCTAGCCGCCGGGGCACGCGCCTACGTGCCGGGTGAGATCGTCGTCCACTACGCCGCGGCGCCGGCCGCGCGGCTGAGCGCGCACGCGGCCGCGACCGGTCCCGCCGCGGCCGCTCCTCGCGCGTCCGCGGCTCACACCAGCCTGCTGCGCATCCCCGCCGGCGAGAGCCTCGCCGTCGCCTTGCGCCGAGCGCGCGCGCGCTCGAACGTCCAGTGGGCGGTGCCCGACTACCTCGCCCATGCCGCCGGCACGTTCATCCCCAACGACCGTGGCGACGGACCCGCGGCCGGCGACTGGGAACACCTGCAATGGAACTTCGCCGGCCCGTTCAGCGTCAATGCCCCCGAAGCGTGGGCGAACGTCGCCGCCGACGGCGCCCCGGGCGGCAGCGGCGTGACG
>Ga0075021_10000186_pt1 | contig 34576 bp, 39 predicted proteins | sample ColStrG_CSR_2012_FD_72749 | JGI IMG/M metagenome (GOLD analysis project Ga0075021, IMG submission 72749) | Freshwater sediment microbial communities in response to fracking from Pennsylvania, USA - Cold Stream Run_MetaG_CSR_2012 | ecosystem: Environmental > Aquatic > Freshwater > Creek >...
AGGCAGCCGTCGATCCAGGCGTCCAATCCGAGGAGCCGTGCGTCGTCCACGTCCGGACGATAGCGCCTCTGGGGTCGACGGTCATCTGGCCAGCAGCTCGCCGAGGGACGCGATCGTCTCCTTGGGCCGCCGGTGCCGTTGGGTGGTGCGACCGAGCATGTGACAAGGGCGCTTGACATCGACCGACAAGCGCCCTTAGATTCCGGGCTGCCCCTTCCCACACGAACGATCGGAGCCGCCGTGTCCTTCGAGCAGACTGTCCTGCTGTCGCTCCTCGCCGGCCTGACCATCTTCCTCGGCTTGCCGGTCGGTCGCCTCCGGAACCTCTCCACGAGTTCGCAGGCCCTGCTGACCACGGCGGCCGCCGGCGTGATCCTGTTCCTGATCTGGGACATCCTTGCTCAGGCTGTCGCGCCGGTCGAAGAGGCATTGAAGGCAGCCTCGAGCGGCGAGGGTCCGACCGCCGATGTCGTCATCAACATGGTGGCGTTCTGCCTGTCGATCGCGTTTGGCCTGCTGTCGCTCGTGTGGTTCTCGAACCGCATGCGCGCCCGGCGGGCCGACGGCCTGTCGGCCCATGACATCGCCATCGGGACGGCCGTCGGTCTCGGCCTACACAACTTCTCAGAGGGACTCGCGATCGGCCAGTCCGCGGCGAGCGGAGCGACGGCGTTCGCTCTCGTGCTGGTCATCGGTTTCGCGCTGCACAATGCGACCGAAGGGTTCGGGATCGCGGCACCGCTGACGACCGGGCCTCAGCCGACCTGGGCATTCCTCGCGGCCCTCGGCATCATCGGTGGCGGACCGACATTCCTCGGCGGAGTCATCGGCTACTCGTTCGTGTCGCCACTGCTGTCGATCGTCTTCCTCGGCGTCGCGGCGGGTGCCCTGATCTACATCTTCAACGAGATGATGGCCACGTCACGAAAGTTCGCGCAGCCGGTCGCCGCCAATGTCGCTCTCCTGGTCGGTCTACTCGCGGCCTTCGGCACCGATTTCTTCCTGATCGCCGCCGGCGCCTGATCCGAGGAGCCTCACCCCGGGTCGAGGACGACGGTCCGTTCGATGGCCTGCATATGCGCTCCGTCCAACGCGCCGAGCAGGTCGTGGACGTGCCGGACCTGGGCGGTGGACGGCTGGATGCCCGCGAGTTCGCCGACTCCGTCCAGCCAAGCGGCCAGTGCAAGCCACGCCTCCTGCCACGCCTTGCCGCGCCGAGACTCCCGCCGGGCCTCCATCGCGAGCCGGTTCATCGTCGCTCGTCGGACGTTTTGGTCGTCTGTGCCATCGACCTGACGGACCATGGCGTTGGCCGCGACAAGCGACTCCTCGAAGTGCACCCACGCGAGGCGCGCGCAGAAGCGCTCGCCCAGGAACCACCCCGGCAAGCGTGCGATCCATCGATCGCGGTCCGGGACGCACACGATGAACGAGAAGTAACCGCAGGCCGTCAGGTAGATGGCAAAGGCGACCACGGTCGGCGCGTCGGACGAGGACGCGACGATCTGCGACGCCGCCGTCAAGAGCGCGGGAGGCAGGACGAGGGTGAGGATCACACGCCACGGATATCTCTCGGCGAACAGGTACAACGTCAACCCGATCGGAAGGACTGTCCACAGCAGCGGATGCAGCCACATGGTGCTCACGACGGCATACGCAAGCCAGCCGATGAACAGCACGATGCCCGTGCCGGGCGGCCAGTTGATCGGATCCAACCGGGACAGGCGCGCTCGCTGGGGTTGGTCGCTCATCAGGACATGGTCCCCCTCGCAGCCGACACGTCAAGGGCAGCGTCGATATGGCCTCGTGGCGGGCCCCATTCGCCAGGTCCCCACCGGCGGTCCACCCGCGGTCACGAACGTCCCTAGAATCGACGCGTGAAGAAGATCGGCTTCCTGTCATTCGGACATTGGTCGGCGTCGCCCTACTCGCAGGTCCGGTCGGCCTCGGACGCGCTCATCCAGTCGATCGAGCTCGCCGAGGCGGTCGAGGACCTGGGTGCCGACGGCGCGTACTTCCGCGTCCACCATTTCGCCCAGCAACTCGCGTCGCCGTTCCCGCTCCTCGCGGCGATCGGCGCTCGGACCAAGCGCATAGAGATCGGCACCGCCGTCATCGACATGCGCTACGAGAACCCGCTCTACATGGTCGAGGACGCCGGTGCAGCCGACATCATCGCGGGCGGTCGTCTGCAGCTGGGGATCAGCCGCGGATCACCCGAACAGGTCATCGATGGCTTCCGCTACTTCGGCTACACGCCGCGCGACGGCCGGACCGACGCCGACATGGCCCGCCAGCACGCCGACACCTTCATCCAGGCGCTGTCCGGAGCCGGGTTCGCCCAGCCAAACCCCTCGCCGATGTTCCCGAACCCGCCCGGTCTGCTTCGCCCTGAGCCGCATTCGCCGGGGTTGCGCGACCGGATCTGGTGGGGCGCAGGATCACGCGCGACGGCGGAATGGGCGGGCCAGCAGGGCCTGAACCTGATGTCGTCGACGTTGCTGACGGAGGACGCCGGGGTGCCATTCCACGAGCTCCAGGCCGAGCAGATCCGGCTGTTCCGAGAAGCGTGGACGGCCGCTGGACACGAGCGTGAACCGCGGGTGTCGGTCAGTCGTAGCATCTTCGCGCTCGTCGACGACCGCGACCGGGCGTACTTCGGGAGCGGCAACCAGGGGTCTGATCAGGTCGGCTACATCGACGCGCAGACCAAGGCGATCTTCGGGCGCTCGTACGCGGCGGAGCCCGACGTCCTCGTCAGGGAACTCGCTGGCGACACCGCGATCCAGGCGGCGGACACGCTGCTGCTCACGGTTCCGAACCAGCTCGGCGTCGAGTACAACTCCCACGCGATCGAGAGCATCCTCAGGCACGTGGCGCCGGAACTCGGCTGGCGCTAGCCGGGCCGTCGCCTCGGGCGCACCGGGTGCCGGCAACGCCCACCGATCTGTGCGATGGTTGCTCAAGCAACTGACGTCCGCCTTTGACCCGAGGATCGCCGATGACCGACTACGCCGATAGGACGAAGAACCTGATCGCCGACATACGCGCCAACGGCCGCCCGACGAGTGGCTACTTCGAAGGTCGCGCCGTGATGGTCCTCACGACGACGGGGGCCAAGAGCGGCGAACCGAGATCTGCCGTCGTGACCTTCACGCGCGATGGGGATGACTACATCGTGGTCGGGTCGAAGAGCGGCGAACCCAGCGATCCCGCCTGGTTCACGAACCTCGTCGCCAACCCGATCGTGACGATCGAGACCGACGGCCAGGCCTTCCAGGCCAACGCGACGGTGGTGGAAGGTGTCGACCGCGATGCGCTCTGGGACCGGCATGTGGCCGAACACCAACAGTTCGCCGAGTACCCGTCGAAGACCGACCGGATCATCCCGATCGCCCGGCTCACGCCACTCGGCTGATCGCGATCCCGGCCGGGTCTCGGCGGTCGTATATGCATCGCTGAGAGCGCCCCCGGACGGACTCGGGCCCCCAACAGCAACGGCTGACTCTCGTCCCCTACCCGCTGGGCGCTGTTGCGTGAACCCATGCGAGGCGCAGTCGGGGAGTGGGCCGCGATTCGCGCGGATATCAAGCAGGAGCTTGAACCTTGGCGTCGTCATATCCTCGGACGCTTCGCCGCTACAGTACGGGTGTGGAGCGGTATGAGATCGCCGAGGCAGCCGAGCGTAGCGGAGTCGGCGTCAATGAGCTGCGCCGGCTGGCGGAGCTGGGCATCCTGGTGCCCGACGCGGACGGCCGATTCACGCCGGCCGACATTCGCCGCGTGGGCATGGTCGACAGCATCGTCGCCTCGGGCATCCCGCTCGACGGCCTCGGCGCGGCCATCCGAAGCGGCCAGATCTCCCTCGACTTCCTCGATGAACCCGCCTATGAGCGGTTCTCGGCGCTTAGCGGCGTGACGTTCGCCGAGTTCGGCGAGCGGACCGGCATCCCGGTCCCGTTGTTGATGCGCATCCGCGAGGCGGCTGGTTCGCCTCAACCGCGTCCGGACGATCTGATCCGCGACGATGAGCTGCCGTATGCCGCGTTCATCGAGGCCCAGGTCAACGCCGGGTTCGACCCGGCAGCCAGCCAGGGACTACTCCGGGTCCAGGGCGATAGCCTGCGCCGCATGGCCGAGACGGAGACGGCTTGGTGGCGGTCGGAGGTCGTCATGCCGGCCGTCGCGGCAGGCAAGCGGCCGGACGAGATCCTTGGGGCGAACTTCGCCAACCGGATGAGCATCCTCGCCGAGCAGGCCATCCTCGGGATGTACCACCTCCAGCAGGCACAGGCGTGGACCAGCACCATCATCGAAGGCCTGGAGATGCAACTGGCCGCGGCCGGCCTGCATAGCCGTCTCGAGCATCCACCGGCGATGTGCTTCCTCGATATCACCGGCTACACCCGCCTCACCCAGGAACACGGGGATGCGGCGGCGGCCGATCTGGCGAGCCAGCTGGCAAGGCTCGTGGAGCGCACGTCGGTCAGCTACGGGGGCCGGCCCGTCAAGTGGCTCGGCGATGGGGTGATGCTCTTCTTCCAGGACCCGGGACCAGGGGTTGTCGCTGCCCTCGAGATGGTCGCGGGCGTGGCCGCGGCCGGGCTGCCGCCGGCACACGTCGGTCTGCACGCCGGGCCGGTGATCTTCCAGGAGGGCGACTACTACGGGCAGACGGTGAACGTCGCCTCGCGGATCGCCGAGTACGCCCGATCGGGTGAAGTGCTCGTCAGCCAGGAGGTGGTTGACGCCTCGGGTGGCGTGGAGGTCGCCTTCCGGGAGATCGGCCCGGTCGAGCTCAAGGGCGTGGGTGGGGCCATGGCCCTGCACGCTGCCTCGCGGTCCGGTTAGCCGGGGCTGGCTGCCCGCTGCCGGATCGGTGCGCAGCCCGCTGGCGGCACCATGACTTGCTATGGCGCCCCCGGACGGACTCGAACCGCCGACGCAGGCCTTAGGACGGCCTCGCTCTGTCCACTGAGCTACGGGGGCGCGGACTCCATCGTACCCCGGCTCGAACTGGCCTTTCGCGAGCGTCACCTACAATCTGTCGCGAGATGCGCGACGCTCCCCTCATCGACCTGTTCCTGTACGGCCGCTCCGGGTGCCACCTGTGCGAGGACGCGCACGCCGCGTTGGTCGCGCTGTTCGAGGAACGCTCACGCATCGGGCTATCCAACCCCACACTGATCGAGCGCGACATCGAGACCGACCCGGACTGGGAGCGCGCCTACTTCCCGTCGATCCCGGTCGTCGTCCTCGGCGACCGCCGCCTCGAATTCGCGACGAGCCCCGCGAAGCTGCGCCGACTCCTCGCCGACGTCCTGGACGCCTGAAGCGCCGGACCGACCGATGGACGGCACGAACCTCACCATCCTCGTGGCCCTCGCCGCCGGTGTCATCAGTTTCCTGTCGCCCTGCGTCCTGCCGTTGGTGCCCGCCTACCTGGGCCAGCTGACGGCCATCGCGGTCGCTGGGTCCGCGCCGGGGGTCACGCCGTCGCGCTGGCAGGCCGTCCGGCACGCGCTTGCCTATGTCGCTGGGTTCGGTGCCGTGTTCACGGTCCTCGGCATCACGGCGACGTTCGCGGCCGGTCCCCTCGTCGACTACCTGCCGGCGCTCCGGACGATCGGTGGCCTCGTGCTCATCGTCCTGGGGCTCGATCTGGCGGGCCTCCTCCACATCCCGGTCCTCAGCCGAAACTGGCGCCCGCTCGACGCTGGCGCCGCAAGTTCTCTCGCGACCGCCACCGCGACGACCTCGTTCGGTTCAGGCACTGGCGCTCCGTCCGTCGGCGACCGCATCGGTGGTCATGTCGTGAGCTCTCGCGGCGGATGGTTCGCGTCGTTCGGCCTCGGGGCCATCTTCGCCATCGGCTGGAGCCCGTGTATCGGGATCATCCTCGGCGGCATCCTGACCCTCGCGGCGACGTCCGCCACCGTGCTCCAGGGCACCATCCTGCTCGTCGCTTACACGATCGGGCTGGGCCTGCCCTTCCTGATCCTCGCGGCGATCTTCGATCGCGCGCCACGGGTCATGGCGCCGCTCGTCCGGCACGGCAAGACGGTCTCGCTCATCGGCGGCCTGCTGGTCGTCCTGATCGGTGTCGCGATGGTCTTCGACTGGCTCGTCCTGCTGCCGCGCTATTTCAACTTCAACACCGCCATCTGATGACGGGTCGCCCACAGTTCGAGCACAAGCGCGAGCGCCACGGGGTCATCGGTCCATTCAGCGGCCGCCAACTGGTGTTCGCCTTCGCGATCGTCGTTGCGCTGGCGGTGATCCTGGTCGGCGTCACGACGCCGCTCGGGACGACGGCCGACAGCCCGGGCGCCGTGGACCCCCGAGCGACCGCCTATATCCTGTCGTCACCGCCGCCCATCGGCCTCAAGGTGGGCGCGAGCGCCCCCGAATTCAGCGTCGCCAACGACGACGGCTCGGCCTATCAGCTGGCCGACCTCGACGGCAACCCGATCCGCCTCTCCGATCTGAAGGGCAAGGCTGTCTGGGTCAACTTCTGGACGACCTGGTGCCCGCCGTGCCAGTCGGAAGTGCCGATCCTGCGCGACCTCGCGACCCGGTACAAGGACCGCGGACTCGAGGTCGTGGCGATCAGCGTCCAGGAGACTTCGCCCGCCGACGTCAAGGCGTACGCGACGAAGTACCAGCTGCCGTACACCATCGGCTTCGACGGGTCGGGCAAGATCTTCCATGCGTACAAGGCGTACGGCCTGCCGACCCAGGTCTTCATCGACGCGAATGGCGTCATCCGCTCCATCGTCGGGGCACCCCTCGACATGGCCGGGGCGACCGCACAGATCGAGGCGATCCTCCCCCCGCAGTAGGGCTACCGGGCCTCGTATCGGAACCGGTCGCGATCGTGCACGAGCCGCCCGATCGGATGGCGCGCCTCGTGCGAGAGGACCACGATCCAGTCCTCGTCGGCAGCCTGGGCGAATAGCTCTGCCTTGCGGGTAACCGAATCCAACGGGAAATCGTCGAACGAGGTGACCCAGCGCGGGTTGGCGGCCCACGGCCGCATCATCAGGTCGCCGAAGAACGCCAGTGTCCGCGCGCTGTCGCCGCTGCCCCGGACGATGACCGCCTGGTGGCCGGTCGAGTGGCCGCCGGTCGGGATGACGCGGACCCCAGGCATGACCTCGCGCTCGCCGTCGACCCAGCCCTGTCTTCCCCACGCTTCGACGAGTCGGAGCTCCGGCTGGACGTACGACGCCACGAGCCGCGGGTTGTCGCCGAGGGCGACCTCCCATTCGGCACGCTGAGCCACGATCCTGGCATGCGGAAAGGCTCGCTCGCCATCCGCACGCAGTAGCCCGCCAGCATGGTCGAAATGCAGGTGGCTCATCGCCACGAGATCGACTGACTCGGGCAGGAAGCCCGCCGCCTCGAGCGCGGAGACGATCCACGGCCCATCGTACGAGCGCATGGTGCGGGTCTTGTCGTCCAGCCGGTCGCCGATCCCGGTCTCGACCAGGACGCGGCCCGCTTTCGTCTCGATGAGCAGGCAGTTGAGCGCCTGGAGCAGGCGTCGCTTGTCGTCGACCTCGTCGCGGACGAGATCGCCCCACAGGACCCACGGCACCGGCCCGAACAGCGTTCCGGCGTCGGACCGGAACGTGCCCGCCTGGACCAGTGCGACGCGCGTCCCGCCGCCGAGGTCCTGCGCCCAATCCACCGCGTCGTTCATCGCCATGGCGTTAGGTGCGCTTGGACTCCGCGGCGCGGGCGGCGTCGAAGTCGCGGTGATAGGCGGACGCCGTCGGCTCCGACTGGCCCTGGTACTTCGATCCGAGCTCAGGCGAACCATACGGACGATCGACGGGGCTCGACATCCTGAAGAAGCTGATCTGGCCGATGCGCATCCCGTAGTACAGCGCGATCGGCAGGTTCGCCACGTTCGACAACTCGAGTGTCAGGTTGCCCTTCCAGCCCGGGTCGACGTAGCCGGCCGTCGAATGGATGAGGAGACCGAGGCGTCCAAGCGAGCTGTTGTGCGTCGGGATGAACGACCTGGTCGCCAGGAACATCCCGCTGGGCGCTGCGACCTGGATGCACCTGACCGGAACCGATGGGACATCGATCACGACGTCGATCGCGCGGAATCGGTGATAGTTGGCCTCCGCCGGCTTCTGTCGCGCGAGCTTGCGCGGGAGCCGGAACACGGGCCGGTCAGGCGTGAACTTGACTCGATACTTCGGGCCCTTGTCGACGCCGTTGAGGGTCGCTCGTCCGGTCGTCTTGACGGGCCGGAAGCCGAGGCCGGCAGCCAACTCGACGACGGCGTCCGCGAGTCCTTCGTTGACGCTCGTGAACTCACATCGACCCGCGACGTCGTCCACGAATCCGTCCGTGTCCATCAGTCCCTGGAGCAGGGCGAGCCGCTGGCCGACACCCGCCTCGAGGTACTCACGCGGCACGACCTTGCCGCTCATCTGACCCATGCTTCGGAGCCGGCTCGAGAGCGACCCGTTCCGGGCGTACCGGCCGGTGGTTTCGTCCCGCGTGTGTCCGACTCCGCCGATGCGATAGAGGTTGGGAGCGTACGAGACGGGCCGGACGGTGAACCCGTCGCCGCTGATCTGCTCGAGGATCTCGGGGTCGACCGAGGTGATCTCCGTCTTGGTCGTCGTGCCGTCTCCGAGCCATGCGCCGAAGGTGTAGGGCTCGATCGGGAGGTCGAGCCGCGACGGGTACTCGACCGGACCTGCGAGTGGCACGTGGTGGTTCGCTTCGCCGTTGACCTGCAGCGATCGAGCGATCTCGTCCGTCGTGCGAATGCGCGCGACCGAGCGGCCCCCGCGTCGCCCGTTCTTGTCGATGGTCACCCACTGATGCGACGCGTCGGCTACGACCCGGGTCCCGTCCGAGAACACAACGGCGCGACAGGGTCGGTCGCGCAAGGGAGCCGTTGCGTCGACGACCGTCGTCGCCGCACCTGTCTCGTCGAAGACCATGTCGCCGGGCTCGAGATCGCCCATCGTCCGCCAGCCGAACGGAGTCGGCACCGGCGTATCGAGGGCCAGCGCCTTGCCTTCGAGCCTGGCCACGAGGTCGTTCGGCAGTTCGACCCACTCGTGCGTCTGGCCGAGGACGAATTCGCCCGGATGCAGGATGAACGGCTCGTCCTCTTCGACGGTCAGCAGTTCGGTCAAGTCGGGCTGCGGCGCACGGACATCGATGAAGGCGTACCGATTATTGCGGAAGACCCTGAAGCTCTTGTCCAGGTGGAGGTCGACCGACGACGGCTGGAGATCGTGTGGGTCGTACGGATTGATCGCGATGGTGCCGGCCTCGAGCGCGGCGCGGATGTCTCGATCCGACAGCACGCTCACTTCGCGAACGCTCCCGTGCCGCGCTCCGCGTAGAGGCTGTCGACCTCGCGCTTGAGTGCTTCGAGATCCTCGAAGCTCTGATAGACGCTGGCGAACCGGATGTAGGCGATCTGGTCGATGCCGCGGAGCTGCTCCATGGCGAGCGCGCCGATCCGCGACGACGGCACCTCGGTGACACCGGCGGCGCGCAGTTCCGCCTCGATGGCATCGGCGGCATGCTCGGCCGCGCCGTCCGGGACGGGTCGCCGGGTCAGCGCCTTGCGGAGCCCGGACACCAGCCGGTCGCGATCGAATTCCTGGCGCGCGCCATCGCGCTTGACGACGATGAGCCGAGCCGCCTCGACGCGCTCGTAGGTGGTGAAGCGCATCGCGCACGCTGCGCACTCGCGCCGACGGCGGATGGTCCCGGAGTCGTCAAGATCACGCGAGTCGACGACGCGGGTCTCCCGCTCGCCGCATTGGGGGCAGCGCATCGCTCTCCTGTCGTGTCCGACCACTAGGGATGGTGGTGTGGGGCGAGGATACCACTAGATGGTGTGGTCTGACAGGGTTAGACGGCGGTCCGGCCAGTCGTCGCGCTACCGTCGTCGACCGCGATGTCCTGGGCCTCGAGTGCCCGTCGGGCGAACGCCTCGCGAGCGTGGATCAGGTTCAGGTATCCGCGTTTGATCGCCGTCTGCGCCTCGAGTTCACGTGGGCCTCGGCGGGCGGTGATCATGATCGTGGTGCCGTGCTCGACCATTTCGAGCGCACGCCCGGCACGCTCGAGTTCGGCGACGAGGTCGGATCGGATCCGACTCGCCTGACGCGGGCCACGAAGTCCCCTGGCCTCATCGGTGTATCGCCGGACGGCGTCGACCGCAGCCGCGATGGTTCCCGCGATGTGGTCCGGATCGACCTGGCGACGCCGCACCGCGTCGATCTGGCCGGCCGCGCCCGCGAGCGACGCGTCGACGCGCGTCGCGAGATCCTTGACGGTACCCCGGAATTGCTCCATCTCGCGGGTGCGGGCGACGATCCTGCCGGTGCCACGGAGCACCACCGCCAGCCCAGCAGCAAGGGCGATGAACGCCGCGATCGGCAGCAGGACGGCGATCTCCATGCGATCCGGGCCCCCGCCGCTCGCTCAGCCGGGCCGGGTGCGGATTCGTTCGACGAGCGCCGCACCCACCTCGAACAGGTCGCCCACGACGAATAGGTCGGCAAAGTCGGCGATGGGTGCGTCCGCGTCGCGGTTGACTGCGACGATCGTGCCCGACGTCCGCATCCCGACCTTGTGCTGGATGGCGCCACTGATGCCGAGGGCGAGGTAGAGCTCCGGCTTGACGATCTTGCCGGTCTGCCCGATCTGCTGGCTGTACGGGATCCAACCGGAATCGACGGCTGCGCGTGTCGCCCCGACCGCTCCGCCGAGCGCCTCGGCGATCTCGCGCACGATCCGGAACCCATCGGGACCGCCCACCCCGCGGCCGCCGGCCACGATGATCCGTGCTTCCTCGATCGGTGCGGCCGCGTTCTGTTCGTTGACCCGGTCCACGACCCGGACCGCGGGGAGTGGCTTCGCCACGGTCGTGGTCCGCGCCTCGACGCGGCCGGGTGCATCCGCGGGCGCGGCCGTCGCGACATTCGGGCGGACGGTGACGATGCCGCGGCCGCTCGTGAAACCGGATGTGGTGAGCAGCTTTCCACCGAACACGCTCATCTCGATCGCGGGACCGTCATCGGTCCAGGCGACGCCGGTCGCGTTGACGAGGACCCCGAGTCCGGTCAGGGCGGAGACGGCCCCCGCGAGATCACGGCCGTCGGCACCCGCCCCGACGAAGACGGCATCCGGGGAATCCTCCGCGATGAGCGCGGCGACGTGGCCGGCAGCGACCGCAGACCAGGCATTGTCGGCCGCGGCCGGTTCGGCGATCGTCCAGACGACCGGCAGATAGGTCGCGAGGTCAGCCGCCGCTGCGGCAGGGTCCGGCGCCACGACGATCCCGATGGCGTCCCGCCCTGCGGTTGCGGCGAGGTCACGGACGAGCGTCGCGGCTTCGGCGCTGATCCGGGCAAGCCCCCCGTCGAGTCCCGGCTCGGCGACGACCCAGATCGTGCCCATCAGATGATCCTCCGATCGGCGAGGAACTCGACGATGCGGGCCGCGCCTTCGTCGGGTGTGCCGCGCACGATCTCCGTCGCGGCCCTGGCCGGCGGCATCCGCGAGTCGAGGACCGCGGTGGTCGCGACCGCACCGCCCACGCTGATCGCATCCACCCCGAGATCGGCCAGCGATCGGGTCACGATCTCCTTGCCACGCGCCGCCATGATCCCCTTCAGAGACGGGTAGCGGGGCTCACCGAGCGCCTGGGTCCCCGCGATGAGGACAGGCAGCGGCGCCTCGAGCACGTCGTAGCCGGTCGCGCTGATGCGCCGCACCCGCACGGTCCGGCCGAACATGTCAGGTTCGATCCGCGCTGCATACGACAGGAATGGCAGTCCCAGGTGTGCCGCGATCGCGGCCGGAACGATCCCGCCGACGCCGTCCGACGCGTCGATGCCGGCGAACACCATGTCGAACTCGAGCTGTCGGAGCGCCGCCGCCAGGACACGCGCGGTCGAGACCGCACATGACCCGCCGAGCGCGACGTCCGACACGTGGACGCCGCGGTGAGCGCCCATCGCGAGTGCCTTGCGCAGCGTCTCGGGCGCATTCGTCGGAGCCATCGTCAGCAGCGTGATCTCACCTTCGCCGGCGGCCTCGATGAGCTTGAGGGCCGCCTCGAGGACGTATTCGTCGTTGCCGTTGACGACCGCCGGGACGGCAGCCCGATCGAGGCGACCGTCCGCCCCGAGGCGCTCCCCGGCGGACGCCGGATCCGGAACAGGCTTGACCAGGACGACGATGCGCACGAGCTAGTTGTCCCTTTCTGCCTCGGGTCGGTCGCTCTTGCCGAGCAACGCCCGCGCGACGACGAGTCGCTGGATCTGCTGGGTGCCCTCGTAGAGCTGGGTGATCTTCGCGTCGCGCATCATCCGCTCCACCGGGAACTCGTCGATGTAGCCATAGCCCCCGAGCACCTGGACGGCGTCGGTGGTCACGCGCATCGCGGCGTCCCCGGCCACGAGTTTACACATCGCCGCCCACCGGCTGGCGTCTTCGGAACCCGCTTCGATCTCGACGCATGCCTTGTAGAGCAGCTGGCGGGCCGACTCGGTCGCGGCGTCCATGTCGGCGAGCATCGCCGCGACCATCTGGAGGTCGCCGATCCGATGGCCGAACTGTCGGCGGTTTCTGGCATATGCCGTTGCCGCCTCCAGCGCGCCCTGGGCGATGCCGACGGCCTGGGCGGCGATCGCCGGCCGGCTCCGGTCGAATGTCCGCATCGCGATGGCGAACCCGTCGCCCTCCGCCCCGATCATGTTGACGGCCGGCACGCGAACGCCGTCGAAGGCGAGCTCGGCGGTCGGGCTGCCCCGGAGGCCCATCTTGTGTTCGATCCGGGCGACCTCGAAGCCCCGCGTCGGAACCTCGACAACGAAGCACGACAGGCGCGTATGGCGCGAGGCATCGCGGTCCGGGTCGGTGACTGCAAAGACTGTGAGAAGGTCAGCCACCGAGCCGTGGCTGATGAACCGCTTGGAGCCCGTGATGACGTAGTCGTCACCGTCGCGCACGGCCCGCGTGCGGATGGCGGCGACATCCGAGCCGGCATCGGCCTCGGTCATCGCGAACGCGATGAGATCCTCGCCCGATGCCAGGCGCGGGAGCCAGCGCCGATGCTGCTCGGGCGAGCCGGCCAGGACGATCGGCAGCGATGCGAGCTCGTGCACGGCGAGGATGAGCCCCGTCGTCGCGCACGCCCGGCTGAGCTGCTCGACCGCCAGGCAGACGGTCAGCAGATCGGCATCGAGTCCGCCGTACGCCGCCGGGAATGGCAGCGCCAGGATGTCCTGCGCTGCGAGGAGCTCGCGCAGGTCCTGCGGGAACTCGGCGCTCTGGTCGATGTCCCTGGCCCGTGGCGCGACACGTTCATCGGCGAAGGTGCGGACAGCGTCGCGAAGAAGCGTCTGCTCCTCGGTCAGTCGGTAGCTGGGCGGCATCGACTCGGTCACCGTCGGCATCCTAGCAGCGCGCCACATGGGAGCGGACCCGAACGATGGGACTATCCGAGCGCGCCCGGGCGGTCCTCCGGAGACTAGCCCTGGCGAAGACCCAGCGTATTCCCATCCGGATCCCGGAACCAGGCCCCGAGCGCAGGCCCGATCGGCGCGACGTGGTTCGTGGTGATGAGGGGGCCCTCTGTGTAGTCGAGGAACGCGACACCCTTTGCCTCGAGGTCGGCGACGGTCGCGGCGATATCGGTCACCTCGAAGTGGGACACCGTGTGCGACGTCTCGGTGCCCGGGCGCCGGAAGATCGATAGCTCGCTCGTCTCGCCGCATCGGAGTCGGACCGACGCCGGGTTCTCCCACAGGACCGTCAACCCGAGGGTCTCGCCGTAGAACGCCTTCGAGCGCTCGAGATCGCTGACCGGGATCGTGGCTACCACCGTCGTCGCTCCGAGCATCTCGTCCTCCTGTCAGTCCGGGCCGGCGGACACGACCATACTCCGGCCGACGACCGAATGGGTCCCGTCCCGATCTAGCGTTTCGCGGCTGCCGCCTTCTCGGCGACGCGAGTCTCAACGATCCTCGTGACCAGCGCCAAGGGGATCGGGCGGTTGGCCGGGAAGCGGATCGTCCCCTTTCCCGCCAGGTATGGCGTCAACTCGTCGCCGATGGCGGCAACGACGACGTCGCTCGCCGGGAACAGGCTGTAGTGGTTCTTGAAGGCGGCGTATGACACCAGGAAATGCCCGCCCTGTGAGCGTAGCGCCGGCATCTGGTAGGCGATCGACTCGGTCGCCTCGGGCGCGGCTTCCCTGACCGTCCGGCGCAGTTCCGTGACGACGGTGCGCTGCGCGTCCGGCAGGTCAGCCAGATACTCGTCTACGGTCGTCGGTCCGGGCATGTCGAACTCCCTTCGGGACGATGGAGTGTTGGTGCATCTTGCATCACGTCGGCTACTGGTGCGTCAGTGCCCTCATGCGGATGCACCCGTCTGGCTGACCGGACCGTCGAGGTCGCCATCGGCCGGAGACGCGGTGATCCTCGGGCGCCTGACACGGACCGCCACGCAGGTCTGCGTCGGCTGACCCTCCCTCAGATGCGGCGCTCGCGGTCGATCGCGACCGCCGCCAGATCGGCGACCGCCTCCAGCACCCGTCGCGCGTCGGCGGCGATCGGGCGTTCGTAAGCGAGCGCCAGGACTCCCACGACTCTGTCCGTCCCGCCGCGTCGGATGGTCAGCGGGAGGTGACTTCTGAGCGCCGGGCCGCCCGGATTCAGCGGGGTGACGTCGTACGTCGCCAACGGCGCAGCGAACGTGTGCGCGATCGGATGGCCGGGTCCGCGCATCGCCTGCGTGAGCCCGATCGCGGCGGCATCGTCAAGACCGATCGAGGCCGCGATCCGCAGCCCCGGGGACGACCCAGTCGGGATGACGACCGCCGCAGATCCGACGTCGAGCGGGGCCGCGATTGCGTCGAGCATCGCCTCGAGGGTCGGGGTCAGGCCTTCGTCATGAGCAAGAGCCCGGGCGCAGTCGGCAAGGATCATCGATGACCTCGTGGACATCTCGCGGACGGGCTGTCAGGCCGCGACGGCCGAGCCACTGTCGATGACGAGCTCGGGTGGCGGTGCCGCCTGTGCCTGCGCCAGATCGAAGTCGTGGAGCTCCGAGGCCTGGCCGAAGGCGGCCATCGGGTCGTCGCCTTCGACGGTCACGATGATCGGGAATGCGACTGCCATCATCGCCATGTGAACCTCCTCGGGCACGTGCGCGCCCTTGCGACGGCGGGTCGGACTCGTATTGGCCCTGCGCGTCGTCGTGGCGACCGTATCGGACGACGCGCCGGAGGGGACCCGCGCGTCCCCGTGCCCCTCACCGGTCAGAGGAGTATGCGCTGGGTTCGACGAGAAGGCCTGTGGCGCGGCGCTGCCGCGTGCCATGCTTCATGTGTCCGGACGAACCGGGACGGAGGACCGATCAAGCCCATGGATCGAGACGATCCCGCGTACAAGGGTCAGCGCGACTACACGAGGCCGTTCCTCGCCGTGTACGACGCCTGGGTCCTTGGAGTCGCCGCGAGATGGATCTGGCGGTGCCCGACGCCTCGCCTGGTCGAGGGATATCGGCAGCGCATTCGTGACAGACACCTCGACGTTGGTCCCGGGACCGGCTACTTCATCGAGAAGTCGGGCCTTCCGAAAGGGAGCCGTGTGACGCTCGTCGACCCGAATCGGAGCGTTCTCGCCCACGCCTCCAAGCGGTTGCGTGGCTACGACGTGACGCCGGTCGAGGCCGATGTCCTCAAGCCGCTGCCCGTTGACGGACCGTTCGACTCCGCTGCGCTCCATCTGGTCATCCACTGCCTGCCAGGACCGCTGTCGCGCAAGGCCGCGGCGGTGGCCGATGTAGCGGCTGTCCTGGCCCCCGACGGTGTGCTCTTCGGAGCGTCGGTCCTCGGGATGTCCGGGCCGCAGACCCGGCTGTCACGCCGCGTCCTGAGCGTCTTCAACCGCCAGGGCGGCTTCGATAACCTCGACGATACCGAGGATGGTCTGCGCGATATCCTCGCGGCCTCGTTCGAGCAGGTCGAACTCGAGATCGTCGGGTCGGTTGCGATCTTCGCGGCGACGGCTCCACGTCTGGAGACGGCGCGCTGACGGATCAGGGACCGGTGAGAACAGGCACGAGTCCTGCGGCGATGGTATCGGCCCAGGCATCGATGACCGCCCAATCGCGGAAATCGCCACTCGGGATGGCGTCCCTGGCGGCCGCGGGCATCCTCCGTGCCAGCTTCTCGACCCAGCCGATCGGTGGCGCATCGATGTCGAACGCGCCGAAGAAGACCTGCTCGCCACGCGGATGGATCGTCGTCCGCATCTCGGCGAATTCCCTGGGTTCCGAGGTCACCATCACGTCGCGTCCCTTGGAGTCGATCAGATCGGTGCCCACCGGCCCGCTGCTGAACAACCAGGTCGGATGCGCGGCAAGCGTCGCCTGGTTGCGCTGGACGAACTTCTTCGCGTCGTCCAGCCAGTGAGTCATGTATGCGGCGCTGCCGACGACGTATGCGTCATAGCCCGACGCATCGTGCACGTCCTTCGCGGGCAGGGCCTCGGCATCGACTCCGTCCTGCCGCAGGCGGTTCGCGATCCGTTCGGCGATCCCCTGTGTGGCGCCATGACGGGTGGCGTAGGCAACGAGAACGGACATGGCACACCTCATCGGCATCAGCTCAGCCAGTAGAGGATGTCGCCTCGTCGACCGGGCGCCAAGGGCCGAACGTCCCGTTGGGCACTGCTAGGCTACACGCGATGCACGACGACGCACCCGGACTCCGACCAGTTCCGGAGAAGGGCCAGCCTGCCGCGCCGCTGACCGAGGCGGAGCTGTCCCGGATGGCCCGCGAAGCGGTCCACCAGCCAGCCGATGCGCGCCTCGACAAGCAGCTCGTCCGGTTGGGACTGATGGATGCCACCGAGCCTTCGGCCATGCCTCAGGCCGGTCCGACGGGCGGTCCGGTCGCCATCGACCGGGAGCTGACCCGTCTTCGGGAGGAGCTCCGGCGCATGAGAGTGCTCCTCGCCCTGCTCGTCGGCGTCATCGCCGTCCTCGCCATCGTCGTGGTCGTGCTGCTCTTCCGCTGAGGCCGTCCTACAGGACAGGCAACTGCCGCTCGACCGGGACGGACGCGATGCGGGCCGCCAGGACCTCGCTGATATCCATGGCGTTGACCGCTGTCCCGCCCGGTGCCGCCGCGAGGCCGTCCGACATCATGACCATGCAGAACGGGCACGACGTTGCGACCGTCGCCGCACCTGTCGCCAGCACCTGCGCTGTGCGGTTCTCGTTGATGCGCGTGCCGCGTGTCTCCTCCATCCACATCCGGCCGCCGCCGGCGCCGCAGCAGAAGGTGTTCTTGCCCGACTTCTCCATCTCGGTGATGGACACGCCCGCTGCACCAAGCACGTCGCGTGGTGCGGCGATGACTTTGTTGTAGCGGGCGAGGTAGCACGAGTCGTGGACCGTGACACTCCCCGGCCGGTGATCGCCGGTCTCGGACTCGGCGTCCTCCGGGAGCGTCGCGAGCCGCCCGGACGAGACCAGGCCGGCCAGGAATGTCGAGTGATGGACGATCGTGTAGTTCCCGCCCAGCTGCCCGTACTCGTTGCCGATGGTGTTGAAGCAGTGCGGACACGCGGTCACGATCGTGCGCTCGCGCATCCCATACCGATCGAGCGTCTCGACGTTGCCCGTCGCGAGCATCTGGAAGACGTAATCGTTGCCCATCCGCCGCGCTGGATCGCCCGTGCACGACTCTTCCTGGCCCAGGATCGCGAAGCGGACGCCCGCGGCGTGGAGGCACGTTGCGACCGCCCGTGCGACCTTCTGGTTACGCGTATCGAACGCCGCCGCGCAGCCGACCCAGTACAGGACTTCGAGCTCGCCGAGCCGTCCCTCGGCGGCCATCTCGGCAACCGTCGGGACCTCGAACGGGAGCGCCCTCGTCCAGTCGAGCCTCGACGACGCCGGCTGGCCCCACGGGTTGCCCTGGTTCTCCATCGAGCGGAACGCGCTGGTGAGTTCCGCCGGGAAACGCGACTCTTCGAGCACGAGGTTGCGCCGCAACCCGACGATCTTGTCGACGTGCTCGATGAGCACCGGGCAGGCCTCGACGCAGGCGCCGCAGGTCACGCAGTCCCAGACCGCGTCATACGAGATCGCGTCATCGACGATCGGCTTGGCCAGGAATGTCGGCGAGACGGTCGTGTCGTCGAGGCCGTACGTGTCGCGCACGATCGGTGAGTTCGGGATGATGTCGATCCCGTGCTCGGCCTCCACCGACATGTGGCGGATGCCCATGATCAGTTCCTTGGGGTTCAGCGGCTTGCCCGTGTTGTAGGCCGGACAGGCCTCCTGACAGCGCCCGCATTCGGTGCAGGTGAACCCGTCGAGCAGGTCCTTCCAACCGAGGTCCTGGAGCGTCTTGAGCCCGAACGTCGCGTTCTCGTCCTCGAGGTCCAGCTTCGGCAGTTCGCCCCGCGGCGCGAGCTTGCGGAAGAAGATGTTCGGGAACGCCGTCGCGATATGGAGATGCTTGCTGAACGGCAGGTAGCACAGGAACGCGGCGACCAGAGCGATGTGGCCCCACCACAGGATCGCGAAGCCGGCATCGAGCACCTCGGGCGAGAGGTTGGTCAGCGGCTTCGCGAGCGCATTCGAAACGAACGCGCCGGGGATGTCGCCGTGCGCCGCGACGTCGAAGACCTGCGCGAAGAGCTCGGTCGCGACCACGCCGCCGATCATCGACAGGATGATCAGGGCGTCGCGGTTGAATGTCAGCCGGCGCGGCTTGGAGATCAGGCGGCGATAGAACGCCCAGCCGATCGAGCCCAGGACGGCCACCGCGACGACGTTCTGCATCGCACTGACGAGCGTCCACGGGAGGCCATCGAACGGGATCGACAAGACCCCCTGGATGACGCCCCCGGTCACGATGTTGGCCGTGCCGACCGTCAGCAGGACGAAGCCCCAGAAGATACCTGCGTGCATCGTGGCGGCCCCTGGGTCCTTGAACATCTTGGTCTGGAGGAACGCGTACTCGACGAGGCTGACGACGCGGACCGGGATATCCGCGAACGGGCGCGACGGCCGCGCGACCGCGAACACGCGTAGGTGCCGCGCCATGGCGAGGGCGAAGAAGGCGGCCGCGCCCCAGAACACGAGGAAGACGAGTGGATAGCCCGGGACCTCGGCAAACGGAGCGAACATCGGGCTAGCTTCCCTCCTCCTGGCCTCCGTCGGCAGTGATCGCGTGATCGTACGGTCCAGCGAGGGTGTCGAGTGCGTGATCCAGCACCGGCACGATCGCGTCGAGCGATTCGAGTGCGCCATTCGGGCTGCCAGGCAGGTTGACGATGAGCGACCGACCCCGAACGCCGACGACAGCGCGTGACAGGTCCGCGAGCGGAGTTGCGGCACGCCCGATCGCGCGCATCGCCTCAGCGAGTCCGGGGACCTCGTAATCGATGACGGCCTGCGTCGCCTGCGGGGTCACGTCGCGCGGGGTGAGGCCGGTCCCACCGGTGGTCACGATCAGGTCGTGGCCGTCCGCCCCCTCCAAGAGCGCAGCCTCGATCGCCCATTGCTCGTCGGGGAGCAGGCGCCGGTCGACGCGGAAGCCAAGTCCGGTGAGCCGCGCTTCGACCATGGCACCGGACGTGTCCTCGCGGACGCCCGAAGCCGCCCCGTCCGATGCGGTGATGACGAGTGCCGAACGCCGGGCGCGGCCGGTCATGAATCGGTCACCCGGCGCCCTTGCGCTTCGAACCGACGCGACCGGCGACACGGGCACCGGGACGCGGCCTGGGCCGGTGCGGCGCGCCCTCCGTCGGCGCCTGGCGGATCCACGTGCCACTCTTGCCACCGGTCTTCGACACGAGCCGGACGCCCTGGATCTCGACGCCGCGCTCGACGCCTTTGACCATGTCGTAGACGGTCAGGGCAGCCACCGACGCCGCAGTCATCGCCTCCATCTCGACGCCGGTCTGTCCGGTCGTCGCGGCCTCGGCACGGATACGCAGGACGCCCGCCGCACGATCCGGGGTGATCGCGACGACCAGGTCGGTCAAAGCCAATGGGTGACACAGCGGGATGAGCTCCGAGGTGCGCTTGCCACCCATCACGCCGGCAAGTTCTGCAACGCCGAGCACGTCGCCCTTCGTGCCGCCACCGTCGATGACGAGGCTCATGGTCTCCGGCGAGACGGCGACCGTCGCCTCCGCGACCGCCCGGCGCGCGGTCACCGGCTTGTCCGTGACGTCAACCATCCGGGGTCGGCCGGCGCGATCCATGTGCGAGAGCCGACGCCGTTCGGCGCGCGGCTGGGGTCGTTCCATCGGTCCTCCGGGGTCGCGGGGTCAGGTCGCCGATCAGGCGGTGGCGACCATCATGCCCGGTCGAGCCACCACAATGCGACTTCGGCGCCGGCCGGGAGACTGTCATCGACCTCCGGGATGACCGCCAGAGCGTCCGCGGCGGCGAGGGCAGAGATGACGTGACTCCCCTGCCCTCCCGCGAGGTGAACCGCGACGCGACCGCGGGCATCACGGACAGGGGCGCCTGTCGAATCGACCTCCGCGACGACGCGGACGAACGCGCGGCGGTCCCGGCTCTTGACGACCGGTTCACCGAGGACGGCGCGATCGACCGGCCGAAGGAGGTCCTGGCGACCCGCGAGCGCTCGGATCGCAGGGCGGACGAACAGCTCGAAGGTGACCGCGGACGAGACGGGATTGCCGGGCAGGCCCAGCAGGAGGACGGGTGCCCCACCGCCGTGGCGGGGCGCGGTGCCGAACGCGAACGGCTTTCCAGGCTGGACCGCGACACGCCAAAGGTCGATGCGGCCGATGGTCTCGATGGCGGCCTTGACGACGTCGTACGGTCCGACCGAGACGCCGCCCGAGACGATGAGCGCATCGGCTCCGGCGGCAAGGCCGTCACGGAGGCGCCGCACAACGTCATCGAGAACGTCGGCCGCGATGCCGAGATCGATGGCCTCGCCGCCGGCGGCGGTCACGAGGGCACGAAGACCGGGGCCGTTCGCGTCGGGGATCCCGGCGGGCCCGAGCTCCTGGCCGGGTGCACGGACCTCGTCACCGGTCGCTAGCACGGCGATCCGCGGTCGGCGGTGGACGAGGATCCGGTCCACTCCAGCGCCCGCGACGAGGGCCACCGCGGCCGCGGAGAGGGCGGTCCCGGGCTCGAGCAGCACAGCCCCCGCGACCAGATCACTGCCTGCCGCACGGACGGAGCCGCCACGATCGACGGGTTCGTGAACGAGACAACGGGCGGGGACAGGACCGATCGCATCCCGTCCCCGCGGGCCGGGGCTGCGCTCGGCGTCAAGTGGTGTCGTCGCCTCGACAGGAACCACCGCATCCGCCCCATTCGGCAGTCGGGCGCCCGTCGCGATGCGCGCAGCCGTGCCTCGAACGACGGTGATCTCCAGCGCAGCGCCGGCCGCGATATCGCCGATGACGCGCAGTTCGATGGGTGCTTCCTCCGACGCGGTGGCCGTGTCGGAGGAGACGATCGCGTACCCGTCCATCGCCGAATTCGGCCAGGGCGGGAGGGAGACGCGTGCCCTGACCGATCCTGCGACGACGCGGCCCAGCGCGTCCGCTGTCGCGATATCCTCGGCCCCGACCGGCTCGGCGACCGCGAGGACCGCGTCGCGTGCCTGCTCGACGCTCAGGAGCCTCGCGGAGGCGGGCTCACTCACGATCCGGGTTCCGGCACGGCCGCCAGGTCAGGGTTCGGCAGAGCGGCCACGGTCCGCGCCGCCCGTCGTCCGGCGATGAAGGCGACGATCAGGGCGATCGCGATGATCGTGGCGCCGACCGCCATCGATGTCTCGTCCCAGAACCGGAACGGGAAGAGCTGCACGAGCCGGTCCGTCGCCGGGTCGAACAGGTACGACCCAGCCGGGAAGAAGATCTCGTGGAAGACGCTGAACAGCTGGTCGAACGCCACCAGCCCGACGACTCCCAGGACGATCGTGCCGAGCGTCAGTCCGACCGCGCCGCCACGGATCGCCCTCCACGTCCGCGCCCGATCGCGCCGGCGACTGGCCGCGATGAGCACGATCACCGACGCCAGCGCGAGGACCCACAGCCCGCGGAACACCGTACGGACATCCGACATGTGCGCCTGTTCGCGCTCCTTCAGGACCGGGGTCCCATCGACCTGCACGGCGAAGTCACCGCCGAACATAAGGTCGGACAGGATCGCGTCCGTCGCAGTGCGCAGCTGTTGCGACGAAAAGCCGGTCCATGCCGTTGCCTCAGCCCGACCCTGCTCGAATGCGACCCATTGCGGCGTCAGGAACGGCACGATCCCGATCGCGACGATGACGATCGCCGTCGCGGTGGCGGTGAGGAGCGAGCCGCCGCGGCCACCGAGGTCGTTCATCGGGTCATCGTAGCCCGTTCGGGGGAAGATCCGGTCCCGAACGGTCCCGACGCCCGCGACGGGACGATAACGCGCGCTCGAACGCGATCAGGGGTCCGGAACGGCGCGCGATGCAGGTTTCGTCGGCCTGGAGCCGACGGGGCTATTCGTCCTCGAGCGTCTTCGCCTGGTCCCACCAGCCCTCGAGGGTCAGGCCGGTCGGCGGTTCCATCTGGATCTCGCCGGCGGCGCGTCGGACGCGCGAGCTGAAGGTCGGCAGGTCGAGTTCGAGGATGTCGTGCAGGCCCTCGATCCGGGCCTGGATCATCAACTGGTGCTCGTCGGGTCCGAAACCCGCGAGGTTGAGCATCAGCGCCTCGTCACGCCACATCAGGACATCCGTCGTGTCGGCGGCGACCTGATCGGCCAACGTCTGGCGTCGGGTCGGCGTCTCCGACCGCTCCAGCAGAAGGCCCGTCGTGAAGATGCCCTGGTGATCGAGCCGATCGAGATGGGCGGGCTCGATGCGCGTCAGTTCGTCGATCGGTGGCATGCGCGGATGATGCCACGTCGAGTCTGCTGCCGGAGGCAATGAGCCCACCACGGAGTGAGCGAGCGGACCGGAACTTGATCGGATCGCGAACGTGGGCCGACCCGGCGTGACCCACAGGGTCCGCATACCGTCGCGCGAGACGCCACCGTGACGCCCAGGGTGTTCCCTATATCGACTTCCGAGTGCGCACGAATGGAGGACGCTTCGATGGCAGACCCCAAGATCCTCATCGACTTGAAGCACTGCATGAGGGCAAGCAAGACCCCTGCCGACCGTCAGGCCTGCGAGAACGCGTTCATACAAGCGGGCGGGACGGTCCAGCCTGACGGCGGGAAAGTCTTCACGGCCCCCAATGGAAGCTCGGGATTCGTGACCAACGGGGGCAAAGTCTTCTGACCCGTTGGGGAACGGCCGGATCGGTCAGCCCGGCAGGGTGGCCCCGCAGCTGATGCAGCGGTCGTCTGTCGCCTGATTGCCCATCCCGCATCGCCGACAGAGCTTCTGGCCCTCGGTGGCCGCCGCAAACGGCGATTCGCGGGGAGGCTCGACGGCACGGCGACGGCCGCGCAGGATGGCGAACGTCGCGAGCAACCCGACACAGGCAGCCAGAACCAGCGCGAGGAGTTGTTGCGTCTGGTCCATTGCGGTGCCCCCGGACCTGGTGCCGTGAACCCCGGAGGAACGGTTGACCAGTCGGGTCAGCCTACGCTCGGGCTGGCTGCACGGCAAGGGCAGCCGGGCGAATCCGTGTTCGACATTCGGCCAACGGACGATGGAGGCCCATGTGTCGAGCCGGGTGAGACTGGTTCGGGTCAGGTGGATCTGCGGCGGCACACTGCGGACGACCGTCACCTCCGGCGACCGAGGCCGAATGTGTTGCACCAACGCACCGAATACGCGTACTCGCAGGAAATCCGGTCGATACTAGTGCGGTCGGGCGTCCCCAACGTGAATCCGCCGTCGCGGTCACACCCGACGCCAAAGACCGTCACCCGTTGACAAGACGTTGGCCCCGCATCCCGCCATGGTTCTAGGTGGAGAGATGATGCACCTGCGAGCCGCCCTGACCGTGGTTGCGCTCTCGTTGAGCGCGGCGATCCCTGCCGGTCACGGATCCATCCCGGCGCCAGCCGTACCGGCCGCAGCTCGCGAACCGGCGACTCGGTCGGTACTCACGACCCGCACGGCCGGCTCAGCCTTCCATCAAGGAGCGTCGCTCCTGGCCCCTCGGCAGCTGATCCACGGTGTCGACGCCTCGGGACCCAGGTCATCGGGTTTGGCTCCTCGGCCAACGGCATCGGAAACCACAGCGACCAGTGCAACATTCGCTGGTCCGGGCAAGGCAGGCGACGCGGCGGCCGGATCAGCTGCCGCGACTTCGTTCGGGGCGCCGGTCAGCCTGCCTGCCGGCACTCACACCCACGGGGTCACGGTCGCCGACCTGAACGGCGACGGAAAGCTCGACCTGGTAGCCGCCAATGCCGGCAGCAGCACGGCCAGCGTGTGGCTCGGGAACGGCGACGGCACGTTCGGCTCCCGCGCTGACTTCCCGACCGGGCTGACCCCCAAGATGGTGGCAGTCGGCGACATGAACGGCGACGGGATCCCCGATCTCGTGACCGCCAATCAAGACGACGCGTCAGTCAGCGTCCTGCTTGGCAACGGCGCCGGAGCGTTCGGGCCGAAGGCGGATTACCGTGCCTGCAGCGGCACCCATGAGGTCGCCCTGGGTGATCTCAACGGTGACGGCAAGCTCGACGTCGTCGCAGCCTGCTGGGGCGGCAGCGTGGCCAGTGTCCTGCTCGGCAACGGAGACGGGACGCTCCGCGCCAAGGTCGACTATGACGCCGGCGTCGCGCCGCATTCGGTCGTGCTCGGCCAGTTCAACAGCGACGGCTTCCTCGATGCGGCGATCGCCGACCACGGGAGCAATGCTGTCAGCGTCTTGCTGGGCAACGGCGATGGCACCTTCCAGACCCAAGTCACCTACCCGGTCGGGACGGGGCCCCACTCCGTCCGTGCCGGCGACCTCAACGGCGACGGGAAGATCGATCTGGTCACGGCCAACGAGACCTCGAGCGACGTCAGTGTCCTCCTCGGGAACGCCGACGGGACGTTCCAGCCCGCGGTGAACTACCCAACGGGATCGGTGCCCAAAGGCGTCGCGATCGCGGATGTGTCGGGCGACGGGCACCCCGACGTGATCACCGCCGACACGGCCGGGAACTACCCGAACTGCTGCCACCCGGGGGGCGATCTCATCAGCGTCCTGCTCGGTTCGGGCACCGGGACGCTCGGACCGCCGACCCCATTCCAGGTCGGCCTCACGCCATTCGCGGTGAGCACCGGTGACCTCGATCGCGACGGTGACCTGGACGTTGTCACGGCCAACTGGGATTCGGGCAACGTCACGGTCCTGCTCAACACGACGAGCGGCGGGACGACCGACACCACCCCGCCGACCGGGTCATTCTCGATCAACGGTGGTGCGTCGTCGACCACAAGCCCATTGGTCACGTTGGCTGACACCGCGACGGATGATGCGACCGGAGTATCAAGCGTCCGCGTGTCGAACGATGGGTCGACCTGGGCGACCTATGCCTACGTTCGCTCCCTTCAATGGGACGTCACGGATCCGTCCTCGGGTGGCGATGCGGCGACCGGTTTGAAGACGGTCACGATGGAGTGGCAAGATGGCGCGGGCAACTGGTCCGCGCCGTCCGTGCAGTCGATCACCCTGCTCGCCGGATCCACCTACCACCCCCTCAGCCCCGCTCGGATCCTCGACACCCGGATCGGGCTCGGGCTGCCGGGCACGTTCCGGAGCCACCTCGCCCGGACCTTCCAGGTGACCGGCCAGGGCGGCGTTCCGAGTGGCGCGGTCGCGGTGACCGGCAACCTGACCGTCACCGGCCAGACCGCCGCGGGCTACCTCTACCTCGGACCGGATCCGGTCAATAACCCGACCAGCTCGACGCTCAACTTCCCGCTCGGGGACAACCGGGCCAACGGAGTGACGGTTGCGCTCGGCGCGAGCGGCACGCCGGGCAGCCTGTCGATCACCTACGTCGCCGGCCCCTCGACCGCGAGGACCCAGGTCATCTTCGACGTCACCGGCTACTTCACCGCCGATACAACCGGTGCCACCTACCACCCGATCGTCCCGGGCCGGGTCCTTTTCGGAACATTCCAGAGCCACGTCGCACGGATCTTCCAGGTGACCGGCCAGGGCGGCGTCCCGAGCGGGGCGACGGCGGTGACCGGCAACCTGACGGTCACTGGTCAGACGGCCCCCGGCTATCTCTACCTCGGTCCGGACCATCTCGACAACCCGACGAGCTCGACCCTCAACTTCCCGCTCGGCGACAACCGAGCCAACGGGGTGACGGTCGCCCTCCGGGACAGCGGGGGCCTCAGCGCGACCTACGTGGCGGCCTCGTCAACAGCTACGACCAGGGTCATCTTCGACGTCACCGGCTACTTCACTGCTGACGCCACCGGTGCCACCTACCATGCCCTCGGCCCGGGTCGGGTCCTGGACACACGGATCCACCTCGGCGTCGGGGCGGCCCTGAGCTCCGGGGTACCGGCGCGCTTCCCGGTGACCGGGGTCGGCCCGGCCAACGTCCCGAGTGACGCGGTCGCGGTCACCGGCAACCTGACCGTCACCGGCCAGAGTCGGGCGGGCTACGTCGCCCTCGGTCCGGTTCAGACTGCCAGCCCGCCGACATCGATGCTCAACTTCCCGGCGCGTGACACGCGAGCCAACGGTTTGACGGTGCAGTTCGACCCGTTCGGCGGGCTGTGGGCCGTCTACATCAGCGGTAGGGCGGGCGACCACACCGCTCTCATCTTCGACGTGACCGGCTACTTCCAGTGATGTTGTGACCACTTGAAGGATCCATGCCAGCAGGGGCATTAGGGACCGGGCTAATCTCACCCGGGTTAACCAACGTCGCGCGGCCATTCCCGTCCAGGGTCGGACGAGGTCGATTGCGACGTTGCGACCCAGGAAGGGGTGACAGGCTCGCGAGTGGGGGTCGGTAACGCGAACCACGATGGCCTCGCCTCCGCGGACCCGACGATGCAGCTCCTCGGCGCCGGCGACTGACTCCGCACGAAGGTGGTGGTTCATCTGCCTCTGCCAGTCGGCCGTGTCGATCAGGCGTTCGGGACGCATGACCTTCACGCTGCGGAGCGTTCTCCGCCCGCGGTCGGCCCGGACAGGCTGACTGCGATGCGACGGCATGGCGAGCCCGGGACCGGAGCCGAGGCGTCTGGATCCCTAGCGGCGGAGCAGTCGGTCCAGGATGCTCCTGCGTGGTCTCATCGCGGGCGTGGCGACCACGATGACGGCAGGCGTCTCGCCGATGTTCAAGGCTCGCTCGAAATCACGCAGTTCCGCGTCGTCGAGCGCGGCCATCCGTTGCCGCTGGGTTGACTCGTTCGCGGCTGCCGCCTCATCAGGACCCAGGACCTTGCGGATCCCTTCACTCGAGAACGGGCTCCCTGAGAAAGTCATGCTCCCAGCCTACTCTCGCCCCGGAGCGTCGTCAGGCAGTGCCGGCGGCACCGACGCTCCAGGACCGCCATGTCGCCCATCAGGAGCCGCTCACGGCGCGCGGTGACCCTTTCGGACAGGATGGCCCGCTTGGACGAACCCGCACGGGAACGGTGCCACCAGCGCGAAGCCGTGAAGGTGCGACGCGAGGCCATGCCAGCGGCGGCCAAGGCCGACGCTCGACATCGGATGGAACATGGTGATGTCGAAGGTCGCCAGCACGGGGTTGATGGTATCGAGGGCCGTGTCACGGCGGTCAACCCGGGTCCGAGCAGCTATCGGCTGTCCTCCTTGACGCAGGCGATCAACTCGGTGCGGAAGTGGGAGGTTCATCCGTCGCTGCTAGTCAGCCTGAATAGGAACCCATCGAGCGGTAGAGCGATGCCGAGGTTAAATGGGTCTACCGGAACGTCATGTAGAGGTTCTGCCCGTAGAGGCCGGCCGATCGCGCGGGACGCCTCAACCGCGGCGTGGGGGTCGAGGTCGCTAGCGGCGCACGGTCGAGGCCGCTTCCGAGTATCCAAAGGGATGGCTCGTTAGGCCGGGTAGTCAACTGTGGTCAGTCGACCCCGGACCAACTGTCCAGGAACCGTTCCACGCACGGAATCGCGTCATGCCGTCGGCTTGTCGCCGAAGATCGTGTAATGCCAGCCCTTTTCGGCTTCGCTGGTCAGTTCGAACATCACGTGCTTGACCTGCGTGTACTCCTCGAACGAGTAGGCCGACATGTCCTTGCCCGAGCCTGACTGCTTGAAACCACCGTGGGGCATCTCGGACGTCACCATGAGATGGTCGTTGACCTGGACGTGGCCGAAGTTCAGGGTCCGCGCCGCCTCCATGGCGGTGAAGACGTCGCGCGTCCAGATGCTCGCTGCCAGGCCGTAGCGGGTGTCGTTGGCCATCGCCAGCGCCTGGTCGACTGTGTCGAACGGCAGCACCGCGAGCACCGGACCGAACACCTCGTCCTGGACGATCTCGCTGTCCTGAGCGCAATCGGCAACGATGGTCGGGCGGTAGAAGGCACCTTCGGGAAAACCCGGAACGTCGGGTCTGTAGCCGCCGGCCACGACCCGGGCGCCCGCCGCGACCGCGCGCTGGACGAAGCCCTCCGCTCGTCGCACCTGCGCCGCCGAGATGAGCGTGCCGAGATCGGTGTCCGGATCGAATGGGTCCCCGACACGCACACCGTCGAACAGCTCCGCCGTCCGTGCCAGGAACGCGTCGTACAGGCTCCGGTGGACGTAGGCTCGCGTCGCCGCGGTGCAATCCTGTCCACCGTTGATGAGCGCTCCCGCCGTGGCGCCGCGCGCAGCTGCCTCCAGGTCCGCGTCGGCGCAGACGACGAACGGCGCCTTGCCACCGAGCTCGAGATGGACACGCTTGAGGTTCGAGGATGCCAGCGCCTGGATCCGCTTGCCCGTCTCGGTGTCGCCGGTCAACGAGATCAGGTCGACATCCATGTGAGCCGCAAGGGCGGCCCCGACCACGTCGCCACGTCCGGTGACGACGTTGAAGACTCCGGTAGGTACGCCGGCTTCGATCGCGAGATGTGCCAGACGGATCGTCGTCAGCGGTGTCGCCGACGCCGGCTTCAGCACGATCGAATTCCCTGCGGCCAGCGCTGGACCGATCTTCCAGATCGCCATCCACATCGGGTAGTTCCACGGACTCACTTGACCCACGACACCGAGCGGCTCGCGCCGGATGAAGCTCGTGTGCGTACCCGTGTACTCATGGGCGGCCTTCCCCTCGAGGTTCCGGATCTGAGTCGCAAAGAAGCGCAGGTTGTCGCTGGCGAATGCGAAGTCCGATTCCCGTCGGAGCTTGTACGCCGTGCCGGTCTGGAGTGTCTCGAGATGGGCGAGGTCGTCCGCGTCGCGGTCGAGCAGATCGCCGAGCCGGTTCATGATCGTGACCCGCTCGGGCATCGGCATCCGGGCCCAGCGACCGTCGCGAAACGCCGCGCGTGCCGCGCCGACCGCACGGTCGACGTCCGTCGACGTCCCCTCCGGAACCCGCCCGACCAGCTCGCCCGTCGCCGGACTCCGCACCTCCAGCCATCGACCGCCGTCGGATGGCGTCGAGACGCCGTCGATGAACATCGGGTAGTCGGTGGTGACCTCGACGGCCATGCGTGAACCTCCGCGTGTTCCGGGATGTCGTGCCCGGCGAGTCTAGCGCTCAGCCGTCGGGCGTCGTGACCGCACAGGCCCCCGGCTTGCCCGTCGAATAGACGAAGTGCATCAGGTCGAATGCCTTGGGCAGGAAGCCGGGCGCCTCGCGGGCTGGCTGGCCGAGGAACGACGGCCCGAACGTCTCGATGAAGGCGGGATTGCCGTGGAGGATCATGTGGCCGGGTCGGTAGTGGAACGCCGCGGGCGAGGACGGACCGGACGACGATCGCCTGATCTCCGCACTCATCGTTCGGCACCTTTCCGCTCCAGGACGGCACGGGCGAACCCGGTCAGTGCCACATCATCCAGAGGCGGATTGATCAGCCCGGCGCGCGCGTCACGGAACGCGCGCTCGAGGCGGCCGTTGAGGAAGCCCGGGCCGCCGGCTATGCGCAGGGCCTCGTCCGTCGCCACGACCGCGGCTTGAGTGGCGACCAACTTCGCCAGCGCGACATCCGTGGCTGCGCCTGCCATCCCGGCGGCATCGCCCGCCCCGACTGCCGAGTCCCAGCGCCGTGCGACATCGCGCACGACGATCCGAGCCGCACGCAACTCCGCGTCGAGGCGGCCGAGTCGCAGCTGGACGCTCGGGATATCGGCGACGGCCACCGATCCGTCGCCGGGTCGGCGGTCGAGCGCCCAGCGCGCGACGTCTCTGCGAGCCCCCTCCCCCACTCCGAGATAGGTCGCCGCGATCGCGATGCCGAACCAGGTCGCTGGGACCGGGGCGCGCGGATCGGGCGCATTCGCCAGCCGTCGCACCAGCATGGATCCGGCCGGAACGCCCACGTCGTCAAGCACAAGCCGTCCCGAGGCCGACCCGCGCATCCCCATCGCTTCGAACCCGGGCGCGCGCCGGACTCCTTCGGCCGACAGGTCGACCAGCCACGAACCGACCTCGATCGGGTCGCTGCCGTCCACCTGGGCAGAAGCGAAGGCGAACCCTAGGTTCGGGAGCCAGGTGGTCCAGGTCTTTTCCCCAGTGAGCCGCCACGAGCCGTCGGGTGTCGCGACGGCACGCGTCCCCGGGACCGCGCCGCGCGACGGCGACCCGCCTCCGTCCTCTGTCCCGGCGTTGTTGAAGAGCGCTCCATCCTCGACGATCGCGTGGTAGACCCGGTGTCGAAGCTCCTCGTCCATGTCGGACGACTCGACGAGCGCCCCGATCGTGTGGACCTGCATCGCGAACCCGAGCGCAGTCGACCCGTCGATCGCTCCGAGCGCAAGCAGCACATCGACGGCCGCCGTCATCCGCGCCCCGAGACCCCCGCCCGCCTCAGGAACGACAAGACGGTGAAGCCCGGACGCGACGATGGCCTCGGCCGCCCGTGGCTCGAACGTGTCACCGAATTCGATCGCATCCAGGCGCCGGATGGCATCGGAGAGGACGTCGTCGATGGCGGTCATCGATCCGCGTTCCACCACCTGCCGACCATGCTCAGACCGACTCTCCGATCTGCCGCATGATGTCCCGGAGTTGCGGTCCGGCGACGAGGAGGAACGCCAACGGCAGCACGATGAACAGCAGGACGACGATCACCAGGCAGGTGGCGATCGCCGCTCCGGACCCACCCGGCGCCCGCTGGACGACCACCGACCGCGCCCATCGGTCGTGCAGTCCCTGATGGAGCGGATGGATCGCTGTCGTGACGAGCAGGATGATGACCCACAGGGCCGAGATGAGGCCGAGGGTTCCGGCGACCCTCGGCACCAGCGCGAGGATCGCGACGGCTCCACTCAGGGCGATCCAGCGCAGGAGGGCGTCGTTGAACGACAGCGTCGTGGACGTCGTTGCCGCCAGGACGCGAAGCCCGAGCAGCCGCATCCCAAGGGTCGCGTGCCACCCGCTCCTCCACAGGCCGACGAAGTACAGGAAGTCGACGACGACGAATGCGACGCTGATGACGAGGTCAAGCGATGTCTCGCGGTCGGACGCGAACAGGCCGAGGGCGCCGATGGCCGCCAGGTTCAACAGGGTGAGGAAGAGCGTGTCGATCATGAATGCCACGAGACGCGTGAAGGTCCTGGCGATGACGAGACCGTCGACGACCTGGGCCGCAGCCTGGCGAACGGGCGCTGCCCAGGCGACCGGTGCGCCGTCCGAGGCCGGTGTGCTCCCGGGCTCTGCGTCGGGAGCGGCCCAACCGACCGGGTTCGCCGAGATGAGGCCAGTCGCTGGCGGTGCGGGCACTGGGTCGGCGGGTGAGGTCAGAGGCGTCACGTCGTCCGGACGCGGCGGCACGGGCTCAGCCTCAGGTCCGACCGGGACACGGGCAGTCTCGGAGTCCGGCGACGGAATGTCCTGGTTCGCCAAGGACTCTCCAGCGTCCGACGGCCCGTCCTTGCCCGGCGTCTGCCAGCTCATCGACCCTCCTTCTCGCGGTCCACCATCCTATCGGAGGGGTCGTCGATGGCGCCGTGAAGTCGCGCAGCTTCGAACCCATCTGTGGCGACGTATTACCAGCGATCATGGTCCCCGGAGGGGAACCGGCACGTCCCCAGGGTTCCAGCGGCGAGGACGACTTCCGCCCGCGTGGGCTGAGTCGCTCACGGATCTGAGAGTGACGAACCACCGACGCGCCCTGGGAGGTCCCGCGCCATGGCGCCGGTCATCCGGATCAGCGTCGCGGCGAGTGCCACGAACGCGATCCCGGCCAGCCAACCACCGATGACATCGCTCGGGTAGTGGACGCCGAGGGCGATCCTCGAGAGCCCGATGAGGAACGGCAACGTCACGCCGAGGATGACGGCGATCCGGCGAACCACCAGTGGAAGCTCACTGCGCCACACGACGAGCGCGATGAGCCCGTATGTCGCCGCGCTGTTCAGGGAATGGCCAGACGGAAAGCTATACCCGGCCGCCTCGACGAGAGGATCGACAGGTCGCGGCCGTGCGATCTGGTCCTTCACGATGTCCGTGAAGAGTGTCGCTCCGAGGAGCACGAAGGCGACGACCAACGCCAGTCGAAACCGACGGGTCGTGAGGGCAGCAAGCACGAAGACGATCGAGATGGGGATGAGGATGACGCCGCCGAGGGCGGTGATCGCCTCCCACACACCGACCGGGATGGGGAGACTCTTCACCGCAGTCGCGAGCGGTCCATCGAACGAGAGGCCGCCATTCCTGGCAACCAGCATGGCGAGGGTCAGGAACGCGAGCGCCGAGACAAAACCCACCCAGGGCCACGGATCTCGGCCGACGGTTCGTGGCTCGGACGGGGCGTCAGCCACCCTGGTCATCGCGAGGCGATTGCGATCACGACGACGATGAAGACGAAGACCCCGAAGCCCGCGAGGACGATCCAGCTCGACCATTTCGCCAAGGTGCGCGACCGCCTGTCCGCCATCGCCGAATCCTACTAGCCTATGTCACGCACGACCGACCGCAACGCGAATCGGGCAAACGTCTAAGTTGGCAGCCGCTCGCCGACTGACGGTCAGAGCGGATCGCCGAGCAGCTTCAGAGCGGGCGACACGGCGGGCTTGGCGAAGCCTCGGCGCCTGTCACCGATCCGAAGATCAGACCTCACCGAGGCTTCGCACCGACGATGATCCTTGAGTCGCCCGGTCGCAATCGCCACAGCGTGTAACTGGGCGCATTCCGGCACCACATTTCGCATGGTGACGAGCGGACGATCGAGACCGATCCGGTCGCACGTAAGCCAACCTGAAGGCCGGGCGAGGTCCGGCGTCGTGACCCATCGGTCCTCCGAAGACGACGTGATGATGGCGAGGAGGTTGTCGCGCGAATCTGATGCAAACGCGGCGACGGTGGCGGGCGTCTCTATGTTTGACAGCCCGGCACCGTCGGGCGCGCAGTACGAGGAGCCCAGCCATGCATCCGATTCGTCACCGTGCTCCGGCGGTGCTCGCCATGCTCGCGGCCATGCTCGCGCTCGTCGGCTCCACCGCATCGGCGCTGGCAGCGCCGCCGACAGCGGTCACGATCACCACGCGGACGTACATCCAGGAGGACCCGCACAACGGACCGTGGCAGAACGCCAATGCCAACCCGCTCCTGTGCTCGGGCGGCCAGCACTTCGACCTTCCCGGCTCCTATAAAGGGTTTCCGAGCATCCACAGCGGCCGCGGCCTCCAGGTTCAGGTCCTGGCGGAGTTCGACTGCTCGACCGGCGGCAGCGTAGTCATCAAGTCGCAGGTGCACGCCGACTTTGCCACGAATACCGAGACCGGCACGTGGGTCATCCTTGGCGGCTCCGGTGGCTACGAGAGCCTCCACGGCTGGGGCACGGCCTCGACGACGGCCGGACAAGATGCCAGGGGCGTCTATCACGACACCGTCATGACCGGGTTCCTCGTCCCCTAAGGGAGATCCCCTGGTCGAGAGGCGGTCATACTCGGGGCTGCCGTCGCCATGCCCATCCGCAACATCGTTGATGCCATCGCTGTGATGTCGCACGTCGCGGTAATCCAGGCGACGGCAGCAGTCCGCCCCGTTGGCGTAGCTCGACAGCGGTAGGCGGCTCACCGCCCGAATCGGGGCTCGAGCGTGGTCCCGGTAGATCGACGAGCAGCGAGAAGCAGGTCGGCTGGTCCGGGCGGCTGGTCCGGGCGGCTACAGGTCACCAGGGTACCGCAGCAGGACCTGTTCCAGCTCCGCCGCCATCATCGGTCGTCCGGTCACGCGACGGTGGTCCTCCTCGGCGCCGGCGAGCCATTCGATGCGCAGCGAACCCGCTCCACATTTCGGGAAGCACGACGTCCAGACGCTGGCCCATGGCCTGGGAGGATCGCGGGCCGAATGCCGGAGCTGGGGCACCATCGCCCGCAGTCCGACGAGCGCCGCTGTGCGCTAGGCTGCCGACACGCGTACAGGGCTGGCAGCCATGTTGCATCTGGGCACGAGAACCCTGGTCGTCGCCTTGACCGGCG
>Ga0075021_10000187_pt1 | contig 34353 bp, 34 predicted proteins | sample ColStrG_CSR_2012_FD_72749 | JGI IMG/M metagenome (GOLD analysis project Ga0075021, IMG submission 72749) | Freshwater sediment microbial communities in response to fracking from Pennsylvania, USA - Cold Stream Run_MetaG_CSR_2012 | ecosystem: Environmental > Aquatic > Freshwater > Creek >...
GCGGCCCAGAAATGTGGCCCGTTGCCGACAATGGTGGATCCAAGCGCATTGACTGCCGCCAGTGCGCCAACGGTAAATCCGCCCGATGTCATCGCGCTGGCCGATCCCAGGCCGCCCCGAAGCGTGACCGTGGTCGCCCCAAACCCAGCACCCGCGCTTCCCAGCTGGAATTCGCTCCGTGCAGCGCCAGCCGCTTCATAGGCCATTTCTCGATACGGAGGATAGCGGCCCCAAGCCTTGTCGCCGCCGTTGAGCAGATCGAAGAGGATTGCCTGCGGCACGATTGGCACGCGCGCCGGGCCCACTGCAAAGCCACGCCCGCGTTCGCGAAGCCAGGCCTGGACACCGCTGGCGGCATCGAGACCGAAAGCCGAGCCGCCGGATAGAACCAGGGCGTCGACACCATCGACCAGGTTTTCCGGCTCAAGGCCTGCGGTTTCGCGGTTGCCGGGTGCGCCACCGAAAATCGCGCAGGCTGCAACTGCTGGTTCGTCGAACACGACCACAGTGACGCCGGACCGCAAACCGGCGTCGTGGCAGTTACCCACAGCCAAACCCGGGACATCGGAAAGCGTTCCGAATCGTTTTCTTTCGACCTGCTGCATGGCGCATTCCAGTCTTCGCTCAACCTGAGATTGTTAAGGAATTACATCAGAGTATCAGGGCACGGCTCAGTTATTTGATCTGCTTTTCTGGGGCCACCGGGCACATTTTGCTGCAGTGCGAAATTGCATTGCGTCAAGTCCATTTTGCAAGACGATGTGGATAACCGGTTGCCAAAATGGGTGATTTGCGCGATTGTCAAGCGACGAAAAGCCACAGGAATGGTTTTTGGGGCTGAGGTGCCGGGCTTCACGCTGCTGGAGGGCCGCCATGAGCTTCTATGACATTGAAACAGGTCTATCGACACTGTTGCAGGGCGTAGATAGGCGCAAGGATGATCGCGCCGCGCTGGCGACTAAGTTGAAGGCCAAGCTGCGCGAGTTGCAGGCCTGCGGTCTGGCCGTCGATGTTGACGACGATGAGGCCGACACCCCTGCCGCGGCGGCCAGCCTGCTCCGCTCGAGTTCGGCAGCCTGAGATCAGGGCTGTCGCAAGCAGGAGCCATTGGCTTCCGTCGGATTTGAATGATCGTTTCGCCGCCGTAAAGTCCAACCCACGTTGGATAGGGTGATCGCAAGGGTTGCCCCCTAATTGCGTTTGCCTTGTGCTGCCGTCGCCGAAACGGTCGAGGCCCGCGGGTAGGCATATCCCGCGGGCCTCCTTTTTGTGTTTCAGGCTATTTGGCTAGATCAAATTCAGGGGCTGGCCGTCTCGGCGTAGTCGCCCTTCGACCACTTGTACCAGACATAGACCGGGTCAATGATGTCGCCCTTCTTGTCCATCTTGAATTTGCCGATCACGGTGTCGAGATCGTTGCCGGCGCGCAGCCACTCGGCAATCTTCTTGCTGTCGAAGCCGCCGGTGGCCTTGGCCGCCTGGGCCCAGGCCTGGATGGCTGCGTAGGCATAGAGCGTGTAGCCCTCGGGATTGCCACCGGCCGCCTTGATGCCGTCAACGACCTTCTTGGCGCTCTCGAACTTCTGGGGATCGGGCGCGAAGGTGAAGATCATGCCCTCGCCAGTATCGCCGGTGATGGTCCAGAACTCCTTGGTGTTGACCGAGTCGCCCATGATGAGCTGGGAGTTGAGCCCCTGCTCGCGCATCTGGCGCTGGATCAGGCCGCCCTCGGGGTGATAGCCGCCGAGATAAACCGCATCGACCTTCGCGTCCTTCAGCTTGGAGACGACAGCGGTGTAGTCCTTCTCGCCGGGATTGATCGCCTCGTACATGACCTCGGTGAGGCCGGCCTTGTTCATGGCCATCTTGGTCTGGTCGGCAAGGCCCTTGCCGTAGGCTGACTTGTCATGCAGGACGGCGACATTCTTGCCCTTGAATTTGGAGGCGAGGAAGGCGCCCGCGACACGCCCTTGGGCGTCATCACGGCCGCAAACGCGGTGCACATTCCAGCCACCCTTGTCGGTGAAGTCGGGGTTGGTCGAAGCCGCCGAAATCTGCACGATGCCTTCTTCCTCGTAGACCTTGGAGGCCGGAATCGAGGAGCCCGAGCAGAAATGGCCGATGACCGCCGCTACCTTCTTGGAGGCAAGGCTGTTGGCAACCGCGACGGCCTGCTTGGGATCGCAGGCGTCATCGCCATATTCGATCTTGAGCATCGAGCCATTGACGCCGCCGGCTGCATTGATGTCCTTCATGGCGGCGTCGGCGCCGGTCTTGAGTTGGGTGCCATAGCTGGCAAGCGAGCCCGTGAACGGTCCGGCGACCGCGATGGTGACATCGGCCGCCATGGCCATGTGAGTTCCGAGGCCGACGGCGATGGCCGCGGCGGCAGCGAGAATTCGTTTCATGTTTGGAGGTCTCCCTTGAGTCGGCACCGGATGCGAGTGTTCGCTCCGGGTCATTGTGACACTGACGAGCAATCTAACATTCGCGGTCGAAAGGCGATGCGTGCTGACGCCAATCCACCCGCGAACTTGAACCGGACCTTAGCTGGTCCGGTCAATGGCGGCAATTGCCCCTGCGACAGCCGTGTTCTCAATCGGTGTCCAGCCGAAGGGGCCACTCCGGCGATAGAGCCAGGGATACTGGGTGGCCATTTGGCTGGCCCGAGTGAAAAGGTAACCGGCCACGGCCAGAAGTATGAGCACAACCGCCTCAAGGGCAAAATAATAGGGCGAGAGCAGCGTGCCGCGCAGCAGGCCGAAATGCAGGAAGCGCACGGCAAAGGCCAGCAGCAGGCCGTAGACCGCTGCCAGCCACGGTGGCGCCCAGCCACGGGCCAGCGAACGGCCCGACATGATGGCGCAGCCGCCGCCGATGATGAGCACAAGGATGACAAAGATCCATGGGCTTCCTTCGAATAGGACCGGGCTGCACCCCGCTCCGGTGGCACAATCACTCAGCGGTTGCAGCGGCCCGCCCAAGGGCCAGACATTGCCCTCTCCGACTGTCGAAATCTGCACCGTCATGCCAAATTGTCCTTAGTGACTGCCTTCGAGATAGGCCTTGCGAACTTCCTCCCGCGCCAACAGTTCCTTGCCGCTGCCCGAGAGCGTAATGCGGCCATTGACCATGACATAGCCGCGATGGGCCAGCTTCAGGGCGTGATATGCGTTTTGCTCGACCAGGCAGATCGTCAATCCTTCCGCCGCGTTCAGTTCGCGGATCGTGTCGAAAATCTGTTTGACGATAAGGGGCGCCAGGCCGAGCGATGGCTCGTCGAGCAACAAGAGGCGCGGCCGCCCCATCAGCGCGCGTGCGATCGAGAGCATCTGCTGCTCGCCGCCCGACAGCGTGCCGCCGCGCTGACCTTCGCGCCTCTTGAGGATCGGAAAAAGCGTATAGGCGCGCTGGAGGTCGTGATCGAAGGTCTTGTCGCGCTCGTGATTGAGGATCGAGCCCATCTGCAGGTTTTCGAGCACGGTCATGCGCGGAAAAATGCGTCGCCCCTCCGGCGATTGGGCGATGTTGAGATGCATGATCTCGTGCGTCGACATGCGGGTGATGTCGCGGCCATCGAAGCGGATCTCGCCTGCGCGCGCCTGCGGCTTGCCGCAGATCGTCATCATCAGGGTTGTCTTGCCCGCACCGTTCGAGCCGATGATGGTGACGATCTCTCCGGGATAGACGTCGATGTCGACGCCGCGCAAAGCCTGGATCTTGCCGTAGAAGGTATCGACGCCGCGCACCGCGAGCAACGGCTGGCGCTGATAGGTGGTCATAGTCCGACCTCCTGCTCGACGGCCGCGACTTCCTCATCGGCAACGCCGAGATAGGCGGCGATGACCTTGGGATCCTCCCGCACTTCGGCCGGAGTGCCGTCGGCGATCTTGATCCCGTAGTCGAGAACGATGATGTGGTCGGAGATACCCATCACCACACCCATGTCGTGCTCGATGAGCAGAATTGACAGCTTTTCCTCTGTGCGGATCGCGAGCAGCAGATCGTTGAGCTCCGCGCTCTCGCGCGGATTGAGACCAGCGGCCGGCTCATCGAGGCAAAGCAGTTCCGGGCGCGTGCACATGGCCCGCGCGATCTCGAGCCGCCGCTGGGCGCCATATGGCAAGTCGCCAGCCGCGTCGTCGGCGCGGTCGATGAGGCCGACCTTCTCCAGCCAATGGCTGGCAAATTCGATCCCGGCCTTCTCCTTGGCGCGGAAGCCGGGCAGCCCAAGCATCCCGCCGATGGTAAAACCAGAGGCGCGCATCAGCGCGTTGTGCTGGGCCACCATGAGGTTTTCGAGCAGCGTCATGCCCGAAAACAGGCGGATGTTCTGGAAGGTACGAGCGACCTTGGCAGTGGCGGCGATGCGGAAATCATCGAGCCGTTCGAGCTGGAATTCGGCCCCTCCCGCCTGGCGCATCCGAACCAGGCCTGAGGTTGGCTTGTAGAAGCCGGTGATGCAGTTGAACATGGTCGTTTTACCAGCGCCGTTGGGCCCGATCAGCGCCGTGATCTGTCCCCGCGCCGCCGCGAACGACGCATCGCCGACGGCGATCAGGCCGCCAAACCGCATCGTCAGGTGCTCGACCTGAAGGATAGCGTCTTGCTCCCAGGGTCTGACGTCTTTCACGGTCATCCGTGACCCTCTTTGACAAGATCGCCAGAGATCGCCTTGCCCTTGCCCAGCGAGACCGTGGGTGCGCGCGAAGAGACAATGCCTCGCGGTCGCCAGACCATGATGACCACCAGAGCGAGACCGAACAACAGCATCCGGTATTGGATGGGATCGAAGTCCTTGACGCCAAAAACGTCGAGAAAGAAGATCTTGAGAAAGTCGAGATTGCGCAGCACTTCGATGCCGCCGATCATCACAATGGCCGACAATACAATGCCGAGCTGGCTGCCGAGGCCGCCCAACACAACGATGGCCAGGATGGTGGCCGACTCCAGGAAGTTGAAGCTCTCCGGGCTGATGAAGCCCTGCTTGGTGGCAAAAAAAGCACCGGCAAAGCCACCGAACATGGCCCCGAGAGCGAATGCTGTGAGTTTGGTGTTGACCGTGTTGATGCCGAGCGACCGGCACGCGATCTCATCCTCGCGAAGGGCTTCCCAGGCTCGACCGATCGGCAGCCGCCGCAGCCGGATGCTGACGAAATTGGTGAGCAGCGCCATGGCCAAAATGATGTAGTAGAGCCAGACTATTCGTTGGATCGGCGCGTAAGTCAGGTGGAAAAAATCGGCGAAGCTGCCAGGACCACTCGACTTGAATTCGAGGCCAAAAAAACTAGGACGCGGAATGTCGGAAACACCCTGCGGGCCGTTGGTCAGGCTGAACCAGTTGATCAACACAAGGCGGATGATCTCACCGAACGCCAAAGTGACGATGGCGAGATAGTCGCCGCGCAGCCGCAACACCGGAAAGCCAAGGATGAGGCCCCAGAAGGCGGCCAAGATTCCCGCCAGAGGCAGGCAAATCCAGAACGACAAGCCGAAATGAGTGGAGAGCAGGGCGTAGGAGTATGCGCCAACGGCATAAAAGGCGACGTAGCCGAGGTCGAGCAGGCCGGCCAGGCCAACAACGATATTCAGCCCCCAGCCGAGCATGATGTAGGTGACAATCAGTATCGCGGTGTCAAGGATATAACGGTTGCTGAAAGGCAAGAACGGCAGCAATGCGGCGGTCGCGAACATCGCCACGCCGTAGGCCGTCGGCAGCCATTTCGATGTGGCCGCGAACGCCGCATCGCCGTCAGCGCCAGAAACGAAATAGACGAGCGTGGCGGCCGCCAGCGCCAGCGCCAGCACGGCGATGTTCACGGTCTGGGGTCCGATTTGATCGGCACTGACGAACGGATAGATCAGCCGGACGATGAGCCCGAACAGGAACCAAAACGCCAAGGCCAAAAAAGCCCGGCGGGCGTACCAGCGCACCTGATCACCCAAGGCTGCGCTGCGCGGATCGTCCCCAAACAGACGGATGAGCAAGCGAAAGGCGAAAACAATGGGCACCGCGACCAGAGCCCACCAGGTGGGATTGTACGTCAACCGGTTGTCTGCGTTCTCCGCGGTGATCAGCGTCAGCAGCGGGACGCACAGCACGGCTGTGACACCTGCCCACATTAGCGCGTCGTTCAGGGCCCCGGTCAGGCGGGCCTGATTGGCAACCACTCTTGAGGTGCCGTCGGTGCGAACCGTTTCAGCCATGGGCTCAGACCTTCTCGATTTCTGGCCGACCAAGCAGGCCCGAAGGCATGAATATCAACACAACCGCCAGGATTGAAAACGCCGCCACATCCTTGAATTCCACCGAGAAATAACCTGACCACATGGTTTCTATCAGACCAATGACTAGCCCCCCCAACATGGCCCCCGGCAGCGAGCCGATACCGCCCAACACCGCCGCGGTGAAGGCCTTGATGCCCGCGTTGAAGCCAATATAAAAATCGATCGAGCCGTAGTAGAGCAAGAACATCAGCCCGCCAACCGCCGCCAGCATTGCACCCATGACGAAGGTGAGCGAGATGGTCCGGTCGACATTGACGCCAACAAGCGCGGCCATCTTGGCGTCCTGCTCGCAGGCTCGCTGCGCGCGGCCCAGCGAGGTGCGCGCAATCACCAGTGTGAACACCGTCATCAAGGCAACCGTCACCAGCACGATGACAATGCGGATGTTGGAAAGCTCCACGGTGAACCCGTTCTGCTCCATGATTTGCCAGGAACCCTTGATGATGCCAGGCAATGGCTTTGGCCGGGGACCCTGGGAAACCTGCACGACGTTTTGGAGGAACAGCGACATGCCGATGGCGCTGATGAGTGGGGCCAGGCGGAACGAACCGCGCAAGGGCCTGTAGGCCAGCCGTTCCACGGTCCAGCCCCAGACGGCGGTGACCAGCATCGCGATGGCCAACACCACCAACAGAATGAGGACGATAGCCAGCGTGCTGGAGGCGCCGGTGACACCAAGTATCAGGATGAAAATCAGCGAGACGAACGAGCCGATCATGAACACTTCGCCATGGGCGAAGTTGACCATCCCGATGATGCCGTAGACCATCGTGTAGCCGATCGCCACGAGCCCATAGATGGCGCCGAGGGTCACGCCGTTGATGAGCTGCTGCACAAAATACGCCATGCGCCCTGTCCCTCGTCCCCCGTCAACCCGGCACCGTCAGACGTCCACGGCGCACGAAACTCGCCCAATGCTCATAGCAGATGCTACGAGATCGTCACAACGGCCCATCGGCGTTGGTTGCAATCTTGGTTGAGCGAAAATTTGCGTCAGAGGATGTTGTGGCTGCCGTCGCAATAGGGCTGGTCGTCGGTGGTTTTGCAACCGCAGAGGTTGACCGTGCCGGATTGATCGGCTTTGAAGGCCAATGGGGTCAACGTCGTGGCCTTGTGCGAGCCATCGCAGAACGGCTGGCTTTTGGAGCGCCCGCAGCGGCACCAATAATATTCCTTGCCGCCTTCGAGATGAACTTGATAGGGGCCCTTCTGGGCCACGACCGCAGTATCGTCCATGCATTCCTCCCGACGCTTTTTTGGGCCCTCTCGAGCGAGACTCCAGGCCTAGACGATCGGTACAAAACTGACAACCCCGCGACGTCATTTGTCAGTCGGTGCCAATCGGGGCACGGCCGGCCAGTGTTGTGGTTAACCAATCGGGGTCCATCTCTGGCACCGAGGCGAGCAGCCGCTGCGTATAGGGGTGCTGGGGTGGCGCGAACACATCGCTCTTGGGGCCACTCTCGACAACCATGCCTCTGTTCATCACCACCACCTCGTCGGCGATGGCTTTGACTGTCGCCAGGTCGTGAGTGATGAACATATAGGAGAGGCCGAGTTCCTTCTGTAGCCTGTTGAGCAGCCTTAGGATGCCCTCTTGCACGATTTGATCGAGTGCCGAGGTTGGCTCGTCGCAGATGATAAACTCGGGGTCAGCGGCAAGCGCCCGCGCGATACAGACTCGCTGCTTTTGTCCGCCGGACAACTCGCCGGGCAGCCGGTCGACATAGTTGTCCGGCTCTAGCTCGATGGCGGCAAGCAATTCGCGGATGCGCTCGTCGCGTTTCTTGCCTGAAAGCCCAAGATAGAATTCCAACGGCCGGCCGAGCGCAACGCGCACGGACTGGCGCGGATTGAGCGCGGTGTCTGGGCTTTGATAGATCATCTGCACCTGGCGCAATTGCTCGCGGCTTCGGCGGCTCAAACCGGCGGGCAACGGCTGGCCCTTGAACAGCACCCGACCGCGGTTCGGCTGCAGCAGGCCGGTTATGCAACGTGCGAGCGTCGACTTGCCGGAGCCAGACTCCCCGACCACGCCAACCGTGCGGCCACGGTGGATATTTATCGAGACGCTGCTCAGCACCCGCAGCGCTCCGTAGCTGGCGTCGACCCCCTCCACAGCAATCACGGGGGTTTGCGAGGCCTGTGCCAGAGGCTTCTGAGTCCGTTCCAGGCTGCGCACCGCCCACAGTGTTCGCGTGTAGGCCTCGCGCGGCGCAGCCAGCATCTGGCGCGTCGCTGCTTGCTCAACCAGTGTACCGTCCTTGAGCACCATGATCCGGTCGGCCATCTGAGCGACGACGGCCAGATCGTGGCTGATATAGATGGCCGCCGCGTGATGAAGCCTGACGATGCCGCGGATTGCGGCCAGCACTTCGATCTGCGTCGTGACATCAAGCGCTGTCGTCGGCTCGTCGAAAACGATCAGATCCGGCTCGCAGGCCATCGCCATCGCCGTCATGGCGCGCTGGAGTTGGCCGCCGGACACTTGGTGGGGATAGCGGTAGCCGATACGTTCGGGGTCGGGCAGCAGCAGTTCGGCGAAGCGCGCCACCGCTTCGCGCTCGGCGGTGCGGCGGCCGACGCGGCCATGGGCGAGCGAGGTTTCGCAATATTGGTCGATGAGTTTGTGGGCCGGATTGAAGGCGGCAGCCGCGCTCTGGGCGACATAGGCGATGCGCGAGCCGCGCAGCGACTGTAGTTCGGCTCCGCTGGCCTGCCGCAGGTCGCGGCCCTCGAACAGGATGCTGCCTGCCGCAAAACGGCAACCCGGCCTGGCAAAACCGAGTGCGGCAAGACCGAGTGTCGACTTGCCGGCGCCCGACTCGCCGATGAGCCCCAGCACTTCGCCGCGCGCCAGCGTCAGGTCGATAGCCTTGACGATCGGCCGCCAACGCTCGTCGGCCTCGGCCTCGATGACGAGGCCACGCATTGCCAGCAGGGGTTGGCCGTCATTGACCATCGCGCAACCCGCTTGCCCGGTCGAGGAACCAGTCCACCACCACATTGACCGCAACGGTCAGTAGTGCGATCGCGGCGGCTGGCAGCAGTGGGGTGATGTTCTCATAGCTGATCAGCGTCGCGTTCTCGGCCACCATCGAGCCCCAGACCGCGCTCTCGGGCGAGAGGCCGACGCCCAGGAACGACAGCGCGCTGATGGTGAGAAACACAAAGCAGAACCGCAGCCCGAATTCGGCGATCAGGGGTGGCAGGATATTGGGCAGGATTTCACGGCGGATCAGCCAGCCGAGACGCTCTCCGCGCAGTCGCGCAGCTTCAACATAGTCCATCACCACAACGTTGAAAGCCAGCGCCCGCGACAGGCGGAATACCCGCGTTGAATCGAGCAACGCAATGATCAGTACCAGCGCAAATACTGATGTGCCGGTCACCGTCAGCAGCATCAGCGCGAAGATCAGCGTGGGGATCGACATGAGCGTATCAACCAGCCGTGAAACAACGATATCCACCCAGCCGCGCCGGATCGCCACCAGCATTCCGAGCGTGCCTCCTACCAGGAACGAGATCAGCGTCGTTGCCAGTGCGATACCAATGGTGTTTCGCGCGCCGTAAATCAGCCTGCTCAGTATGTCGCGGCCGAGTTGGTCAGAGCCAAGCAGGAATGTGCCAATCCGGGCACCGGCTTCGTTGGTTACGGGAGCGCCCCAGTCCGCATAGGCGTCACCAAGATTGTCGCCCTCGCCAAAGGGCGCGACCAACGGCGCGAACATCGCGCACCCGACATAAAGCGCAATAACGACCATTCCGAACCAGGCTGAGACGGGGGCCCTGGCAAGGGTGCGACGCAAGTTTTCAAGCGCGCCACGGTTTTTCGGCAACCCGGTGATGACGGTGTCTGGGCGCGCCGCAATTGTCATCGTGGGTGCAACAATCGCGGATTCGTGACGATGCTGATCACGTCGGCAAGCAAGTTCAGCAGGATATAGGCCGAGGCAAACACCAGTGCACAGGCCTGCACAACCGGCACATCATGGGCCCCGACACTGTCCACCATCAGTTGCCCAATTCCGGGATAGACGAACACCTTTTCCACGATCACGACACCGATCACCAAATAGGCGAGGTTGAACGCGACGACGGTGACGATCGGCGCCCAGGCATTGGGCAGCGCATGGCGCACAATGACCTGTCCCGGCGGGATGCCTTTCAGCCGCGCCATTTCGATATAGGGACTTGCGAGCAGGCTGATGATCGCGGCACGAGTCATGCGCATCATGTGAGCGACAATCACCAGTGTTAGAGTTAGCGCGGGCATCGCCGCCTTGTAGAGGCTGGTGGTCAGGCCGTCCTCGGGATTCAAATCTGATAGCACCGGGAACCAGTGGACCTTGACCGCAAGGAATAACATCAAAACATAGGCGAGAAAGAATTCGGGGCTGGAAATCGTGGTGAGTGTCAGTGTGTTGACGATGCGGTCGAACCAACTGTTGCGATAGAGCGCCGCCAATACCCCCAAGCCAAGCGCGAGCGGGACTGCGATTAGCGCAGTGAGGCTGGCAAGAAACAGCGTATTGCGTAACCGCGGTGCGATGATCGAGACGACCGAGCGGCGAGTGTCGCCAGTCGATGCGAAAGATGCACCGAAATCACCCTTGGCCGCCTTGCCGATCCATTCCAAGTACCGCGTAACTGCCGGCCGATCGATGCCGATCTCGTGCTCGAAGGCCTTGACTGTCTCTGGCGTCGCCGATTGGCCCAGAGTCTTCGTGGCGAAGTCACCCGGCAAGAATTCGATGATCGAGAAGATGATGATCGAAACGGCAAAAAGCGTCAGGGCGCCGAGGGCCAGCCGCTGCAGGAGGGTTCGCAGGACCGGATGCATATCTTGCGCCGTTCCTTTCCGATGACGCAGCTTCGCTGCGCCTGTCCTGGTCACTGTCGCAAGAACTCCTGTGCTTGCCAATCCCCTATCGGTCAACGGGTGAACTGCAGCTGGCGGCCTAGTCGCTCTTGGCTCTCAATCTTGTCACATGGCCCATCTTGCGTACCGGCCGCGCATCTCCCTTGTTATATAGATGCAAGGCCGCGCCAGGTTCAGCAGCGAGCTGGTGCCAGTCAAGCACCTCGGCACCGATCAGATTCACCATCTCTGCGTCGGAATGACGGGAGCAGGCGCCGAGCGGCCAGCCAGCGACGGCCCGCATGTGGTTCTCGAACTGGCTGACGATACAGGCTTCGATGGTCCAGTGGCCAGAATTGTGGACCCGCGGTGCGATCTCGTTGACCACGAAGCGATCGACAATCGGCACGGAGTCTCCAAGATCGAACATCTCCACCGTCAACAGCCCAACATAGTCAAGCGCCTCGGCTATCCGGCGGGCATGTTTGTGGACCACAGCCGCGGCGTCCGGTTCGAGCCCACTTGGAATCACCGAGCGGGCGAGAATTCCGTTCTTGTGCGTGTTCTCGGGGCTATCATAGGCGTCCACTGTTCCATCAGCGCCGCGCACAAGCAGGACAGATACTTCCCTCTTGAAGGTGACGCGCCGCTCCAGAACCGCCGGCTGCCGACCGATAGCCAAGAACGCGTTCTCGGCGATGGAATCCGGAGATAGGCTAATCTGCCCCTTGCCATCATAGCCAAGCAGTCGCGTCTTGAGGATCGTGTGCGCCTGCCATTGGGCGAGCAGCGCCGCCAACGACGCTGCATCATTGACTTCGGCGAAGGGCGTGACCGGAATACCCAGACCCGCAATGAAGGTCTTCTCAGCCAGCCGGTCCCGCGCGACCTCCAGCGCCAGCGCACCGGGCCGCAACGTCACCAGCTTGGCGAGATGATTGGCACAGGCCAAGGGCACGTTCTCAAACTCATATGTTGCGGCCTCGATGCTGGCGGCGAATGAGGAGAGCGCGTCATAGTCATCGTACGGTGCGATAGTGCTAGTAGCGGCCACGTCCATCGCCGGGCCGTGCACGTCGCAGTAAATGTGGCATTTGAGACCCAGCCGCGCCGCCGCCAGCACCAGCATCCGGCCGAGTTGGCCCGCGCCCAGGATGCCGATGGTCGAACCTGGCGGCAGGGGGGACAGCTCAGGCATCGGGCTCGGGCGTGTTGGGTACGTTCGCAGTCTGGGCGGCGCGCCAGGCTACCAACCGCGCCGCCAGCGCAGGATCGCCGAGGCCCAGGATCTGCGCCGCCAGCAGCCCGGCATTGGTGGCGCCAGGCTCGCCGATGGCCAACGTGCCGACCGCAACGCCCGCCGGCATCTGAACGATGGAATGGAGGCTGTCGAGGCCCGACATCGCCTTGCTCGGCATCGGCACGCCCAGCACCGGCAGCGCCGTCAGCGCCGCGGTCATGCCCGGCAGATGCGCTGCCCCGCCCGCGCCCGCGATGATGACTTTGAGGCCTCGGCCTTGCGCGGCTTTGGCGTAATCGTACATCCTGTCGGGTGTGCGGTGGGCCGAGACGATGCGGACTTCGTGGGCGACGCCAAGCGTTTCGAGGATCGCGGCAGCGGCGCGCATGACCGGCCAGTCCGACCGGCTGCCCATGATGACGCCGACCAGGGGGGCCAGGTGGCTGTCCGCGCTCATCGCTTGAAGTCCTTGGGGCTGCTGCACCTGTCGGGCTTAAGTGACAGCGACCGTCTAGGCAAGCAAATCTCCCGCGCCGGACGGGCCGGCGAGGGAGCAGGTTTGTTGGACGTAGGACCTACAGGGTGCCTGTCGTCGGGGTCGCTGGTCGGAAGCTGCGTTCGGACATGAAGCGGTCGAACTCTTCCTTGTCCTTGGCGCGGCGCAGCCGGTCAACGAAGCCGCGGAATTCGCGGGCGTCTTCCTCCAGCTTGCGCAGGGTTTCGTCACGGTAGTCATCGAACGCCTGGTTGCCGGTCGAACCGTAGAGGCCGGCGCGCGAGCGCCATTTGTTCCGCCATTCGGTATGATTGCCAGAACCGCACCGCATCTTTCCGCTCCATAGTGAGTAGCCGACCATCAACAGGCCGATCGGCCAGAAGAAGATGAAACCCAGGATCGTCATGACGAGCCAGATGGGTCTGGGGATGTCGTCGAGCACAATTGAATTCGTCATCGGTCGCTCCCGATCTTAATGTTATCGACATTTACATACCTAGGTGAGACCGCGCCGATTTCAAGTGCGGCTACGGCGTCTGCAACTCAATATCGGATGGTTAGCCGGCCCCTCGCGCCGGTCCAGCAATCCGGACTTGCAAGCCCTGGAGATAGGTCGCCGCACCTGCTTCGAGCAGGCGTTGGGCATCGCTGGTGGATAACAATCCGGCACCGGCGCGCTGCCCGCAAAGCGTCGCGATGCCATGGGCCAGCGCCCACACAAGAAGTGCCATCCGGCGCGGGTCGGCTGGTGTGCCGTCCGGCTCGCGCGCGCCGAGCCGCCCTGCCGCCCCAACCAGGATCGCGAACGCCTTATCGGCCGCTTCTCGCAGCTCCGGCGGCTCAAGCGGTCGGGGTCCACTCTGAAACATAGCCGCATAGGCGGCCGGTTCCCCTGCTGCAAAGCTTATATAAGCGTTGCCCATCCGCAAAAAGGCACTAACCGGATCGGGTAGGCCATCGTTCCAGGCCTCGTGCAGACGGATCGCAAGGCTTCCAAAGCCTTGCCGCGCAATCTCACCCATCAGCGCTTGCCGGTCGCTAAAATGTCGATAGGGCGCGGCGGCGCTCACACCAGCCCGCCTCGCCGCCTCGGCAAGCGAGAAGCCCTGCGGCCCGAACTCAGCGACGAGATCACGTGCCGCCTTGATCAGCGCTTCTTTGAGGTTGCCATGATGATAGCGACCCCAGGGCCGGTGCCGGTGCTTGTTGGACCAGGACATGGACCCAACAATAACTTGTTTCGCGCTGCAATGGCAGCCAGACCCGGGTTGGCGCGTCGAAGTCCTGGCCACCGTTTTCCACAGCTTAAATCAGGACCCGCCGGGCGGCTCGGCAAGGTGCTATGATTTTGCCGTGCATGAATGACGCGTTGGTGCTGCGTCGCGTCCATTGTGCGTTTGCCCCCGGACCAAAGTCCGAAGCATCAGGGTTGGCCAACCCCGGCCAGCCCTGGTGCTGGCGCGGCGGACAGAAAATCGTAAGCGGCTCATTGCGATACTTGCGTTGGCCCAGCCGTTCCGGCGTCTGACTTGAGTATGAGGCAGTGAACTTTTGCAATGGCGGCGATTTTTTCGATTTGCACTCAATAGGCGCAAATTGAATTCGAAATTGCTCGGTTGAACTGAAGCCACCACTTTATTTAGTCATTCCCGTGACTGTATCGCGGCTACTGGGCTTGTTCGAAATGTGCCATTTTTGCTGCAACGCAACACCGAAATTGCTTGCGCCCTATCAAATTTTCATCATTCTCCGCTCACGCCCGAGGCCGGGTGGGCTCGCCTGACTGGCCGCCGAGGGAGAGTTCGTCGTTGCATCGGAGGAAGTGGTTATGGAACTCAGGATGCACTTGAACGTCGTCGCGGTTCTCCTGTCGCTTGGATTGGTTGCGGCAGTCGTATTCGGCGTGGTTTGAAGGTAGCCGGCGGCTGAACCACCGCCAGGCATAATGACAACGATCCTCGAAAATCAGCAAGACCAGCGCCCGCTTGCACCTAGCCGGAAGCGGGCGCGATTTGTGTTTGGGTTGCGGTTGTTCCGCCTCACGATCGCGGCGCTGGCAGCGATGTCTTCAGCAATCCTGCTTTCAGGGTTTGGAGTTGAAGCCAATGGCGACGATGGCGGGGGCAAGCCGAGCAATACCTTGGGCCAAGCTGTGCCGCCAAGACATTGCTCGCCCATCGATTTCACCAGCGCCCAACTTATTCAGGCCAACGGCCAAGTGCTGCTAAAGGTTGCGGGCAGCGCACCTTATGCCGGCATGGACATCCAGTTGCGGCCAGTACTCTACGTCATGCAGCCTGACTTTTGGCTGATGTCGCTCTTGGCGTGCACGCCCATAAATACCAAGCCCGGCGGCCCCTTGGCTCCATTTTCGGTGGAGATCAATGTTGGCGGCACGGTTGGCCGCAAGGGTGTCGAACTCAGTGGCGCTGCGGCTGGAATTGCAGTGCATCTCGAGTTGGCGCGGTGATGGAGTCACGATGGTCAGGTTGCAGCCATCTACAAAGTCAGCGAGCGTCCCGCCCCTGGCCTGAGGACGGAGCCAGCGGGCCTCGCTGATTTCTGCTCGTCATACCGATGATTTCGACGGGCGGCATGGGTGCCTGGCGCATGACCAGATGCAAGACCGATTTCCAAGATGGGTGCTGCTGCCATCAGAAGTTCTCACCTGAGGCTGATCACGTCACCAGTCGAAGCGTCTTTGCCTCGCACATTGGGTCGCAATGTCCCGGATCGTTTGCCTTGTCGTCGCGGATCCTTGTGCGGTTAGGTCTTCGCCATACACCCTCATCGCAATCTTGGTGCCACCATCAGCCCACCGGCACTCCAAAGATTGTTCAGCCCACGCTCGAGCCCGGCTGGACCACGGGCGCCAAGGTTGCGCTCGAATACCTCGCCGTAGTTGCCAACCTTGGCAATGATGGCCTCGCCCCAACCGGGTGGGAGGCCAAGTTTTGGCCCCAGATCGGATTCGACCAACAGTAGCCGGGCCGCCGCCGAGCGCTCACCCGCCGGGTGCGCAACCTCGGAATGGTCGAGCCCGGCTTCCTCGGCGCCGAGCATGACGAACAGCGTCCATTGTGTGATCGTATGCCAGGTCTCATCGCCCTCGCGCACCAGAGGGCCCAGCGGATGGACGGCCAGTACGGGCGGCAGTCGCATGTTGTCTGCCGGAATGCGCAGATCAGCGAGCAACGCTGGCAGCCGCGATAGATCCTCCGTCAAAGCATCACATTCGCGCTGCTCATAGGCCGCAGCCGCCTCAGCAGGTCGGGCAAAGGTCTTGAGCTCCACTGGCATCTTGCGGAGGCCGAAATACATCGAAAGCCCCGCCCTCAGGCGTGGCTGATCGACGAAGCAAATCCGTGCCCCCGACAATTGCAGCGCGCTGTCGATTCCCATGGACTTGCGGACCAACAATATCTGGCCATCAAAGAAACTGACGGCGACGAACTCAACGCCACCTGCGGTTTGCAATTCGAGTGTTTGATCGGAGGGCCTGGCGAGAATATCGATTTCGCCCTGCCGTAGCGCGGTTACTCCTTCGCCGGCATCCAGTGGTCGGAACTTGGTCTTGCTATCGTCGAGGAAAATCGCCGCCGCCAGCGCCCTGCAGAAATCAACATCGAAGCCCGCCCAGCGGCCGTTGGCGTCCGGGGCGGCAAACCCCTTGACGCCATTGCTTACGCCGCACACCACATGACCGCGCGCGCGCACCTTTTCGAGAGTTCCTGCCGAGGCGACATCTGATGAGCCCAAACACAGCCAGGGGCCGGCAGCACCAATGAAAGCCGCCAGAAACACAAAAGTGGCAGCTCTACTATCCACGCAACATCTCTAAAATCATGGGCCAGCTCGCGGAGCTCGCGATTGCCGATTGGACTTGCAGAATGGCACAGTCTTGTTGCCTCTCGCGCTGATTCCGGTCAAGGCTTGAGCTGCGAGCCGGCTTAATTTTATCGCCTCGGACCCGTCGACGCATTCGAGCTTCAGAGACCAGATGTCAAGCAACCCCGACGACAAACACCCTAAACGCGATCGGGCCACCGAGATCGTGCACGCCGGACGCGAGCCCGCCGCTCAGTTTGGCTTCGTCAACACGCCCGTTTATCGCGGCTCCACGGTGCTGTTCAAGGACATGGCGAGCCTAGAGGCAGGCCGGGCTCCCTTCACCTATGGCCGCAAGGGTAACCCGACCATGCGGTCGCTCGAGGAGGCGTTGTGCGGTCTTGAGGGTGGACACCGGTGTTTCGTCACTGCTTCGGGACTTTCGGCGGTAACTACCGCGCTGCTCGCGTTTGCGCGGGCCGGAGATCACATTCTTGTTGTCGACACCTGTTACCGGCCCACGCGGCAATTCTGCGATGAAGTACTGATGGGGATGGGGATCGAGGTCGGCTACTACGATCCCAACATCGGAGCGGGTATCCAGGCGCTGCTGAAGCCTAACACTCGGCTGATCTACACCGAGAGTCCCGGATCGCAAACCTTTGAAGTACAGGACATCCCCGCGATCGCCATGGTCGCGCGTGCCCGCGACATCTGGTTGCTGATGGACAATACCTGGGCCACACCCTGCTTCTTCAAACCGTTCCAACATGGCGTGGACGTTTCAATTCACGCTGGGACCAAATACATCGTCGGTCATGCCGACGCGATGCTCGGCGTCATGACCGCCAACGAGCGGGCTGCTGGACTGTTGCAGAAGGGCCATTGGGCGTTGGGCTCCTCGGCGGGCAGCGAAGAGGTTTTTCTCGGGCTGCGCGGTTTGCGCACGCTGGAGGTGCGATTGCTGCGGCATCAGGCTTCGGCGATCGAGATGGCGATATGGCTCAAGGCGAGGCCGGAGGTCGAGGACGTGTTACACCCGGCATTGCCGACCTTTCCTGGCCATGATCTCTGGAGGCGCGATTTTACCGGCTCGAGCGGATTGTTTTCGATCGTATTGAAGCAGACCCGCCGCGAGCGATTGGCAGCGATGCTAGACGGGCTCAGGCTTTTCGGCATGGGCTATTCCTGGGGAGGGTTTGAAAGCCTGGCGGTGCCGTTCGATCCGGCGCACTACCGCACCGCGACAAGGCCGCGGCATGAAGGGCGTTGGTGCATAAGGCTTCATATCGGACTGGAGGCGGTCGCGGATCTGAAGGCGGATCTGGAGGCCGGGTTCCAGCGATTGACTGGAGGGAGTTGAGGATTCAACTCAGCGCCCAGGTAATTTCCCAGTAGATCCCGCCGGTGGTTGTGGGCATAGTGCTTGAACAGTCGGCGCCAAAAAGAAAGGCGGCCACGAAGGCCGCCGAAGTTTAACCCTTGGAAAGACCAACAAGACTGGCGGATGCCTCAAACGTCGCCGGTTGTGTTCGTCTTGGCAACATTAGCGCCGTGCGTCTTACCAGGGAGTTAAAATCGCCCATCAGCGAACTGGGCTGTCCTCCCTAGGTTAATTTTCTGTAAAGATTATTACGGTCTGCGATTAGATCGCGATGTTGCAGTTTGTGCTGTGCCCGCACAGTCCCGCGCCGAAGGGCGCCCGCCCGGGGCGGTCCGCTCCATCCGGTTGCACCACCTCATTCAGCCGCCGCACCCGGTAAACATGGGTCATCTTGGCACCGCGATGGGGTCCATCTGCCCCAAATACCCAGCGGCCCTTGGTATAGGTATCGCAGATTTTGGCGCCGTGAATGCAAATCCAGTGCATCTCGGCGCGGGTGTGAACGCACAGAATATAGTAGCTGAAGGCACTGCGCGGCAATTGCATCCAACTCCAGACCGTTGGCCGCTCCTTCCGCTCGAGATGCATGAAGTTCTCGGTCTCGTCCATCCCATAGCCGAACACGACCAGGGCTGAGCCAACCTCGTCGGGATACGTACCTTCAATGATTTTCTTGGCCTCCGCCGGGTCGGCGCGGTGCCGGTGGATGATTGCCTCGATCCGGCTGACTGGAAAGCCGGTTATGGCTGACAGCACCGTGGGTCCGCAAAACGCGGTGCGCCCAGTGTCGTTGCGCGAAGCATTGAGGGAAGGGGTCAGATGCGCGCTCATGCGGGTGGCCTCGGTGGGATCGACGCTAACTCACGCATGGCGATCGAAGTTCTGCCGTGCCGGTTAACAATTGGTTAACAATGACGCTCAACGCAAGACATCGCTCACTTACAGCGCTGGTCAACCACCCGCGCAGTCGTTGTCCGCGCGAACACCAAATCCCGCAAACCCTGGCTCGGACTACCGGGGAATCATGGTGACCAACGCAAAGAAACCGCGCAGCAAAGCGACGTCTGCTGGCATTCCAAATTCGTTACCCCAGCGTCAACAAGACGGCCGCAACGACATCACTCACCGTGACGCCGCGAGAGAGATCGCAAATGGGCCTGGCGAAGCCTTGCAAGAGCGGCCCGATGGCGCGGGCGCCAGCAAGCTGTTGGGTAAGCTTGTAGGCGATGTTGCCGGAATTGAGGTCCGGGAACACCAGCACATTCGCCGCCCCGGCCACGGCTGAAGGCTGCCTGAGCTTGTTGGCCGCAACCGCTTGCGAAAGCGCCGCATCGGCCTGCAACTCGCCATCAACCGCAAGGTCGGGCGCTTCAGCGCGCACGATCGCGAGGGCCGCCCGCACTTTCTCGATTTGAGGGTGTTGCGCGCTGCCGTGGGTGGAGAACGAGAGAAGCGCGACGCGAGGCTCTTTGCCGAGCAACCGCCGACAGCTCAGAGCGGAAGCAAGCGAAATGTCGGCGAGTTCGCGCGGGGTCGGGTCGACGATGACGGCACAATCAGCGTAGATCAGCGCATGCTCGGGGGCGCTGCCGCGCGCCGGCAACAGCATAAGAAAGCAACTTGAAGGCGTGGCAATGCCTGGCGCCGGGCCAATCGTCATGAGCCCGGCCTCGATCACCCGGCGGGTCGGCGTGGCCGCCCCGGCGACCAGGCCATCCGCCTCGCCCGCCGCAACCAGTGCGCCGGCGAAATAGAGTGGCTTGCGAAGCAGGCGGCCGGCTGTGTGGAGGTTGAGCGCGGGGCGGGCGAGAACCAGTGCCTTGGCAAGGCTGGGCAGGGCCAAATCACTGGACGCCGAGCGGACCAGACATCCCGAAATATCAGCCCCCGCCGCTGCCGCGTTTGCGCGCACCAGCTCTGGTTCGCCAACCAGCACCGGTCGCGCCAGGCCCCGCGCTGCCAGCTCGGCCGCGGCCATCAACACGCGCCGATCGTCTGCTTCCGGCAGCACGACTATTCGACCCTGGCCCTTCGCCAGCGCCTCGAACCGCGAAAGGATGTCTGTCACCCTCCAGCTCAGGTCTTCTTGTCTGGCTTGGTTTCAAGGGGCTCAAGTGGCCCGCCGGCCTCCTTCCAGGCCTTCAGGCCGCCGATAATATGCGCCACCGGCTTTAGGCCCATCCTCTGCACTGTCTGTGCCGCCAGTGCCGACCTGCCTCCGGCCGCGCAATGAAATACGAACCGCTTGTCCTGGCCGAACACCGGCTTGAAGTAAGGGCTCGCGGGATCAACCGTGAATTCCAACATGCCACGCGGAATATGCACGCTACCGGGGATGCGACCGTCGGCGGCGAGTTCGGCACTGTCGCGAATATCGATAATGACGACATTGGGATCGCGGACCAGAGCCACCGCATCGGCGGCGGGAATCTCCACGATTTCATTTCGAGCCTCTTGCAGCAGCGCTTGGTACCCTTTGGTTATGGTCGAGGGCATGGCGTGTCACTCCGGTTTACGATCGATGACGTATTAGCCGACCAGCCCGATCGTGGCGAGCGACTGGCCGGCCGATGAACCCGAAATGAATGGAGCCTTAAGACCGGATTAAGTGTCCGGTGCCTATAAATAATCGTCGGAGCATCGAACCAAGTCGAGTGTCGCCGGGACCAATTGCTGAGACCGCGAATGCGGGCGACCCACGACAGTCCTCCAGAAGGCGACGTCCATGAGTGATTACACGCGAAACGCACTTTTCATCGCCATCTGCGTCGTGGACATCATGGCGATCGGATTCGGCATCACACTGTTCGTGACGGGCGCGTAATTCTCTTTCGAACCTAGCCGGCCGGCGCCGCCAGCACGACATTCCCCCCACTGCACAACAGCTTCTGGTATCCCAGCGCGGTCGCTACGGCGACGAGGTCCCTGCGCCAGCGGGTCCGATTGTCCTCGGTGATGAGAAATCGGGGTCGGAGTTCTGGCTCGGTGCTTTCAAGAAACGGCACCAGAACCTGGTCCTCGGCACCCTCCACATCGATCTTCAGGGCATCGATCCGACTGAGGCCCTTGCGCTCAACAAGTCCTTGAAGGGTCTCACAAGGCACTCGCACCGAATAGGAGTCCTTGGTCCGGTCCCAGTCGCCCAGTATCGAACTGGCACCCATATTGCGAGGGTTCACCACCAGTTCGACCTCGCCCGCTGCCGGTCCAAGGGCCGCCGGAACCACCTCCACGCAGTGATAATTGTTCAAAGCCAGATTGCAGGTCAGACGCTCGCGCGCGCCTGGATTGGGTTCAACCGCTAGAATTCGGGCGTTGGAACCCGCCCGGCCGGCAACAAACAAACTGTAGGTACCGGCATTTGCTCCGATGTCGATAAATACAAAATCGGGAGTTATGCGGGTCGCCAAGAGCGCGAGGACTTCAGCGTCAAAGAATTGGGGGCAGACCAGGAGCCGCCGTTCACTGGCATTGCCCACCGGATTGAGCCGCATCTTGCTGCCGAGACGCTGCCCATCCACTGGCCGAGACAACCAGTGCTGGAGAAGGAATCTTGCCAACGTGGTGCCGCGCTGCCCCAACCAATTGCGTGGCATGGCGTGTCCGAATCCGATCAGCGCTTCTTGCAATACCGAGGGCTTGAAGGAGCCAAAAGGTGCGATCGGCTGGGCGAGGTCCGGCATGAGGATGCATTCCGCAAATTGTCTGTGCATTCCCTAGCATGGTCAGCGGGCTTGTGAAGGTTGTGCCCCGCAGGCAATTCGATTGCTAGATTGCCGCAACTTTCGCGGGTGGCCAGTGCAGCCAAGATATCGCCGAACGGCCAGATATCGGGACACAGTTCCTTTGGGAAGCCTGCGCCAAGGAAGCCTTTGTGCCGGTGCGCATGTGCCCCTTGAAAAACCTGCAATTTCTCCCGCCAACCGCCAGGACGTCGATATGTCCCAGCACTTGGACAACGCAGTTGGCAGCCCAAGGTTCGTGTCGGAAGCGGACACTGGCGCGACGATGGGCCTGGTCGTCAGGCTCCAACAGTTGGTAGAAGTCAGATGATCGCCCCGTCCGCGCCAAAGACGTGGACCTGCTTGCTATCGATTTGAAGGCCGACTTGAGTCCCTGGCACGATCCGAACCGCGCCATCGGCTTCGGCGATCAACTGGCCGGCCGGCGTATCAACGTAGACATAGGTCGCGTTGCCGAGCTGTTCAACAACTGTGACCGTGCCCGTGAGGGTCACTGTTTGCTCCTCTGTACCAGTTAACTGGACGTGCTCGGGACGTACGCCCAGTTCCACATCGCGGCCAGGAGTGGTTGTCGACGCGTTGCGGGTCTGCACGCTCATCGCGCCGTTGCCAGCAAAGGTCAGGTCCAGTGTCCGGCCATCCCCCGAAGTGGCGCTTGCGCGCAGGAAGTTCATCGCCGGCGAGCCGATGAAGGAAGCAACGAACCGGTTGGCGGGTGCATTGTAGAGGTCCAGCGGCGAGCCGGCCTGGGCGATCGTGCCTTTGTCGAGCACGACGATCTTGTCTGCCAACGTCATGGCCTCCACCTGATCGTGCGTGACATAGATCATGGTGGTCTTGAGTCTTTGATGCAGTTTGGCAAGTTCCAGCCGCATGGCCACCCGCAACTGCGCATCGAGATTCGACAATGGCTCGTCAAACAGGAACACCTCAGGATCACGCACCAGCGCCCGGCCAATGGCGACACGCTGACGCTGACCACCGGAAAGCTGCGCGGGACGGCGATCCATCAGCTGTTCGAGCTGCAACATCTTGGCAACCCGGTCGGCCCGCTCGTTTTGGGTGGCCCTGGACATTCCGGCCAGCGACATGGAAAAGCAAATATTGCCGCGCACGGTAAGATGCGGATAGAGCGCATAGGATTGGAACACCATTGCCACGCGCCGCTTGGCCGGTGGCACGTTGGACACCTCCGTCTCGCCGATCAGCACTTCGCCGCAGGTTATCGGTTCCAGCCCAGCGATCATCCGCAGAAGAGTCGATTTTCCGCAGCCAGACGGTCCGAGAAGCGCGCAGAATGAGCCGTCGGCGACCGAGAGGTCAACGCCGTGAATGACGTCGAGGCTGCCAAATCGCTTCTTTACGTTCCTGAGTTCGACTGATGCCATGCCGTGCGCTATCCCTTGATCCCCGCCGTCAGCATGATGGCCTGGGTGACTCTGCGCTGAAAGATGAGATACAGCGCCGCGACCGGCAGCGCGGCAAGCGTCGCGGTCGCCAGCCAGCGTGCGTACTTGACGCCAAAGGCATCAGTTACCTGCGTGATGCCGACGGTGATGTTCATCATCGGTTCGGAGGTTGCAACCAGGAAGGGCCAGAGGAAGTTATTCCAGGCCCCGATGAAAGTGATGATCGCAAGCGCGGTGGTGATGCCCTTGTTGATCGGCAAGTACAGACGCCACAGCAGCTGCCACTCGGTTGCGCCGTCGATAATGGCCGCCTCGCGGAAATCCTTGGGTACGCTGTCGAAGAACTGCTTGTAGATCATCACGGTGACGGGAGCGATCAGCTGGGGAAGAATGACGCCGGCCCAGGTATTTATGAGGCCGAATTGATTCATCAGGATGAAATGATTGACGAGCAGCGCCGGGATCGGGACCATGAAACTGGCCAAGATCATCCACCACAAGATGCGTCGGCCGGGAAAGTCCAGCTGGGAAATGGCGTAGGCGGCCATTGCGCTGGTAATCAACACCAGCAGCGTCACTGCGCCCGAGGTCACCAGCGAATTCATGTACCAGAGGCCGATCTTGGTGTTCAACAGCACGAAGGAATAATTCTGAAACGTGAAGTGCTCCGGCCACAGGCGGATGCCGGGTTGAACAACATCCTCCTCCGGCTTGAAGGACGTGATCAGGGCCCAATACATCGGGAAAACCCAGAACAGGGCGCCAAGTATCGTCAGCAGAGTGAGGAAGACGCCGAGGCCGTCGACCGGTTTAGCCGGCTTTCGGCCGATGCCGGTGCTGGCGGTGGCAGCTGCGCCCCGCGTGGGGTTGCCGGTGGCATCGGCGATCGTCATCGGTCGCTCCGTATCCGCACCAGCTGGAACTGCAATACCGAGACGATGACGATCACCGCGAAGAGCACAAGCGCGACCGTGGCGCCATATCCGCCCTGGTTTCTCTGAAATGCCGAGCGATACACCAACTGAACCATCGAGAGGGTCGCATCGGTGCGGCCACCAGCCGCGAAGAGATAAATCTGATCAAAGATCTTCAGCTGAAGAATGAGCTGGATGGTGGCTACCAGGACCGTGACAGGCCAGATGAGCGGCCACGTAATGCGCGTGAACTGCTGCCAGCGCGTGGCACCGTCGAGTTCAGCGGCGTCGTAGATTTCGGAGGAAATGTTTCGCAATCCGGCTATGAATAGCAGCACGTTGAAACCGACCAGCCACCAGACCGTTACAAAGGCAACCACGGGCATGAAGGCAGGGATGGATCGGTAAACCGACATGTTGCTGCTAAAGAAGCCGCGAAAAAGTGGCTCGAAAATGCCAAACTCCCCATCCAAGGCCCATTGCCAGATCCGGAACACCACCGAAACCGGCAGAATGTACGGCACAAAAAATGCAGCCAGCACCGCGCTTTGCCACCAGCCTGAGAGGCGATTGACGCCAAGGGCGATGGCGAGGCCGAGCAGCGTGCTTGGGAAGACGCTAAGCAGCACGAAATACAGTGTGTTCCAAACCGCGAGTGAGAACAAGCGGTCGGCGAACAGCTTTGTGTAGTTTTGCAAGCCCACCCATTTGCCCCAGCCGATCAATGGCGAGTCGGTGAAGGTCAGACCGATCATCATGAGGGTCGGATAGACAAACAACAGGGCATAGATGAGCACAAACGGCCCAACCAGGATCAGCGCCGTGATGCTAGGCCGCCGCCTGAAATCCAACATGCTCTCCCTCCCCCCTTCGTACCGTACACGCGAAGGGGGGAGGGTTGGAGTGGGAGGCGGCGACGATTTCGACATGGGTCACACCGGGCTATTGCCGCTGCTCGGCGCCACGCCTCACCTAGCGCTAACCTGACAGAGGATCGGGCGATCGGGACAAGGCGCAATTCCACCAACCGGCCGAGCCTACTTCACCTGCGCTTGCAGATCGTCGCGCATTCCGGTCATCGCATCCTTCGATTCTTTCTCGCCGTTGATCGCTGGCATCAGGAAATTGCCGGCTGCCTCGTAGACGGGTGAAGCCACTCCCGCAAGAGTCGAGGAGGGATCAAAGACCGCGGTCTGAGCCAGCTTGGAATAAGTGGCGTTGGGCTGCATCTTCTTGAATTCGTCGCTCTCACGGGCGGCGTTGAAGGCGGGCAGATGGCCGGCCGTCGCCCAGAACGTCGAGTGCTTGTTCATCCAGGCGATGATCGTCAGCACAGCCTTCTTCTTCTCCGGCGTCATGGCCTTGCCGACATTGTTGGGAATGGCAAAGGCGTGGCTGTCGGCCCAGGTCGCGGGGTGGGCAAAGAAGGTCGGCAGCGGGATGGCGCCCCAGTTGAACAATTTGCCCTTGGCGTTGAGGTCGGTCATGGTCGGGACCTCCCAGACGCCATTGATGTGCATGGCCGCCTTGCCGCCGGTGAAGAGCGCGATCGAGGCCGGATATTCCGTCGATGCCGGAGCATAGCCATCCTTGACCCAACCCCTGATGACGTCGGTCGCCTTGACGGCCTTGTCGAGATTGTCGCCGTCCAGGAACTTGCCGTCCTTCAGGAACACACCATCCTGCTGGCCGAGCAAAGAATAGAAGATGCGCCACATGCTATCGCCAGCGGCCGAATGGATGGACACACCGTATTGCGCGCCCGCGCCCTGGAGTTTCTTGAGCGCGGTGGTGAAATTGTCGATGCCGTCGAGGCCCTTGGGTAGGCCGTCGTCGCCGATCAGCCCTGCCTTGCCCAGCAGGTCCTTGTTGTAATAGAGGATCACGGCGTGGATATCGAAGGGCACGGCATACTGTTTGCCTCCGACCTGGCCGGCCTTGAAATTGGCGTCGGAGTAGTCGGATGGCTTTAGGCCGACGCTGGCAAGATCGTCCATGGTGATTTCAGTGAGAGCGCCGGTGGTCACACCCAGCGGCAGGCGCGAAAGGTGATAAGTCATCATGTCTGGGCCGGCGCCAACGGCGGCCGAGGTCTGAACCTTGGTATAGAACGGCACGCCCCATTCCAGCGTCGTCGGCTGAATTTCGATCTTGCCGTCCATTTCCTTGTTGAAGTCACCGATGAGCTGCTTCATGCGCACGCCGTCGCCACCGCCGAGGAAATCCCACCAAATGACCGTCTCTTTGGCTTGAACCGGTACAGTGAACAAGGCTGTCGACAGAATTGCCGCGCCGAGAATCCTTCCAAACATTTTTTCCTCCCTGACAGGCTCGTGGCCCTTGCGCCATCACTCCGCTGCCGAACCGTTGGCGTTGGCATTCTGGCTATTCAGCAATTCTCTGGGGGGACGGAGTGCACGGAGTCCGATGCCCCTTATGCGTTTCCTCAGTCATTTGGCGTCCAGCAGCGTGCTGTTGGCGAGGTGCTGGTTGAAACTGAGAATGGAGCAATTAGACTTGGGCTGTCAACACGAATTGGGATATGCATCCAAATACATGATATGAAAGAACACTGTAATATCGCGGACTTTCAACCCCGATGCGATCCCCAAACAGCACGCGATGGGGCAATGGGGTTCTCATCAATGACCCAGAAGGCCGTCATGAGCCGAAATTTTCTGGTCGTCGATCCCGAGGAAAGCCAGGAGGTTCTGCACGCCTTTGCCTCTCCGGCTCGGGTCAAGGTGCTCAAGCTGTTGCACGCCAAAGGGCCCATGAACGTCAACGACATCGCCTCGGCGCTGGAACTGCCGCAGTCAACTGTTTCGTCCAACGTCCAGATCCTTGAAGACGCCGGCTTGATCCGGACCGAGACCCAGCGTGCGCGCAAGGGCAATCAGAAGATCTGCCACACTGCCTTCGATCAGGTGCTGGTGATGTTCAAGGAGGAACTGCCGGCCGCCAGCGCCAATGCCATCGAGGTGGCGATGCCGTTGGGGCTCTACACCAGTTGCGAGGTGTCGGCGCCTTGCGGGCTGTGCTCGACCGAGGGCATCATCGGGTTGCTCGATGTGCCCAACACCTTCCTTGATCCGGACCGGATGCGGGCAGGTCTCATCTGGTTCACCAGGGGCTTTGTCGAGTATCAGTTTCCCAACAACGCCAAACTCGCCAATCGCAGCGTCACGTCGATGGAATTCTCGATGGAACTGTCGTCCGAAGTTCCGGGCACTGCCGCTGATTGGCCATCCGACATCACGGTGTCGATCAACGGCGTGGATATTGGTACTTGGACCTCGCCCGGAGATTTCGGCGACAAGCGCGGTGTGTACACGCCCGTGTGGTGGAAACTCAAGGGCAGCCAGTATGGCAAACTGAAGGGCTGGCGGGTGACTGAGAGCGGTTCCTATGTCGACGGCATCAAGATTTCACCAGTGTCGCTGAAGGAGCTGGATTTGGAAGTTCACCACTCCATCCGCCTACGCATTGGCGTCAGGGACGAGGCCAAGCACCGGGGCGGCCTTAACATTTTCGGCCGCGGCTTTGGCAATTATGATCAGGACATAGTGCTCCGCCTCAACGTCCGACGCTGACGCGGACACCGGGGGCCGGCGCCGTTTTTCCTTGACGCAAAACCGGGGCTGATAAATATGAACCAGGAATTCCGATACAAACCCGATATTTGGCTGGCAGGGAGGTTGGGATGAGGGCGACCGTCATCGCGAACAAGGACTACGTGATCTCCAAGATCGACGACCGGGTCTATGGCGCCTTCCTTGAGCATCTGGGGCGTGCGGTCTACACCGGCATCTACGAGCCAGACCATCCGACAGCTGACAAAAACGGAATGCGCGGCGATGTTGCGGCGCTCGTCCGGGAACTGAAAATCCCGGTTGTGCGCTATCCCGGCGGCAATTTCGTCTCGGCTTACAATTGGGAGGATGGCATTGGTCCCAAGGAAAGGCGCCCGACCCGGCTTGATCTCGCCTGGCACACATCTGAGAGCAATCATGTGGGGGTCCACGAATTCGCGGCCTGGTGCGATACTGTCGGCACCGAGATGATGTTAGCCATCAATTTAGGATCGCGCGGTTTGGACGAGGCCCGCAATTTCGTCGAGTATGTCAACGGTCCCACGGGCTCATATTGGGGCGATCTGCGCAAGAGCAACGGCCGGACCGAACCCTTTGGCGTCAAGCTCTGGTGTCTGGGCAACGAGCTGGACGGCCCCTGGCAAGTTGGCCACAAGACCGCCGACGAATATGGCCGGCTCGCCGGTGAAACCGCAAAGACGCTGCGCGCCTTCGACAAATCACTCGAACTCGTGGTCTGCGGCTCTTCAAACTCCGACATGAAGACCTATCCCGAATGGGAGCGGGTGGTTCTTGAACACACCTACGAGTCGGTCGACCATATTTCGCTGCACATGTATTTCGCCAACCGCGCCAAGAACACGCTCAACTTCCTCGCGCTCAACCACAAGCTCGACGCCTATATTGCGACGGTGGAGAGCGCCATCAACCTGGTGAAGGCGAACAAACGCTCCAAGCACAAGGTCACTATCTCGTTTGATGAATGGAACGTCTGGTATCATTCCAACGCAATGGACAAGGATATTCTCGGCGGCAACAGGGGATGGCCCCACGCGCCGAGCTTGCTGGAAGACGCCTACAATTTCGAGGATGTGCTGCAAGTCGGCTGCATCCTCAACACTTTCATCCGCCGCTCCAATGTGGTCAAAATCGCTTGCATCGCGCAGCTGGTGAACGTGATCGCGCCAATCATGACCGAACCACGGGGCGCCGCCTGGAGGCAGACGATTTTCTATCCGTATTACTTCGCGTCCGTCTATGGGCGCGGAACCGCACTCAATCTGGCGGTGACCGCTCCTAGCTATGACGCAGATGTTGCCGACCAGGTACCCTATGTGGACATCGCTGGCGTCTACGATGAAGCCGGCGGCACGCTGACGTTCTTTGCCGTCAACAGGCACGGCACGGAGCAACTTGATGTCGAAATCAGCTTGCAGGGTTTTGCCAAGGCGACGGTCAGCGACCACAAGGTGATGACTCATTCGCAACTCGAGGCCGTCAACACCGCCAAGGCCCAGGACAATGTCATGCCGCGCGATGGCAAGGGCGCGATGGTCGAGGGCGCGACGTTGAAAGTCAGTCTGCCAGCCCATTCGTACCAGATGCTGCGCCTGAAGATTTAACAGGCATTTTTGTTTGGGTTCAACCGACACGAGGCTGTCATGCTCTACCGCCGACTTGGCAAGACCGGTCTCAAGGTTAGCGAGTTTTCGCTCGGCTCGTGGGTGACCTTCAGCAAGCAGGTGCATGAAGACGAGGCCCTGAAACTGATGGCCACCGCCTATGACGCCGGCATCAATTTCTTCGACAATGCCGAAGGCTACGAGGCCGGCGGTTCGGAGACCTTGATGGGCAAGGCGCTGAAAAAGCTCGGCTGGGGCCGCGACACTTTCATCGTATCCAGCAAGGTCTATTGGGGCGGCACCAAGCCAACTCAGAGGGGCCTCAGCCGCAAGCATGTGTTTGATGCCTGTCACGCGGCTCTCAGGCGGTTGCAGGTGGAATATCTGGATCTCTATTTCTGCCATCGTCCCGACCTCGACACTCCGATCGAGGAAACCGTCCGTGCGATGCATGACCTCGTGGCACAGGGCAAGGTCATGTATTGGGGCACGTCGCAGTGGACGGCCCAGCAGATCACCGAGGCCTGGTCGGTTGCCAAGGACTTGGGCGTGATGCCGCCGGTGATGGAGCAGCCGGAATACAATTTCTTTGAGCGCTTCAAGATCGAGAGCGACTTCGTGCCGGTCTATGAACTGACAGGCCTGGGGACCACCATTTGGTCGCCGCTCGCCTCTGGCATTCTTACCGGAAAATACAACAAAAAGGTCCCAGCTGACTCGCGTCTGAACCTGCCGGGCTACGAGTGGCTGAAAGCCGAGTGGCAAAGCCCTGAAGGAAAGGCAAGGCTGGCCAAGGTAGAGAAATTGTCGGCTTTGGCCGCAAAGGCAGGATTGGCGCTCAATCACATGGCACTGCTCTGGTGCCTGTCGAACAGACATGTTTCGACGGTCATTCTTGGCGCTTCCAGGCAAAATCAACTTGCCGACAATCTTTCGGCGCTTGAGCACCGGGACCGCCTGACGGACGACCTGAAGGCACAGATCGAGCTTATTCTTGACAACAAGCCCGAGGCTCCAAAGCGGTACTAGCGCCGCTGGTTGGAATCCGCTCATGCCTGCCGCCGAGATGGGTTCGAATTCCTGAATGCGAGGGTAACGGCGGAGCGCGAACCCGTGGCCGGGCCGTCGGGCCGAACGTCGGCCGCTCACGGTCCCGAACAGCGGTACGGCGCCCCGCCGATTGCGCTCCCCTTCCACCTCCGCTACACCCGTCCCCAACCCCACGATCCCCCTCACCAAGGCGCACCCCTACACATGGCCAATCCGCAATTTGTCTATCACATGAGCAAGCTGTCCAAGACCTATCCGGGCGGCAAGCAGGTGCTCAAGGACATCAATTTGTCCTTCTATCCGGGGGCCAAGATCGGCGTTGTCGGGCTCAACGGCGCGGGCAAGTCGACGCTGCTCAAGATCATGGCCGGAGCGGTCACCGACTTCACCGGCGAGGCCTGGCCGGCCGAGGGCATCAGGTTGGGCTATCTGGCGCAAGAACCGCAGCTCGACGAGGAGAAGGACGTGCTCGGCAACGCGATGGAGGGCGTTGCAGAAAAAAAGGCGATCCTCGACCGCTACAATGAAATCGCCGCCAACTACTCGGACGAGACCGCCGGCGAAATGGCCAAGCTGCAGGACGAGATCGACAGCCAAAATCTCTGGGATCTGGACGCGCAGGTCGAGCAGTCGCTGGATGCGCTTGGCTGCCCGCCCGGCGATGCACGGGTTAAGAACCTCTCGGGCGGCGAGAAGCGGCGGGTGGCGCTGTGCAAGCTGCTGCTGTCCAAACCGGACATCCTGCTGCTGGACGAGCCGACCAACCATCTCGACGCCGAGACGGTCGCCTGGCTGGAGAAATTCCTGTGCGACTATGCCGGCTGCATCATGCTGGTGACCCATGACCGCTACTTCCTCGACAATATCACCCAGTGGACGCTGGAACTGGATCGCGGCCAGGGCGTTCCGTATAAGGGAAATTATTCCAGCTGGCTGGAGCAGAAGGCCAAGCGGCTCGAAGTCGAGAAGGGCCAGGAGGAGGGCAAGTCGCGGGCGCTCAAGCGCGAGCTGGAGTGGATCAGATCGAGCCCCAAGGCGCGCCAGGCCAAGAGCAAGGCGCGCATCGCGGCTTACGATCGCCTCGCCGAAGAGGCGGGCAAGGAGCAGGTGGGCCTCGCCCAAATCCAGATCGCGCCGGGGCCGCGGCTTGGCGGCATCGTTGTCGAAGTCGACGGGCTGGAAAAGGCGTTTGGCGACAAGCTGCTGGTCGATGGTCTCAGCTTCAAGCTGCCGCCGGGTGGCATTGTCGGCATCATCGGGCCGAACGGCGCCGGAAAAACCACGCTGTTCAAGATGATCACTGGAGCGGAAAAGCCCGACCAAGGCACGATCAAGCTCGGCGACACGGTGAGGGTCTCCTATGTGGACCAGAGCCGGTCGCATCTGGATGACAAGAAGAATGTCTGGGAGGAGATCTCCGGCGGGCTCGATCAGATCAGCCTTGGAGGCAAGCGCGAGGTCAATTCGCGGGCGTACTGCGGCTGGTTCAATTTCAAGGGCGCGGACCAGCAGAAGAAGGTGGGATTGCTGTCGGGTGGCGAGCGCAACCGCGTTCATCTGGCCAAGCTGCTGAAAGAGGGTGGCAACCTGCTGCTGCTGGACGAGCCGACCAATGATCTGGATACGGAGACGCTGTCGTCCCTGGAGTCGGCGCTGGAGGATTTCCCCGGTTGCGCCGTGGTCATCTCGCATGACCGCTTCTTTCTCGACCGGATCGCGACCCACATCTTGGCCTTCGAGGGCGACAGCCACGTCGAGTGGTTCGAGGGCAATTTTGCGTCGTATGAGGAGGATAAGAAGCGCCGGCTTGGCGATGCCGCAGTCGAGCCGCACCGGATCAAGTTCAAGCGGTTTGAGAGGTAGCGCGTCGGACTTGCAGGTGCCATCCGTTAACCCTCCAAACCCACCGTCCCCACGATCTCCACCCCGAACCCGGCCAGGCCCTTGAATTGCCGCTCCTTGGCCGACAGCACACGGATTGACCGCACACCCAAATCCTTCAGAATTTGCGCCCCCAGCCCGATCTCGCGCCATTGCTGGCGGCGGCTGACCTCGGCTCCCCCTTCCTCGGTCTGGCCGGCAGCGGCCACACCCACCGCGCCCTCGCGCAGATAGATCACCACGCCCCGCCCTTCCTTGGCGATGGCGGCCAGCACCCGCGCCATCGTGCCGTGACCCTGGCAGAAGACGTCGCCGACGGTGTCTTCGCGGTGCAGACGCACCAGCACACCGCCGGCCTGGCTGGCGGCGAGGTCGCCCACGACCAATGCGACGTGGTGCGCGGTATCGAAGGGCGTCGAATAGACAAAGGCGGTCGCCGGCCCGGCAACGGTCTGCACCTTGGCCAAGGACACGCGGGTGATCAACTTCTCGCGCTGCTGGCGGTAGGCGATGAGGTCGTCGATGGAGACCAGCTTCAGCCCGTGCGCCCGCGCGAAGGTCTCGATCTCGGCGCCCTTCTTGACGCTGCCGTCGTCGTTGACGAGCTCGGCCAGCAGGCCGACAGGAGGCAGTCCGGCCAACCGCGCCAGATCGACACCAGCCTCGGTGTGGCCAGTGCGCATGAGCACCCCGCCCTCGCGCGCCACCAGCGGGAAGATGTGGCCGGGACGGACGAAATCGCGGGGACCCGCATTGTGGTTGGCCAGCGCGCGGATGGTGTTGCAGCGCTCCTCGGCGCTGATACCGGTGGTCAATCCCTCGCGCACATCGACCGAGACGGTGAAGGCGGTGGAGAGGGGCGCGTCGTTGTCGGCGACCATCGGCGATAGATTGAGCCGGCGCGCCTCACCCAATGGTAGGGGAACGCAGAGGATTCCGGACGTGTGGCGGATCGTGAAGGCGACCCATTCCGGGGTAGCCTTGGCCGCCGCCATGATGATGTCACCCTCGTTCTCGCGGTCCTCGTCATCGACCACCACCACCGGCTTGCCAGCCGCGATGTCGGCGATGGCGGCCTCGATGGAGTCGAGATTCAGCGCCTTGCCGGCGGACTTGGCGGCTGCCGACTTGGGGCTGGGCGGCTTATTGGCCTTGGTCACGAAATCTCCTCGAGTACAGTCACCGCGGCGGATGGCGCCGCTCATGCCCAGTGTTGCGTCTCTCGATTTAGGCCGCGACGTCGGGGCGAACCAGCGAAATCGCGCCTGCGAGTGCGTTGGCCGCCACCAGCCGTCACTCTTGCGGTTTCCGGTTCGTTGCTTGGGCCCTGGCGCGACTGGCCCGCTACCGCACCGGCTGTCCTGCCTGCTTGTCGACACCGAAGATTTCGATGCGCATGGCGCACAAGCCCGATCTGCGGCAGCGCGGCCGGCGGCACTCAGTCGCGGGGCCGCACACCATCGCACGGATCTGGCGTGCCAAGTGGAGCCGCCAGGCATCGACGATGGCCGGATCGTCACCATAGCCCGGCGGCATGGGGTCAGGCTTCTCTTGTTCCAGGGTTGGCGGTTCGCCGGTGCTGCGTCTCGTCATCATCGTTCCTCTTGGCGCATACGGAGTGTCCTTGCCTGGTCCTGCGGCCGGGCGATCATGAGAACGGGAGCGCGGGCACCGGACGGCCGCGTGGGTAGTCCCAGGTATGGATCGGCCTTCCGGCGCCCACACTGCGGAGATTTGTGCCGCGGCCCTGCTCGCGGGGCTGGTCGCCAGACTTCGCCGCCTCATGGGCGGCGCACCGGCATTCAGTCCCTGCCCCTTCGGCGCCCAGGGGAAGGCTCCATCGCTGGAGCAACCCTCTGGAGGGCATAGCCGCACGGCCTCCGGGCTCTCCTGGGTCCGTCCCCTCCCAACGCGGGAGAGGTCCCCGAGCATCCCGGCCTCCGCCATCCCCTGCCACGTGCACGACGGTCGCGACGACGTCCCGTTATTGGCAGGCGACAGGGCAATACTAGAGAAATACTTGGATTTGTTTGAATACAAAAGA
>Ga0075021_10000189_pt1 | contig 34200 bp, 26 predicted proteins | sample ColStrG_CSR_2012_FD_72749 | JGI IMG/M metagenome (GOLD analysis project Ga0075021, IMG submission 72749) | Freshwater sediment microbial communities in response to fracking from Pennsylvania, USA - Cold Stream Run_MetaG_CSR_2012 | ecosystem: Environmental > Aquatic > Freshwater > Creek >...
CCCTGGTGACGACGCCGCTCGACATGAGCCTCAACGACACGCCGTGCGTGTCGTGCGGTCGTTGCGCAGAAACCTGTCCGACCGGCGCACTGATGCCCAAGCCACGTGTCCTGCAGAAGTACGAAGTCGACGAGAGCCGGTGCATCCTGTGCGGCATCTGCGTCGATGCCTGCCCATACGACGCGCTGCGCGACGGCGCCGACATCGAATTGGCCCACACCAGCCGCGCCGAGCCGATGATCGATCTGATGGCGATCGCCGCCATCAACCGCGAGACCGAAGTCACCTATATCCGCCGCGAGCGCGACTGGGCGAGCCGTGCCGCCGCGGAGGGCCGGTTGATCGATACGACGCGGATGCTGCCGATGCTGCCGCCGACCGTCACCGGGATCCCTGCCGGCAACGGCAATGGTCACGCGCACGGGGACGGCCACGGGCACGCTGGCGGAACGGCGATCGCCCCCAGTCATCACGAGTAGGGCGCGAACGTGCTGCGTCGCCTGATCCCGATCCTCCTCGCGCTCGCCGTGCTCGGTATCGTCACCGGCATCGCCGCGCTGATGATCGTCGCACTCGGCCAGGATTGGTCCGACGCGCTGTTCTGGCTGTTCGCCGCAGTGATGATCGGATCCGCGCTGCTCGTCGTGACGATGAAGGACATCATCCGCTGCGGCCTGGCGATGATCGTCTGCTTCGGGGCGCTGGCCGGGATCTACGTGATCCTGGGTGCGCCGCTCATCGCGGCCGCGCAGGTCATCGTGTACATCGGCGCGATCAGCGTCCTGATCCTGTTCGCGATCATGCTCACCCAGACCAAGGACGCGCCGAGTCGGCTGGTCTTCCAGACCCAGGCCGTGCCGGCGGCCATCGCCTCAGTGATCCTCGTGATCGTGGTCGCGCTGTCGATCGCCGCGACCGACTGGGGCGAGGCCGCCGACCGCGTCCGCCTCGCCACGTCCGATCTGTCCAGGGTGCTGTTCAAGGACTACGTCCTGCCGTTCGAGATCGTCAGCGTGTTGCTGCTCGCCGCCGTGATCGGTGGCGTCTACCTCGCCAAACGCGAGAAGGGCGGACCGTCGTGAGCGATTCGCTCGACGCGTATCTCGTCCTGTCTGGGATGCTGTTCGCCATCGGGTCGTTCGGGTTCCTTGCCCGACGCAACGCGATCAGCATGTTGATGTCGATCGAGCTGATGCTCAACGGAGTCAACCTCGCGATCGTCGCGTTCGGCGCGTTCGGGACGGCCGCCTCGGCCGCTGCCGAGGGTTCGATCGTGGCGCTGATGGTCATGGCGGTCGCCGCCGCAGAAGCCACGGTCGGACTGGCCATCGTGATCGCCATCTACCGCAACAAGAAGACCCCGCTGGTCGACGAATACGACTCGATGAAACAGTGATGAGGCGGTCGATCCGGCGCGCCGTCGGGCGGCCCATGCGTGCCTGGTCTCGCCACACGGCGCGCGAGGCGGTTCAGCGTGGCTGATCTCGAGAACCTGATCCCAGCGCTCATCGTCCTGCCGATGGCGGGGTTTCTGATCACCGCCCTCATCGGTCGACGGCTGGGCAAGCAAGCGCACTGGATCCCGGTCGTGGCGATCTTCGCAGTCTGGCTCATCGCGATGGCCCTGTGCGTCCAGGTCCTGACCGGCGCCGCGCCGCTCATCCCCGACTCGAACAGCTCGCACGGCTACGTCGTCCATTGGTTCACGTGGATCCCGGCAGACAAGTTCACCGTGGATGTCGGCTTCGTCGTGGACGAGCTGACGGCCTGCCTGCTCATCGTCGTGACCACGATCGGGCTGCTCGTCCACATCTACTCGATCGGCTACATGAGCCACGACCCCGGGTACTGGCGGTTCTTCGCATACCTCAACCTGTTCATGTTCAGCATGCTGCTGCTGGTCCTGGCGAGCAGCTTCCTCGTCGTGTTCGTCGCCTGGGAGCTGGTCGGCCTGTGCAGCTATCTGCTCATCGGGTTCTGGTACCGGAAGCGCTCGGCGGCGCTGGCCGCCAAGAAGGCGTTCATCGTCAACCGCGTCGGCGATGTCGGATTCATCCTCGGGATCATGCTGATCTTCGTCAGCCTCGGGACGCTCGACATCCGCGAGGTGATCCACCGGATCGGCGAGCTTGACCCGACGACCATCACGATCATCGCGCTCCTGATCTTCGCCGGAGCGATGGGCAAGAGCGCCCAGTTCCCCCTCCACGTCTGGTTGCCGGACGCGATGGAGGGCCCGACGCCGGTATCCGCCCTGATCCACGCGGCAACGATGGTCAACGCGGGCATCTATCTCGTCGCCCGGGCCAACCCGATCTTCGCCCACGCACAGTCGGCGCTGGTGGTCGTCGCAGCGATCGGCATCTTCACGGCCATCCTCGCCGCATCGATCGCGATGACCCAGACCGACATCAAGCGCGTCTTGGCGTATTCGACGTTGAGCCAGCTCGGCTACATGTTCGCGGCGTTCGGGGTCGGGGCGTGGACGGCGGCCATCTTTCACCTGATGACCCACGGCTTCTTCAAGGGCCTTCTGTTCCTCGGCTCCGGGTCCGTCATCCATGCCGTCCACGAGGAACAGGACATGCGCAAGATGGGCGGCCTGTCGAACAAGATCCCCATCACCTACGTGACGATGCTCATCGGGTCGCTGGCGATCGCGGGCATCCCGCCGCTGGCCGGTTTCTTCTCCAAGGACGAGATCCTTGGCGAGTCGCTCAAGGCAGGCTTCTTCTGGGTCTGGGCCATCGGCTTCGTCGTCGCCGGCATGACCGCGTTCTACATGTTCCGGCTCATGGGGATGACGTTCTGGGGCGTGTTCCGCGGCCCGAAGGAGGTCTGGGACAGGATCCATGAATCCGCGCCGGTCATGACGGGTCCACTCGTGCTGCTGGCCATCCCTTCGATGTTCCTCGGAATGTTCCTGGGCCTGCCGCTCGGGGCCAGCCGGATCAACGAATGGCTCGCGCCCATCTTCGAGGAAGGCCAATCGATCCTGCACGGCGGCGCCGCGGAACCGGCCTATGCGCTGTTCGGCATCGACGGCGTGCTGATCATCGCCAGCGTCACGATCGCGACGATCGGCCTGCTCCTGGCCTGGCGCCTGTTCGGCGTCGGGATCGGGCCGATCCGGCTGCCCTCCCGCCCGGAGCGCGTCCGCGACCTGAGCGCTCGCGTACCGTTCCTGTACCGCGCCTCGCTCAACAAGTGGTGGTTCGACGACCTGTACCACGTGCTGTTCATGGTCCTCGGCGGAAGGCTCGCGGCGGCGATGTGGTGGTTCGACCGGGAGGTCATCGACGGCGCCGTCAACGCGCTCGGCGAAGCGACCGTGGACGCGGGACGCGGGCTCCGCCAGGTCCAGACCGGCCGCGTCCAGAACTACGCCCTCGGCATCGCCATCGGACTCATCGTCATGGCCGGCTCCTATCTGCTCCTGGCGAGGGGCTGATGGACGTCAACGGCATCCCGATCCTGACGATCGTCACGTTCCTGCCGCTCGTCGGCGTGCTGATCATCGCAGCGGCACCGGCCTCGCTCGCGCGACCGCTCGCGCTTGCGACCGGCCTGATCACGTTCGCCGTGTCACTGATGCTGCTGGTCGGCTATCTGCCGGGCCGACCAGGCTTCCAGTTCGTCGAGACCCTCGACTGGATCCCCGTCTTCGGCATCCAGTACAAGCTCGGAGCGGACGGGCTGTCGATCGCTCTGGTCGTCCTGACGACGACGCTCACATGGATCTCCATCCTGGCCAGCTTCAAGCCGATCCAGACGCGGATCAAGGAATACATGATCTCGTTCCTCGTCCTCGAGGTCGGCCTGATCGGCGTCTTCATCGCGCTCGACACGTTCCTGTTCTACATCTTCTGGGAGATCGTGCTCGTCCCGATGTACCTGATCATCGGGATCTGGGGCGGATCGAACCGGATCTACGCGACGATCAAGTTCGTCCTGTACACGCTCGTCGGGTCGCTGCTGATGCTGGTCGCGATCCTGGCGACGGCGTTCGCCTATCAGGCCGGGCACGGCGGATCGTGGACCGGCGCCTTCGACTTCCAGGCGCTGAAGGCCTATGCGGCGACCGGCGGGTTCGCCGACGGATTGCAGTTGCTCGCCTTCCTCGCGTTCTTCCTCGCCTTCGCGATCAAGGTCCCGATGTTCCCGTTCCACACCTGGCTGCCGGACGCGCACACGGAGGCTCCGACCGCGGGTTCGGTGATGCTGGCGGCGATCATGCTGAAACTCGGCGCGTACGGGTTCATCCGGTTCGCCCTGCCGCTCTATCCGGACGCGGCCCAGACGTTTGCGCCGGCGATCATCGTCCTGTCGCTCATCGCGATCATCTACGGGGCGATCGTGGCCCTCGTCCAGCCCGACCTGAAACGGCTCGTGGCGTACTCGTCGGTCAGTCACATGGGCTTCGTCACGCTCGGCATCTTCGTGTTCACCGAGCAGGGGCTCCAGGGCGCGGTCCTCCAGATGGTCAACCACGGCCTCATCACCGGTGCCCTGTTCCTGCTCGTCGGGGTCATCTACGAGCGGACCCACGACCGGACGATCGCCAAGATGGGCGGCCTGGCGGCACGGACACCGGTCTACGCGGCATTCTTCGGGTTCTTCGTGTTCGCGTCGGCCGGGCTGCCCGGGCTGTCCGGGTTCGTCGGCGAGTTCCTCGTCCTCGTCGGTACGTTCGAGGTCCTGCCGTACGCGGCGGCCGTGGCCGCCTTCGTCATGATCCTGGCCGCCGGCTATCTGCTGTACATGTATGGGCGGGTCGTGTTCGGTGAGGTGTCGGCGTTTCTCGAGGGGCTCGGCGACCACCTGACCGACATGACCGCGGTCGAGATCCTGACCCTCGTCCCGCTGGCCACGCTGGTGGTGGTCTTCGGGCTCCAGCCGGGGTTGCTGCTGAACCTCTTCTCGAGCACGGTCACCGAGACGCTCGCATCGGTCACATCCGCGCCGCCGATCTCCATCCCGGCCCAGGTCGCCTACGGCACCCTGGCGCTCGTGGCGGTCCTCGTCCTGGCTCGCATCGGGTGGGCCCTGATCCACCCGCGGGCCGCGCTCGAGCCGGAAGGCGGGGCCGCTCATTGACCTGGGATGACGTGGTCCTGATCAGCCCGCTGCTGGCGGCGATCCTGACCGCGGCGGCGATCCTGATCGTCGACCTCGTCCGACCCGGCAAGGCGGCCGTCGCCGTGGCGGTCGCCATGATCGGGCTCGGGATCACGGCGGCGCTGACGATCGCCGTCGGCGCGACCCCCGGGACCGCGTTCGCGGGTGGCTACAAGGTCGATGACCTGACGACATTCCTCGACGTCCTGTTCATGGCGGTCATCGCGATGACCATCGTGTTCGGGCCGGATTACCTCGTGCCGCGCGGGCTGCCGGTGGCCGAGTTCGCGGCCATCCTCGTCTTCGCGATGACAGGAGCGATGCTGATCTCGGCGTCGGGCGACCTGCTGCTGCTGTTCCTCGGGCTTGAGTTGATGGTCCTCCCGGGCTACCTCCTGGCCGCCTTCCACAAGACCGACGCCTATTCGACCGAGGGCGCGATCAAGTACTTCCTGTTGGGTTCGTTCAGCTCGGCCATCTTCCTGTTCGGGCTCGCGTTCATCTGGGGCGTCACCGGGACCCTCCAGCTCGACGCGATCGCCGGCAAGCTGACGGAGATCGTCGCCGGCAACGCGCCGCTGTCACCGGGCCTGGCGATGGGCCTGGCATTCCTGACGACCGGGGTCGCATTCAAGATCGCGGCCGTCCCGTTCCACTACTGGACGCCGGACGCGTACCAGGGCTCGCCGACGCCGATCACCGGCTACCTGTCGGTGGGACCCAAGGTCGGCGCCTTCGCGCTGATCCTGCGGTTATTCGTCGAGGGACTCGGGCCACTCGCGGATTGGTGGCTGCCGGTCGTCATCGTGCTGTCTACCTTGACGATGACGCTCGGCAACCTCGTCGCGCTGACCCAGGACAACGTCAAGCGGATGCTGGCGTACAGCTCCATCGCGCACACGGGATACATGCTGGTCGGTCTCGCGGCCTGGGCCCAGAACCCGGGCGGGACGGGGATCGAGGCGCTGCTGTTCTACGGTGTGGCCTACGCATTCATGAACCTGGGCGCGTTCGCTGTCATCGCCGGGCTGCAGAAACGGACCGGGGTCACCTCCAGCCTGGCGACGTTCGCGGGGCTCGGCCGCCGCGAGCCCGTGATGGGCATCCTCATGACGCTCTTCCTGCTGTCACTCACCGGGATCCCGCCGACGGCCGGCTTCTTCGCCAAGGCGAATATCATCCTCGCCGCGGTCGAGGCCGGTGGGCCGCTGACCATCCTGGCGGTCATCATGGTCCTGAACGCGGCGGTCGCCGCCTTCTACTACCTGCGCGTCGTCGTCTACATGTTCATGCGCGACGGCACGAGCGACGCTCCGGCACTCCGCCATGGTGGGCTGCTGTGGAGCGGGCTGGCCGCCGCGACCGCGCTGACCATCCTTCTGGGACTCTTTCCGACGGCGCTTCTCGATGCGGCCGGCCTCGCCGCGAATGCGCTCGTCCCTTGAGTCAGGCGATGCTCTAGGAGCAGTTCAGGGGCTTGGCGATCGGGTGCGCTTCGGTGTGGGGCGCGGCCTCCTGCGACAGGAGTTCCGCTCGCAGCTGAAGCTTGGGTTGCGTCCCGACCCCTTCCGATGTCTGGAGCCACAGCGTCTCGCCCTTGGCCGCGAATGGCCTGGTGAACACCTCATCGAACGGCACGTGACGCAGGACGTCGGTGATGACATACAGGAAGCGCTGATCGTCGCTCGTCCAGACCTCGGCAACCATCCCGATCATCTTCCTGCCGTTCGACGCCTTCGAGGCGGTCAGGATCGGCAGGAACATCCCCGACCGGGCGTGGGCAAAGATGTAGACCGACTTGCCCTGGCCCGGCTGGCCGAGATGCGGATCCGTGTAGTACATGGCGACGTTGCAGGACGGATAGCCGCTCGGCGGTCTGATGACGGCGAGATCGATGTTCAGGGCCGCGATCCGGATGCGCGTCGCGACGCGGTTCGCCGGGGCCGGGACGGTCGTCGGCGGGACATCGGACGCGATCGGCGGCAGAGTGATCAGCGGGAAGGGCGTCTTGTCGACCGTCGCGCTGGGGCTGTTCGACTCGGTCGGGACCGGCAGGGCCGCAACCGGCGTCGTGAAGGACAGCAGGCCCGCGACGAGGAAGGTGATCCCGAGTGCGGTCAGGATGGCCGGGATGATCCGAGTCCGGATCCAGGTCGCGAGGGAGGCCATGGGACGCGCATCGTAGCAGCGAGCCCTCCGAAACGCCGTCCGACGCTCGTACTGGTACCCTCCGCGCGATATGTGGGCACGTCTGTCGATCGTCGCCGGCCTCGTGATCGGCGTCATCGCGGCCGGGCTGCTGTTCGGTGGGCTTTTCGCACTGGCCCCCGAAACGCCGCTGCCATCCGTCGCCACCCCATCGGCTGCCGTGGCCGACGCCACCGCTTCTCCGACGCCGGTGCCCTCCCCGAGCGCGGTCGCCGTCGTCGTCGCCTCGAGCGCACCAACCGACGCCCCCTTCCACGTCGGTCAGCCGGCACTTCCGCTCGTCGTCCCGCAGGTCGGCGGCGGGACGATCGACCTCGCGAACCTCAAGGGCAAGCCCGTCTGGATCAATTTCATGGCCACCTGGTGTCCGCCCTGCCAGGATGAATTCCCGCTGATGAACGGCTTTGCCACGCGATATGCCAACAGCGGCCTAGTCGTGATCGCGATCGATGTCCAGGAAGACGAAGGCGCCGTGGCGTCCTTCGCCCAGGGACTGGGAGCGACCTTCCCGCTCGGGCTCGACTCCGACAGGTCCGCGGCAGTGGCGTGGGACGCGCTCGCGCTGCCCGTCCATTTCTGGATCGACAAGGACGGGATCGTGCGGGACGGAGCCCTCGGCGGGATCGGGCCCGACGTGATGGCGAAGGGCCTGCAGACGATCATGCCCGGCGTCCACGTCACGCCTTGATCCCGACGGCGACCGACGAACTCCGGGCGCTGGCTCGAACCCCGGGTCGCATCCTGGTCGTGGCCGACTTCGACGGCACCCTCGCCGAGGGCTCGCGCGACCCCGGAGCGGCGGTCATCCTGCCACTCGCTCGCCGCGCGCTTCGCCGGCTCGCCCGGGTCGCCGACGAGCGCCCCGAACGCATCGAGGTCGCGATCCTGACGGGACGGACGGCCGCGGACGTAGCGGCCCGTGTGCGGGTCGGCGGCATCGACTACTTCGGCGACCACGGGCTGCAGGCCGGGTCCTTCCCGCGGGGCGGCGATCCGGCTCGCCTCCAGACCACGTTCCGTGCCGGTCACGACGACTCCCACGAGCCGGCCGAGATCCTCGCGACCCAGGTTCCAGAGGTGCTCGGCCGGCCGGACTGGCTGTTCGTCGAGCGCAAGGGCCCATCCGTCGCCTTCCACGTCCGCCAGGCCGAAGACAGGGCCGCGGCGCGGGCGGCGGTCGAGGCGGCCATCGAGGAGGTGGATCGACGGCTGCCGCCGCACGACCTCGCCCACTACCGCGGACGGCTGGTGGTGGACCTCCGGCCACGCTCGGCGGGCGGCAAGGGAGAAGCGGTCGCGTCGCTCCTGGCCGACCTCCGGCCGGCTGTTGCTGTCGCGTTCGGTGACGACGTCAGCGATGCCGACGGGTTCGCGGTCCTTCACGAGGCTCGACGGTCCGGGACGCTCGTTGCCGCGCTGGCGGTCGCCGTCACTGGTCCGCACGGTATGCCGGACGAGGTTCGCGCCGCGGCCGACCTCGTGCTCGCGACCCCATACGATGCCGGCCGCGCGCTGTCGGCCCTGGCGTCGGCTCTGGAACGGGAGACCCGCGGCGACTGACCGTCGACGAAAGGGCTGCGTCATCTCACGTGGGGGCGATGGCGACATCAACGACTCGCCCGGCATCGCCATCCTCGGTCCAGAGGACGACACCCAACATGTGGTTTGGTGCTTCTGCTGACGCGCTGCTGGCCTGGCGGACCGGGCGGCAGGCCCTCCTCGGGGTCCGCGGCCTCGCGGCCCTGGCATGTGGCTGGAGCGTGAGGCCGGAGGCGACTGACAGTCGACAACGAGGTGTCGAAGGTTCCGGCGGTGACGTCTACGACATCGACCGTCTACCGTCAGGCACCATCCCGCGGCGCAGGGGGCGGATCCGGGGCTTTCGACCTATGGTTGTCGACTCTGCGTCGGCGCGCTCGAGCCCCTGACTCGCGTCCCTAGATCCAGTCGATCCGCCGCAGGACGATCGCCGCCACGGCCGCAGCACCGACCACCGCCGCGGTGATCGCCCAGAACCCGGAACCCTCGCTGCCGTTGATCGCCGTGGCCGCCTCGCTCATCCCGAAGATCCCGGCCACGGCCCCGATCCCGGCGAGGATGACCGTGACCCCGGTCAACCGCTTCATGATCACCGACAGGTTGTTGTTGACCTGGGTCAGATAGACGTCGAGCGTCGCGGATGCGAGTTCGCGGTAGTTGTCGAGCTCGTCGGTCAGCCGAATGACGTGGTCGTAGATGTCGCGGAAGTAGATCAGCTCATTGGCGTCGATGAGCAACTCGTCGCGGTTCGTCAGCTGGTTGAAGACCTCGCGGACGGGGCTGATCGCCCGGCGGACCTGGATGAGTTCGCGTTTGAGCTTGAACAGCTGCTCGACCGTGTCCGGGGTCGCCTTGCGGACGACGGCGTCCTGGACGTCGTCGATGGCGTCGCCGATGCGGTCGGCGAACGGGAAGTAGCCGTCGATGAGGTCGTCGGCGATCGCCCACAACAGGTGGTCCGGACCATGCGCCAGGACCGGTCCGACGCCCGACGCCAGGTGGTGGCCTGCCCGCGGATCCCAGTCCACGTTGTGGACCGTCAACAGGTACTTCGGGCCGAGCACGATGTCCAGCTCCGACGCGATGACATCGTGGCCGTAGGTCAGGTGGAACAGGACGATGTGGACGATGTCGGTCGTCGTCTCGATCTTTGCCCGCTGAATCCCCTCAAGGACGTCCTCGACGATGAGCGGGTGAAGCCCGAGGGAATCGCCGACCAGCTTGGCCTGGGCGGGCGTCGGGGCGACCAGGTCGACCCAGACGGCAGCCTTGGGCTGGCTGATCAGGTCGGGGAGCGCGGCGAGCGCGGCCTTGCCCTCCGATTCCTGGACCTCGGTACCGCTGAGGGCGAAGATCCGGATGGTTCCCGGCTGACCGGCCGGCCCGATCGCCGCCTGGCGACGGACGTGCGCCGCGAGCGGGATGGCCTCCCCGGCGTCAGAGAGCGAGGCCGGGTTCCTGGGGGTCGAAGCCATCGGCGGCGGATCCTTCGCGAAGCGGCTGTTCGGCGTCCTCCAGCATACCCGCGCGCTCACGCCGCCTCCCACCCAGGGTCAGGCTCGGCGGGATGGCCACAGCGGTCACGGCGGCCGCGACGACGAACAACCCGACCATGATCGACGCGGCCTCGCGCGACGCCCAGCTCTCGAGTGCGCCAACGACCAGCGGGTCGCGCAGGGGACGGTCGCGAAGGGCCTCCGGGATGAACTGCTGATAGGCGTCGGCCGTGGCATACACCTCGTCGTACAGCCGGTCGATGGTGGACGAGCCAAAGGCTGTCAGAATCGCCAGTCCGACCGCCATGCCGAGCATCCGGGCGACCGTGACGACCGCGGACGCCGTCCCGAATGCCCGCCGGCCGGCGGCTTCGACGGCGGCCGTCGAGCGCGGCGTGACCGTCAACCCGAAACCGAGTCCGAAGACCCCGAGCCCGAGCGCAACGGTCCCGAGGCTCGTCTCCGGCGTCCAGCGGGACATGGCGAGGAGACCCCCGATGCTCAGCGCGAGACCCGCGAGCGCCACGACTCTGAGTGGAACGACGCGGACGATGAACCCCGACACCAGAGCCCCGACAGCCGTGGCGCCGGCCAGCGCCCCCAGCGCGAGACGCTGTGCGTCCGGGCCGCCGTACATGACTCGATCCACGAACACCGCCCCGCCGATGATCGCGGTGGCGAACGCATAGCCGGTCAACAACGACACGAGTGCGGCCGATGAGAACGGGATGCTGCGGAACAGTCGCGGGTCGAGGAACGGATCGTCGACGCGCAGCCCGCGAATCACCGCCGCGGCGGTGGCGATCCCTGCGACCGCGAGCAGCCCGAGGGTCACCACGAGCGGATCGAGCGACGTCCCGGCGACATCTTTCGAGCCCAGGAGCGTCAGTCCCAGCAGTCCGGCGACGAGCGCCAGCCCGTAGGTCGCGGCCCCGACGATGTCCACCCGGCCCGCGCGGTGGGGCGTTTCCCAGTCCGGCGACGCGGCCCAGGCGAGGACCAGCGCGATGATGCCGACGGGGATGTTGAGGTAGAAGACCCATCGCCAGACGGGTTCGGCTACGGCCGCGATCGTCGTCCCGCGCAGCCCGGCGGCCGCGATGGCAGCCTCCGGATGGACGGACGCGAGGATCGCGGCACCGACGACCGGCCCGGCGGCCATCCCGAGGAAGGTCAGCGCTCCGACGATCCCCAGGGCACGTGGCCTTGCCGCGCCACCGAACAGGTGCGAGGCGACCGCCGTTCCGACCGGCACGAGCACCCCGCCACCGACGGCCTGGACGAGCCTTGCGGCGATGAGCTGATCCATCGTCTGGGCGGCGCCTGCCAGCGCCGACCCCACGATGAACACGACCAAAGCCCCCAGGAACAGACGGCGCGCACCCCACAGGTCGGCCAGCCGGCCGGCCATCGGCATCGTCAGGATGTAGACAAGCAGGTATCCGTTGATGATCCACGAAGCCTTGCGGAGCTCGACCCACGCGGACCCCGCGCCCGGGTCGGCCAGGTCGGCCAGGATCGACGGCAGCGCGACGGCCGTGACCATGAGCTCCAGACCGGCCAGAAAGACACCCGCCCCGACGACGGCGAGCAGCACGTAGGCCGAACGACGGTCCATTCGGCGGAGTGTAGTGGGCCTGGCCGATCGAGCCCGACGCGGCCGCGGCCACGGTCACCGTCCACGAGGTCCCCGACGGAACCGGATACACTCCGCGCTGGCAATCCGTTCGTCCCAGCTCGAGAGGTTTGGGTGCTTCGTCTCCCCGGATCGCGCTACCTCGGCCTGGACGTCCCGCCAAGTCAGCTGCATCGCGCGCTGGCGTTGCTGGCCACGATCAGCCTGTTCATCGGCAGCCGGACGAACTGGGCGGAGGCCTTGACCGTCAGGCCGGTGGTCCTGCTCGCTCTGTCGCTCGGCTACCTGTTCATCCTGCTCGGGGCCGTGCTCGTGCTCACGGTCCGCACGGAGCGGTCGCTCGTCCTCGTCGACGCTCTGATATTCGCGACTGCCTGCGTGATGGTCATCGGTGCCGTCGCCGTCCAGCACAAGCCGAGCGACGAAGGCACGCTCGTGGCGCAGGCGGCCAGGACGATGCTCCACGGGGACCCGATCTACGGTGTGGCCTGGCCACAGGTGTTCGTCGAGCAGGCGATCGCCATCACCAAGACCATGAGTGGCGGGGAGGCCTATACCTTCGCCTATCCGCCGCTCGCCGTGCTCGTCACCGCGCCGGCGCTGTCATTGTTCGGCTTCCCGGCCGCGGCGTCGATCGTGACGACCGCGGCGCTGCTCATCGGCGCATTCACGCTCTGGATCCTTCTCCCGATCGGCTGGCGCTCCGGCGCGACCGCCGTGATGCTCGGCTTCCCATTCCTGCCGACATACGCACGATTGGGCTACCCGGCCATCATCGCCATGGTCCTGCTGATCCCGGTCATCGTGCGCTGGCCGACGATCGCCGAGGGTGGTCGATTACGTCGGTCGGACGTCCTGAAGGCGGTCTGCCTTGGTGCCGCGTGCGCCACCCAGCAGCTGGCCTGGTTCGTGACGCCTTTCCTGCTCGTCGGACTGTACGGGCTGCGCCGTGGCGATCTGCCCACTCGACGTGCGCTCAGCCTGGTCGGAGCCTTCACTGGGGTCGCGGCCGCCGCCGGGCTGGTCATCGACCTGCCATTCATCATCCGTGACGCACCGGCCTGGGCGGAGGGGATCCTCCTCGTCCTGACCCAGCACGCCATCCCGGTCGGGCAGGGGCTGGTCGGCGTGTCGTTCTATCTCACCAGCGGAAGCGGGGCACTCGACTTCTATTCATACGCGACTCTTCTTCTCGCCCTCGGGCTCCTCGCCGCGTCGGCGATCTGGATCCGCCGACTCGGTCCGGCCCTCACCGTCATCCCCTGGATCGTGTTCTATCTTTCGGTCCGATCCCAGGAGATCTACTACCTCGTGATGACCCCGCTCTGGCTGGCGGCCGCAGCCACGGCGCCACCGTCGGCGTTCGCCCGCGCATGGCAGCCCGCGCTCGGCGCGTCCGCCAGACTGCGCCTGTCGTCATCCCGCGTCGGTCGCTGGCTCCTCGGGCCACCCGGCCGGGCCGCCCTGGCGGGGATGCTGCTGGCGCCGGCGCTGATCTGCGCGACGATCGCGATCGCCACGAAGGCGCCGCTCGAGATGAAGATCGTCGCGACGACGGCACATGGCAGCCACGGCCAGGGGCTCTGGCAGATGGCCGTCGACGTCCAGAACAGGACGGCCGTCGCACTGGCTCCGCACTTCACGATCAGCACCGGACAGAGCATCACGCCGTTCTGGACCGCCACGGGCGGTCCGGCAACGCTGGCTCCGCATCAGCGCGCGACATACCAGCTGACGGCAGCCGTTCCGGCGGGCTACTCGCCCGGGGCGAACGGCTACTTCTTTCTTCGCGCCCTGACGGATCAGCCGATGACCGTCAGCACTGTGTCGATCCCGGTCCGCTGAGGTCGCTCTGGCTCCCGTCAGTGCGGTCAGGGCGATGGCGAGCGTCGAAGAGCATCTGCGACGGCGCCCGATCGAACTGGCGGCCGTTCGTCGCCGTCGAGCAGCGGGACAGTCCCGCCCACGGCTATCCTCCGACGGTCGTCACCGCTGCCCGCTCGAGGAGGCTTCTCATCCATGGATTGGCCGCAGTTCGCCGTGCAGTGGCTGCACGTCCTGTTTGCGATCACCTGGTTCGGGGCCGTGATCTATTTCGGGGCCGTGATCTATACGGACTTCATCCTGATCCCGGCCATCACCACCTTGCCGCCACGGGAGCAGCGGACGGCCGGGTCGGCGATCGGCAACCATTCGGCCCGGATCATCACCAGTGCGGCGATGGCGGTCATCGTGCTCGGCTTCCTGCGCGGCACGGTCTTCGGCTCGATCAAGAGCGTCGACGCTCTATCGTCGACCTACGGGCTCACCTGGCTGTTCGCGTTCGCCCTGTCGATCTTCACCTTCTACTGGGGGCTGAAGGTCATCGTCGGTGCGCTGGAGCGGTTCAATGCCTTCGACCTCGACCAGGCCACCCTGCCCGACGGCAGCCCGAACCCGGTGATGGTCGGCCTGATCGCGGACATCAAGCGCAAGAGCCAGATCGAGCTGGTGTTCTTCTTCGTCATCTTCACCTGCATGATCCTGATGCGGTTCGGCTACTGACGCGCCGTCGGACGCCGCCGGAGCGTGCGGGACCGCTCTTGACATCGACATCGCCGGCCGCGTAGCATCAACGGCGATTGATATAAACCGTGGTTGATGCGACCACGACATCCCCGATCCGAACCCGGAGCCCCGCCCTGTCCCCCTCGCCAGCGCGCGTTCGCGGCACCATCGTCGCCGCCGTCGCCCAACCGGAAGACCTCCGTCAGCTGCGCGCCTTCCACAAGGTCATGGCCGACGTGAACCGGCTGCGTATCGTCCGCCGGCTGGCGGAGAGCGAGGCGACGGTCGCAGAACTCATCGCCCACGTCGGGCTCAGCCAACCGCTCGTCTCGTGGCACCTCGGCCGGCTGCGCGCCGCCGGGGTCGTCGAGACCCGCCGCCAGGGTCGCGAGACGGTCTGCCGCCTTCGTGAGGAGGCGTTCGAAGAGTTCGCCGCCCGCGAACGCGCCGTCCTCGGCTTCGCGAGCTGACGGCCCACCGATGTCCATCTCCAACGAATCCCGCGGCCGGATCAAACAGGTCTTCGAACCGATCGCGCTGGCCATGGGCCGGCTGGGCCTCACACCCAATGCGTTGACGCTCATCGGGTTCGCCATCACCGCGCTGGGTGCGCTGTTGGTCGGCGTCCAGGCATGGGTCGTCGGCGGCCTCGTCGTCTTCGTCGGCGGCGTCTTGGACATGTTCGACGGCACGCTGGCGCGCGCGACCGGCCAGGCAAGCAAGCTCGGCGCGTTCATGGACTCCACCTTCGACAAGGCAGGCGAGATCCTCGTCTTCCTCGGCTGCATCGGCGCGCTGGCGAACGCGAACGTCGGAACCGCGCCGGTGCTCGTGGCGGCCGCCGCCATGGGTGCATCGATCATGGTCAGTTACACCCGCGCGAAGTCCGACGCCCTCGGCTATTCCTCCGGGCTGGGCCTCGCCGCCGTCGGCATCATGCCACGTGAGGTTCGCCTCGTGATCATCTCGCTCGGCATCGTCCTCACGGGGACGGGCATCGGCACGTCGGCGATCCAGTTCGCCCTCGGCGTCATCCTCGTCGGGGCCGTCATCACCGTCATCCAGCGGATCCTTCACGTCCGCAGACAGGCCAAGTCGGCCGCCCAGACCCCGATCCACTGAAGGGAGAACGGAGAGCATCGTGGCAACCAACGGCAAGAACGGCAAGAACGGGAACAGCGGCAAGGGCGGCCTCGAGCCGACCAACACGTGGGCCGGCGCCGGGCGCCGGGGCGATGGCAAGATCCGCGTCGCGATCGTCGGCGTCGGCAATTGCGCGAGCAGCCTCGTCCAGGGCCGCTACTACTACGAGAACGCCAAGAAGGACGACTTCGTCCCGGGCCTGATGCACGTCGATCTCGGCGGCTACCACGTCAAGGACATCGACTTCGTGGCCGCCTTCGACATCGACAAGAACAAGGTCGGCAAGGACCTGTCCGAGGCGATCTATACCAAGCCGAACAACACCTACGTCTTCCAGCAGGTCCAGCACTTGGGCGTGACGGTCGAGCGCGGGATGACCCACGACGGGCTCGGCAAGTACCTGTCCCAGATCATCGAGAAGGCCCCCGGGCCCACGGCCGACATCGTCGGCATCCTCAAGGAGCGCGAAGTCGACGTCATGGTCAGCTACCTCCCGGTCGGGAGCGAGCAGGCGACCAAGTGGTACGTCGAGCAGGCGCTCGAGGCGGGCGTCGCCTTCGTCAACGCCATCCCGGTGTTCATCGGCCGCGAGCCCTACTGGCAGCGCCGGTTCGCCTCGGTCGGCCTGCCGGTCATCGGAGACGACATCAAGAGCCAGGTCGGCGCGACGATCAGCCACCGCGTGCTGACCCGCCTGTTCATGGACCGCGGCGTCCGCCTCGACCGCACCTACCAGCTGAACTTCGGCGGCAACACGGACTTCCTCAACATGCTCGAGCGCGAGCGCCTGGAGTCCAAGAAGATCTCCAAGACCAACGCCGTCACATCCATGCTCGACTACGAGATGGACCCCGACGACGTCCATGTCGGCCCGAGCGACCACGTGCCGTGGCTGCTCGACCGGAAGTGGTGCTATATCCGGATGGAGGGCACGACCTACGGCGACGTCCCGCTCAACGCGGAACTCAAGCTCGAGGTCTGGGACAGCCCGAATAGCGCGGGGGTCATCACCGACGCCATCCGCTGCCTGAAACTCGGTCTCGACCGGGGGCTGAAGGGCACGCTCGTGGCGCCGTCGAGCTACTTCATGAAGAGCCCGCCCATCCAGATCCACGACGACATCGCGTTCAATCGAGTCGAGGCGTTCATCCGCGGCGACGACAACGAGACGCTCGTCGGGACGGAGGCGCCGATCAAGAAGACCGTCAAGCGCATGGCCGGGACCAAGGCCAAGGTCGCCACCGCCGCGCGGTGACCGACGGCGAACGGCGACTCGAGGCACCGCACCGGCGCACGGGCGCCAGTCCGAGGATCGTGGAGCGGTCGGCCGTGCTCGGCTACCGCTTCGCCTCCTGGCTTCTGCGCACGCTCCCGGCCGGACCCACCGGCGCCGTCCTCGGACTCGGGGCGCAGGCGTCATACCTGCTCTGGCCGACCAAGCGCGCTTGGTCCAACCAGAATTTCGGGCACGTCCTTGGGCTCCCGCCAGATGACCGACGGGTGCGCCGCGTCGCCCTGCGCGCGTACCGGCGGTATGGGACATATCTCGTCGAGCTGATGCGCGTGCCCTACATGCCGCAGGACGAGGTCATCGCCCTGGTCGAGCCGCTCGACCGGGCCGAGATCCAGCGGCTCCGCGACGCATCGCCGGTCGGCGGCCTCATCGTCACGACAGGCCACGTCGGCAACAACGACGTCATCGGGGCGGCGATCGCGCATCTCGGGCTGCCGCTGAACGTCGTCGCCGACGATTCCTCGTTCCCGGAGCTGTTCGACTACCTCCGCTCGCAACGCGAGCAGTGGAGTGCGACGCTCATCCCGTGGCGCAACCTGCGGGCGATCTTCGGCGTGCTGCGACGCCGAGAGGTCCTCGGATTGCTCGTCGATTGGGGATATCGGAGCGACGGGATCCCCGTCCGCCTGTTCGATGCGTGGACGGCGCTGCCGGCGGGTCCGGCGACGCTCGCCGCCAAGACGCGCTCGCGCATCCTGCCGGTCATCAACACGCGCCAGCCCGACGGTCGGATGCGGGTCCTGTTCAGTGAGCCGATCACGGTCGCCTCGTCCGACCCGGCCGAGCTTCAGCGCGCGACCCAGCGGATCGCCGACGCGCTCGCCGAGATGATCCGGCCCGACCCGGCGGACTGGTACAGCTTCAAACCGATCTGGCCGCCGACCGACGCCGAGTGCGCCGACCTCGAGCGACGCGGGCACGAGATGATGGCCGGGCGTCCCGATCCGGGCCCCGGACCGGGGTTCGGGGGATCGGAGGACGGTGGCGCGCACGAGGCCCGGTCCGCTCCGCTGGCGGCCGACGGGTGACCATCCGCGGCCGCCTCCTGCTGGCGATGTCCTGGCTGGCCTGCCGTCTGCCGGAGGGGCCGGCCTTCCGCTGCGCGGACCTCGCCGGCGACCTGTGGTACCGGCTGAAGCCCGGCCGCGCCGACCAGGCCCGTCGCAACCTCCGACGCGTCTGTCGGTCGCTGGCCGAGTCCGGCCGCGGCGGTCCACGGGTCAGGGCGGCCGCCACGGACCCGAAGGCGCTCGAGCGACTCGTCAGATCGTCGTTCCGACACGCCGCGCGCTATTACCTCGAGGTCGCCCGGACGCCGTCGATCACGCCGGCCTTCGTGGACGAGCGCCTCGCCCTCGACACACCCGAACTCATCGCCGAAGCGGTCGTCCCCGGCAAGGCGGTCCTCTTCGTCGGGCTCCACTTCGGGTCGCTGGAACTTGCCGTGATCTTCCTCGCGTTCCGCGTCGGCGAGACGGTGACGCCCATGGAGACGATCGAGGACCCGGGGCTGCAGGCTTACTTCGAACGGACGCGGGGGGTCGCCGGCATCCGCCTGGTCGGCTTGCGCGAGGCACGCCGTGCGCTCCTCGATGCCCTCCGGAGCGGCATTCCCGTCGGCCTGGTCGGCGACCGCGACCTGACCGGCGGTGGAACCGAGATCCCGCTTTTCGGGGCGCCCGCGAGGATGCCGATGGGCCCGGCGATGCTTGCGGTCGAATCGGGCGTGCCGACCTACGGGATGACCGTCCGGCGGGCTGCCAGCGGCCACTACCGCGGCAGGATCGTGCCGATCGACGTGCCGTCCGAGGGCACCCGCCGCGAGCGGGTGACGGCGACCATGACCCGCCTGGCGGGTGTCTTCGAGGAGCTCATCGCCGACGCCCCCGATCAGTGGTGGGCGATCTTCTTCCCGATCTGGCCGGACCTTGAGGCCGCGACGGGCGGCGCGGGCGGCGACGGGGAGGGCACCGCCCCGGAGGCCGCGGCATGACCGAGCATCGGGTCGGGGCCACGACCGCGCGCGGTCGGGCCGACATGCACATCCACACGCTCGCCAGCGACGGTACGGCCGGTGTGGAGGCCATCCTCGACCACGTCGAGCGGCGGACCGACCTGGACGTCATCGCCATCTCCGACCACGAACGGATCGACGCGGCCGTCGCGGCCCGGGCGATGGCTCGCGATCGAGGCCACCGGGTCGAGGTGGTGGTCGGCGAGGAGGTCACGACCCTCGGCGGGCACCTGCTTGCTCTCTACCTGGATCGGCCGATCCGCCCTTATCGGTCGCTTCGCTCGTCGATCCTCGCGGTGCACGATGCGGGCGGCCTGGCCATCCCGGCCCATCCGCTCGTCCCGTATCCGCTGTGCGCCCAGGGCTGGATCCTCCGTCGCCTGCTCGACGATCCGGATCCGGCGGCCCACCCGGACGGGCTCGAGACATTCAACCCGACGAGCCTCGGCAAGCCGTGGCACCACCGCGTCGTCCGATTCGCCGACCAGCACGGCCTCGCCCGCGTCGGCAACAGCGACGCGCACGCGCTCGAGGCGATCGGCAGCGGCTGGACGACGTTCCCGGGCCTCGACGCCCGCGACCTGAGACGCGCGATCGAGATGAGGGCGACCGATCACGGCGGCACCTTCCACGCGACCGCCGGGCAGCTCGGGACGTTCGGACAGCAGTTGCGCAAGCGCAGTCGCGATGCTCGGGACGAGGTCGCCGGGAGGGTCCGGCGCGACGGGACCGGGCGCGATCACGGTTACCCGGGCGGCCGCATGCGCCCGCCGCGATTCGATGTGGCGACGGTTCGCGACCTCGGTGACGTCGGCAAGGCTGGGCCGCGATGAAGATCGGCCTCGTCTGCCCGTACATCTACCCGGAGAACGGGGGCGTCGCTCAGCACGTTCGGCATCTCTACGAGAACCTGCGGCTGCGCGGCCACGACGTCCGGATCATCACCGCCAGCCACGGCCCGCAGCGGGCGTCGGAGGGCGACATCCTGCGGATCGGGGTCGGCTTCTCGGTCCCGCTCAACGGCTCGATCGGGACGCTGACCTTCTCGCCCCGCTACATCAGCCAGGTCCGCGAGTTGCTCGAGCGGGAACGGTTCGACGTCCTCCACCTGCATGAGCCGTTCGTGCCGTTCCTGTCGCTGTTCCTGTTGCGTGAATCGCGCAGCGTCAATATCGCGACGTTCCATGCCTACGCCGGCTTCTCGCCGTCATACGAGCTCGGCAGCCGGGTCATGAAGGCGCATGCTGCCCGGCTGCACGGCCGGATCGCGGTCAGCGCCGCCGCCCGGCACTTCATCGACCGGTTCTTCCCGGGCGACTACAAGGTGATCCCGAACGGCGTGGACATCCCGCGGTTCGAAGGCGCAGTGCCGATCTCGCGCTGGCAGGACGGCACCCCGAACGTCCTGTTCGTCGGCCGCCATGAACCGCGCAAGGGCCTGGTCGACCTGCTCAAGGCCCACCGCATCCTGCGCCGCACCGGCTACGAGTCGCGTTTGCTCGTCGTCGGCAGCGGGCCGCAGGAGCGCGAGGCGCGCAGGTACGTCGCGACCCGCGGCCTGAAGGCCGTCGCGTTCCTGGGTCGCGTCACTGACGCCGAGAAGGCACAGCTCTTCCGGACGGCCGACATCTTCTGTTCGCCGGCGACCGGTGGCGAATCGTTCGGGATCGTCCTGCTCGAGGCGATGGCCGCGGGCGCCCCGATCGTCGCCTCGGACATCCATGGCTACAAGGGCGTCGTCCGGCGCGGCCGCGAGGGACTGCTCGTCCCGCCCCACGAGCCGAAGGCGCTCGCCATCGCCGTCGCCCGGCTGCTCGACGATCCGGCATTGCGGGCCGAGATGGGCGCCGCGGGGCGCCTCCGGGCCGAGGAATTCAGCTGGCCGCGGGTCACCGGCAAGGTCGAGGACTACTACGGGTTCGTCATCCGCCGGCTCGCGGCGGCCGGGCAGCTCCCGGAGGACTTCCGGGCGCCTGTCCCTCAGGCTCCGCCGATCCGGGCGCGGCCCTCCTCGTCGTCGGATGCGCCCGAGGCGGCGGCCGCCGCCATCCGGTCGGCCAGCGCCAGCCTCCAGACCCAGGCCGAGTAGGCGACCACCAGACAGGTCAGCGTCAACGCCAGCATCAGGATCGCGAGCGTCTGCGTGAACAGCGGCGTGTTCGTGTTCCGGGTCACGGTGCTCACCGGGAACTGGAAGGCGTACAGGTAGGTCGGCAGGATGCCCTGGTACGCATTGACCACCGCCGACGGCAGCGGCAGGGCGCTGATGTTCGGGTAGAGGATCGCGAACCAGCCGACGACCGCGACCCCCAATCCGACCACGAATCGCCGCGGGTCGCGCGACGAGAACACCTGGACGGCGAGATAGCCGAGAGGGATGGCCACGAGCAGGGCGATCGGCTCGACCGGGATGTTGGTCAGGGTGAGGATGACCGTGTCCGGCAGGAACGAGACGATGACGAGCGCGGCGACGACCACGACACCGGTCAGGATCAGCGACCGGAACGCCGCCGTCAGTTGACTGCGGCCCCCCTCGTCGCCGTCCTGCGGCTCGAACGCCAGGAACCCGCGGATGACGAACACGAGACCGACGATCGCGACGACCGCCAACGCCGCCGTCCGTAACGTGAGGACGAAGTCGGGGATGACCGCCGGGCAGGCAGCCGATCCCGGGTTGACCGAATCCACGCCGACGAACGCGCACAGCGGCCGGTCCAGCAGCCACAGGATGGCCGGACCCATGATCGCGAGCGCTGCCGCGCCTCGCGCGAGCGCCCAGGTGTGGCGTGACGCGCCGTGCCACACCTCCGCGACGAAGTAGGCGAGGGCCATGACGAGGAACGGCAGCGACGTGTAGTAGTGGTACTGGAACGCTGCCCGGTCGATGCGAGCCCACGGGATCCACTGGGCGGCGAAGCCGATCGCGATGAGCGCCAGGGCGAGGCTGCGGCGCTTGAACGCCATCCACGCCACGAAGGCCATGGCCGGGATTCCCAGCCACCAGATGACGAGGCTGCCGGCGTCGTACAGCGCGGCCGACGTCCCCCCGGCGAGACCTTCCTGGTAGAACCACACGGGTTTGAGATTGAGCGGCCAGGCCCACCACGGCGACGATGCCGGATGTGCCGAGGTCAAGCCGTTGTGATAGGCGTACATCTGCGCCTGAAGGTCGAGGAGCAGCTGCCCGGTGTGGCCCGGCGGCCAGCCGGGCAGGATCTGCTGGTCCTTCATCAGTGCCCAGGGGATGTACGAGATGACGTAGACGACGATCGGCAGGAAGACCAGGCAGGCGGCCATCCAGGCGACCGGGAAACCCAGCAGCGTGCCGGGACGAAGCCAGCCGTCGGGCGGAGCGCCGGGCCCGTCGAGCAGGCGGATCGGGTCGTCGGGGGCGGGCGGCGCCGCGAGCGGCCCGAACCCGAGTCGCCCGCCGACCATGAACGATCCGGCGACGACGACGGAGCCCAGGCCGAGCGCGATCGCCACCAGCAGTGGCGTCATCGACAAAGCCCCGAGCGTGATCGTCGTGTTCAGCTTTCCGGCAGCGAGGGCCAGGAAGAAGACGAGCGTGCCGATCACGACCGGGGCACCGACCGCAAAGCGAAACTCCTCGTCCGTCCAGGCGATCGGGTGGACTACGGCGATCACGACGGCGAGCAACGTCAGCACGATCATGATCAGCAGGAACGTCAGGTTCCCGAAGCCCGGGTCGGTGGCGCCCGCAGCGGCCGGGACGCTGATGGCCATGTATCCGAGGACCCCGGTCAACCCGATGAGTCCGAGGATCGCCAGCACGCGACCGAGCGCGCTGCGCACCAGGATCAGCAGCAACAAGGCGCCGATGGCGTAGGCGGCGACCCACTTGCTCGCGAGCGCAAGACCGAGCAGTACGCCGATGACCGGCATAGCGATCCAGAACGACCCGCGGCCACGCCACCATCCCGTCCAGACCGCGGCGAAGACCGTGTAGGCGGCGACGATGAACAGCCCGACGTAGACGTCGTTCATGCCGATCCGGGACTGGACGAAGAACATCCCGTCGAAGATCACGAACAGCCCGACGAGCCCGGCGACGAGCCGGCGCCGGAACAGGATCCTGGCGAGCAGGTACAGCAGGCCGAGGGTCAGCGCGCCGGCGATGACCCCAGGGAACCGCCACGCGAAGGCGTGCGATCCGGTGTCGATCGCGGCCGACGCGCCGTCGCCTGCGAAGACCAGGAGTTGCTGCCGGTCGTCGGACGGGTAGTCGGGGTTGAAGTCGGCCCCCCAGGCGGACGGGACGAAGCCGGCAGGCAGTTTGGCGTCGGCGAACACGGAATTGCCGTGCGGTTCGACGACGTAGACCGTCCATGGCCCGCTCGCCGGCGCGCCAGGCGCGAGACCCAGGATGTGGACCATCTGGCTTGCGGCGTCGTAGGCGACCAGCGAGCCGGGCCCCGGCAACGGGTTGGGGCCCTTGTCGAGGGGCCCGTCCTTGGCCGCATCGCCTCCGACGGCGATGACGTGGTACTCCGGTTTCGCGCTCGTCCCGGAGGTCGCGTACACCTTGGGCTCGTCCAGTCCGGTGACCATCGCCAGGCCGTGCGCGCCCCCGCCGAGCACGATGGTGGTGATGACCGACGCATGGGCTGGATCGATGAAGGTGACCCCATCGGCGGTCGCGACGGCGACTCGGGCGACCGGATCGACGTGGATCCCCGGCAGCGTGCCGTTGGCGATTGCGGCGTCGAGGGCGGTCCGGACGTCGCCGCTCCCCGGGTTGCCGAGCGTGACCGTCGTTCCCGGCGACGCCCGGTCGAGACGAGCCTGGAAGTCGGCGGCGCTGCTCGAGCCGAGGATGTCGGCCAGTTTGGACGCGGCGGCCGCGTGGTCGGTGACATCGTCCACGGTGGCGACCAGCGCCGACCCGCTGCCTCCGGACGACAGGTCGGCGATGTCCGGAAGGTCGACCGACCCGAGCATGTGACCTGATGACAGGTCGACGGTCGTGAGGCGGCCGGACGATGCCGCGACGGCGTCCGCGCCGTTGGTCGCGACCATGAGGTGGCTGATCGGGTGCTCGAGCGTGGCGACGGTGGTCGGTACGACGCCGGTCGAGACCCCGCCGTCGCCGATCAGGCCGAAGTCGACCGTCGCCAGGCGGCCATCCGCGTAGCCGACCACGAGCTGGCCGCCCGTCTCGTCGACCGCCAGCGCGCTCACCCCGGGCGCCGCGATGATCGAGATGAGATCGCGGGTCTTCAAGTCGTAGGTCCGGATCTCGGTGCCAGTCGCGATGTGGAGCCGCTCGCCCGCCCGTGACCCCTGGACCGTCTGGTCGATTCGTCTGGGTTCGATGGCGGCGGCCACGACCGGCACCCCGAGGTCGCTCGTGGCAGCGACGTGGTCCTGGCCCCATAGGACCAGCCCGACGGCCATCGCATACTTGGCCAGGTGCGGGTGCGTCCACTCGTAGATGTCGTGGGACAGCCCGTAGCGCCAGTCCTGGAGGAACTCGGCTGCAGTCCGGGCGTGGTAGACCTCGTCGAAGTGCATCTGGTACGGCTCCTCGAGCCGGTACGTGCGCAGGACCATCGACCCCACGACGAGCACGATGACGAACCACAGGTCGAGCCTGTCGAGTCGCCCGCCTCCCTCGGATCGGAGGAGCGCGCTCCGGTCGCGCCGGATCGGGACATCCCCGAGCCTCGCCCGAAACCAGCCGAGGATGCCGAGTTCCTCGAACGACGCGCGGGGGGTCCAGGTCGGCACCGGCACGGGAACGGCAGCGCTGGCCGCGGTCGTCGCGGCGACGCCGACATATGGCGGGTCCACCATCGCCATCGCCATGAACGGAGCGGCAGGAGGAGGCGCCACGGCCTCCCATGCCTCTGTCCGAGGTGGTATCGGCACCGGCGCAGGTCCGGGATGGTCGGGCTGGATCGCGTCCTCGTCCTCGGCGCCGACATCGTCCGCGTCCACCGACGCCGCCGCCAGCTCGTCCTCGAGGCGGTCGTGCGCAGCCGACCGCAGCTGGACGAACGCCCAGACGAACGCGGCTGCATGCATCAGGGAGAACAGCGTCACGCCCGCCTGGGACCGGATCGCCGGACCCATGTTGAGCCAGTCCGCCACGGATGGGTTGTTCGGGTAGAGCGTGGTCAGGACGACGTACATGTTGGCGAAGGTCGCCACGCTCAGGACCAGATAGGCGATCCGCCAGCGCCACGAGATCGCGGCGAGGATGACGCCCATGGCGAAGAACGGGTATCCGTAGCGCTCGTGGACGCGGGTCGGCACCACGAAGAAGGCAAGCGCGAGGACCGCCAGCGCGACCAGCAACGTGAGCCGGTCCGGACGGCGCGCCACAACGACCAGGATCGCCACGATCGAGAGCACGAGCAGCGCCGACCCGATGGCGACCGCCGGGACCCCACCGAAGACGGCCACCCCCGCGCCGCAATCCTTGACCGAGCCCGCGTAGTCGCAGACCCACGTGCCAGCCGTGGCGAGGCTCTGGCCGAGGTTGGACGGGATCAGCGCCCACGGGTTGTAGGCGTTGACCGTGAGGTACGGGTAGCCGCCGGCAGCCACGCCGACCTGTTGCAGCAGCCCGGACGAGACGAACGCCGGCTTGCTGCTGAACTCGACGACCGACAGCCCGAACGGCAGGCACACGATGACCGCGGTCAGGAAGCCGGCCAGCCCCGTCGTCAGGATGCGGATCGGGTGTCCGGTGCGCTCGGGGTGGCCGAATCCGCCGGACGGCCAGAGCGCCCGCCGGATCGTGACGATCGCCACGATCGGGATCAGGATCCCGAGCTGCGGCTTGACGATCGCGGCGATGACCGTATAGATCGCCGCTCGCTCTGGCCGGTCGCGCCACAGCTCGCGCAGGCCGAGCAGGAGAAACACGACGCCGAACGAGTCGACCTGTCCCCAGACGACGCTGTCGAACCAGGTGATCGGGTTGAGGACCGCGACGGCGGCCGCGGCGAGCGCAATGCGGTCCCGCCCACCGAGCTCGCGGACCATGGACCAGGCGAGCCAGCCGACGGCGACGTCGGACAGGATCGGCGGGATCTTGATCAGGTCGCCGATACCCCCGACCGCGTTCCCGACGATCCCGACGATCCACAGCACGTACAGGTAGCCGGGCGTGTAATCGTGGAAGAAGTCCCGACCGTAGAAGCCGTTCAGGCCCTGGCTCGCGAGATTCGACGCCCAGTAGCGGAACGCGCCGAGATCGACCTCGAATCCGGAACCCGGAAGCAGGCGGGCGATGATGAGGCGGAGGACGAGACCGAGCACGAGGACCACGAGGACCGCGCCGACGGCTCCCTGCGTCCCGGTCAGCCGCGTTGGCGCTCGTGTCCCTCGCTCGATCCCGCCGTTCGCGGGGCCAGTCACCGGGAGAGCGGCTCCTGCACGAGCGTGGAAAGGTCGGCGGGAGCGTAGCACAGGGTCGCCGCCCGGACCCTGGACGCCCGGTCAAGGAGGAGTGGAGTTCCGCTATGGATTCGCCAACGTCCGGGCGACCACCGGGCATCCCCTCGTGGACGGCCGTTCCGGGCGCGACGAGCGTTCGGCCCGGATGGGGCATCCTTCCCGCCATGACTCTCGCCATCACCGACAACGACTCGCCGGCCTGGACGCGGCTGCTCCCCGCGCTGCTCGTCGCACTCGTGGCGTTCGCGGCGGCGTGGATCGCGCTGCTGCCAGGGCTCGCCTTCTGGGATACCGGCGAGCTGCAGGCCGTCGCTCCGCTGATGGGGACCGCCCATCCCACTGGGTTCCCGACCTACGTTCTGCTCGGCTGGCTCGCGTCGGTCGTCCTCCAGCCGTTCGGCGAGCCGGCCTTCCGGTTGAACCTGTTCTCCGCGATCTGCGCGGCGGTGGCGGCCGGCGTGACCGCGGATCTGGTCCGGAAGCTGACCGGCTGGACCATCCTCGGGATCGTCGCGGGGATCGGCCTCGCATTGACTCCGATCGTCTGGGACGTCGCCACCCATGCCGAGGCCCATTCGCTCCACCTGGCACTCCTGGCGCTCCTGCTCTGGATGCTGGTCACCTGGGATGAACGGGTCGCCGCGAACGAGCGGGGCGAGATCACCGGCCGTGGCGACAGGTTCCTTGTGGCGGCGACGATCGTCTTCGGACTTGCTGTCGGCAATCACTCGTTGACCCTGCTCCTGGCGATCCCGGTCGGGATCTACGTGCTCGTGGTCGATCCCGGGATCCTGCGGCGGGGCCGGCTCGTCCTCGGCTGCGTTGCGGCGCTCGCTCTCACGGTCACCCTCCTCTACCTCGAACTGCCGCTGCGCGCCGGGCCATTCCGTGCCGCACTCGTCTACGGGACCCCGAACACCTGGGACGGCTTCCGCTACGTCGTCCTTGCCGAGCAGTTCCAGGGCAGCCTGTCCGACCCGTTCGGGGATCTGCCCCGCAAATTCGGCGAACTGGTCACACGGACGGTAGCCCAGTTCGGCATCCTGGCGCCGCTCATCCCGATCGCGTTCGTCGTGACAGCCGTGCGCCGGCCGCGGTACGCGCTGCTGACCGGGAGCGCGGCGGTCATCACCTGCTTCTTCGCGGCGTCCTACGTCAACGCCGACATCAACCGCTACTACATCGGTCCGGCGCTGCTCGCCTGGACGTGGCTGGCCATCCTGGCCGCGGTTGCGATCGAGGCGCTCGGCAGCGCGGCGGGCGAACCGCCACTCGAGGCGACCCCGGGACCACGCACCAGCGTCATCGCCGTCGTCGTCGCGATCGCCCTGCTCGTCCCGACCGTCGTCGCCGTGCCGGCCCGCCACAAGGCCGCCGATCTCAGCCGGCAGCACGATGCCCAGACCTGGGTGGCGCGCGCCTTCAAGACCATGCTGCCGGATGCGGTCGTCGTCAGCTGGTGGAGCTACTCGACGCCGATGTGGTACGCCCAGCGGGTCATGGGCCAACGACCGGACATCACCATCCTCGACGACCGGACGCGGATCGACGAGAACCTCGGCGGGCTGACCGACGTCATCGACGCGAATCTGGGCAAGCGCCCGGTCTACGTCCTGCGTGCCGACCCGCGCGAGGTGAAGCTGCTCGCCGACACCTACGACCTCGAATACATCGACGGCACCGACGCCAGCAAGCTGACCAGGGTCATCGGCAGGAAGAACTCCTAGCTCGACCGACCCTCGCCTTCGGCGTCCACGTCGAGGGAATTCACGAAGTCGCGGAAGACGTCGAGGCGCGGATCGACCAGGTTCTCGCCGGTCGCCTCCAATGTCGACCCCTCACCACCTTCGACCTCGTCGACCATCGCGCCGTCGCCCAGGGCGGCCTGTTCCAGGACCGCTTCCGCGGCGAAGATCCGGATCCCCACGCGAACCGCGAGCGCAAGGGCGTCGGACGGTCGCGCGTCGACTTCGACGGTGCGGCCGTCGCGCTCGAACAGGATGCGGGCGTGGAACGTCTCGTCGGCGAGTTCGCTGATGATCACCCGGTCCACCCGCGCGCCGAGCGCGTCGAGCGTCGTCGCGAACAGGTCGTGGGTGAGCGGTCGCTCCGGCGTCAGTCCCTGGAGCTTCATCGCGATGGCGCTCGCCTCCCACGGTCCGATCCAGATCGGGAGGTAGCGGTCGCGGTCCGTCTCCTTCAGGATGACCACGTGGCGGCTGGACAGCATGTGGACACGGACGCTCTCGACGACCATCTCGACCAGTCCGTCGTCCATGGCCGGGATTATCCCACGGTGGCCGGTGCCGACGGAGCCGACGGGGCCGACGGAGCCGACGGCCCGCGCCTCCGAGCACTCACCGTCACGATGACCTTGGCCATCACGGCCCCGACGACGAAGCCGCCGATGTGGGCGAAGAATGCCACCCCGCCGCCGGTCTGGATGACCCCGAGCGCGGTCAACCCGTCGATCAGTTGGAGGACGAACCAGAACCCGAGGACGATGACGGCCGGGACGTCGATGAGCTGGTAGAAGAACCCGAGGAAGACCAGCGAGGTCACCCGAGCGCGCGGGAACAGCACGAAGTAGGCACCCAGGGTCGCGGCGATCGCACCGGATGCACCGATCGTCGGGACAGTCGAGGTCGGGTCGATGGCGACCTGGGTGATCCCCGCAAGGGCTCCCCCCAGCAGGTAGAAGCCAAGGAACCCGGCGCGCCCGAAGCGGTCCTCGACGTTATTTCCGAAGATCCAGAGATAGAGCATGTTCCCGAGCAGGTGGAACCAGCCACCGTGAAGGAACTGGCTGGTCACCAGCGTCGCGGTCTGCTGCGACACGTAGTCCCCGCGCGCCCAGGCCGCGCTGATGTCCGCGGGCACGACCCCCCAGTGGGTGATGAACGTCTCCAGCGCCGGATCACCGCCGCTGGCGAGCAGGCCGAGCTCCCAGGCGAACACCACGAAGCAGGCGATGATCAGCGAAAGCGTGACGAACGGCGTCTTCCGCGTCGGATTGGCATCCCGCAGGGGGATCATGGGACCGCCCGGTCAGGGCTTCTTGGTGGGCTGCGGAGTCGCCTTGGTCGGGGCCGCCGACTGGCTCGGGGATGCGGACTGGTAGGGACTCGCGGATGGCGCGCCGTCCGGCACCGCGACAAGGACGGCCTGATGGACGCCGTCGTGCGACATCCACACGAGGGTCGACGGTTGGCCCTCGCCGCCGTCGATCACGTACATCGCCCGGAGGTCGGACCAATCTGTCTTGCCGCCGGCAAGACGGTACTGGCCCTTGTAGGAGCCGTCGACCTTGGACAGCGCGATGATCCGGGCGTTCGGCAAGTCGAACCCGAAGATGTTGCCCACGCGACGGTCGGTCCCCGATGCCACGATGCTATAGACCGGCGCGGGGCGGAGCGACGTGTCCATTGGGTCTTTCGCGCCCCAGCCCTCGGCCTTGCCGCCGACGAAGCGCAGCATCTGGCCGCCGTCAGCCATGTACATGTCGCCGTCAACGTACGTCGACGTGATGTTCGAGACGTCGCGGGCGGTCGCCAGCCAGGCCGCCGGCTTGTTCGGGAAGCCGCTGCCGTCGGCGGCCGGTGGGTAAGCCCGGATCTGCTGCTCTGACGGATCGACGATGTACAGGTTGTACAGCCCACGCGTCCCGGGTCGAAGGAACGTGTTGATCCCAAGGACGTCGTTGCCGAGCGAGGCGTTGCCCTGGAGGGTGACCTTGGTCAGTGTTCCATTGCCGTTGGCGTCGGCCGGTCGCCAGCGCCACAGGACGTTCTTCGCGTCGAGGATGAGCAGGTCCTGTCCGCCGACCGCAAGATAGCGCGGGTTCGCGACCGTGCCGCTCTTGTTCTTCGTCCCGTTCTTCACCACGACCGTCGCGGCCCCGGTCTTGAGGTTGATCCGGTAGACCGTTTTGGTGGAGCGGTCGACGACATACGGCGCGCCGTCCGGTCCGCGCACCATCGCGGCCAGGTCGATCGGCGCAGCGCCCGTGGCGGGCTTGAACGTGTACAGGTCGGTGCTTGCGACGGGCACGACACCGTACAGCCGGTCGAGACCGGCCACCGCCTGGGCCATCAGTGGCGCGATGACCGCAGGGCTGACCTTGGCGGCCTGTGCGACGGCCAACTGATCGTGCGCATGGGTCAGCAGCTGGAGCGCCTGTTGGGGATCGTCGGTCACGAGATCGATGCCGGACCCGCTGACCTTCGCGAGGTCGGCCTTCGCCTGGTCGAGCGCCTTCTGGCCGCTATTGACCGACGAGATGGCCTGCTGTGTCGTACTCCCGCCGAGCGCGTAGACCGCAAGGCCAAGGCCGCCGACGACGATGACCAGGGCGAGGATGGCGAGGGCCGCTCGTCGTTGCGTCTCGCGCCGCGACGCGAGTGGCGTCACCCGCCGATAGGCCGGCCTCCGGTGCGGCATGAGGTCCTGGACGCGGGTGATCAGCCGCTCGAATGCGCCACCCGCGGCGAGGCGAGCGCTTCCGGCCGCCGCGGTGACCGCGGAACCGGCCGCCTGGACGTTATCCGCGAGCGGGATGGGCGAGCGGTCCGGCGCGCCAGCAAGCGGCTCTGCCGGCCGGACCGGGACGAGCGTCCGCGCCCGACTCGTGGACGACACCTCAGTCGCCTCGAACGCGATCGCTCCGTCGCTGCCGGAACCGTCCGCCGCCACGAACTGCTGGTGGAGGTGCTCCATCGCCGACTGCGGGTGGAGCGTCAGCATCGCGTCCTTGAGCCCGTCCGCGCCAAGCTTGGCGATGACGTTGGGCGACACCAGCACGAGCGAATCGCCGACCGAGATCTCGCCCCGCCAGACGTCCGGCTCGAGCTCGCCCGACGGGAGACCGCGCGCGCGATGAGGGTCGGGCAGCGTCGACAGACGCGCCTGTCGGATGAGATACGCCTCCGCCGGGCCGACCGTCGCGACATACATCTCGCTGCCGCGGACCACGGCCACGCCGACGCCGATCGGCCCGTTGCCATCGGAGCTCTTGAGCCCCAGCCGGTCGGCCTGGTGGGCGAGGCGCTTGTTGGCGGTGGCGATGGCCTTCTGGAGGCAGACCCGGATCCCGGCCGACTCGTCATAGTAGTACTCGTTGCGGATCGTCTCGGCGGCGAGGCGGGTGGCCTCGAGCGCGTGGCGCGATGAGATCCGCGAGGTCACCAGCAGATAGAGGTGGCCCTTCGAGCGCGCGACCGAGCCGACGCTCGGTTCGACGACGATGAGCGTGTCGGGCGAGTCGGCGAGTCGGTCGTCTTCGGCGACGACGCCGAGCTTCATATGGAGTCGTACGGCCATCCGGGCCTCTCGTGATCTGGCGGATCCCCACGGTTCTGGGATCGCGGGGACTGACGGAACGAGGTCCGATGCGCGGACGTCGCCTGATCGTTCAGGAGCGGTCCAGGCTCGTGGCCTCAAGGAGGTGGCTGGCAGGTGATCGGGATTATAGCCGGGGACCCCCGCGACGGACGTGGACCCGGATTTCCCGAACGCCGACCCCGCCGGGCGCCGCGGCGAAGGCCGCCAGGAGTTCGGTGCCGCGGAGCCGGAGTTCCTGCGCGACGATCGGCGCATCGGCCTCGATGTCGAGCGTGAACCCCTCGAGGCGGATCACCCGGCTTGACCCGGCAGCGGCCGGGACGCGCTCGGCGACGATCGCCTCGAAGGTGGCCATCGCGCGCGACAGCCGCAACTCGTCCCCGAGACCGAGCGCGCGGGCCGCATCGGGGATGAGGTCGCCGAGACGAACCATCGGGCGCCGGCGCGGCGTCCTCACGGCCGCGCCCCGGTGGGAGTCGGCACGAGTCGGGCGCCATCCGCGTCGGCCCGGACCTCCCAGGCGGTCGCGATCGCGCGCAGCTCCGGGTCGAGGTCATCGAGCGTCGTCGTCGTGACGAACGCCTGGGGCAGTGCGGCGATGCGCCGGACGAGGTGCGAGCGGCGCTCCGGATCGAGCTCGGAGAAGACGTCGTCGAGCAGGAGGAGTGGCGGTCGACCATCGATCGCGGTCATCACGTCGAGCTCGGCCAACTTGAGAGCGAGGATCGCCGTCCGCTGCTGCCCGCGCGAGGCGAACGTCGCCAGGTCACGGCCCGAGAGCTCGAACGCGAGGTCGTCGCGATGCGGGCCGACGAGCGTGGATCCGTTCCAGACTTCCTTGTCTGCGGTCTCGATCAGTCGGCGGGCAAGCGCAGCCCGTACCGACTCCCCGGGGAGTGGCGGGGCGTTGGTCGCGTAGCGCAGCGTCAGGCGCTCGTCGGCGGCCTCATCCGGGGCGATCTCGGCGTGCGCGTCGGCGAGTGGCTCGGCCAGCGTTGCGAGCAGGCGTCGCCGTTCCTCGACGATCGCTCCGCCAGCGTCGAGGAACGATCCATCCCAGAACCGGAGCTCGTCGCGTGACGCGCCGTCCTCGCGGATCGCCCGGAGCAGGCTGTTTCGCTGCTGGAGCGTCCGCCCATACGTCGTCAGCGCATCGGCATAGGCCGGCGACCCGGCCGTCGCGAGCTGATCGAGCACCGCTCGGCGGAGCGACGGCGACCCGGCGACCAGCAACATCTCCTCGGGGGCGAAGACGACGACCCGCAGGATCCCCGCCAGCCCGGCTGCGCGACGTCCCAGGCCGTTGACCCGGATCCGCTTGCGGCCGGCGGTCCCGCCAGCCCCGGCCCGGACGATCGCGACCTCGACGGTGTCCGACCCGACGATGCCCTCGATCCGGGCGAGGTCGGTCCCCCATCGGATCAGCTCGCCGTCGGCGCTCGTCCGGTGCGAGCGGCCCCACGCCAGGAGGACCATCGCCTCGAGGAGGCTCGTCTTCCCGGCGGCGTTCGGTCCCCAGACGAGGTGGGGCCCCGGGCCGAACGTCGCATCGAGCGTCGCATAGCCCCGGAGGTCGAGGAGTCTGATCGTCTCGAGCAGGGTCGTCCGGCCCGGGTTCGCGCCCGGCCGGCCTCCGGATAGCGCGGTTAGGAAGTGGTCCGGACGGGCATGACCACGTGGATGTAGTGGTCGTCGCCGATCGGCTTGAAGACGCCCGGTGAGAGCGGACCGTTGAGCTCGAGGGCGAACTGGTCGGCGGTGACGTTGGTCAGGACGTCGGCGAGGTAGCGGGCGTTGAAGGCGATGGTCGTTCCATCGCCCTCGACCGCAGCCTCGACCTGGCCGACGTGGTCGCCGACCTCGGCATTGGCGCTGACCGTGATCCCCGGCTCGCCGTCGGAACTGACCTGGAGTTTGACGATATTGGCCGATTCATGAGCGATGAGTGCCGCTGGCCGGACCGCCCGAAGGAGTTCCTCGCGGTCGAGCACGGCCCGCGTCGTGTGGGCCGTCGGGACGACCTGCTGATAGTTCGGGAACTGGCCGTCGATGAGCCGACTGACGAGGTCGATCCCGTCGAGATGGAACATGATCTGGTTGCGCCCGCCGGCCAGGACGACCTCGACCGGTTCGTCCACGTCGGCCAGGATCCGGGCGAGTTCGTTGAGGGCGCGGGCGGGGACGACCACGCTCGTCTCGGGGACGGCGTCGAGGATGGGGATGGTCTTGACCGCGATCCGGTAGTTGTCGGCGGCGGCGAGCGTCAGCTGGTCACCCTCGAACCGCGCCAGGACCCCGGTCAGGATCGGACGGGCTTCGTCGCTGGCAGCCGCGAAGGCCGTCTCTGCCAGCGCGCGACGGAGGACGTTCTGGGCGATCCGCGTCGTCGGCCGCTCACCAGCGGCACCGATGGCCGGAAACTCGTCAGCGTCGATCC
>Ga0075021_10000190_pt1 | contig 34174 bp, 28 predicted proteins | sample ColStrG_CSR_2012_FD_72749 | JGI IMG/M metagenome (GOLD analysis project Ga0075021, IMG submission 72749) | Freshwater sediment microbial communities in response to fracking from Pennsylvania, USA - Cold Stream Run_MetaG_CSR_2012 | ecosystem: Environmental > Aquatic > Freshwater > Creek >...
GATTGGCGGTGGCCGCCAACACCGGTGGCATGATCGGGTCCTATGCAGGTACCACTGACGCAGCCTTCATCGGCATCCACGTCCTCCAAGCGGGCTGAACGGTGATCGGACGCGGCGGCATCATCACCGGTCATGGCATCGCCGTGCCCGACAAGGTGGTCACGAACGACGACCTGTCCCTCACCCTCGATACCAACGATGCATGGATTCAGGAACGCACCGGCATCCGGGAGCGACGGATCGGCGGCACGACCTCGGGCCTGGCCATCGAGGCCGGAATGGCGGCGCTGGAGAAGGCAGGACGGCGGCCCGACGAGATCGACGGAGTCATTCTCGCCACCACCACCCCGGACCAGATCGTGCCCGGAACGTCGGCCACAGTGCAGGACGGGATCGGCATTACGGGGGGAGCCTTCGACGTCAACGCCGCCTGTTCCGGGTTCGTCTACGCCTTGACCGTGGCCCACGGAATGCTGGCCATCGGGGCCGAGCGGCTCCTGGTGATCGGGTCTGAGACGCTGTCCAAGATCACCGACTGGGACGAGCGCTCGGTATCGATCCTGGTTGGCGATGGGGCCGGGGCCGTGGTGTTGGAGGCGGTCGACGGTCCGGGCCAGCTGTTGAGCTACAAACTGGGCGCTGACGGCTCGTTGCGGCACCTGCTCAAGTGCGACCACGGTGGCTACCTCTACATGAACGGCAAGGAGATCTTCCGCAAGGCCGTCTCGGTGGTGGTCGAGTCATCACAAGCGGCCATTGCCGAGGCCGGTCTCACTCCGGACCAGATCGACCTCGTTATTCCCCACCAGGCCAACCTCCGGATCATCAGCGCAGCCTGCCAGCGTCTGGAGATCCCCGAGGAGAAGGCGGTGATTGTCATCGACCGCTACGGCAACACTTCGTCGGCCTCGATCCCGCTGGCGTTGGCCGACGCGCTGGACACCGACCGGCTGCAGCCGGGTGACCATGTGCTGCTGACCGGGTTCGGTGGAGGAATGACGTGGGCCAGCGCCGTGCTCAAGTGGGGCGGCTGAGTTCCGATAGGACTGTCATGACGGAGACCACTACCAACGCGCCCGCACTCGTCGTCCTGGCCGCGGGCATGGCCCGCCGTTACGGCGGCTGCAAGCCGCTCGCCCCGATCGGACCCTACGGCGAGGCCGTGCTCGACCTACTGGTGAGCGATGCTGTAAGAGCCGGGTTCGGGCGTATCGTCCTCGTTCTCCACCCCGAGACAGGCCCGGCCATCCGCTACCACGTGGAGCAGTGCTGGCCGGATTCGGTCGACGTTTCGTTCGCCGAGCAGCGCCTGCCGCTCGGGACGGTGCATGCAGTGCTGGCGGCAGAGGAGGCGCTGGCCGGAGCCGTCTCGTTCGCCGTGTGCAATGCCGACGACGTCTACGGCGAGGTGGCAATGGGCATGCTGGCCGCGCAGCTGTTGTCGTCGGCCGCCGAACACGTGCTTGTGGGCTATCAGCTCCGGTCCACGGTTGCCACCGATGACCCGGTGACCCGGGGAATCTGCAATGTGGGTCCCGACGGCCTCCTGGTTGCCCTGGACGAGCGTCGCCAAGTCCACACCGACGGGACCTCCGGCGCCTTCGTGTCCGATGACGGTCTCGAGCCGAGGGAATTGGCCGGGGACCTTCCGGCTTCGGTCAACCTGTGGGGATTCCTTTCCGAAATCTGGACGGTCTTCCACGCCGCCATGGACGGCTCCGGCCTGGACGAAGCGGCGCTACTGGCCCAGGTGGCGGCCGGTGGCGAGGTCCCCAAGGCCGAAGTCCTGCTACCCGAGGTGATCTCGACCATGGTGGCCGACAGAACAGGGTTGCCGGTCCGGGTGCTGACCACCGACGCCAAGTTGGTCGGAGTAACCCACGCGGCTGACCTTCCGATCGTCACCGCCGAGCTGGCCCGTCAGGTGGCCTGGGGAATCCGACCAGCCGGAGCGTGGTCCGGAGTGGCCTGAGGGTGAAGAAAGCAACCTGACTTATCGGACGGAGGCGGACTCTTTCGCCTGAGCGCGCCGAACGGTGACGCTCGTCACCACGGCGTGTGTCAGGAACTTGACATAGCCTCCAGACTGAAGGTCGTTCGGCGGAGCGAACACGCCCTTCGCCTCCAGGTCTTCATGCAGTTGCTTCAGTCCCTTGAATGGAATAGTCGGAAGGACATGGTGCTCGAAGTGATACTCCATCCGAGCTCCGATCAAGTGATTCTGCAGCCAACTCGCACAACTGCTGCGCGCCGTCCACTGAACCATCTCGTCCCTCCGGAGCGCCTCGTCGTAGTGCTCGGTGATCGTCTTCAATCGCACGATCATCGGAAACAGGCAAACGATTGGTATCAGCCAGAAGACCGCATAGAAGAGCATCCCTCGGAGTACCCCTTGGAAGAGGAGGAACTGGCCGAGAATTACTATCTGCGTCACGGCTTTTCCAACAAGAAGTTGAGGACGGGCGAGCAGGCTGGCCGGGGCACCTGACTCGGTCGATGTCCCGGCGATTCGTGTCGTCGCCCGTCGGAACGCCGTCACTCCTAAAAGGTCCTGGAGCACCATGAACGTCAGGGCGCCGTGGCGGGCCGGTACCAGATAGAACGTCCGGTCTGGGTCACGATCTTGCCCGAGGTACCGGTGGTGCAACCGATGAGTAGGGCGGTACTCCTCGACCGAGTTGATCGTCCAGAATGCCGCCAGCCAATTGGTGAGCTTGTCGTTGAGTGGTCGGGATTTGGCCAGGCATCCGTGGGATCCTTCATGGAGGATCACCCCGAAGCTGTTCATGCGCAGGCCCAACAGGACAACGATCACCGTGCCGAACATGATCGCCCACGACAAGGGCAGACGGGGCAGGAGATTGGCTCCGACCAGTAATCCGATGACTTCGATCCACACGATCGCCGAGTAGGCCAAGGTGTCCGAAAGCGAAGGCTCAGTGAGAGCGCGCAACTCGTCTCTGCCGATGAGAACGTCGAACCGCTCACGCCACAGTTTTTCGCTGCTCTCCGACACTTCGTTCGGGTCCTGAATTGCCATTGGTCGAGGCCCTCCCCCCGGTCACTGTACAGTACGAAATCCAACCGAATCAACGAGACCGAGGGGCACAGATGGAGACGTCCGGGACCGCTAAGGGGATGATCTCGCCCGCTGACCAAGGCCATGAACAGGGAGCTCTTGTTGTCCCGTGCCAGATTTGCGGATCCACCAGAACTCGGATCTACCGGACGGACATGCGTGACACCGAGTACTCGGTGGTGCCGCCTCGCATTTTTCAGATGCAGAAATGCGACGTGTGCTCGTCGGAGTTTCTCGAACCTCGCCCCACGGAGGCTGAACTCCCACCTTTCTATCCGGACGACTACCACGCCTACAACGAGAACCACGGCGGAGTCGCACGCCTCCTCGTGCAATTGCGAGCTAGGTCTCGGGCCAAGCTCTACCGAGGGTTGATCCAGTCAGAACCGGGCCGACTCTTCGACGTCGGGACCGGTGACTGTCGCCACTTCGACGAGCTTCGCGGCCATCTCGACCTTGAGTGCGCTGGAATCGAGATCCAACCGGATGTCGCTGCTCGTGGGCGAGCCAGGGGCTACGACGTGATTGAGGGGACCCTCGAGGAGGCCGACCTCACGAACTACGTGGGTCGCTATGACGTCGTGTCCATGAACCACGTCCTTGAGCACGTCGTGCAGCCCCGCGTGATGTTGGAGCGGTCACGCGATCTACTCAAGCCGGGTGGCTTCCTGATCGGGCAACTCCCGACGGTTTCCTCGTGGGAGAACAAGATCTTCGGTTCGAGCTGGGGCGGGTACCACTATCCCCGGCACCTTCAGATTCCCTCGCGCCAAGGACTCGCCGACCTACTGGCGGACATCGGCCTCGAGCACGTAACTGTGAAGACGGCACCTCATATTCAGTCGACGATCTCACTCCAGAACTGGCTGGTGCGCCGAGGTTGGAAACCAACGATCACCAATGGCAAGAGTCCGATCTACAACGGACTACTCCTCACCGCATTGCCCTACGAAACAATCGCCTGGATATTCGACCGAGGTGGCATCATCGACTTCAGGGCCCGTAAACCTCTCACCTGATCGGCATCTGGAACTTCAGGATGTGGGAGGCTACGCCTTAGAAACGAGGCTCCTGCAGAGGCTCGGACCAGGAGTTGCCGCAGTGATATTCGTCGCCGAAATCGCCGCGGGGGTACCGGGCGATTCGAAGGTCCCTCGCGGTGCGTAGATGGCGCCCGCCAATAGGACATTGGCCTCCAGCCGCAGAGTCCCGTCCATGGTCACGCTGATGAACCTGGTTGCAGGATCGGTGATCACCACGAATACATGGCGACTGCCGGCTCGCACCGTGACGGACTGGCCGTCCACATTTGAAACGCCCCCGTAAAACTTTGGCATGAGTCGAACCGAACCAGCGGAGCTTGCCCTCGTGGCGCTCAGAGCTACGTTGGCCGGGCCGACCGTCACCAGCGATACTGATTCTGTCGTATCCGAAATCGGATTCGCCGCAGTCACTTCGAAGGTACGCATGAACTGATGGCCCAGTTCAACTGTCTGCCATGTCCTGCGAGCAAGCTGCTGAGCCGGGACAGTCGAAACGTCCTCACCATTGGAAATGTAGAGGCCGGCACATGCGTCGATGACGAAAAGCTGGTCGGCAGGAGCCCAGGGTGGCAGCGCCGATCCAAAGTGCAGGTTTCCCGACAGCGACTCTCCGGTCAGACTGCTCACCGAATGCTGGGCCTCAACGAAAGCAAGAACACGGTGGGTGTTCCATTCCTCATTTGGAGTGATTGCCATTCCGATATTGGCGACCATGGAATAGATGGCCAGGACCGCGACGCAACCAACGGTTACAGACTTGACACGTCGGGAGCGGGACTCCATCCGCCGCCAGATGTCAACGACAGCCACCGCGCTTCCGAGCACGAGAAGAGGCATGAAGTCACCGAGGTAGCGGGGAGCGATGTAGCCCCACAAGAAAAGCGCGGCGGCGGCGGCCCCGGCCGCCAGGAAGAGAACTCGCGTCAGGGCGACCTTCCCGATCGGCTTCGGACGGAATGCCGTTATCAAACCCCAGATGGTGAGTAGGAAAAGGAGGGGCATCGACGCCGGAACACTCGCCGTGCGATAGCGGCGATCGAATAGCACACCACTCAATGCCGGGGCCGGTCCAGATGGCAGGGTTATGAACGGGAATGCCGAAGTGAATCGAATTCCATCGGGGCGGAGGTAGGCCAGGACGTCCGAGGGGATGAAGGTCGTCCCTTCCTCGGCGTTGTGATTGGAGGCCAGGAACTTGCGTCGATACGCGTTGACGTGAGTCCAGACCTGGTCATAGTTGGAAACGCCAAAGAACACCTTGAACTTGGCATAGTTGACCGCACACCCGATGATCAGAGGTACGAGACCCGCAGCAAGCATCGGGAGACACCATCTGCGGAGACCGGCCCGATGACGGTCCCATCCGAACCAGATCCCAATGAGAACCGCCGCGCCCACACTGGCCCAACCGGTGTTGGCGCGATCAAGATTGCACGCCAGGACGAAGAAGAGGGTCAACGCGACTCGACCCCAGGTGGGTCGTTCGAGCACACCTAACATGGCGAAGATCCCGCCGATGGTCAGTCCGACACTCCAGCTGATGTCCTCGTTGAAGACGTAGGTATTTGAGGCGATGAGAAGGAGGGTCGAACCTCCCAGGATTGTCGCCATCAGCAATCCGTAGGACCACGCTTCACCCGCTCCCAGTGCCGCCGAACCACGGATAAGAATCCGGACCCTCCAAAAAAGAAGGGCCGTCATAACTGCCGTCAGCAACCATGCGGCGAGAATGAACGGCGCGGTCAGTCTTCCGTCCAGATTGCTCGTCACCGCCAGGATCGGCATCCTGAGGATGGAAGGGAATAGGCCGAAATAGGTGTACTCGCGCCCGCCATGGACGAATGCTTCGATGCCCAGGGATCCCTTTGCCAGCCACAGGTGCCCGTGGAACATCGCACGAGTCTGGAGGTCGTAGAAATTGTCCTGGTATACCGTCTTCCGAAAGAAGGACGGCGACTGCCACGTGCCCCAAAGGATCCAGAGGAACGGCACAGCAGCGACGGCGGCTCCGAGGATCGATGCGATTATGAATCGCTTCTTGCCGCACACCCCATCCACATCGTCAATTTCGCGGGCAGCTTCTCTGTGGCCATCGAACAATTTGTCTGCATCGCCGCTCGGCGGTGGTGGTGCCAAAATTGCACTATCTGAACTGAGTGACATCCCGGGGGATTGTACTGACTGGACGAAGTGCCGGGGCAACGTGTTCGAGGTGGGAGGCGTCGACCTTTCCCGAGTCCGAGGTCAGCGGCTATTTTGATTGCGGTGAAGAGATCTTTGGCGCGGCTTTGGGGCCGATTGAGAAGCCCCGAAGGCAGGAAGTTGGTCAAGTACACGGCTGTGTCAGCAATCTCCGCGCTGACGTCGATAACAGTACTGACGATCGTCTACGGGGTGTTCCGTCTGTGGTCCGAGGTGGTAAGTACGCTGTTCGCCAACGTCGTGGCCGGCGTGCCGTCCTACATCCTGAATCGTCGGTGGGTCTGGGGGAAATCCGGTCGCTCACATTGGTGGCGCGAGTTGCTCCCGTTCTGGGTGATGTCCCTGACCGGCATCGGATTTGCCCTGTTCACGGCCTCACTCGCCAGGAACTACGCCAACGCCCACGATCTCCGTCACCTGACCCGGACGATACTGGTGGTCGGCGCCAACATCGGTGCCTTCGGAATCGTCTGGCTTCTCAAGTACATGATACTCAACCGACTGTTCGCTCAGATTGCCGAGACCGAGCTGCGAGAAGAGGAGCCAGAGCCGGTTAGTTGACTGACCCGCCCAAACGCTTCCCAGGGCTACCCTCTCGGTCATTTCTCGAGGACGTCCGGTGACTCCGTGGACCTGGTAGTCGAGCGGCTCCACCAGCCCAGGTGGTTCTTGATATTGAGTATTGGGCGCTCCACGCCGAAGTAACTCAAGGTTGAGATTGCGACGGTGACGACGAATACCCCCGTGGCGAGGACGAACCAGGAGACGTGCCCCGACCGGTCGCCCGTCCACGACAGGACCTGATTGATCAGGTTGAGGTGCCAAAGGTAGATGCCGTACGAAATGACCCCGAGACTGGCCAACGGCCATGACTGGAGCAGACGGCGAATGAGCGACCGGTCCTGTGGCCCAAAAACAGCGGGGGCGATGAGCAAGAAGGCGAAGATGCCATACAGTGTCTGCAGCTTGATGCCCTGGATCGGAGTCGTCAAGAAAAGAGGTGTTACTGCCACACCCAGATGACCTACGGCGTAGAACGTCACCGCGGCCCCGGCCCAGCAGAGCCAGGGCATGAGCCGATTCGAGAGCCAGGCGGGCTCCCCGTCCCGCTCGGTCCACCAGGCGCTGAGCACGGCCAGGAGCATCCCCAGGGCAAAGAGGTCGAGCCGTGCCGGCAGCCAGCCGACCATCAGGGCTGAGAATGGCGCTTGCGTACTGCAGTGCGGATAGCAGATCGCAACGAAATGCCCGTGCACCACCGTGATCACGGGAATGTGAGTCGACCACCACCGGAACCACAGGCTCAAGGCAACCAGGACCGTAAGTCCGGCCAGCTCAATACCCATCTGCACGCCCTGCCGCCTGCGCCGGTAGCCCACGATCGCCGCGTAGAGGGGAAGGAACAGATAGAAGCTCATCTCCGTGCAGACGGACCAGGCTTGTGGGATCCCCAAGAACACCGCCTTCGGGAAGTAGATCTGGAGAAAAAAGTAGTGGATCGCCACTTCGCCCGGACCTTGCCCGAGGGAGATGATGTGGAACACAAAGGCGAGCAGAGTTAGTGCGAGCCAGTATGCAGGGACGATCCGGAGGAGCCGGCGGACCCAGAAGCGCCGCACGTTGGGCGAGCGGCGGCTGGTGAGGTGGGACACGGCGAAGGGCCGGTAGAGCAGGAACCCCGAGATCAGGAAGAAGACCGACACGCCGATCTCGAGGCGGCTGGTGTAGATACCCAACGAAGACCGGGTTGTGAAACCCGAGACGAACGCGGTATGGAGCAGGAGGATCGAGACTGCGGCGATGGCCCGGAGCCCGTCAAATCCGGCGAAATGGCGGGGCCGAATGAGAGGAACCGCAGAATCTGCCGGGGCCGGATCTGACGTGCCTGCGTTACCGCCGGTGGTGGAAGTTTCCGTCACGACGGCGTCCATCGGCTGTTCACGGGACCCACCGATCATGTCTCCGGCATGAGAGGCTTCCGGCCGATCACCAGGAATTGCTTCCCCAGGACCTTCCAGAGGATCGGCAGCCGCAGGTACCACGAGGTCATGGCGGCCGACGGCGGAAGCCGACCAGCGAATGAGAAGGGGATGAACCGCGGGATGACCCTCTCAACCTCGAACCCTGCCGCATACAAGTGCTCGGCGATCGCGACATCGGTCAGGGCGAGTATGTGGTCGGCGCAGTCGAAGTAGGTACGTACGGTGTAGCGGAAGTTCGGACCCATCACGACCACGGCGCCCCCCGGCTCGACGGCATCGTAAAGCTGGCCCAACACACCCGCCACCTGTTCTTGAGACGGGAGGTGTTCCAGGAAATTCGACACCAGTACCCCTCCGAAGTGGTGAGGGGGCAGCTCGACGTCGGCCAGATCGGAGTAGATGGCGGTAACGCGGGGGTCGCAGAAGCCGTGGTCAACGGCGTCAACGGCCCACCGGTCAATTGCCGGGATCGAGTTGATGAACTCACAGCGGCCGGCGGCTGGATCGAGCACGGAATCCGGTCGTCCCATCACGTCATAGAGATATCTGCTGATGACCTTCCAGACGTCGGTCCGCGCCTGTTGGTCGACGTTCCGGAACCGGAACCGGTAGAGCCGGTCGTAGTTGATGAAGCTGGTGGATCGGTCTGCCATGGCGGCGGCTCCAGAGGTCGGCCCACGACGGGATTCGACCCGGGAGACCCGGGACCATCCATCGTTGTGCTGGGACATGATATCGGAGGGACTTTGCCACAGCGGGGGTCGCCGCGAGCCGGCGATCGCCGGTCGCATTGAAAACGGTCCCAGTGATCCTCCCCATTGCCCTGTCTCCGGCAGATGGCCTAACGTCGTCCCATGGGTACGGGGAGGACATGGGGCACCGACGTGGTGGTTCTCGGGGGTTGCGGACACGTGGGACTGCCGCTCGGTCTGGCGTTCGCCGACGCCGGCCTGCAGGTGACGTTGTGCGACCTCAACCAGGCTGCGGTAGAACGGGTGAACGCCGGCGAGATGCCCCATGCGGAGCCGGGAGCACCCGATGTTCTCCGACGTACCCTCGACAGAGGCAAGCTTCGGGCCACGGCCGACGCTTCGACGATCCAAGATGCCGAACACCTGGTCATCGTGATCGGGACCCCTGTCGACGAGCACCTCAACCCCGATCCTCAGGCCGTGGTCAGCGCCATCGAGGCGGTGTCTGACCACTTGGTCGACGGACAGATCCTGATCCTCCGTAGCACGGTCTTCCCCGGCGTCACCCGGATGGTGGAGCGCCTCATCGAGCGTTTGGGCAAGGATGTCGATGTGGCGTTCTGTCCAGAGCGGATCGCCGAGGGCAAGGCCATGGAAGAGCTCTACTCGCTTCCCCAGATTGTGTCCTCGCGCACCGACCGCGGGTTTGAGCGGGCCGCGGAGCTCTTCCGGAGCCTGACCAAAGGCATCGTACGGGTTGAGCCCGAAGAAGCGGAGCTGGCCAAACTCTTTACAAACTCCTACCGCTACATCAAGTTCGCTGCGGCCAACCAGCTCTTCATGATGGCAAACGACTACGGGGTCGACTACGAGCGAATCCGCATGGCCGTCACTCAGGACTATCCGAGGGCGGCCGACCTGCCCGGACCCGGATTCGCCGCTGGGCCATGCCTGTTGAAGGACACCCAGCAGCTGGCTGCCTTCAACAACAACAACTTCGCACTCGGCCAGGCCAGCATGCAGGTCAACGAAGGATTGCCCCTCTACCTGGTCTCCCGGATGGCGTCCCGTTTCGACCTCGACTCCATGACGGTCGGAATACTGGGAATGGCGTTCAAGGGCGAGTCGGATGACAACCGCTCGAGCTTGTCCTACAAACTCAAGCGGGTTCTCAACGTCCGTGCGGCCGAGGTCCTCACCTCGGACCCTTACGTCGAGGACGACCCCAATCTGGTGTCCCTCGAGGTTGTGCTCGGCCAAGCCGACCTTATCGTCATCGGATCGCCCCACCGCCTCTACGCCAATCTTGGGATCCGCCAGCCGGTGGTCGACATCTGGAACATACGGGGCAATGGGGTGGTCGTATGAAGCCCCGCGTTTCGATAGTGATTCCGGCGTACAACGAGGGATCGAATATCGAGGACGTGCTGACCCGTCTGGCGGAGACCGTGCAGCTCCCATGCGAGATAACCGTAGTGGTCGACTCCCCAGACGACTCCACCGTGCCGTTCGTCGAGAAATTCGCCAGGATGGACAACCGGATCGGCTACCTGGTAAACGATGTCGAGCCGGGTCCGGCCCAGGCGATTCGCTTCGGAATCGACCGGGCGTCAGCAGCCGTCGTCCTGGTGACCATGGCCGACGGCTGCGACGATCCTCAGCAGATCGACCATCTGGTCCGACTCGTGGAGCGGGGCGTGGTGATCGCTGCCGCCTCCCGGTACTCCCGCGGAGGGCAGCAGGTCGGCGGCCCGTTCCTCAAGAGTCTCCTGTCCCGCACCGCCGGGCTGTCCCTCTGGGCGCTGGCACGGGTCGGGACCCGCGACGCCACCAATTCCTTCAAGGCCTACAGCACCGAGTTTGTCCGAACCGTGGGGATCTCGTCGGACACCGGCTTCGAAATCGGGATCGAATTGGTATCCAAGGCCCGAAGGGCCCGCCAGCCCGTGGCCGAGCTGCCAACGATCTGGCTGGAACGCCACCAGGGCGTGTCAAACTTCAAGTTGGCACGTTGGTTGCCGCACTATCTCAAGTGGTACTGGTTCGCCTTCGGACCGGAGCTTCCGCTCGACGAAGTGCGTGCGGCCGCAGAACAGAGAGGTCTCAAATGACAACGGTACTCGTCACCGGATCGGCTGGGTTCATCGGCGGTTACGTCGTGAAAGAGCTCCTCGACCGAGGACACAGCGTTGTCGGGATCGACAACTATTCCAAGTACGGACCCATCAAACGGTCGTACGACAGCCACCCTGACTACCGGTTCATCGAGGGCGACGCCCGCGACGTTGACCTGATGACACGTGAACTCATGGAGTGCGATCACTTCATTGCTGGAGCTGCCCTAATCGGAGGCATCTCCTATTTCCACACTTATGCCTACGATCTACTCGCCCAGAATGAGCGGATCACCGCCTCCTCCTGCGACGCCGCCATCAAGGCCCACGCGGACGGAAAGCTCCAGAAGGTCACCTATCTCAGTTCATCCATGGTGTTCGAGTCGGCCGACAACTGGCCGTCGTTCGAGGGACAGCAGTACCAGATCCCGCCACCGATCTCGTCCTACGGATTCCAGAAGTTGGCCGTCGAGTACTTCGCCCGGGCCGCATACGACCAGTACGGGCTTCCCTACACGATCATCCGCCCCTTCAACTGTGTGGGTACCGGCGAGCGCCGGGCACTCGGTGACGTCGAGATCCTCAGTGGCAACGTGAGTCTGGCGATGAGCCACGTAGTACCCGACCTGGTCCAGAAGGTCTTCAAGGGTCAGGACCCATTGCATATCCTCGGTGACGGGAGCCAGATCCGCCACTACACCTACGGCGGCGACCTGGCCGAGGGCATCGTCACCGCCATGGAGCACCCGGACGCCTTCAACGATGACTTCAACCTCTCTACGGCTCAGTCGACGACCGTTCTCGAGCTGGCAAAAATCATCTGGACTCAGATCAAGGGCTTCGACGCCCCGTTCAACTACGTCTCGGACCCGCCATTCGAGCACGACGTCAAGCGCCGGGTGCCTTCGGTGGACAAGGCCAAGCAGATCCTCGGATTCGAGGCCACAACCGACCTGGAGAAGATCCTTCAGGAAGTAGTGCCGTGGATAGAGAATGCCATCGCCGAAGGAAACATCTGATCGGAGCCTCTACCTGCTGGTCACGGCGCGAACAAACTTAAGTTGTGCGTCTGCATGTAGCGAGCGCGCGACCGGACGAAGTCCGGCTTCGCAAAGAAGTTCAGGTAGAACACCAACGCTTGGTCCGGGGTCGTCTGGTAGTGACGGAGCACATTGGCCGCATTCAGATCGTAAGCGTGGGTTTGGCGTCCGTTGGAGATCCCATTCGGGATGCTGACGGCTAACTGAACAACGAGGACGCATCCCACCACCGCCCGAATTCCCACGAGGGCGTATCGATCGCCCCATGCAGGTAGTCGGCTGAGCACCGAGCCGATCGAACGCAATCCGGAGGCAGGGACGTGCCCGTCCCACACTCCGCCAACACCTGATCCTCTCCGAGCACGACGTCCGAGAATGGCCAGGTAGGCCCCGAGGGGCACCATCAGGTCGAACGTCACGTAGCGGGATTGGCTGCCCGCCCAGTCCCCGAATACCATGCGACCCTTCGTGACCATGGCGGCGAACAGCAGACCCATGACGATGAGCGCCACGCCGATCGGGCCCCCGGAGACCTCGTCCCGGGTGATCCCGTAGAACATGGCCGTCACCACGGCGACTAGCAGGATCAGGAATCCAATAGCTACCACCGCGGGGTTCCCGAAATGTCCAACGTGCACGTTCTGCCCCACGACGTCACCCAACAGGAACAGCAGGAATCTTACGGAGGCCACCGGATGGTTGATCGCGTAGCCTGGGTAGGCGTTGCCCGCGTTCGTATCGAACGCGTGGAGGTAGAACGCGAGTGACCCCGCGGCAACGGCGGCCCACACGCCGGCCACTTTCCAAGATCGTCTCCGATGGTAGAGCAAGAACAATCCGAGCGGCCAAAGGATAAACCCCTGGATGAGGGAGTAACTGCCGATGACGGAGGTGGCGATCGCGCACCCGCAGGCCCACCAGGTCAGCACGGATCGATCAAGGAAGAATATCGTGAGGGCGAGCATCAGTAACACGAGGAACCACGCCATTTGGAAGCCCCAGAGCGTGTTCTGCCACTGGGCCAGAGTCAGCATGATGATGGCGACAGGCACGTAGTAGAGCCACGGGACGTCGGGGGACCGTCGTTTGTGGACCCAGATCAGCAAGGTCACCGCTACGAGGAGCATGCCGGCGCCGACAATCTCCTCGATCTGAATGTTGAAGCGGGTGGTGTGGGCCAAGAGGAGGACGATCAGGTTCGGGAAGAAGATCCGAGTCTCGTTGTGCTGCGCCCACAGAACTCCCCACGGGAGGAACTGGTGGTCCGCGGCCCGGATCACGGTGACGTCGTCGAACTGGTCGGAGACGACGACATTGACGGAGTATGCGAGTGTGAACCACAGGTACGACAGGACCGGCAGCCCGAACCCCAGCATCGTCAAGGCACGAACGAGCCGCTGATCCCACCCATCAATCATCCGCGCACGGTCCGTGGATGCATCTCTGATCTCCACGACGTCCGGCCCGGACCCCGCAGAGCCACCATACGACCCTGTCACCCAGGTCCCTCTTTCTCCACCTCGAGCGATGCCCATCGTGTCGCGCCCACGCACACGCACGCTGGTCATCCTTCCTGGGGTCAGGTTGCCCCAGGGCGACCCTAACAGTTCACCGGATAGAGACTGCAGGTCTCGCCGGAGCCAACTTCACCGCAACGACTGGAATCCTGATGCACATTCCTGTGGCTGGAATCCGAAAGCCGCTTGCTACGCCTGCGTACTCCGAGCATCGAGGCCCATTTCGATCGTCGTCGAAGGAACCGATGGGATACATCTTGGTTGGACTACTCCCCAAGGCCGTCATATCACCAGAGGATCTCGGCGTCGTGGCGCACACACAACCGCAAGCAATGCGTCTTTGACTTGCCGGTGGGCCTCCGTCATACTCCAGCACGGTGGAGAGCGTCCCGGAGAAATCGAGGTTTCTCACTTCTGGCGATGAAGCCGGAACGGCGCCGGCGGACAGGGCGTTCCGCCCGGACGTGGAGGGCCTCCGGGCGTTGGCCATCATGATCGTTGTCGCCTTCCACGTGGGGATTAGACGCGTGCCCGGTGGCTACGCCGGCGTCGACGTCTTCTTCGTCATCTCCGGTTTCGTGATTACCGGGGTCCTTATGCGGGACCGCCAGCTGACAGGTCGGATCGGCTTCATTGAGTTCTATGCCCGTCGGGCTCGTCGCATACTTCCGATGGCCCTCCTCGTGATCGTGGCGTCGTTGCTCGCCATGCACGCGTTGGTGGCATCGTCGGCCTGGCCTCTGCTCAACGGCGATGCCCGATGGTCGTCACTGTTCGTGGCTAACTTCAGATTCGCATCGGTGACCCCGACGATCTTGACTCAACGTATCCAGTCCCCATTCGAGCACTATTGGTCGTTGGCAGTAGAGGAACAGTTCTACATCGTCTACCCCGCGCTCTTCGTCGCGGCCGTCCTAACGCTGCGCCGCCTCTCCCTTCGCACAGCTCTCACGATCCTTCTCGTCGTCGTCGTAGTCGTCTCGCTGTGGGTGTCGGTGTCGAGTAGTCACGTCGGTCAGCTCGGGGCCTACTATCTCCCGTTCGCCCGTGCCTGGGAGCTGGCAGTCGGAGCCCTCGTCGCCGTATGCACGGAAACGTGGAGAAGAATCCCCCACCATTTCGGGGCGGCGCTGTCCTGGGTCGGACTCGCAGGGATTCTATGGTCGGCTGCGGAGATATCGCTGCGGATCCCCTACCCCGGCGCGATCGCCATTCTCCCGGTGGCGAGCGCCGCACTCGTAATCATCGGGGGGACGTCGGCGCCATCGTGGGGCGCTGAGTCGCTGCTTGGCCTCGCGGTGTTCCGGAGCATCGGTCGGGTCTCGTATTCGTGGTATCTGTGGCATTGGCCATTCCTCGCCATCGCCGCAGCACGAGCCCATACATCTGTACTCGCTTCGCCACTGGGCAAGAACCTCGTACTGGCCACCCTTGCCCTTGGCCTGAGCTACCTCACCTACCGTTTCGTCGAGCAGCCCGTCCGCCACGCCCGATGGCTTATCGATCGCGCGGGGTACTCGATGGCCGGCGCGGCCTTGCTCGTCGGGTCCTGCATGGTGTTGACCTACCTGTGGTGAGTCGCCGGCCCGGGAGCCGTTGGGTTGTCAACCATGCAGTTAGCCCACGACGGCGTATCGCCGAGAGATGGGAACTGGAAGCGCTTCACCATCATCCGCCCGAGGAGGTCGGAAGTTCGCATGTTGCATCACGTCTTGAACGACGACATGATCGAACCGCCGGTCCAGACCTGTGGAGCTCCGTCGGACCAACGGGCAATGGGTATGGCTACGGAATAAATGGCAATCGCCGTGCTCCGTCGCCTCGACGGAGCACGGCGAGGCCAGGCGACGTGCTAGTTCAGCTGTCCAAATGTGGTTCAGGGATGCCGCCCGTCACGACCCCTGTGAAGTGCAAATTCCGATCCGCCGATTTTGATGGTACTCAGAGCGAGAATGGGTGGCTCATCTCGCATCAGGGACGAACGCTGACGGGGGGCTTGCCAACCCTCAACCTGCAACTCCATCCACTGCGCACAAGTTCAGAACACCCAGGTCAGCCCTGTTCTGAACGTGTACGGCGGTGGGGATTCGTTACCGATCGGAAGGTCCGCCCGCTCTGCCCAGCCGACGGGTTCCCGAATGCGCCGATCGGCGGTCCATGCGTTAGACTGTCCCGCACTGGCGGGGGGGCCCGCAGGCGGATAGAGCTTCGTCCGGATGCACATGGGAGTCGGCCAGCATGAGCACAGATTCAGCCAAGAGGCCCGACACCCCCGTCGTGGATATCGGCGAGCTCGAACGGGATCTCGGTCGCCTAAGCCAGACCTACGGCAACGCCGAGCCATATCCGCACATTGTGTTCGACAACTTCTTGGAGCCAGGCATAGCTGAGGCCGCCATCGCTGAGTTCCCACCGCTCGACCCCCAGCAGTGGAACAACTACCTCCACACCAATGAACGGAAGTTCAGCCATACCGATCCCGGCTCCTGGGGCCCAACCTTGCAGAAGGTTCTCCAGGAGCTCAATTCGCCTCGCTTCGTGGCGTTCGTCGGCAAACTCATCGGAGTGGAGAACCTCATTGCGGATCCGAGCTTGGAGGGCGGCGGACTCCACCAGTCGACAACTGGCGGATTTCTCAATATCCATGCTGACTTCACGGTGCATCCGCACAATCGGAAGTGGCAGCGTCGGGCTAATATTCTCGTCTACCTGAACGATGACTGGAAGCCCGAATACGGCGGCGATCTCGAACTCTGGAGTGCCGACATGAAACAGTGCGTGGAGAAGGTAAGCCCCGTCGCCAACCGGGCACTCATCTTCACCACCGACGTCGACTCGTTCCATGGACATCCCGAGCCCATGCGCTGTCCGGAGGGAGTCGCACGTCGTTCGTTGGCGCTGTATTACTACAGCGTCGAAAAGGACCCCTTGGTGCGCTCGACCGAGTACCGGGCGAGGCCGGGAGACGGTGCCCACTCGATCCTCATCTATGCCGACAAGCAGATGCTCAGGGGTTATGACTGGGCCAAGCGCCACCTTGGACTATCGGACCAGACCGGCAGCAAGATCCTCAGCTTTCGGGACCGGCTGCTGGGGAAAGGCAAGACCGGCTAGTGGTGGATGTTGCCACCGTTGTGGCCACCCGCGAGCCAGATTCGTCAGAAGAAGTCGGACCAGAGCCGACCCTGGGAGTCTCGCCGTCGGAAACGGAAATCAGCGCTGGTCGCCGCCGGTTCATTACCGCCGTCGTGATCGGTGCGGCCGCGGTCACCATCCCCTACCTGTGGATGCTCTGGGCCCTGTGGTCGGGTTCTCCCGATCCGTTGCGCGGAGTCCCGTACGACAACTTCTACGATCTCCAAGCCAGGTCGATGTTCCAGGGCCATCTCAATATCCCGAACGGGTACATGGGAATCGAAGCCTTCCTCCACAACGGCCGGCAGTACACCTACTTCGGGGTCTTTCCGTCAATCCTCCGCATGCCGATCCTGGTGCTGACCCACCGATTCGACGGCAAGTTGACGGCGCCGTCCATGCTGCTGGCCTGGGTAGCAACCGGTGTATTCAGCTCACTACTATTCTGGCGCCTCCGCATCATCATCCGTGGCCGCACCATCATGGGCCGAGCCGAAGCTGCGGCGTTCGGAGTCCTGACGGCGACCATTATGGGTGGCTCGGTCCTGCTCTATCTGGCGGCCACTCCATTCATCTACAGCGAGGACTTCGCCTGGAGCGTCCCTCTTACCGTCGGCGCCCTATTCGCACTGCTAGGCGTGCTCGAGCACCCCACGTGGGGTCGCGTCGTCGCCAGTGGACTGCTGATCCTGGCCGTCAGTCTGAATCGGACTCCGGCAGGATACGGATGCACGATCGGAGCGCTCCTGATTGGCGGCTGGTTCGCCTTTGGACGGGAAAAGGCAACGCGTCGCCGTTGGGCGCTCCCGCTCCTGGCGGTGGCCATCGTTCCCTTCCTCGCCAACTGTGCGGTCACTTACGCCAAGTTCGGAATTCCCGTCGGGCTGCCCATGGCCGACCAGGTGTGGGCCCATGTCAACGCCCACCGCCGAAACTTCCTAGCTGCCAACGCCGGCAAGGCCTTCAGCCTACGGTTCCTCCCGAGCACCCTATTGGCCTACTTCCAACCTTTCGGGCTCCACGTCACCAGCATCTTTCCGTTCGTCACACCGCCGACCACACCTGCCCGGGTGGTGGGCGGCGCCGTGCTCGACCAGACCTACCCCACGGCCAGCCTGCCCGCGACGATGCCGCTGCTGTTCCTCTTGGGCTGCTGGGGTACCGTCACCGCCTTCCGTCCGAAGGGATTCGGACGGATCGGGCTCACTCGGATCATCCTGGTGACAGCGGCCGCAGGCAGCGCCGGGGTCCTGCTCTGGGGGTACATCTCCGAGCGCTACCTGGCGGACTTCATGCCATTTCTGATCGTCGCTGGTGGGATCGGGCTCATCGATATCTGGCGCCGCTTGGACGCCCGACCGATACGGGCAAAGCGGATCACGTTGGGCGTCATCTGCTTGACCGGCGCCTTCTGCATCATGGCCAACGTCGCTATCGCCATATCGCCAGTCGCTCAATGGACCCAGGCCCAGACGGTCAACTACGTGAACGCTCAACAGCGTTTCAGCCTGGGGTCATTGGCGAGCACGGTGCGTCACGGCGCGACCGTTCCCTACTGGGCCCCTGCCGGTCAGCTCTTCGCTACCAACAGCTGTTCTGGTCTCTACCTCTCGACCGGGAACCACATGAAGGACGTTCCCGGCCAACAGATCCAGCACTACACATGGATCCCCGTCGAACGGTCCCCTGACATGACCCACGTCATCGGCATCACATTCCACGGACCGGCCAGTAGGCTCACCGCTACTGTGCCGCTCCTCACCTACGGAGCAAGCAGCCTGGTCATGGAACCGGCAGAGCCCGGCTATGTGCTGGTCCGGTTGGTGAACTCGGGCACGTCGATCCCATGGCCGTCTGCCACCGGATGGCACGTTCACATCAGACTCCTACAGCGCAAGTACAAGATGACGGTGATCACCGATCCGAACATGAACCAAATTCTGGTGACGTGGTACGGAGCCAAGCTGATCGGCCACTATATCGGGGGAACGGGACCAGCCCAGGTCGCGGTCACTACCGGGGCCACTCCGCAACCACTCGTTTCGGTCGCCCAGCTCCCGACTCCGGCATCGCCAGTGGGCATCTGTCGATCCCTTCTCCGAGGATCGTGAAGAGTGAGCACATCGGCTGTGATTTTCGGTGGTCGGCGTCCCAGCTGGCAGACAGGTTCCTCTGAACCTTGTCGTCGACGTTGAGCGAGCTCGGCCCGATCAAGTCCGCAATGATCACCACCTCTGGCGTTTTTTCGTGCGTAGTCGATGACGATCCCCGGTTCCACACCGAGGCCCTGAGGTGGTTCGCCTCACTCGTCGATCTCGCCGGAGTGCGCCCCGTCGACTTGGTCGTAAACACGATCGGAGCGCAGTCGTCGGGGGTACTCAGTTATCTCGAAGGACAAGGGGTCGTGCTGCGGGTCGTCGACCGCTTCGATCCACGTTCACCGCACTGCAACAAGATCTCCGGCGCTCTTCGGTTGGCTGACGAGCCGCTCAGTGGCCTCGTCGTCCTCTGCGATACCGACATCGCCGTGCTCGAGGACCCACGTCATTTGTCCGTTCCCGACGACTCGATCGCCGCCAAGCTGGTCGACGCCCCCGTTCCTCCGCTCGACGTCCTGACCAACATCTTCCGCTCCGCCGGACTTCCTGTCCCGGACACCAGGGCTCTCCCCTGGGGGCAGCTGGATCGGACGGTGCTCAGCAACTTCAACGGTGGCCTCTATCTGATACCCGCCACACTTCTGCCTGCGATCGCCACGGCTTGGGCCACCTGGGCTCATTGGTTGCTCGACCGAACCGACCTACTAGAGAGTTGGTCGGTGCACGTCGACCAGGTAGCCCTTTCGTTGGCCATGGCAGCCGAGCAGGTGGAGCCAGTCGCCCTTCCTGTTTACTGGAATACACCGACCCACGATCTCTCGAGGATTCCGCCCGACGCCACGGCCCCATCGATCATCCACTACCACCAGCGGGTCGACCCGGAGGGACGGGTCCGAACTACCGGCATTCGATCACTCGACCGCCAGATCCAGGGGGTGAACGCGGCCTACGCCGATCACGCCGACGAGGTGAAGTCCGGCCCCGACGCTGGCCCCGCATCGACGGTGGTCTCCCGAAGTGACGCTGTAGTCCTACGTGCCGTCCTCGATGCCATTCGGCCCACCTCCCTCCTCGACGTCGGGCCTGACGGGATCCCATTCGGTGATTCCGTCGAGCACGTCACGATCATCGATCGGTCAGCAGAGGTACTCCGTGAGGTCCAGTCCAGGCATCCGACCAGCGAGGCACTATTGGGTACGTTGGACGAACATCTGGTCCATGCTGACCTCACACTCTGTACCCACCTCGCTGACGAGCAGTCCGACGCCGCCATCTATGGGGACTTCGTCCGGCGCCTGTGGTCTTCCGCGAGCCGGTGCCTGGTGGTCACGGGGTACGAACGGCCCCCCGATTCCCAGAGTTCCGTTCTCCGGTTCCACGAACCGCTGTCGGCCACGATTGGGCGGGTGGCTGGTGACGCCGAGATCTATCCGGTCCACACCCGTGGACCTCTCACCACCTTCGTCGTCTTGCGGCCACCAGCGGAGCGCCACCCGCGCGACTTCACCAACACTACGCTCGCCCCACTGGCCGGTCGGCACCCGGATCTGCTCGAACTGGTCGCCTTGCGCGCCCACGCATGGGGAACCCTCGAGTTCTATCCCGACCATGCCCCCCGCCTCTGGGAGTACCCGGTGGTGTCCCGCCTGATCGATGAGCACCTACCGCCAGGAAGCACCCTGGTAGACGTGGGCGCGGGGGTCACCCCACTCGCACCCTTCCTGACGGGTCGGGGCTACGTGGTCGACACGGTCGACCCTTCTCCGATCCGACGAACATGGCCACCGCAGCTGGACTGGAACGAGTGGGACTACCTCGACTACGCCGAAGCCGGTCTGGCCCACCGATCGTGGAACACGACACTGGGTAAGGTGCCGCCACACAACCAGTTCGACGGCGCCTACTCCATCAGCGTCATCGAGCACGTCCCGGCCAAAGGGAGACGGGCCATGCTTGCCGACATCGCCGACCGAGTCCGGACTGGCGGCCTGGTGGCACTGACCATCGACATCGATCGTGGCACCGATGCGCTGTGGAACCGCAGCCGTGGTCTCCAGGTCGAGGATCCGTCCCTCCACGGGTCGTATCAGGACATCATCACCGAGGCTGCCCACGTCGGGCTCGAACTCTTCGAAACCGAGATCGTCCGAAACTGGGGCGATTCCGAGGTCGACATCGGCTACTACGCCCTCCGCAAGCTCGACCGGCCCTCTACCGGTCGGCGCCGGATGGCCAACGGTACACTCCTGTCCAAGATCCGCGCGGCCACGTTGCGCCGACCGCTCCCCTCCACAACCCTAGAATGAGTGGCATGGTCGAGACTGGGGGGCATGTCGAAAAGGTGACGCCGCGAGCGCTGGCCTTCTACCTACCCCAATACCATCCGATCCCCGAGAACGACCAGTGGTGGGGAAAGGGATTCACCGAGTGGGCCAACGTCAGTAGGGCCCGGCCCCGCTTTCCGGGCCACTACCAACCCCACATCCCCGGTGAGCTCGGTTACTACGATCTCCGAGTCCCCGAGGTTCGCCAGGCCCAGGCCGATTTGGCCGCTGAGTACGGGATATCGGGATTCGTCTACTACCACTATTGGTTCAACGGGAAGCGACTCCTCGAGCGCCCATTCGAAGAAGTGCTGGCCTCAGGCTCCCCCGATTTCCCCTTCGCGTTGTGCTGGGCAAACGAAGAATGGACCCGAAATTGGGATGCTCAGACGGGCAAGGTTCTCATTCCACAGGAGTACAGCGACCAGGATGATCTGGCCCACATCCGATACTTGATCAAGGCTTTTTCCGATGACCGGTACATCAAGATCCACGGTCGGCCGATGCTGTTGATTTACCGCCCCACGCTCCTCCCCTACCCGAAACGAACCTTCGAGACCTGGCGGAAGGAGGTCCAGAAGGCCGGGTTTCCCGACCTCTACCTCTGCTATGTGGAGAGCTGGGGACCGCCCAAAGGAGGGCCTGAGGCATTCGGCATGGATGCAAGCGTGGGCTTCATGCCAAATGCCGGTGAACATCTGTTCACGCCGGTGGGGGGATTGCACAAGCATCGGGTGCTCGACTACCAGTCCTCGGTGGACAGGCAGATGCGAATACCACCACCGGACTGGAAACGGCTCCCATCGGTCATGGTCGGCTGGGACAACTCGGCGCGCCGACAACTCGGCGCGACTATTTTCGAAGGTGCAACACCGGAGTCCTACGAGCGATGGCTCCGCCAGACCGTAGACACCGTCGCCCACGTACCTAAGGACGAGAACTTCCTTTTCATCCTGGCGTGGAATGAGTGGGCGGAAGGGAACCATCTCGAGCCCGACCAGCGTTTCGGCCGAGCCTTTCTCGAAGCGACCCGTGCGGTGTTGATCGACACACCCAACCAGGGGCAGGAACGTACGGGAACACCGGGTGACTTCAACGGTGGGTCTCCGCTCGAATTGTCGGCGGCTACCGAACAGACCCTTGGCGTCCGTTCGCCTCAAGTGGGACTGGTCGCCAATGCCGTCGGACTGGTCGACCAACTCATACTCGATCGAACGAGCACTTCAGTTGAGCTGGGCGCAGGACTTTTTGCGGCCGAGGAGTTGCTGCAGATCTCCGGAATCCCGTCGTGCAGCCTTACGATCGATCCGGCCACGGTGATGCAGCCGGGACAACCAGGCAGTGGATCGACTCTGTGGGACCCAGACAATCCCGATTCCCAACTCGCCGCACTGAACGACATCAAGAGGGTCGGGGCCATGATCGCCCTCGACCTCATCGAACACCTCCTCGAACCCCAGGACCTACTGGCTACGTTGTCCGGGTGGTCACTCAAACATGGTGAGCCGCTGCTGGTGATCTCCGTCCCCAATATCTCTCATTTCGACGTCGGCCTCCGTCTGCTGTGCGGACAGTGGAGCCCTCAAGCATCGGGCTCAATCCAAGACACCGACCTCCGGCTGTTCACTCGGACTTCCCTTGGGCGGTTGATTGAGCGGTGCGGGTGGCAGATCGTCGCCCAAGATGACGTGTCCGCCCTGCGCTCTGACCAGCACGACGCCAGCATCGACGACGTACTTCCGGTCGAGATGGTCGGCGCGTTGCGAGTGCTGGCAGAGGCCCAGAACGTCGACGCGTATGTCGAGCGGTTCGTCTGGGCTCTCCGGCCGGTCCCGATCACAGATCTGCCGCTATCGTTTGTCGAAGCCAGCGGTTCCGGCCGAGTCGAGCGCATCGTCATGTCGGACGAGAATGTCCGGACAGTAAACGACTACTTGCTGTCAGTAGGACTGATTGCCTCGGAAACCAACCGCCGTGCAGCCAGGTCCAGACGCCTGGCCGCAGAACAGCGCCGATGGGGCAACCCCGACGACCCCCTACCCATCTGGAAGCGGAAGTTGCTAAGGACCATGAAGTTCTCCCCCCGTGCTTCGGTGGCGTTCCAGCGGGCCCACCGCCGGCTTCGCTGAGATGACAGTGACAAAAATGCCCGTGGGTCCGTGGGTAATGGTCGTTGGCGCCCATCGCAGCGGGACGTCAGCGGTGACCGGAGCTCTGGTGGCCCTGGGGCTGAACGGGTTGGCTCCCGAGGGCCGGATGGACTGGCCGGAGAGCAATCCCGAACACTGGGAGAGCCTGTCGGTCGCCCTCTACAACGAAGATCTCCTGATCAGACGGGGCGGGACCTGGGACGCACCTCCCGCCTTCTCCGCCGAGACATCTGGAGTCGATCCGTCCGTCGAGAACGAGGATGCCGCCCGCCTGATGGCCGCGGCCTACCCGGTGCCAGGTCCACTCGTGTGGAAGGACCCGAGGACCAGCCTCCTCCTTGCCCACTGGCGCGCCCTGCTTCCCGGTCCACTTGCCGCGGTGTTCGTTTGGCGAGACCCGTTGGCAATGGCGCAATCCCTTCACAAGCGCGACGCCATCCCCGTAGAGGACGGCCTTGCACTCTGGGATCACTACAACCGCAGCGCAGCTGCCGGACTGAACGGAGTCGACACCTACGTCCTGAACTACGGGTCTGTCGCCACAGATCCGTTCGGTTCGATGGACGCCCTTGCCGATTGGCTGCAAGATCTCGGGCAATTCGCGGGACAAACCAGCCACTGGGACGTCAAGGCCGCCGCTTCGTCAATTGATGGAGGCCTTCGTCATCACGAGGACGGTGCGACGGGCAACGGAAGCGAGGGACTGCCCATGGAGCAACAGGCACTCGTCAACTGGCTGGAGTCCATTGAAGGAGGACACCGCCCATTTACCAGAGAGCCGCCGCCGCCAACATCCCCATGGGCGGAGGCGGTTATCCGGCTCCGGCGGGAGCCGGCACGCCTGGCTTCGGAACTCCGGATACTGCAACGGAGCAACGACGAACTCAGAGTAATTCAACGGGGACTTCAACTCCATCTTGCCAACGTCCAGGCGTCGAGTAGCTGGCGTTTAACCAGGCCAATTCGGTCGGCGCTGGCGCGTCTTCAACGCCTTCGATGATCTGACCCGGCCCGCGACTCCCGTTCGACCTGACCTGCGCCCTCAAGGGTCCGTTAGGGTTCCGTGCGATCAACTACGCAGCATCGGAGGCCCGGAATCAGACTTCTGTAGTGGCTCCCCCTGCTGACTTGGCGGCCAGCCGGTTCTTGTAGATCAGCCAGCCGGCAGTGGCAAATGCACCAATGGCAACAATGGCGGCCACGTAACCCCTCTTGTGCATGTGCCCTCGGGTCTTCCGACGCGCGACGTGGCCCGGCACCCAACTCGGGAGATGTCCGACGCTGTTTGTCAGGTACTCGAAAGCAAAGATGCCAGCGATGACACCGACGACGATGAGGACGGCAATCAAGATCCACTTCATAGAGGAAGACTGTAGTCACATAATGCCTTGCCAGGGTAACGACGAACACGAGGAGTGACTATTCCGCAACAATGACAATTGTGCGGACTCGTGGGTGCCAACTCGCCGAACCGGCCGAAACCTGGACGCCGTAAAGCCACGCGGTTCACCGTCCAGTAGTCGTCAGGACCCGAGGAACCAAGAACTGGTTTTGCGGGCACCGCTCTTGACCTGGTCCATCGTGTCCACGGTGGCCCGTCGGAGAGCTCGACGCCGGGACTCGACGGTTGTGAGCAGCATTCCACCGATCAGGATCAGCAGGCCGCCCAGGATGACCAACAGCTTGAGGTCGGCCCCGGTGAACGGCAGCTGCGCCGAGCCGTTGGCGATCGTCGTTGTACTCGAGGACGACGTGAACGGGATCGCCGACGAGCCGTTCGGGACGGTGCTCGAGGACGCCACCTCCGGGGGCTCCGTAGTGGAGGATGCCACAGCAGGCGGGGTTGTCGTGGCGGGGGTGGGCTTAGTGGTCGTGGTGGTCGTGGTCGTCGGAGGAACGCAATTGAAGTCCGGGTGGCGGGCGCCCGACACGAACACCCATGTGGTCGGCCCGATCAACACATCTGCTTGGATCCAGCCGCAGTAGTCCGGATAGTCAAGAGTGAGCACGCCGGACGACCCCGTGACAACGGCGACGACGGGTTGGCCAGGCTCTTTGGGCAGATTCATAAAGAGCATCCACTGACAATTCGGGTCTGATGGCTGACAGGCCGGCGTGGGGACCGTAAATGTGACCTTGCGCAATTGGTCATCGAACACTGGGTGAGGATGCCGACTACCACTCCACTTGTCATGGACCGCTTCCCCACCGCCGTGCTGAGTAGCTGGTCCGCCAGCATCCGGATGGGTGCTAGAACGAACGTGGGCCGCTTTGGTCGGAGCGCTACCGGCAATGCCGCCCGACACCATGACCGCGCCGAACGAGATCATCGTGCAAGCCGCCAACCTGGCAACCTTGTAAACCCTCGTCACACGCATCCGGCCCCTGCCTTTTTGCTATATGGTGCCTAGCCTACGCAGCTTGACACCTTGTGCGCCAACGCTCAGACACCGGTGTCGATACATTTGCACCGTCTCGCCGCAAATTCATCAATTATGATGAGGAGACCGGGGGAACAGAGTGTTGAACCTTCTGAGAGGTTGGGCTGGCCAAGCCGCCGGTTAGCGCCTCACCTTCTCGCGTGGAGCGTCTAAGGCATATGCTGATGACTTCGATGGAGGGTAGGGGGAGTTTGACCGACGTGACAGACAACAAGCAGAAGATCGGCATCCTGGTCGTCGCTTACAACGCGGCAACGACCCTTGCCGCAGTTCTCGACCGCATCCCGGGCGAGATCCGTTCCGACATTTCCGAGGTCATCGTCAGCGACGACCACAGTCAGGACTCCACTTACCTGGTCGGGCTCGGGTACCAACAGTTGTCTGACCTCCCGATCAACTTGATTCGACAACCGCAGAACCTCGGCTACGGCGGCAACCAGAAGGTCGGCTACAACCTGGCGATCGAGCACGAACTCGACATCGTGGTCATGCTCCACGGCGACGGGCAGTACGCCCCGGAGTCATTGCCAGATCTGCTCGAACCGCTTCTCAAGGGTGAGGCTGACGCCGTATTTGGCTCTCGCATCATGATCAAGGGTGCTGCACGCCGGGGCGGCATGCCGCTCTACAAGTATGTCGGGAACCGGATCCTATCCAAATTCGAGAACGCCGCCCTCGGCACCGAACTGACTGAGTTCCACTCCGGTTACCGGGCCTACTCCGTCGAGGCGCTGAAGCGAATTCCCTTCGAGCTGAATTCGAACGGTTTCAACTTCGACACACAGATCATTATCCAGATGCACGACGCCGGCATGCGGATTGCCGAGGTGCCGATACCCACCTATTACGGTGACGAGATCTGCTACGTGGACGGCCTCGGCTACGCGGCCGACGTCACCAAAGACGTCATCTCGTATCGACTCCAGAAGGCCGGTTTCGGCGACGGCAGCCGGATCAGCCTCAACGAGGAGTACCAACTCAAGCCTTCCGAGGATAGCTCGCACGGACGGATCTCGACCATGTTGGCGGCCCGACCGCCCGCCAAAGTTCTCGACCTCGGCTGCTCGAGTGGCCTCTTGGCAGAGCGACTTCAAGAAATGGGCCACGATGTGACGGGGGTGGACCTCTACGAGTTTCCCGATTCGGCTGAACGGATGAGCGCATTCTACAAAGCCGACCTCTCCGAGGGGATTCCGCCGGCGGTGGGCACAGGATTCGACCTGATCCTGATGGCCGATGTGCTCGAGCATCTCCCGAAGCCGGGCAATCTCCTCCAGCAGTGCCGAGACCTGCTTACCCCTGAGGGCTCGATCATGTTGTGCGTGCCGAACATCGGCCATTGGTACCCCCGGGCGCGGGCCACCATCGGCGCGTTCGACTACGACCAACGGGGCATCCTGGACGCCACCCACCTACGCTTCTTCACGCGGCGCAGCATTCGCAAATTGGCGGAACGCAACGGGTACACGGTGCGCCGTCTCGAGCCCGTCGGACTTCCCCTCGACGCCCTGGGCCTCGAGGGGACCAAAGCCCATGTCGTGCGTCTGGTCGACCATTTCTTGGTGACCACATGGCCGACAATGTTCGGCTACCAGTTCATCGTCGAGGCCACGCCCAACCGGTATTGATGGTCCGGTGGGCCTTCAGCCCCCGACTGCGGCCAACCGTGCCACCACCAGTTCGACAGCATCAGGCACCGACACGGTCGGCTCGATGGCCAGGTCCGGATACTCGGGCACCTCGTAGGGGTCGTCGATTCCGGTGAATGAGCCGAGCGTCCCGGCCGACGCCTGGGCGTACAGGCCTTTGGGGTCCCGTACGGCGCACTCCTCGGCCGGAGTGGCCATGAACACTTCCACAAACGGAAGACCGGCCTCGGCGTGGATTCTCCTCGCCAACTCCCTCGACTCGGCATACGGGCTGATGATGGCCACGATGGCCACGATGCCGGCATCGGCAAACAGTTTGGCCACCTCGGCCACCCGTCGGCAGTTCTCTAGCCGGTCGTCCTTCGTGAACCCCAGATCCGCGTTGATGCCGGTACGGAGGTTGTCACCGTCGAGGCGGTAGGAGGCCCGGGCCGCCTCGACCAGGTGCTGCTCCACTGCGGCCGCAACCGTCGATTTGCCCGAGCCGGACAGGCCGGTGAACCACAGGGTTGCTCCACCGTCGCCCAACAGGGCCGCCCGGTCGCGGCGCGACACGGTACCTTCGTGCCAGGTGATGTTGGTCGCGTTCCCCATCGGCCGCGTATCAGTTATCGGGGCGGAGCAGCATGCCGGCACCGGCCGTCACGTTGGAGCCCTCGTCGGCCAGGATGAACGACCCGGTCGACCGGTTCCGGCGGTAGGGGTCGTAGTACAGGGGCTGGGTGACCCGCAAGGCAACACGCCCGACTTCGTTGAGGGTCAGCGTGGTGGCGCCCTCGTCGCGGTGCAGGGTGTTCACGTCCAACCGGTAGTGCAAGTCGCGCACGACGCACCTGACCCAGCGGGTGGTGTGCTTCAGCATCATGAAGTCACCGACCCTCAGCGGCTTGTCGGTCATCCAGCACACCATCGCCTCGAGGTCCTGGCCCACGACCGGCTTGTTGTGGGGCCGGCAGATCATGTCGCCTCGGGAGACGTCGATATTGTCGGCCAGCCGCATGGTCACGGACATCGGGGCAAAGGCCTCTTCGACCGGGCCTTCGAAGGTGTCGATGCTGGCCACCGTGGTGATCAGACCGGACGGCAGGATCATGACCTCGTCGCCCGGCTTGAACACGCCACCCTCGACCCGACCGGCGTAGCCGCGGTAGTCGTGGTATTCGGCGGCATGAGGACGGACCACCCACTGCACCGGCATCCGGGAATCGATGAGATTCCGGTCCGAGGCGATGTAGACCGTCTCCAGGTGGTGGAGCAATGAGGTTCCTTGGTACCAGTCCATGTTGGCCGACCGGGTCACCACATTGTCCCCCGCCAGGGCCGAGATCGGGATGAACGTGACGTCGGTCACGTCGAGCCGGCTGGCGAAGGCGGTGAACTCTGCGCAGATATTGTCGAAGACCTCTTGGTCGTAGTCGACAAGGTCCATCTTATTGATACACACCAGGAGGTGTGGCACCCGTAGGAGCGAAGCCAGGAAGGCGTGTCGACGGGTCTGCTCGACGATGCCCTTGCGGGCATCGATCAGGACCATGGTGAGATCGGCGTTCGAATTCCCCGTGACCATGTTGCGCGTGTACTGCACGTGGCCGGGGGTGTCGGCGATAATGAATTTGCGGGCCGGTGTGGCGAAGTACCGGTAGGCCACGTCGATAGTGATGCCCTGTTCGCGCTCGGCGCGTAAGCCGTCCGTCAACAAGGCGAGGTCGACATAGTCATTTCCGCGCTGCACCGATACCCGTTCGACGGCCTCGAGCTGGTCCTCGAAGATGGCCTTCGAGTCGTACAGCAGGCGACCGATCAGCGTGCTCTTGCCGTCGTCGACCGAGCCGGCGGTGGCGAATCTGAGCAGTTCCATCAAAAATACCCCTCGCGCTTGCGGTCCTCCATGGCGGCCTCACTCACCCGGTCGTCGGCGCGCGTAGCGCCACGCTCGGTCAGCCGAGAGGCGGCCACCTCGAGGATGATCTCGTCCACGGTGGAGGCGGCCGACTCGACGGCGCCCGTGCAGGTCATGTCGCCGACCGTCCGGTAGCGCACCGTCGCTTCGAAGAGCTCCTCGTCGCCCCGGGGAGTGACGTTGGGACCCTCGGACAGCAGCATGCCGTCGCGGCGGAAGACGTTGCGACGGTGTGAGTAGTAGATGGTGGGGAGCTCGAGGTTCTCCTCGCCGATGTATTGCCACACGTCGAGTTCGGTCCAGTCCGAGATCGGAAATACCCGGATGTGCTCGCCCCCTCCATGGCGCCCGTTGTAGAGCGACCACAGTTCGGGACGCTGGTTCTTCGGGTCCCATTGACCGAACTCGTCACGGAAGGAGTAGACCCGCTCCTTGGCCCGTGCCTTCTCTTCGTCGCGGCGGGCGCCACCGAAGACGGCGTCGAATTTGTACTCGTTGATGGCGTCGAGCAGGGTTCGGGTCTGGAGGCGGTTGCGGGAGGGGTCGGCACCCGACTCCTCCGTGGACCGCCCCTGGTCGATCGAGTCCTGGACGGAGGCGACAATCAGGGTGGCCCCGAGTTCGGCCACGATCCGGTCACGGAAATCGATGACCTCGGGAAAGTTGTGACCGGTGTCGATGTGCATCACCGGGAACGGGATCCGGCCCGGATGGAAGGCCTTCTGGGCGGCCCGGAGCATGATTACCGAGTCCTTGCCTCCCGAGAACAACAGGACAGGACGCTCGAATTCGGCAGCCACCTCACGGATGATGTGGATCGACTGTGCCTCGATAGCGCGAAGGTGGGAAAGCTGGTACTGCCCCGTGGCTGCACTCTCGTAGCTCGTATCCATGGTTGACCAACTTACCTGATGGGGAACCTAACGAAAAGAGAGGATCGGTCGTAGACTTCCTATTTGGGAAGTTGCACCCGAACGGCCCGAAGAAACGGTCCACGCTCGCCAGAGGAGATCAAGATGGGGGCCAACGGACCACGTGATCGGGGGAGTCCCTCCGCTCCGGACGGGTGGGCCATGACCATCCGACCCGGAGAGGACGACGACGCGGCCGACGCCGGCCGCCTGCATGCGGGCCGGATCGGCGACGGTTTCCTGTCCTTCCTCGGTCCCGCGTTCCTGACCCGCCTCTACCGACGCATCGCCCGCAACCCGTCGTCCTTCCTGTTGGTCGCCGACACGTCGGGCGACGTGGTCGGGTTCATCGCCGGGTCGGCGGACGTGGGTGGGCTATACCGATCGTTCCTGGTCAGAGACGGGTTCGCCGCCGGGCTGGTTGCCGCTCCGCGCCTGGTCAGCGGATGGCGTCAGGTACTCGAGACGCTTCACCATGGTTCGGGCGAGGGGGCGGGTTCGGGGCGCGGCACCGAACTCCTGGCTATCGCCGTGGATCCCAACTACGAGGGGCAAGGTGTCGGAACGGCCCTGGTCGCAACCTTCCTCGATCGGGTGGCCACTTCGGGGGCCACTGAGGCCTACGTAATTGTTGGGGCCGACAACGTGGGTGCCATTGGGCTCTACGGCCGAGCCGGGTTCGTGGCCGGCGACGAATTCGAGCTTCACGCCGGATCCCGTTCGCTGGTCATGCAGTGGAACCGGGCAGCGCCCGGGGACTGTGTCGATTCGTGACCGTGGTCGCCTTGGCTGTCGTGGCCTTCCTTGTCACCTTGACGCTTACCCCCCTCGCCATCGTGGTGGCCACCCGCACCGGCATCGTGGACCGGCCAGGCGAGTTGAAGGAGCAGGTCAAACCCGTCCCCTACCTCGGCGGGGTAGCCGTGCTGGCCGGCGTACTGGTCGCCGCGCTGTCCGACCGCCCGTCGCTGGCTGTGCCCCTGGTGGCCGCCACCGCTCTCGGGGTCGCCGACGACTGGCTCGACCTGCCCCCCCTGGTCCGGGTGGTCGGAGAGGTGGTCGTCGGCGTGTTCGTGGTCGTGACCTGTCCGGTCCATCTGTCCGGATGGGTGGCCGCTGTCGCCCTGGTGACAATCACCCTGTTGTTGATCAACGGGGTAAATCTGATGGACGGACTCGACATGCTGGCCGGCGGCTGCGTGGCCGTGGCTGGGGTCGGTTTCGCCATTCTGCTGGTGGCGACCGGCCGCCAGGTCGGGGTGGCATTGGCCGCCGCCCTGATCGGGTTCCTGTTCTTCAACCGGCCCCCGGCCCGGATCTACCTGGGCGACGGCGGGGCGTACTTGCTCGGCACCACTCTGGCCGTTCTCCTTGCCCTGGCCTGGGGCCCGGTCTTCTCGACCACCGTCGGGGTGGCCGCGTTCGCCCTGGTGGCGTTACCGGCCGCCGAGGTCACCTTCGCCGTAGTCCGCCGGATCCGGGGGCGCCAATCGCTGACGACCGGTGACCGGGGTCACCCGTACGACCGATTGGTGCAGCGCGGTTGGCCCCGCCTGTCGGCCAGCGCCGCCTACGTCGCCGCCCAGAGCATCTTGACGGTAGGTGCCGTCCTGGCCTTCCGCCAGACGTCCCTCGCCCTGGCCATCACCGTTGATGTCGTCGCCGGCGTGGTCCTCGTGGCCACCGCCGGCCTGCTGGGCTCGCTCTCCCCCGACCAGGAGGTCACCCCTTGAACCGTGTCTACCTATCGCCGCCCGAGATGGGTCCCGAGGAGCGCAGCATGCTGCTCGCGGCGTTCGACTCCAATTGGATCGCCCCGCTCGGCCCGGACGTCGATGCATTCGAGGCGGAGTTCGCCCAACGAGTGGGGGTGGCCCATGCCGTCGCTCTCTCGAGTGGCACGGCTGCACTCCACCTAGCTCTGCTGCTGGTCGGAGTCGGCCCGGGCGACGAGGTCCTGGTCCCGTCGTTCACCTTCGTGGCCACGGCCAACGCCGTCGTCTACCGGGGGGCGACCCCGGTGTTCGTCGACTGCTCACTCGACACCTGGAACATGGACCCCGACCTCGTGGCCGAGGACCTCGACCGTCGAGCATCTGTCGGGCGACTACCGGCCGCAGTGGTCACCGTCGACCTCTACGGGCAGTCATGTGACTATGACCGGCTGGCGGCGGCCTGTGACCGCCATCGGGTGCCGCTGGTGGAGGACGCCGCCGAGGCGTTGGGTGCCACCTACCGGGGAAGATCGGCCGGGTCGTTCGGCCGCATGGGAGTGTTCTCGTTCAATGGCAACAAGATCATCACCACCAGCGGGGGCGGGATGCTGGTGACCGAGTCGGCCGAGGAGGCCGAACGGGCCCGTTACTTGGCTACCCAGGCCCGTGAGCCGGCCCCTCACTATGAGCACGTAACTATCGGGTACAACTACCGGCTCTCCAACCTGCTGGCCGCGTTGGGTCGGGCCCAGTTAGCCGGCCTCGACAGCCGGATGACCCGGCGTAAGCGGATCAACGGTCGCTATCGAGAGGCGCTCGGTGACCTACCAGGCGTCGACTTCCTGCCGATCGCCCCCTACGGCGAACCCAACTATTGGTTGACCTGTGTGACTGTTGACCCGGACCTGGCCGGCACCGACCGGGAGACGATCCGGCTGGCCCTCGAAGAGCAGGACATCGAGTCACGGCCGACGTGGAAGCCGCTACACCTGCAGCCGGTATTTGCTGACAACCAGGTACTCGGTGGCGCAGTGTGCGCCCGAATCTTCGAACTCGGCTTGTGCTTGCCCACCGGGTCAGCCCTGCCCGACGACGACTTCGATCGGGTAGTTACGACGATCCGGCGCCTGGCCCGGGGGTAGGACTTGGCGCCCGGCCCCCGACCTCAGGTCGACGTGCGCTCCTGCATCACCTCGATGGGAAACTGGGTGCCGAGGCGTCCCCGGGCTCCGTCGGCGAGGCCCTCTCCCAAGGCTTTCAACCGGACCCATCGACCCTCGGGCTCGCGTAGCACGGCCCGGCCGATCAGCTTGGCGATGTTGCGCGGGTAGTAACCCACCCGCTTCTTGATGTACAGATGAACGTAGAGCATGTTGCGGGCCTCGTAGTAGTACTTCCACACCGGCACACCTTCTCCGTGGCGGATCGAATCGTGGCGTACGTGGGCATCACCTACCACCCGCATCGGGTAGCCGGCCTGGGGGATGCGCCACTGGAGGTACTCGGTGTCCTCGGCCCACCAGAACAACTCGGCCATGGGGAGGCCGACCTGCTCGATGATCTCCCGGGCCACCAGGAACGCGCACCACGACGGCCAGGCCCCGAAGGTCCCGTCGAGCTGGTGACTGATTGGGAACACGAAAGCGCGGGACGGATCCTTTGCCGCCATCACCCACAGACGCTCGAGGCAGTCCGGATCGGGGCGCATGTCGTCGTCGATGATCCAGGCGTGTTTGTAGTCGGCCTTCAGGAAATGCTCGAGGGCCAGCGCGTAGCCGCCGGCCGGCCCACCGTTGTGGTCGGAACGGACAAGTGTGATCGGCGGGCCACCCGGTGGGAAGTCGACCGGGTCGACGGGTGGAATGCTGGCGTTGTCGACTACCAGAATGGCCTGAGGTGGGGTGGACTGAGAGGCGATCGACAGCAGGCAACGCGCCAGCGACGCCGGCGCGTTGTAGGTGAGCACTACGGCCATAGCTGACAGATCGGGATCTTCGAAGGCACTCATCTCGTGCTCGATCAGGGCCGGTGGGCGAGGACGAACCAGCCCGTCTCGTCACGGGCGGCGTCGACCACCAGGCCGGTCTGGTCGAACCAGGGTTGGAGATCGCTCCACTGGTAGCGGTGCTCGACAGGGGCGCTCAGACGGTCGAATGTATCGAGCACCAGGCTCCGGAAGGG
>Ga0075021_10000192_pt1 | contig 34038 bp, 35 predicted proteins | sample ColStrG_CSR_2012_FD_72749 | JGI IMG/M metagenome (GOLD analysis project Ga0075021, IMG submission 72749) | Freshwater sediment microbial communities in response to fracking from Pennsylvania, USA - Cold Stream Run_MetaG_CSR_2012 | ecosystem: Environmental > Aquatic > Freshwater > Creek >...
GAGCGCCGCCTCGACCGCGGACGACTCGCGCTGGAGGGCCAGGATGGACCGGGCGATCGCCTCGTCCGACAGGTCGAGCCGGCCCGGCGCCATCCCGCCGGACACGCTCAACCGGTCGTCCGGATCTTCCAGAAGGAGTCCTTCTTGACGATCTTGCCGTCGCGCAGCGTCCACAGATCACAGCCCCGGACCTCGATGGGCGTCCCGTCCGTCATCGTGCCCGAGAGCGTCCACTCCGAGGCGGCCCGATCGCCATCGGCGAAGTGGTCGTCGTCCAGGTAGCGGACGTCGGGGATACCGGCGAACCGGCCGGCGAAGGCACCACGGATCTCGTCGAGACCGGCGAAGCGTTGTCCCCACGGCTCCGGACCGCGAGGAGAGTCGAAGACCGCATCGTCGGTGAAGTGGACCAGGATGCTCTCCAGGTCGTGGCGGTCGAATGCGGCGGCGACGGCGCGCAGCATCTCGATGGTCTGGTCGTGAGCCATGAGGGTCACCTCCCGTCGCGGCGCAGGCGCCAGATGGACTCGGACGGCCAGCGGCGCGCCCACGCGATCGATTCGGCGTGGCGATAGCTGCTCGACGCGTCGGGGCGGGGGCGCGGCTCGATCAGGTCCTCGATCGCGAACCCGTGGGCGCGGAACAGCCGTATCCACTCGCCATAGGGCAGTTGGAAAGAGATCGTGTCGTCATCGTCGAGCCGATGCATCCCGAAATAATCGAGGACGAGACGATCGCCGGCATGCTCGGCATCGGGCGCCCAGGCCATGGCCTCGATCGGCGAGTGATGGTTGAACGCGAACAGGCCGCCCGGTCGGAGCAGCCGCGAGGCTTCCGGGACCGTCCGGTACGGGTCCGCGAAGGTCATCGCCCCGTGGTCGCAGAAGACGATGTCGAATGATTCGTCGGGGAGCGGCACGGCCTCGGCGCTCGCAGTGACGAGCGGGAAATCGACACCCGCCTCGGCCATCAGTCGGCGCGCGTGCTCGAGCTGGCGCGACGAGAAGTCGAGCCCGACCATCCGCGCGCCACGTTTCGCCAGCGCGATCGACCACTGCGCGGCGCCGCACCCGAACTCCAGGATGTCCTTTCCCGCAACGTCGCCGAGGACATGCAACTCCGCCTCGGGATACTGGTAGGTGCCCCACGCCGCACCGCCGCTTTCAGCCAGCTGGTGCCCGTGACGTTCCTGGTATTCGTCGCTGTAGCCCTCCCACATCTCGTGGTTTCGGCTGGCGTGCTCGGTCAGACCGGAAGGTCCGCTCGGGTCGTGCGTCATCCGCGCACTGTAGACAGACAGACACGGCCCGACCGTATCCGCCGGGTGGTGACCGCCACTAGCCGGCCGCGGGAACGCTGAGTCGCGCCACGACCGCACGGGTCAGGGTCCAGCCCTTCAGGGGGCTGGCCGGCAGCCGCAGCCGGACCTGATTGCTGGCGAACGTGACATCCGACGGACGGAGGCCCGGCAGCGACGGACCGGCGAGCAGCCGCATCGCCGTCGCGCGGGTCAGGCCCGCCCCGAATCGGACGATCAGCCAGCCCTCCTCGCGCGAGATCGACGCGACGCCGGCCGCCTCGGCGGTCAGCCGCAGCTCGGCCACCTCGACGAGCCGGACGACCGGGTCCGGCATCGGGCCGTATCGGTCGATGACCTCCTGGCGGAAGGCGGCGAGGTCGCCGGTCGTCCGCGCCCGCGCCAGCCGCCGGTACAGCTCCAGCTTGTGGGCCTCGTCGGGAACGTATTCGTCTGGCAGGTACGCCTCGACCGGCAGGTCCACGATCGCCTGGGGAGCCTCGATGATCGGCGCCCGACCCTCCATCGACGCCTTCCGAGTCTCGACCGCTTCTGCCAGGAGACGCGAGTAGAGGTCGAAACCGACGGCGGCCATGTGACCCGACTGCTCGCCACCCAGGATGTTTCCTGCCCCACGGATCTCGAGGTCGGACAGCGCGATCTGGAACCCGGCCCCGAGCTCGGATGCGTTGAAGATGGCCTGTAGCCGCTTGCGCGCCTCGTCCGACAGCCGCTCACGGCGCCGGTACAGCAGGTAGGCGTAGGCGCGTCGCGACGATCGGCCGACCCGCCCCCGCAACTGATAGAGCTGCGCCAGCCCGAGCGTATCGGCGCGGTCGATGACGATGGTGTTGGCGTTCGGGATATCGAGCCCGGATTCGATGATCGTCGTGCAGACGAGGACGTCCGCGGCGCCGTCGGCGAAGGCGATCATCACCTTCTCGAGCGCACCTTCACCCATCTGACCGTGTCCGACCACGAACCGGACGCCCGGAAGCATCCGGCGAAGCTGGTCGGCCTGCGCCTCGATCGTCTCGACGCGGTTGTGGACGTAGAAGACCTGGCCGCCGCGGTCGAGCTCTCGCAGGATCGCGTCACGGACGAGCCCTGCCGAGGCCTCTGCGACCCGGGTCTGGATCGGCAGCCGGTCCTCGGGCGGCGTCTCGATGACGCTGAGGTCGCGAATCCCGGCGAGGGCGAGGTTGAGCGTCCGTGGGATCGGTGTGGCCGACAGGGTCAGGACGTCGACTTCGCGACGGAGCTGCTTGAGCCGTTCCTTGGCCGCGACCCCGAACCGCTGCTCCTCGTCGACGACGACCAGGCCGAGATCGCTGAACCGGATGTCCTTGCTCAGCAGACGGTGCGTCCCGATGACGATGTCGACCGTTCCGTCGGCCAGGCCCGCGACCGTCGTCGCCTGGGTCGCCGCGGGAACGAACCGGGACAGGAGCCGGACCTCGAGTGGGAACGCCGCGAACCGCTGCGAGAACGTCGCGTGGTGCTGGGCGGCGAGGACCGTCGTCGGCACGAGCACGGCGACCTGCCTGCCATCCTGGGTGGCCTTGAACGCGGCACGCAGGGCGACCTCGGTCTTGCCGTAGCCGACGTCGCCGACGACGAGCCGGTCCATCGGCCGGGTCAGCTCCATGTCCGCCTTGACCTCGGCTGCCGCGCGGAGCTGGTCGATGGTCTCCTCATACGGGAACGAGGCCTCCATCTCGGCCTGCCACGGTGAATCCGGGCCGAACGCGTGCCCCTGCGCATCGGCTCGGGATGCATACAGGGCGAGCAACTCCTCGGCGAGGTCGTCGACCGCCTTGCGGACGCGCAGCTTGGCGCGCAGCCACTCGGTCCCTCCGAGCCTGGACAGTGCCGGCCGCTCACCGCCGGCGTAACGCGTGACACGGCCGATCTGCTCGACCGGGACGAAGATGCGATCGCCGCCCGCGAACGAGATCTCGAGGTAGTCGCGGTCTTCGCCGGCGCCGCCGCGACGCAGCATCTGCTCGTATCGCGCGACGCCATGGTCGATATGGACGACGAGGTCGCCCGGGGTGAGCCGGTCGAGGATGTCGCGCGGCACGACCCGTCGAAGGGCGCGTGGGCGCCTGATGCGGACGGTGCCGAAGAGCTCGCGGTCGGTGACGAAGGCGAGGCCGTCCGGGCCACCTATGAACCCGCCGTTGAGGCTCCGCTCGATCAGCACGATGGCGCCCGCCGGCGGCACCTCACCCACGCCGGCGACGACGGCGACCTCGTGGCCGACCTCGCCGAGCAGGTCGGCGAGACGCGGCGCCTGGTCCGACGCCAGGACGATCCGGGCGCCGTCGGCGCGCCAGACATCGACCGCCTGCGCGATCCGACCCGCACGGCCCGGCGGCAGGACGGGCTCGCGCCAACCGAAGGGGTCGCCCGACGAGAGTCCGCCGCGCGCCATCGCGACATCGTCCGGCGGGACCGATTCCCAGGTGAGCTCGAGAGTCCGCGACGCAACGAGACGGCCCTTCCAATCGCGCGGCGGGAGGTAGGTCGATGGCCAGTCCCTGGGGAGCTCGCCTGCGGCAACGAGTTCGGTGTGGCGCTCTTCGGCCTGGCGCCACAGGAAAGCCGCCGCCTCGGCGATGTCGCCGGGTTCATCGAGGATGAGCAGCGTTCCGGGCTCGATGTGGTCGAGACCTGTCGCCGGTGCGAGATGGGCGGCCCAGACCTCGGCGGCGTCGCCGACCGCGAGAGCGCGGCTCGCCTCGGCAGGCCGATCGGCGGCCGCCGTCACCGGTTCGGCATCGAATCGCTCGAGGTCGCCGGCGAGTCGCTCGGGAAGGCGCGCCGCACCCCGTCCGAGCCGGTCGCGGATGGCCGCCGCACCGCCGGGCGGCAACAGGAACTCGGACGCCGGCAGGAGGATGGCCGACTCAAGCGTGCCGACCGTTCGCTGGTCGGTCGGGTCGAACGAGCGGAGAGAGTCGATCTCGTCGCCGAAGAACTCGATCCGGATCGGCAGCGGGAGCGACGGCGGGAAGACGTCCACGATGCCGCCGCGCCTGGCCGATTCACCGCGGCCCCCGACCTCGGCGACCGGCACATAGCCGAGGTCGAACAACTCGCGCAGGAGAGCGTCCTGGTGGACCCGCGACCCGATCCGGAGTTCGCGCGGCCTCGCGGGCAGGTCGGACGGGGCGATCGTGTGCTGGAGGAGCGCCTGGACGCTGGCGACCAGGACCCGGGCCCGACCGCCCCGCCAGGCGGCGAGGGCCGCCACCCGCGCCGCCGTTTCGTCGGCGATCAGTTCGCTCCGTTCGTAGGCGAGCGCGGTCCGCGGCTCCAGGACGGCCACGGCGCCCGGCTCGCCGAACCAGGCCCCGATTTCTTCAGCCACTCGGTCGCCGATCTCGGCGTCGCGGGCGACCCACACGAGGCGTTCGCCAGCTGCGCCCTGCGCGAGCGCCGCCGCGAGATAGCTCTTGGCACCGTGCGGCACCGACACCAGGCCGACGTGCCGGCCGGTCCGACGCGGACCGGTCTCGTCGCCGATCCGGGCCACCAGCCGCTCGCGGAGCGCGGCGAACGTCCCCGTCGCGGCGAGCAACGGCGGCAGAGCCGACAGGTCGGGAAGGCGATGGCCGGCACCCTTGCGGCCCGGCCCGGGCGCGGCGGCGACCGGCGGCGGCAGGCCCCGGGCCGGGGCGGGACGTGCCGGCCTTCGCGCGTCCTCGACCTCGGCGTCCACGCCGGCGATGTCGACGTCGACCCCGGTCTCCGGTGCGGGCCGAGCGTGCCGGGCAGCGAAGTCGGTCGCGACGCGTTCGGCGATCCGGCGGTCGCGGCCGCGTCGGCCACGCAACGGGGTATCCGGCACGCTCAGGCGTCCGTATCGGGCGGCCGAACGCGCCGCCAGCCGGTCTTCGTGCGACGGACGCCTTCGGCGTCGGGTGGACCATCCACCTCGCCGACGCCCGCGAGTCGGGTCGTGTCGGCGGGTCGAAGTTCGAACATGTTGAACCGGTTGGCGGCCTTGTTCGTTCCCTCGCGCGCCCACTCCTCGACCGCGTCGGCCGCGGCGTCGAGGAGCTCGTCGAGACGCTGCTGCTCGTCGGGCGCGAACCGCGTCAGGACGTGATCGACCGCGCTCCGGTCCGGCTCACCGATGCCGACCCGAAGGCGGCTGAACTTCTCGGTCCCGAGCTCCGTGATGATCGAGCGAAGGCCGTTATGACCGCCTGGGCCGCCGCCCTCGCGGAACCGGAGCTTGCCGAACGGAAGCGCGAAATCGTCCGCGACGACCAGCAGGTCGACCAGCGGCGCGTGCTCACGCGCGAGCACCTTGCGGACGGCCAGCCCGGAGTCGTTCATGTAGGTCAGCGGCTTGACCAGGGTCAGGTCGAGGCTGCGGTAGCGGCCCATGGCGACGTTGGATGCATCGCGCTGGCGACCCTTGCCGGTCCAGCCGGCCCGCTCGGCGATCGTGTCCATGACCAGCCAGCCGATGTTGTGGCGGGTGCCCGCGTACTGCGACCCCGGGTTCCCGAGACCCACGACGACCTTCAACCGACCCTCCGCAGACAGCACGACAGGGCCCGATCCCGACGCGGGAGGGCCCGGGCGATGGTAACAGCGGCGGCTCGGGCGCCGCGTGATCGAGCTAGCCGGCGCCCGCCGGAAGGCTGCGCTCGGGCGCCCAGCGGCGGGCGATCAGCCGGTCGGCCCGCTCAAGGTCGACATCCCCGACGACGACACCGACCTGACCGTACGGGACGGCGGCGGCAAGAGTCCCGTCGGGCGCGATGATCCCGGTGATCGAACCCTGCGTCGCGGTCGCGACGTTGGACGCCCCGATGTAGATGGTGTTCTCGAGCGCCCGGCTGAGGAGCGATTTCTCGTTGTACGGGTTCGTCGCGTCGCACCAACGGGTCGGCAGTGAACCGTCGTCGGTCACGACGTAATGTGGGACAAAGACGAGTTGGGCTCCGGCCAGGGCGAGGGCGCGCGTGATCTCCGGATAGCGATACGCCTCGTGGCAGATGGCGATGCCGAAGGTCAGGCCCTCGAGCGTGAACGTGCGCCGCCCGCTACCGGGGACGTACCAGGTCTCCTCGGACGGGTCGATCTGCGTCTTGACCTGCTCCCCGAGGCGGCTCCCGTCGGCGTCGAACACGACCGACAGGATCTCGCGACCGGCAGGGGTCGGCCGCTCGGCGCCGACGACGGCCATCACTCCGGCATGCCCGGCGGCGTCCCCGACCTCCCGGAGCGCTTCCTCCAGCTCCGTGGCCGTGATGTCGGGCACGATCCGCGGCTGGTCCCGGTGGCCGGGCAAGGCCGTTTCCGGCAGACACACGACCCGTGCTCCTAGCCGCCCCGCCTCGTCGATCGCCGCAACGGCCGCGGGGACGGCCTGCTCGAGAGTCGCGGTCAGCGGGGTCGATGCAACCCCGACCCGGATCGTGGACATCGCGGTCAGTCTAGCCCGCCTCGAGCAGACCACGTTCCAGGGCGCGCATCGCGGCCTCCTCGTCGGGCTCGGCGTGATCCCAGCCGCAGATGTGGAGAGCCCCATGAGTCACGAGCAGTCGCATCTCGTCAGCTGGGGACCAGGCGACGTCGCCGGTCTGTCCGCCCCGGCCCGCCTCGGCCTGTCCGGTGGCGCGCTCGACCGATACGACCATGTCGCCAAGGTGCGGCCGTCTCCCGGGAGGCAATGCGAACGCCGGGACGTCGGGATCGCCGCCACCGGACATCAGCGGGAACGACAGGACGTCCGTCGGGCCGGACTTGCCCATGTGTTCCCGGTTGAGCACGGCGAGCTCGGCGTCGTCGGCCAGGATCAGCCCGATCGACGCCGGCGAGGGCGCCCGGTCCGCCGCCGTGGCCGCATCCAGCGCGGCCGCGACCGTCCGCGCGAGAAGCGCGCCGGGTACCGGCGATCGCACGCCGTCACGGACCGTCAGGTCCACCCGCCACGGTCCGACGTAGATGGCGCGGGTCACGACGCGGAGCCGGTCCCCGTTCCCCCTCCGCCTGCGGCACGCCGCGATTCGAGCTCGACGACCGTGTTCTGTGGGTACGCGATCCGGGTGTGGTACATCCCGAGCAGCTGACCCACGAACGCCTCCCGGATCCGCTCGAGATCGCGCAAGGTCAGGTCGCATTCGTCGAACTGGCCGTCGGCGACCCGCTCCTCGATGATCCGGGAGACCATCCCACGGATGGCCGTCTCGTCACGTGCCGCGAGTGAGCGGACCGACGCTTCGACGCCGTCGGCGAGCATGATCAGGGCCGCCTCGCGCGACTGAGGCTTCGGTCCGGCGTGGCGGAACCTGCGAGCGTCGACGACCACTCCGGGACCGGCCAGCTCCTTCGCCCGGGCGTAGAAGTAACTCATGATCGCCGTCCCGTGGTGCTGCGGGATGAAGGCGATGAGGGCCTTCGGCAGCTTCGCCCTGTAGGCGAGATCGATGCCGTCGACCACATGCTGCTTCAGGATCTGCGCACTGACCTCCGGGTCGAGCTGGTCGTGGATGTTGTCGCCGCCGGCCTGGTTTTCGATGAACCCGAGTGGGTTCGCGAGCTTCCCGACGTCGTGGTAGTAGGCCGCGACGCGGGTCACGAGCGGGTCGGCCCCGATGGACTCCGCGGCGCGCTCGGCGAGATTGCCGACCATCAGCGAGTGGTGGTACGTCCCGGGCGTCTCGACCAGGAGGCGCCGCAGCAACGGCTGCGACGGGTTGGCGAGTTCGAGCAGCTGGAACACGGTCAGGATCCCGAATACGGACCCGAGCACGGCAAACGTGCCGACCGCAGCGATGCCCGACCCGGCGGCCGACGCTGCCGACGCGAACCAGAGCTCGAGGATCCCGCGCAGGTCGCGCGCGCCCAGCAACGAGAAGACGGTCACGACGAGAGCGTTGACGACGAAGACGGCGACGGACGCCTGGACGAAGACCTGGAGCCGGTCGCCCTTGCGGATGGCCACGATCCCGGCCATCCCGCCGAGGAAGATGTACGACGCGAATTCGAGCGAGTTGCCGTTCACCGCGCCACCGATGACCGCCACGATCGCGATCACGATGGTGGCGGTCGAGGCGTCGAGGAGGATCGCCAGGAGGATCGCGATCGCCGCCGTCGGCAGGAAGAACGGTAGTGTCGGGCGACCGGCAGTCAGTTTCAGCGCGAGCGTCGCGCCGACCACGAGCAGTCCGATCAGGATGAGCGCGTTGTCGCGGTGCCACAATCCCGGTCGGAATCGCCAGATCCAGGCGAGCAGCATGAGGACCGTGAGCACCGCGAGGAGGAGCCAGCCGCCGAAGCTCGCGACGTCCGGCGCCGTCTGGCGCAGCCCGAGCGCATCGATCTTCTCGATGTCCGTCGGAGCCAATGGCGACCCGCTGCGGACGATGACCTCGCCCTGACGGATGGTGACCGACACCGGCGTGACCGCCTCAGCGGCCTTGGCGCGCGCCTGGGCGGTCAGCTCCTGGCTGAATGACGAGTTCGGGACGACGAGGGGACCGATGAGCTCGGCGGCGAGCATCCGTTGCGCCTCATCGAGGCCACCCGCCATCCGGCCCGCCAGACGGGTCCGCGTGTCGGCAACCTCGGTGTCGCGAAGCTCTGTCCGCAGGGTCGCGTCGAGCACCCGGGCTGCCTCGGTCCGCACGGCCGCCCAGCCCGCTCCACTGAGGCCGGACAGCGTGGCCCTGGCCGGATCGGACAGGTCCGGCACCGCCGTCTGGAGGAGTGACTTACGGCCTGCGGGACTCAGGTCGGCCGAGAAGGTGGTGTCGATCCTGGCGACGCGCTCTTCGAAGGCGACCTGCTGGGCGGCCGCGATCGCGATGGCGTTCTCGGTGGTGAAGTCGTATTGCGGTGGTACCGCAGCACTGGCCGCTTCCTGCGCCGCGGTGGTCTGGAGCGTGCTCTCGAAGTCGACCGCACGCGGCGCCACGATGTCGCGCGTCGCCAGCTGGCCCTCGACCGCCTGGAGCGGCGGCGCCGGCAGGATGTCGGCCCCGAGGATCGCGGCCAGCGCCAGGATGAAGATCACGGCCGCGATGGCGAGCCGCGGGATGTCTCGCCGCGTGAAGCGGTCCGGGGTCTCGATACGCTGGGTCAGCACGGTCGTGTCATCTCGATCGTCGCGGTCTCAGTGGGTCCCGACGTCGTGGGTCGCGAGGTCCGCCGCGGCGAGGGTCTGGACGACCAGTTCGCTCACGCGCTTGCCGTCGGCGCGGCCGCGGGTCCGTGGCGCGAGCCAGCTCATGACCGTGCCCATGTCGCGCGCGGAGGTCGCTCCGGTGGCGGCGATCCCCTCGCGCACGAGGGCGATGACCTCATCGTCGGTCAAGGCCGCCGGGAGGTAGCCGCCGATGATCGCGATCTCCGCCTCTTCCTTGGCGGCGAGTTCCTCGCGACCGCCGCCGCGGAATGCCTCGACCGATTCGCGGCGGGTCTTGACCTCGCGGGTCAGGACGGCCAGGTATTCGTCGTCGGTCAGGGGACGACCCTGCCTCTTCTCGACGTTGTAGGCCGCGCTGACGACCATGCGCAGCGTATCGCGACGCAACGAATCACCGCCGCGCATCGCGACGGCGATATCGGACTGGATGCGATCTTGAAGGGACACCGGTGTGGCACCTCGGGCGGACGGGCCACCGCGATCCGGTGGGCCGCCGATGGGCCCGCGGGGAACAGGGGCTGCGAGGTCGGGCTGGGCCCGACTCAGCCGACCTGCGTTCGGGCGTTCTTCTTGCGCTTCGCTTCCTTGCGCTTACGCTTCACAGAGGGCTTCTCGTAGTGCTCGCGTCGGCGGGCCTCGGCGAGGATGCCGCTCTGCTGGATCTTCTTGTTGAAGCGACGCAGGGCGCTTTCGAACGTCTCGTTCTCACCCACTCGGACTTCTGCCAATCCCGGTTCACCTCCCCAGGCCAGGGTTTCGTGTTGGCTGCGTCGGACTCGCGGCCAGCCGGCCCTGACGCGCCGAGGACGAAAGGCCGTCCAAGGCTGGCGGAGCATAGCCGAGGCTCCCCGGTCGGTCAAACGTTCCGCGGGCGGTCCGTCAACGTTCGTGCAGGTCCGCGGCGGGTCCATGTCGCGCGGTCCGCAGACCGCCCGTCCGTTTGACCCTCGACACCGGATCACCCGCGTCTACGATAGGCGCGACACTGGAGGCCCGCCCTGGAAACCCTGCTCGATCTGCTCACCGAGGCTGTCGCCGCGAATGGCGACAAGACTGCCTTGAGCCTGCGCCTCGACGATGGCTCCACGACCAGGTGGAGCTACCGCGACCTCGAGCGTCGCTCGCTGGCGGCGGCCTGGCGACTGCGCGCGCTCGGTCTGATGCCGGGCGACCGGCTCCTCACGTGGTCGCCGTCGACGCCGACACTGCCGGCGACCTATTTCGGGGCCATGCGCGCGGGCCTGGTCCTCGTCCCACTCGACCTGCGCATGTCGAGCGAGGCTGTCGAGGCCATCGTCGCGGCCTCTGGCGCCCGGCACCTCATCCTGGGCACCGGCCGTGACGCGCCCGATCCGCGCGAGGCCCGGCTCGATCGCTTCCCGACGACGACGGTGGACGCCGTCGCCGCTCCGCCCGACGAGGCCCTTCCTGCCGACTGGGAGGTACAGATCGCCGCCTGGCCACGCCCCACGTCGGCGGACGTCTTCGAGCTCGTCTACACGTCCGGGACGACCGGGACCCCAAAGGGTGTGATGCTCGCCCACTCGAACGTCGTCGCCTCGATCGAGACATTCCACCGGATCGTCCCACGCATGGAGCACCGGATCGTGTCGCTGCTGCCGCTGTCGCATCTGCTCGAGCAGGCGGTCGGCCTGTTCTATGCGCTGTCGGTCGGGGCGGACATCCTGTACGTCCGCAGCCGGAATCCGCGGGTGATCTTCGATGCGCTGCGCGATCACCGGGTCACGTCGATGGTGGTCGTGCCGCAGGTCCTCGACCTGTTCTGGAACGCCATCGAGCGCGAGGTCGACAAGCGGAACCGGACGACGGCATTCTCGAGATTGCGTTCCGTCGCCCGACATCTGCCCATGAGCTGGCGGCCCCGGTTGTTCGGAAGTATCCATAAGCAACTCGGTGGGCATTTCCGGCTCTTCCTGTCCGCCGGCGCATTCCTGCCACCGGCCCTCCAGGAGGCGTGGCAGGACCTCGGCGTGACCGTGCTGCAGGGTTACGGCGCCACCGAGACGGGGACCGGCAGCAGCACGCGGCTCCACGACCACGGCCTCGGCACCGTGGGGACGCCGCCCGACGGCGTCGAGCTGCGCATCGCTGAGGGCGGCGAGATCCAGTTCCGCGGTCCGACCGTCTTCCATGGCTACTGGCAGAACCCGACCGCGACGGCCGAGGCGTTCACCGAGGACGGTTGGTACAAGACCGGCGACATCGGCCATCTCGACACCGAGGGCCGCCTCATCCTGTCCGGCCGGATCAAGGACATCATCGTCCTGCCCAATGGCTTCAACGTCTACCCGGAGGACATCGAGAACGCCCTCCGGATCGCCGGGATCCGCGACTCGGTCGTGCTCGAGACGCAGCCTGGCCGCATCGAGGCCGTCGTGCTCGGCTCGTCTGCCGGCGGCGCGCCCGGACCGATCGGCGAAGCGGACCCGGCCGAGGCGCGCGGCCGCATCGATACTGCGATCAAGGCCGCCAACGCGTCGCTCGGCCCGAATCAGCGGATCGCCGGCTGGCGGCTCTGGCCCGAGGAGGATTTCCCGCGCACCCACACGCTCAAGATCAAGCGTGCCCAGGTCCGCGCGTGGATCGCGGCCGATTCGCCGTTGCCCGTCGGCTGAGACCGTCGAGAAACCGTCAGTTCGCGACCGGGAAGTCGATCCCGAGCGATTCGAGCGCCGTCTGGATCCCGAGCGCCGACTGATCCTTCGCCGCGCCCGGCAGCCACTGGTAATAGACGACTGTCGATCCGACTTGACGGATCATCGAGACGGTACCCTGCGGCGTCTGGACCCGCCCAGGGCCGGTCGCCAGGTACGCCTGTTGCTCGGTGGCGGCCGTCGCGGCCCGAGCGGGATCCGGGAATTCGTAAACGAGGATGAAGCCCTTGTCGGGGTCCGCCGGCAGGGTGACCTGATAGAGCGCCCTCGGAGCGGCGGCGAACAGCGGCGCCTCGGCCGGACGAACGGCGGCCTGGCTGTCGGTCAGGATGAGGTTCTGGCCACCCAGCGCGGTGACCAGGACAGCGCGTGTCTGGTTGACCGTCGGGGTGACCGTTCGGGTCGGGACCGCGGATGGCACGACGACGGCCTGACTCGGGACGCCATTGGCCCCGCATCCCGCGACGATGACGGCGGCGCCGGCGACGACGGCAAGCACGGTCGTGCAGCGACGTCGCCTCATCCGGGCGGCCAGTCGAATGGGCGCCCGCCCATCAGGTGGACGTGGAGATGGTCGACCGTCTGGCCGCCCCACAGACCGACGTTCGAAACCAGCCGATAGCCGCCGTCGGCGATACCGGCCGATCTTGCCAGGTCCGCCGCCACGGAGAACAACCGACCGAGCATCGGGCCGTCGGCGTCGGTGAGCTCGGCGGCAGATGCGATGTGCCGTCGCGGCATCAGCAGGATGTGGGTCGGGGCTCGCGGCGCGATGTCGCGGATGGCGATGACCAGATCGTCGTCATGGAGCCGATCGGACGGGATCGACCCCGCGACGATCTTGCAGAACAGGCAGTCCGCATCGGAGGTCACCAGAGCACCGGCTTCGAGCTCATGAGGAAGCCGATGGTACCGACGAGCCCGGCCATCAGGTACGAGACGTAGCGCTGACGCTTCGCCCGCTCGAGCCATGTCCTGTCGTCCGCCGCGGCGCGCACTCCGATGAGTCGCCGCAGATTCGGGCGCTGGATGAAGAAGGCGATCCCGAGGTTGACGAAATAGATGGCGAGGGCGAGGACCAGCCACGGCTGCTGGAGCATCGACGAGCCGAGTGCTGCGAGGAGGCCGATCCCCGTCAGCGCCAGCCCGAGGCCGATGGCGATGGTCCCATGCGTCTGCGCGTAGAGGAGTGCCTGGACCACCCCGTTCTCCGACTCCACCGTCGCCCGCCGCGTCTTCAACGCGAACGGCAGGAGGATCGAGGGCAGGACGAGGCTGACAGCCAGGATGATGTGCGCCACCAGCAGGAGCGGGAAGTAACCGGGCATCGCGGCCGATTGTAGGGCCGGACGGTGTCAGGTCCCACGGACGGCCTCGAGAGCGACCCAGTCCCCCTCTTCGGAGCGGTCCGTGACGCTCAGTCCGGCCGCCTCGAACGCCGCCCGGACGTCCGGCTCGCGATCGACGAAGATCCCCGACGCGACGAGCGTCCCGCCCGGCCGGAGCTCGCCGTGCAGCGCCGGCGCAAGCGGAACGAGGAGTCCAGCGATGAGGTTGGCGAGGACCACGTCGAACCCTCGCTCACCGCTCGGCAGGCTGCCGTCACGGGCGCGGACCCGCCGAAAGACCGCGTTGCGCCGGGCGTTGGCCGCCGTCGCCTCGATGGCGATGGGGTCGGTGTCCACTCCGAACGCCGAGGCCGCCCCGAGCTTGACCGCCGCGATCGCCAGGATGCCCGAGCCGCAGCCGACGTCGAGGACGCGAGCGCCGTCGACGACGCCACGGTCGGCCAGTGACTCGACCGCCGCAAGGCACAGCCGTGTCGTCGGATGGAGGCCGGTCCCGAAGGCCATCCCCGGATCGAGCGCGAGGACCACGTCGCCCGGCGAGCCCCGATGCCGTCGCCAGGTGGGGCGGATGACCAGCCGCCGGCCGATGCGCATGACCGGGAAATAGGCCTTCCACGCCTCGGCCCAGTCGGCCTCGTGGACGAGACGCGTCTGGAGCTCGCCGATCGGCCGCAGACCGAACGCCTGGAGGTGGCCGAGGGCCCTTGCGACCTCGGCGACGGCACGGTCTGCGGCGGCCCGGTCGCGCGCTGGCAGGTATCCCCGGACGATCGCAGGCCGGCTCGGATCGAGTCGCGCGCTCAGCCCCTCATCGACCAATTCGAACGCGGGCTCGACCGACGTGCCGCCCGGCGCGGCGCGTCCGAGGATCTCGCTGACCGCCTCGACCGCCTCGACGTCCGCCTCGACCGATAGTTCGAGCCAGGCGCCCGCACCAGATGTCGACGCCTCGGCGCCGCTCACCCGAGTCCGAGCTTCTCGAGCAGCCCGCCACCACCGTGACCGACCGATTCGCCGGTCTCCTGGGCGTACGCCTCCAGCAGTTCGCGGGCCTTCTTGGACAACTTGGTCGGCACGACGACATCGACCATGACGTGGAGGTCGCCTCGCTGGCCGGAGCGCCGAAGATGCGGCACGCCCTTGCCGCGCAGGCGGATCTCTGTGTTCGGCTGGGTGCCCGCCTTGATCTCGACCTCTTCCTCTCCATCGACCGTCGGGACGCTGATCTTCGTTCCCAGCGCGGCCTGCACGATCGACACCTCGGCGTCGTAGAAGAGTTCCGTCCCCTCGCGCGTCAGCGATGGATGCGGATGGACGTGCACGGCGACGTACAGGCTGCCCGGGGGCCCACTGCGCGGCCCGACCTCGCCCTCGTTGGACAGGCGGATCTGGTGGCCCTCGTCGATCCCGGCAGGGATCGACACGCGGAGCGTCCGCTTGCGTTCGGTGCGGCCATCGCCCTTGCAGGTGTGGCACGGCGTCTCGACGACCTTGCCCTCGCCGTGGCAGCGCGGACAGGCGTTCACGTTGACCATCTGGCCGAGCATGGTCTGGCGGACGGAGCGCACCTCGCCGCGGCCATTACAGGTCGGACAGGTGATGGGTTCGCTGCCGGGCTCCGCGCCGTTGCCGCCGCACGTCTCGCAGGCGCCGAGGACGGTGAATTCGATCTCCTTCTCGGTGCCCTTGACGGCCTCCTCGAAGGTGATGCGCAGGTCGTATCGGAGGTCGGCGCCGGGTTGTGGTCGGCCGCGCCGGGCAGACGCTGCGCCGGCACCACCCCCGAAGAACGCGTCGAAGATATCCGAGAAGCCGCCGAAGCCCTCGAAGCCGGCGCCGCCCGGTCCGCCCGGTCCGCCGTCGACACCCGCCCGCCCGAAGGCGTCGTAGCGGGACCGTCGCTCCGGGTCCGAGAGGACCTGGTAGGCCTCGTTGATCTCCTTGAAGCGTTCCTGCGCCTCGGGATCCTGGTTGACATCCGGATGCCACTTCTGGGCAAGCTTGCGAAAGGCGGCCTTGATCTGGGCGTCGGTCGCCGCGCGCTCGACGCCGAGGATCACGTAGAAGTCGCGTTCCGTGGTGGCCATCGGTCGAGAAGGATACCGGCCGAGACCTTCCGCGACAGGGACGCACATACTTGTCGATGTGAAGCGCTCGCCGGCCAGCCTCGCCGCCGCTGCCGTGATGTTCATGACGGTCGTCGCCGGGTGCACCCCCAGCGCCTCGCCCGGCGGGTCGTCTGCCACGGCGCCGGCCGCCGTGGCCGGTGCGCCGACCGAGGCGCTGCCGACCCCGATGGCCGGGTCTGCGTCGACGCCACTCCCCGTCCGATCGCCGGCGCCGACGGCGTCACCGACACCCTCTCCGAAGCCACCTCGCGGGTTCATCGCGCTTGGTGACAGACCTGTGGCGCCCGGTCGGATCCCAGTCCTCTACTACCACCGGGTCCAGCCGCTGCCCGCCGATTACGCGTCCCTGACGAAGGCCGAGCGCACCCGATTCACCACGTACGACACCCTGCCGCAGGCGTTCGCCGCCCAGCTCGACTGGCTGCGCGACCACGGCTACACGACGATCCTGCCGCGCGACCTGGCCGATCACTGGGGCAGGCGGACGGCTCTCCCGGCACGGCCGGTGATCGTTACCTTCGACGACGGCTCACGGGACTGGGTGAACCGCGTCCTGCCGATGCTCACGTCTCGCGGGATGGTTGCCGAGTTCTACCTCACCCTCGACGCGATCAGGCACGGCAACCTGACCTGGGCAGAGGTCCGACGCCTCGCAGCGGCCGGCAATGGGATCGGCGCCCACGATGTCCATCACGTGCAGCTGACCGCGCTCGGTCCGGGGCGAACGTCGTCGTCGCCCGCGGTCATGTGGGCGGAGGTCAACGGCGCGCGCGAGACCATCGGTGCGAACGTCGGCGTCTATCCGGATTCGATGGCCTATGTCGGGGGTGGCTACGACTCGACACTCCAGCGCCTCGTCGAGGAGGCGGGTTACACGTCCGCGCGTGGGATCGCCCGAGGGATCGTCCAGAGTCCCGGACGGCGGTTCGCGATGCGGGTGGTGCGCATCGGGGTCCACGACGATGTCGTGACTCTCGCCGGTGGTGCCCTTGTCCCCGATCTGCCGACATTCACAGCCCGGATGGCGGGCGTTTCGGACAAGTAGTCGGCTACCCTCGCATCCCATGGTTACGCCGCGCCTGACGGTCGCGATCACCGTCGACCACGACGCCATCTCCGACTCGGTGCGCCGCGAGGACTCTCCGGTCAAGTTCAGTCACGCCGAGTTCGGGCCGCGCGTCGGGGCGAAACGGATCGTGGCGCTCCTTGCCGCGCGCGGGATCCCGACGACATGGTTCGTGCCGGGCCACACCCTGACCACCCTCACCGACGACACGGACGCGATCCTGGCGGGCGGACATGAGCTGGCCTGCCACGGCTGGTTCCATGAGGACTTCGCGGAACTCGCCGACGAGGAGGCCTCGGCCGTCCTGGCGCGGTCGGTGGAGGTGGTCCGTGCGGTGACCGGTGCCGGACCGGTCGGCTTTCGCGCTCCGTACTGGTCGCTGGGGCCGGCGACGCTCGGACTTGTCGAGGCGGCGGGGTTCGCCTACGACAGCTCACTCATGGCGAACGACTACGAACCCTATCGCGTCCGTCACGGCGACCGGCACTCGGTGGAGGACGGGTCGACCTGGGCGATCCTGGCGCCCTCGTCGAGGTGCCGGTCTACTGGGCGATGGACGACTGGCCGCACTTCGAGCCTGGTCCGGGGCGATCAGGTCTCGCCGCGCCGTCGGCCGTCCTCGAGATCTGGACCGAGGAGCTCCGCTACGCCCACGAGCACGCTCCGGGGGGCCTCGTCATGGTCACGGTCCACCCCGAATGCATCGGCCGTGGCCACCGGATGACCATGCTCGAGCGTTTCGTCGACGTCGCGGCGGCGCTCGATGGCGTGATCTTCGAACGGCTCGACGCCGTCGTCGATCGGTGGTCGCATCGCCGTCAGGAAGACCTGATCGCCGGGCGGCCGAGACTCCCGTCGTAGAAGAGCCGCGCGTCCGGACTACCGCGCCGCTCGCAGCATCGAGTAGACCGGCGGGCACGCCCCGGATTGCGAGACCCCCGTGACTTCGAACCCGTGACGTTCGTAGAACGGGAGGTTGCGCGCGTTGGGGGATTCGAGGTAGGAGGGCAGATGGTCCTGATCGACGAACCCGAGACAGTTTCGCAACAGCTCACTGCCGAGGCCTTTGCCCTGCCGACCGCCATCAACACCGAACCATGGCAGGTACCAGTGCGGGAACGTCGGATGGGCTGCGTCCATCTGCTCGAGGACGGCGAACAGATCCGCATGCAGATTCGCGCTGACGCTCCGCGTGATCTCCGCGACCACGGCGTCGCCATCGGGTTCCACATGTGGGGCGTACCACAGGGCCACAGCCCCGAATTCGCCGAGTTGCCAGACGGTATGGGACGCGAACGCCTTGCCACCGAACGCGCGCAGGAACGCCGGAAAGTGAGTCAGATAGGTGCTCGCTTCCGGATAGAACCAGCGGATCACCGGGTCTCCGATGAACGCCGTGACGAGGACATCGAGGGCCCTCTGCTCCTCCCCTTCCCGGAGAGCTGTGAAGTCCAACGCGCTCACGCGGTGATCTCCTCGTGTGTCGGAGGCGCTCGCCCCATCCACGCCTAGTCCGGGTCGCGCTTCGATACGCGGACCGCAAGCCTAACCGTATGCCTGCCGATCGCGGAGGGCGACATAGGCCAGGACTGCTGACATTGAGATGAGACCCGGGTAGACGGATGGATCCATATCGACCTCGCCGCCGGACTGGGTCACGGCAACCGCCTCAGATCACGGGAGACGGTGCCGGCCATTGCCCTGCGACGCGAACTCGCCCTCCGGTGGAGTGACGGCGACATGGCGAGCTCGACTCAGGACCGCCTGGAGCATCGCCGGCGTCAGGCGACCCGTGAACGTGTTCTGCTGGCTCGGGTGGTAACTGCCGAGCAGCATGTACGGCCCGATCGTCGCCTCTGCCCCGTGCCCGAACTGCGGCTTCGGCCGTGTCTCGTAGCCGGCGGTCGCCAGCGCCCGCAACCCTGCCTCCCAGCCGAAGGCGCCCAGCGCCACGATGACCCGAACCTCCGCCAGCAGCGCCAGCTCCCGAGCCAGGAACGGCGCGCAGGTATCGCGCTCCTCGATCGTCGGCTTGTTGGCCGGCGGTGCGCAGCGGACAGCGGCCGCGATGTAGGTGTCGGTCAGGGTCAGACCGTCGTCGGCCCGCCGCGACGACGCGCGATCCGCGAGTCCTGCCCGATGCAGCGCCGCCCACAGGAAGTCGCCCGAGGCATCTCCGGTGAAGACCCGTCCGGTCCGGTTGCCGCCGTGGGCTGCAGGCGCCAGTCCGAGCAACAGGATCCGCGCCTCCGGATCGCCGAACCCCGGCAGGGGCCTGCCCCAGTAGACCTCGTCGCGGAACCGGGCGACCTTCTCGCTCGCCACCCGCTCGCGCCACTCGACCAGCCGGGGGCAGGCCCGACACGCGACGATCTCCTCGGCCAGGTTTGCCAGCGCGGCCCGATCTGTCACGGCCTGGCTACTTGAGAAGCAGCGTGTCGATCCGACGCGAGGCGATCGCCAGGCCGACGGTCCCCATGATCGCGAGGTACGCGACGTGCACCAGCAGGACCGGCGAGATCGCACCGACGGTCAGCGATCGGATGAGGTCCACGCCCTGATACAGCGGCGTCAACCGAACGAGCAGCTGGAGCGCCGGCGGGTAGGCGTCGATCGGGTAGAACGTCCCGGAGAACAGGAACATCGGCAGGACCACCGTCTGGATCAGGTCGAAGTCCTGCGTCGAGCGCATAAACGACGTCGCCGCCATCCCGACCGCCCCGAAGGCGAACGCCACCAGCAGAGCGGCCGGGACAGCGAAGATCGCCCATGGCGAGGCGAACAGGCCCATCACGACGATGACGACGAGGAACCCGATCGCATACAGCCCGGCGCGGATGAGCGCCCAGCCGAGCTCCCCGAGCGCGATGTCACCGGGCGACAGTGGCGTGGCAAGGATCGACGTGAACGTCTTGTTGATGTTGAGCTTGAAGAAGAAGTTGAACGTGCTCTCGTTGATCGCCCCGTTCATCGCCGCCGTCGCGAGCAGGGCCGGGGCCACGAACATCTGGTAGCTGATCGGCTGGCCGCCCGGGCCCGGGATCGTGCCGATGAGAGCGCCCAACCCGAAGCCGATCCCAAGCAGGTAGAAGAGCGGCTCGAAAAAGCCCGACAGGATGACCATCCAGCCGTGCCGGTAGAGGTACAGGTTCCGCTCGATGAGGCGCGCCGAACGACGGCTGCCCATGGAGAAGGTCGGCGTGGCTCGGAGTGCGGTCATCCGCCGACCAAACGGCGTTCGACGGTCCGCGTCGCCAGCCAGGAGCCGACGATGACCAGGGTCGTGAGATAGACGATGTGGACGACGGCCGCGGCTGGATCCGCCCCGATCGTGCCCAGCGACAGGCTCCTCGTCAGTGCGACCCCGTGGAAGAGCGGGGTCAGCCAGGCCACGACCTGGAGAGCCGGTGGGAGCGAACTGATCGGGAAGAACGTCCCGGAGAAGAGGAAGAGCGGCGTGATCCCGAATCGGAAGATCGTGGCGAATCGGTTCGGGTTCTTCTGGGTCGCGGAGTACGCGGTGATCGGTGCCGCGAATGCCATCCCGGTCAGGACAGCGGCCGGCACGCAGAGGATGACGAGCGGCGACTCGTACGCTCCGAAAAAGACGATCACCACCGTGAAGATCGCCGACGTGAGGGTGAGGCGCGCGGCGATCCAGGCGAGGCTGCCCACGGCGATGTCGCGCGGCGTGATCGGGGTCGCGGCCATCGCGTGGAAGACCTTGTTCCAGATGAACCCGCGGATGATCGGGAATGTCGCCTCGAACGACGCCGTCTGCATCGCCATCGCGGCCAGCAGCCCGGGAGCCAGAAAGTCGAGGTACGGGACGCCCCCGAGCGCCGCGGTGTTCGAGACATACGACCCCAGGCCGAGGCCCATCGCGGTCAGGAACAGGACCGGCGACAGGAACGACGAGAAGATCGAGGAGCGGAACGTCCGTCGATAGAGGGTGAGCCGGTGCTCGAAGACCCGACCGACCATCGAGCTCGGACGCGCAAGCGAGGTCACGGGCTCAGTCGACCAGTGACCGGCCGGTCAGCCGCAGGAAGACGTCCTCGAGCGAGGATCGCCGCACCAGGACGGTCTCCGGCCTCAGACCCCGTTCGTGGACGGCGACCGCTGCCGCCTCGCCGTCATCGGCGTAGAGGAGCACACGGTCAGGCAGGTGTTCGACCCGTTCGGCGATGCCGTCGAGCTTGCCGTCGAGCGTCTCGGCGATCCCGGGCGCGAAGCGCAGCTCGGTCACCTCGCGGGTCGAGTACTGCTCGATGAGCGAGCGCGGGCTGCCCTCGGCGACGATCCTTGCCTTGTCCATGACGACCAGCCGGTCGCACAGCTGCTCCGCTTCGTCCATGTAGTGGGTCGTCAGGACCAGGGTCACGCCGCGCTGCTTGAGCCGGTAGAGGCGGTCCCAGAGCAGGTGGCGTGCCTGCGGGTCGAGCCCGGTCGTCGGTTCGTCGAGAAGCAGGACGGTCGGCTCGTTGATGAGGGAGCGGGCGATCGTCAGGCGCCGCTTCATCCCGCCCGACAGCGGCTCGACCTGGTCGTCGGCGCGCTCGGTCAACTGGGCGAATTCGAGCAGTTCGTCGGCGCGTCGGGCGACCTCGGCCCGGCTGAGGCCGAAGTAGCGCCCGTAGATCGACAGGTTCTCGCGGACCGTCAGTTCCGTGTCGAGGGTGTCCTGCTGCGGCACGACGCCAAGCCGGGCACGGATCTTCGGACCGTCACGCCCCGGGTCCATCCCCATGACCTCGAGGACGCCTTCGCTGACCGGCGACACGCAGCCGATCATCCGCATCGTCGAGGTCTTGCCGGCCCCGTTCGGACCCAGGAACCCGAACGATTCGCCGGGCGCGACGTCGAAGTCGATCCTGTCCACGGCGACGAATTCGCCGAACCGCTTTGTCAGGCCGCGGGCATGGATGAGCGGGGGCGTGGGGTTCACCGGCATGGGCCGGTCATGCTACCCCACATTGAGCACGCGACCGCTCCGTGACACACAGGTGACACGACAGAAGCCGATAGTCGTGATTGACAGACACCGCGCCAAGCGGCACGGTTCGAATCGACGCACCGTTAGGACCTGACGACGATGGTGATCAACGATATCGAGACGCCACAGGCGCTCGAATACAACCGACTTCGACTGGTGGAGTCGCTTCAGGCACGGCTTGACGTCTTCGAAGGTCGCTATGAGTTGCCGTCCTCCGAAGTCCTCGATGCACTTCGGAACGGGACGCTTCGAGAAACGGCTGAGGTAAGCGAGTGGCTAGTTATCTGGGGCACCTACCAGAGCGCCACGCGTGGCCGATCGACACAAGCCAAATAGCTGGGGCGGCTATCGGGCTGTTCACGAGCGCAGAATCGCTGACTACCTCGGCCATTTCATCCTCGATGATCGCCTGACAGTAACCGTCACGGCGAACTTGGTTTCGTGGTCGGGCGAGCTTGTTTGCGCGGGTGGGGTCGAGATCCATGTGGCGAAGCGTCAGACGTCGTGGTTTCGCTCAGGCCAGCGATGGGTCCGCACAGACAGCTACAGCTATCAGGTCCTCCAGCGTCTCGATGGGCGGGAGCGAAACCTGTTTCGCTATGACAACTCGCCCCACCACGAGCACCCAGACGCCCACCATCGACACGAATACGACGTCAACGGTATCGAGATCGGCAAGGCAACCTGGGTCGGCGCCGAAGGTTGGCCAACGTTCGGCGACGTGATTGACGAGGCGTATCGCTGGTGGATGTCGAACACTGTCTGAGATCAGCGGTCGGGGACGGTTCCCGAGTGTAGGGTGACGATCCCGCCCGACAGGCCGACCCAGCTGACGTCCTCGAGGCCGACCTCACGCATGATCTCGGCGATCCGGTCCGGGCCCGGGTAGCCCTTGACGCTGCGGACGAGATAGCCGTACGCGCCTCGCTGACCGGCCACCCGACCGACGACCGGCACGATCCGGTCGAACCAGAATTGCAGGATGCGGGCGATCCGGCTCTGCGGCCGGGCGATCTCGAGACAGACGACGCGGCCGCCCGGGCGGACGGAGCGGGCCATTTCGGCAAAACCCTTGCCGTAGTCGGGCAGGTTGCGCATCCCGAAGGCGATCGTCGCGGCATCGAACGAGCCATCCTCGGTCGGCAGGGCCAGCGCGTCGCCGACGACGTAGGTGAGGCCCGGCCGATCGCCGAACTGCTTCTGGGCGACCCGGATCATCGCCGGCGAGATGTCGACCCCGACGACGCTGCCACCGGGCTGGGCTTTCGCATGCAGGTCGGCCGCCACCTTGCCCGTTCCGGTGGCCACGTCGAGGATCCGGTCGCCCGGTTGAGCGCCGCTCAGTCTCACGGCTCGCTTCCGCCAGCGCGGCTCCTGGAACGCAGAGATGACGAGGTTCATCGGGTCGTAGACGCGGGCGATCTTGTCGAACATCGCCCGGACCTCGGCGGTCGAGGCGGCGTTCCCGCTGTCGGTCGCGCGGCCCGACGGCGCGTCGTCCTTGGCTGGGCTCATTCGGGCGATTCCTCCAGGGCGTACTGGACCGCGTCGGCGATCGGTCCCGGATCGGTGATAGGTGAAGCATGAGCCATCCGGGGCAGGTGGCTGCGTCGGGCGCCCGGGATGAGGGCCGCGAGGCTATCCGCGATCGGGCCGTAGAACGGCTGGCTCGCGTCGCCGGTGAGGATCGTGACCGGGGCCGTGATGTGCCCGAGGCCGGCCAGGTCCAAGCCGAGCAGGCGCGCGTCGGCATATGCTCCCCCACCCTCGTCCGCGAGGAATGCACGTGCGCGATCCGGCAGGCTGGCCCAGGCGCTCGGGCCGGCGACGCCGGCCATGAACGCTTCGGCGGCCGCGGGCGCGCCGGCGGCCTCGTAGGCACGTTCGGCGTCGTCGGCGACGGCTGCGAAATCAGCCTGGGTAGCGGCATCCGCGGCCGGTCCGTACGGCGGCTCGTAGGCGACGACGGCGAGCGTCCGGTCGGGCCGGCGCGCCGCGAATTCGAGGGCGACGCACGCGCCGTAACTGATCCCGACGACGTCAGCGGAGGCGGCGCCTTCGGTATCGAGGACCGCGACGAGGTCGTCGACGTGGACGCCCACGTCGAGAGGCAGAGGCTCGCGCAGCCGGCTCCGACCACTCCCCCGTCGATCGACGGCGTGGACGGTCATCTGGCCCGACGCGGAGAGGAGCCGGGCCATGCCGGCGAGCTGGGTCGCCGTGGAGAGGGTGCCGTGGAGCAGGAGGACGTGGCGGGGGCCATCGCCGAAGGTTCGGTAGTCGATGTGGGCGCCATCGGGTCGTTCGACGCGGTGATCGGCCGAGGTCACCGGGTCGAGGCTGGCGCGCAGCTCCGTCCGGCGGAGCTTGCCCCCCGCGGTTCTAGGCAGTCCTTCGAGCCGGATGAACCCGGCCGGGACCTTGGATCGGGCAAGCCGATCGCGGCAGAAGGCGATGAGCGCCTCGTCGCCCGGGTCTGTGACGTCCGCGCGGAGCACGATTGCGGCGACGGGCACCTGCCCGAACTCCACATCGCGACGTGCGACGACGCCGGCGTCGGCGATGGCCGGGTGGTCGAGCAGGACGGCCTCGACCTCAGAGGGGGCGACGTTCTCGCCGCCGCGAACGATCCGGTCGGTGCGACGGTCGGCGACCATCAGCCAGCCATCGTCGTCGAGGCTCCCGAGGTCACCGGTCCGCAGCCAGCCGTCGGGCGTCATCCTGCCGGCAGGCGCGTCGAACATCGCGGGGCTCCGAACCTCGATCTCGCCGACACCGTCCGGGTCCGGGGCGGCGATCCGGAGCAGGACCCCCGGGAGGGCCCGACCGGCACTCCGGGGATGGCGGGCCGCCTCGTCTGTGGGGAGGGCCGTGACCCCGGACCCGGCCTCCGTCAGGCCATAGGTCGGCACGATCGGCCAGCCCGCGTCCAGCGCCCGGCGGACGAGGGCCGGGGAGATCGGCCCGCCACCCAGCGGGACCGCGCGCAGTGTGGCCGGCGGCCTCGCGCCACCGGTGATATCGAGGATCCGGATGAGCATCGTCGGGACGAGCGACACGTGGCTCAGCGCAGGATCCGCGGCCAGCGCCGCCACGATCTCCGCGGACTCGGGCCGGTCAAGGACCCCCAGTGGCACACCGGAGAGCGCCGCCCGCCAGATGACACCGATCCCCGCGACGTGACCGAGCCCGACCGCCAGCAGCCAGCCCGTCGCCGGCGGGAGGGCGGACAGCCATGAATTCGCACTGGCAACGAGGGCGGCGGCCGACAGGATGGCCACTTTCGGGCGCCCGGTCGTGCCCGAGGTGAGGATCGCGAGGGCCGGCGCGGCCGGGTCCGTGGCCGATCGCGGCGCCCGATCCGAGATACCTTCTACCAGGGTGGCGAGTCCCAGCACGCGGTCCGCCATGGCCGAGCCGCGGTCCTCGAAACCAGGCCCGGCGATGACGACGTGTGGCGTGAGCGCCCGCGCCGCGGCGACCAGCTCGGGAGATGCCAGACCGGTCGCTATCGGCCCAGCCACGGCGCCGACCCGTGCGATGCCATGGACTGCGGCGATCGTCGCCGCGGACGGCGCCGCGATCAGCGCGACGCAGTTGCCGGGCCTGACACCGGCGGCGGCCAGGCCACCGGCCACCGCGTCGGCGCGCGCGTCCAGTTCCGCCCAGGTCCAGCTGACCGAGGCGTCCGTGACCGCGGGATCCACGGCGTGAGCCGGATCCGCGGCAGCCACCCGTGCCGAATCCGCGAATGTGGCCGCGAGCTTGACCGACGTCGTCACGCTAGCGACCCGACCGCGTCCACTCGGAAGCGCTCGAGAACCCGGATGTCGAGGAGCACCCCGAGCCCGCCCACTCCAGCGCCTGCGGGAGCGCGCAACCGCCCCTCGTCGACGATCAGGGACTGCACGAGGAGGTCGTGCTCGAGCAGCCCGGCCGTCGCGAGACCGTGGTCGAGCGGATCGGGCCAGCGGTCCGAGGTCACCTCGGGCAGACCGGCGGCCATCGCGAGGGCAGCGGCGATCCCGACCCCTGTCTCGAACAGCGTGCTGACCACGACCGGCACACCCCGCGTCGCCGCGAGCGCGGCGATCTCGGCGACCGCGTCCGGGCCGCCGACACGGGCCGGTTTGACGACGATCACATCGACGGCGTCCGCCTCGAGCAACCCACGGACGTCGCGCACGGACGCGGCGGCTTCGTCAGCTGCAATCGGCACCGCCACGCGCCGCCGTAGCTCGGCCATCCCATCGATGTCATGGGCGGCGAGTGGCTGCTCGACGAATTCGATGTCGAAGCGCCCGATCGCCTCGAGTCGGTCGGTCGCGGTGTCGAGATCCCAGGCCCCGTTGACGTCGAGCCGCAGCCCGATGTCCGGCCCGACCGCAGCGCGGATCGCCCGGACGCGCTCGACCAGCGCCTCGGTCTCGCGTTCCGCGCCGGCCTTGACCTTGAGCGTCACGAACCCGGATTCGACAGCCTGCTGGGCGGCCTCGGCGGCTGCCTCCGGCCCGAGCGACGGGAGCGTGGCATTCACGCCGACGCCACCGTCATCCTCGACGTCGGTCGGCGCCCGTCGGGACAGGTCGAGTTTCGCGCCTTCGATCGCCGCCGCCAGGGCACGTCCGGGCGCGCCGTGCTGCTCCAGATCGGTCAGCGATGGCAGCCCGCCGGCGGCACCTTCGACGGCCTCGCGGACCAGCGCCTCGAGGATCGTCTCGGCCACCTCACCGTTCGCGGGTTCGAGAACGGCCTCGCCGAGTCCCACCCGGCCGTCCTCATCGATGAGCCGCAGGATCCACACCTCACGCTCGACCCACATCCCGGTTGCCGTCGGGAACGGCCGACGGAACGGGATCCGAACTCGGTCGGCGACGAGGGACCACTTCCTCATCCGATCGCGCCTCCGATCGCCAGCCCAGTGGCGAACAGCACGCCGTACACGAGCGCGAGTCGGGCTGTGCCCTTGAGAACGAGGTTGAGCTGTCGCGGCTCAGAGAACGTCCGGACCGTCCGTAGCAATGGAGAGGCGAGAGGAAGGGCGAGGAGCGGCAGCAGGACAGGCAGCCCGCGGCCGACGACAACGAGCGCCACCGGGATGACGAAGGCCATGAAGAGCAGGGCTGCGTATTCCAGGCGCGTCAAGTGGACACCCAGCATCACCGCGAGTGTCCGCTTTCCGGCAGCGGTATCGGTCGGGATGTCGCGCAGGTTGTTCACGACGAGGATCGCCGTCGTCAACGCGCCGACCGGCATCGCCGCGACCCAGAACAATGGCTCGACGCGACCCGCCTGCAGGTAGGCGGTCCCGACGACCGCCACGAAACCGAAGAAGACGAAGACGAAGACCTCGCCGAGCCCGCGATAGCCATAGGCCCAGGGACCGCCGGTGTAGGCGAGCGAGGCGACGACTGCCAGGACGCCGACCAGAAGCAGAACCGGCCCCCCGACCGTCGTCAGCCACAGCCCGACGACCCCAGCCAGGCCGATGACCAGCGCGATGGCGACTTCCAGCTGGCGCGGCGTCACGAGACCGGCCGCAGCGACACGGATGGGGCCGGTGCGGTCGGGTGTGTCGGCGCCCTTTCGGAAATCCGACAGGTCGTTCGACAGGTTGGCCGTGATCTGCAGCAGCAACGCGACCGCGAGGCAGCCCAGTGCCGTATCGAGCCGGAACGGCGTATCGACCGCAAGCGTTGCGCCCAGGCCGACGACCACCCCGCTCAACGCAGCAGGCAGGGTCGCCGGCCGGATGGCGAGCAGCCAGATCCGGACCGTGGACGGACGCGTCGCTGTCGCGGTCACGGGCGGCGCGGGAATGTCGAGAAGTCCGGCTTGCGCTTCTCGAGGAACGCGGTCGAGCCCTCGTGCGCCTCATCGGTCGTGTAGTACAGGCCGGTCGCGTTGCCGGCGAACTCCTGCAACCCCGCGAGGCCGTCGGTGGCGACGAGGAACGCCGACTTGAGGAAGCGGATCGCGGTCGGGCTCATGGCCAGGATCTCGTTCGCCCAGGCGATGCCCTCGGCCTCGAGGTCAGGCAGCGGCACGACGTGGTTGACGAGGCCCATCTCGAGCGCCTGGCTTGCGTCGTAGCGACGGCACAGGAACCAGATCTCCTTGGCTTTCCTGTCGCCGACCAACCGCGCCAGAAGACCGACCCCGAACCCGGCATCGAAGCTGCCGACCTGCGGACCGACCTGGCCGAAGATCGCGTTCTCGCCGGCGATGGCCAGATCGCACACGACCTGGAGGACCTGGCCGCCACCGATCGCGTAGCCGTTCACGAGCGCGATGACCGGCACCGGCAGCGACCGGATCTGGCGCTGCAGGTCGAGGACATTGAGCCGTGCCAGCCCGTCGCCACCGACATAGCCGCCGCGGTCCTTGTAGCGCTGGTCGCCGCCCGAGCAGAACGCCCGGTCGCCGGCACCGGTCAGCAGGACGCAGCCGATCGATGGCTCGTCGCGGATCCGCGCGAACGCATCGATCATCTCCTTGATGGTCTCTGGCCGGAAGGCGTTATGGACTTCGGGCCGGGCGATCGTCACGCGGGCGATGCCGGTCCCGGAGTGCTCGTAGCGGATGTCGTCGTACTCGACGACGGGCGTCCAGGTGACGTCGGCGGTCATGCTGCTCGGTCCTCCTCCAGGAATGCGGTGGCGAGCGCCCGGAAGATGCGCGGCGTCTCGAGGTGGGGCGTGTGCCCGGCCGTCGCGACGATCGCGAGACGGGCATGCGGGATCCCGGCGGCGATGCCGTCGGCGCGAGAGCGACCGGCCCGATCGAGGGCGCCGGCGATCACCAGGGTCGGGGCGGCGACCTCGCCGAGACGGTCGTGGAGCGGCTCCATGGCGCCCTGGCCGGCACCGCGCAGGCTCGCGGCGAGTCCCGCCGGACGGTTGCGCAGGCGGTCGTCATGAAGGCGGGCGCGGCGCGCGGCCGGCATCGCGGCGTGGCTCGCGAAGACGGCTTCGCCTTCCCACTCGGCCACGAAGGCCTCGATGCCATCGCGTTCGAGACGCTCGGCGCGGTCCTCGTCTGCGGCCAGCCGGGCCACCCGCGCGGCCGGATCGGCGATGCCCGCGGACGGGCTTTCGAGGATGAGCCGGCGCACCGAACCCGGATGGGCGACGGTCATACGAAGCGCGACGCGCGCCCCGAGTGAGTAGCCAAGGACATGGGCCGGGGCGGCGCCGAAATCGCGCAGGATCGCGGCGAGGTCGTCGGCGGAGCGCTCGATGCTCGACCGGCACGAGTCCACCGGCATGCCCGACCTGCCGTGGCCGGGCAGGTCCACCACGATCACGCGGAAGTCCCGCGCGAACGCCGTCGCGTGCGCCCCCCAGCTCGAACCGCGACCCGTGAAGCCGTGGATGAGGAGCAGCGGGATCCCGACGCCACGGGTCCGCACCTCCCAGCGAAGTCCATCCACTTCGACCCCGGTCACGAAGACACCAGCGCCGCCGCGACCGCTGCGGCCGCTTCGCGGTGGAGCTCGACGTTCCGCGCCCGATCCGTCCGGTACCGGAGCACACGGACCCTGGATCGGCCGATCGATGCGGCCAGGGCGTCACGCAGGTCGCTCGTCCCAACGTCGGCGAAGTCGGCGCCGAGGGCCGTCGCGATCGGGCCGACATCGATGCCGTGGGGCGTCCCGAAGAGCTCCTCGTAGTGCTCGGGCAGCCCGACGGCGGGTGCGTCGGCGGTCGCCTGGGGCAGGAACGAGAAGATCCCACCGCCGTCGTTGTCGATCAGGACGATCGTCGCGGACAGGTCGTGGAGGCGTGCCGCGACGAGCGCGTTGAGGTCGTGGAGGAACGACAGGTCGCCGACGACGAGCGCGACCGGACCGACGGCCGCCGCTGCCGAACCAAGGGCCGTCGAGACGACTCCATCGATGCCGTTCGCGCCACGATTGGACAGCGGCCGGATCGCGTGCGCGCTACCGGCTAGCCAGTCGTCCATGTCGCGGACGGGCATGCTGTTGCCGGCCCACAGGAGGGCGCCGTCGGGGAGGAGCTCGCCGAGGACGGCGAACGGCAGGCCCTCGAACCTCTCCCCGCGCGCCTCCACGTCGGCGAGCCAGGCGTGGAGCGCACGGTCGGCAGCTCGGTCGGCGTCGCACCAGGCGCGGGCCCATGCGTCGGTCCGGCCGTCGCGCGACGGCGCGACGACATCGGCGAGTGCGATCGCCGTGGCGGTCGCGTCCGCCTGGACGAATGTCGTCGGGATGATCGCCGGGTCGCTCCAGCCGCGATCGCCGTCGACCACGATCTGCGCCGGCGCCGTGACCTCGAGCAGGGTCAGCATCGGCTTCGACGTGGTAGTCGCCCCGAATCGGATGACCAGGTCGGGAATGTGGGCGTCGCGCCACGGTCCGGGTCGGACGAGATGGTCCGCGTGGGTCAGCACGAACGAGCGGTCGTGCGGCCCGCAGCGGACGCCGGACAACGGGTCCGCGACGATCGGGTAGCCGGTCGCCGCCGCGAGGCGACCGAGGGTCGCCGGCAACTCTGGATCGTCATGCGGCCCGGCGACGATGAGTCCGCGGTCGACGGTCGCCAGACGCGCGGCAAGATCCCGGATCGTCTCCAGATCCAGCGTCGCCCGACCGGGGACGACTGCAGTGAACGACCCCTCCCGCTCGCCGTCGACCGGCCCGAGCGGCCCAAGTCCTTCCGTCGGGATGAGCGGCTCGCGGAACCCGACGTTGAGGTGGACCGGACCGGCCGGACCGCCACGAGCCGTCGCGACCGCCCGACCGATGACCGACCGGATGTGCCGCCGCGTCTCCGGCGCCCCGTCGAGCAGAGGCAGCTCATTCGACCAGCGGACGTGGCCACCGAAGATCCCCGCCTGATCGATGGTCTGCGGCGCACCGCGATCGCGCAGCTCGGGTGGCCGGTCGGCGGTCAGGAGCACAAGAGGGACACGTGCCAGCGACGCTTCGACGACAGCGGGCAGGAGTTCCGCCACCGCCGTTCCGGACGTCACGACGACCGCGACCGGTCGGCGCGAGGCGCGAGCAAGACCAAGTGCGAAGAACCCGGCAGACCGCTCGTCGAGCAGCATGCGCACGCGCAGGCCCGGGTGGGCGCGCGTGGCCAGTGCCAGCGGCGTGGACCTCGATCCGGGGCAGACGATGACGTCGGTGACGCCGGCCTCGACCAACTCCTGGGCGATCGCGCGCAGGGCGAACACGTCGGTCATGAGGCGTCCTCGGCCACGCCGCCGAGGGCGGCGATCATCGTCCGCAGCTTGAGCCGGGACTCCTCCCATTCGCGTGCCGGATCCGAGTCGGCGACGATCCCGCAACCGGCGAACAGGACCGCAGTGGATCCCGAGACGAGTCCGCACCGAAGCGCGACCATCAGCTCGCCGTCGCCGTCGGCACCGATCCAGCCGACGGGTCCGGCATACCAGCCACGATCGAACCCCTCGTGCTCGGAGATGAGATCGAGCGCCACGTCGCGCGGCTCGCCACCGACAGCCGGCGTCGGGTGGAGGAGCGCCGCCAGCGCCAGCAGCCCGGCATCGTCGCGCAGCGTTCCCGAGATCGGCGTGACGAGATGCTGAACGTGACGAAGAGGCAGGATCCCTGGCGCATCGGCGATCGTGATCGTCTGGACGATGGGGGCAAGCCCCGCGCGGAGCGTGTCGACCACGACCGCGTGTTCCTCGCGATCCTTCTCGCTCGCGAGAAGGCCGGCTGCGAAACCGGCATCCTCGTCCGCGTCGACGCCGCGTGGAGCGGAGCCGGCGATGGCCACGGTCTCGAACGACCGCCCGACCGTGCGAGCCAGACGCTCCGGGGTCGCCCCCATGAACGTCGTCGCGCCGCGGCTGAACGCGAATGTCGTGCTCTCCGGAGCCGTCGCCGCGAGGTGGCGCAGGGCAGCCACGACATCGAGGTCTGCCCGGGCTTCGAAGGCGACGCGACGCGCCAGGACGACCTTGTCGATTCGGCCCCGACCGACCGCTCCTGCGAACATCCCGACGGTCCGCTCCCACGTCGGGCGGTTCGGCCGTTCGTCGACGATCCGCAGCAGCCCTGAACCTGCCACGTCGGCGACCCGAGCGCCGGCGATGATCGCATCCCACGCCGATTCGACCTCGCCGACTGCAGGATCGGCGAGCCGATCCGGTGCGATGGCGACAGTGAGGGTCGCGTGCGAGCCGTTCTGTGCCAGGGCGAAGGTCGGGAGGACGAGCGACGCGGGGCCAAAAGTCGCCCACGGGTCGTCGCCGGGCGGTTTCGCGCCGGTGAACCCGAGGCCGCCGATCAGGACCGGGCCGGCGTCGGGTCGTTCGGCTCGCCGCTCGGATCCGACCGCGTCCACGAGGACTGCACGCCAGGCAGCGGCGGCCCGCGCGAACCGATCGGATCCGTCTCCCTCGAACGCCCATGCGCGCCCGACGCCGACGATCGACCGGTCGGCCGACGGCTGGAGCCACAAGGCAGCTTCGAGATCCTGCGCGCGGGCGGCCGCGAAGAGCGAGATCGGATCGACCGCAGCGGTCGAGTGAGTGACCGTGACCAGCGGGTGGGGCCGGCGGGCGTCGGACGCGGCCGTCAGCAGCGCCCCTAACTCCGGAGCGAACGACGATCTCGCGCGAGGCGTGGCGCGACGATCGACCACGGTCACGACGACACGCTCGGGCCCACGGCGATGCGCCCCTCGTCCACGCCGACGCTTCGAAGGAGAAGGGCGCGCAGTGTCGGATAGCTGGATTCGAGCGGTGCAGGATCGTCGGTCAGCAACCAGCGTGCCACGACCTCGTTGAGGGCACCGAACCAGGCGACGCCGGTCAGCGCGGTGTCGATCGGTGGGATCGCCCGTTCCGCGACGGCATCGTCGAGGTAGCCGGCGATCATCCCGGCGAACCGGTCGTGGAGCGCGTTGGTCTCGGCATTGAAGACCCGCCCCGCGCCCATCGCATCGACGAACAGCAGGCGGGCCATCGTCCGGTGGCCGGCGAACGTCAGGAGCACCGTGCGGAGGGCGGCGTCGGCTCGGGCGATCGGGTCGGTCTGCTCGGCGACGGCGCGCTCGACCTTGGCGGCCAGCCGGTCCGCGGTCGTCTTGACGAGCTCGCGGAAGATCGCCTCCTTCGTCGGGAAGTGGAAGTAGACGCCGCCCTTGCTCGTCTCGGCGGCCGCGGCGATCTCGTCCACCGCGGTCTCGCGGTAGCCGCGTCGTGAAAACGTGTGAAACGCGGCATCGAGGATCTGCTCGCGCCGCGCCCGGCTGCGCTCCGCCTGTGTCGCCGGCCGACCCTCGTTCTTCGCCATAGCCTCGCCGCAACTTACCGACCGACCAGTCGGTTTGTCGCAATCCTATCGCGTCGGTGGGCCGGATGCGCTGACTGAGACGGGGCCACACGCAGCGAATCCATCACTATCGAGGGCCTGCCCACCGCCCATGCTGACGAACTCACCTTCATGCGCCGTTGCCTGCCCGAGCCAGTTGGTCAGGACGAGACGATCGCCGTCATGCCCGATCCCGACGCCGCCGGGCCAGCGGACCCTGACGATCGCGCCTTCGGGCGCCTGGACCGCCAATCCGCCCGAACCGTCCGCGACCAGCGTCCCCTCGAGCAGGGCCGTCGCGCAGCCCGAGCAACCGCCGCCAGTCAGCGCAAGGGCCACGGCGAGCACGAAGGCGACGATCCGCGGCATGTGCCCCGACCGTACACGCGGCCCGAGTACCTGACAATCGCTCACCACGCGAGGGGTGGGCCCGAACCGTCGGACAGATGCTGCATATGGCGAGCATCGGCGATGTCGTGCCGAGCGACGACCAACGCTCGCGCGACGAGCGATCGCCAGAAGATGGCCGCCTACGCCCAATAGAATCGAGAACGGCCCGCCGTTTCCCGGCGGGCCGTTCCATGTTGCGAGGACCGGAGGCCTAGACCTCCTTGAACTCGCCTTCGACCGCCTCGTCCTCAGTGGGGGCCTCGCCGGCGCTCGCGCCACCCTCGCCGCCGGCTCCGTTCGAAGAACCATTCTCGGATTCGCCGGCCGACGACGCTGCAGCCTGATAGGCCGCGGTCGAGACCCGCTGGAGCACCTCCGCGAGGGACGTCATCCCGGCCCGGACCACGTCCATGTCGGAACCCTTGAGCGACTCACGCAGTGACTCGACCTTGTTCTCGACCTCGGCCTTGTCCTCGGACGAGACCTTGTCGCCGAGGTCCTTGATGGCCCGTTCCGCCTGGAACGAGAGGGCCTCGGCCTGGTTCCGGGTCTCGACCTCTTCGCGCCGCTGCTTGTCCTCCTCGGCGTGCTCCTGGGCGTCGCGGACCATCTGGTCCACGGCGCTCTTGTCGAGCATCGACGAGGCGGTGAT
>Ga0075021_10000193_pt1 | contig 34034 bp, 27 predicted proteins | sample ColStrG_CSR_2012_FD_72749 | JGI IMG/M metagenome (GOLD analysis project Ga0075021, IMG submission 72749) | Freshwater sediment microbial communities in response to fracking from Pennsylvania, USA - Cold Stream Run_MetaG_CSR_2012 | ecosystem: Environmental > Aquatic > Freshwater > Creek >...
GGCCTCGGTGATGACACCGGTGAGGCCCATGCCCCCGGCGGTGGCCCAGAAGAGCTCGGGATTGTCGGTAGGTGACACCACCGCCGTGGTTCCGTCGGGCAGCGCCAGGGTGATCGTCTGGACGTGATTGCACCATGAGCCGGCGTGGTGATGGTTCTTCCCATGGATGTCCGCGGCGATGGCTCCGCCGACCGTCACATATCGGGTACCCGGCGTGACCGGGACGAAATAGCCGCGCGGGACGATGTCCCGCATGATGGCGTCGAGGCTGGCCCCGGCCGAGGCCCGAACCACGCCCGTCACCGAGTCGAGGTGAAAGTCGCTCACCCCAGTGGTGTCGATGACCAGCCCACCGGCGTTTTGGGCCGCGTCACCGTAGGAACGACCGAGCCCGCGGGCGATCGTTCCCCGGTGCTCGCTCTGGCGGTGGGCGTCATCGAGCGCGGTGGCCAGGTCGAGCGCCGAGGTTGGGCGGGTGACGAGCGCGGCGCTGGGGGCGGCGCCCGCCCAGCCGGCTAGCAACCGGCGGCGCAGGGCCGGGTCAGGTGCGGTAGACGGCATAGGCATAGATGATCGCCCAGATTGCGCCCGAAGCCAGGATGGCGCGGTTCGAGGTCAGCACCTGCTCGGGGTTCTCACCACCGCCTTGTTCCAAGATGAGCGCGTACTGGAAGATGGCAATGGCGAAGGGAACGATGGACAACTGGAACCACACCGAGCCTGACCCGGTCGTGGACGCGGAATCGAAGGCCCAGAGGCAATAGGCGATCAGCACGACCCCGGTGGCCACCGACCGCAGGTACCGCAGGAAGTCGGTGGTGTAGACGGCGAGGGTGGCCCGGACCATCCCGGCCCGTTCGCCCAGTTGGCTCAGCTCCCCCTCCCGTTTGCCCACCACGACCAGCAGGGCGCCGAAGCTGGTGACGATGAAGAACCATTCGGAGATGGGCACGCCGGTGGCCGCCGCGCCGGCGATGGCCCGCAGGACGAATCCGGCGGCCACGGCCACGATGTCGAGGATGGGGATGCGCTTGAGACCGAAGGAGTAGGCGGTCGTGAGGGCGAGGTAGGCAACGAGGGTGATGCCCAGATCGCGGGTGGTGGCGAAGCCGATGGCCAACGCGGTGACGATGAGCACCCCGCCGATGACGTAGGCGGTGGTGATGCCGAGCAGTCCGGCGGCGATGGGGCGGTTGCATTTGACGGGGTGCTTCCGGTCGGATTCGACGTCGCGGGCGTCGTTCAGGAGGTAGGTCCCGCTGGCCGCCACACAGAACGCGACGAACGCCAGCGTCGCCTTGGTGATCGTCGAACGCGTGTCGATGGCGCCCGCAGCCACCGGGGCCGCAAAGACCAGCACGTTCTTGGCCCACTGTCGCGGGCGAAGGGCGCGGATAAGCCCGCGGGTCCGCGCCGCGGCGTCAGGGGTGGAGTCGGTCGCGGCCATGATCAGCGGGCGGACACGATCCGCCAGAGTCGACGCGGGAGATGGCGCAACACGGCGAACACCCATCGCACCATCGGTGGTGCCCATACCGTGTGCGAGCCGCGCTCGAGGCCGCGGACGATCTGCTCGGCCACCGCGTCGGCGGTGGTAGCGAACGGTTGGCTGTCCATGCCTGCCGTCATGCGCGTGTGGACGAATCCCGGTCGGACCACCATCACGCGGGCCCCGGTGCCGACCAACGCGTCACCGAGACCCTGGGAGAACGCGTCCAGGCCGGCCTTGGTGGAGCCGTAGACGTAGTTCGACTTGCGGGCCCGCTCCGCCGCCACCGACGACAGGACGACCAGGGTTCCGTGGCCCTGGGCCCGGAACTTGTCAGCTACCACCAGAGACGAGGACACGGCACCGACGAAGTTGATCCGCACGGCGTCGGCGGCGGCCTCGGGGTGCGCGTCGAAATCGGCCTGGTCGCCCAAGACGCCGAAGGCCAGGAGCACCAGGTCGAGGTCGGCGTGACGATCGAACACTTCACCGATCACGCTCGGATGCGAAGCGGTGTCCAATGCGTCGAATGCCACGACGTCCACCTCGGCGCCCCGCGTGCGTAGCTCCTCCGCGACATCAGCCACGGCGGCGGGGTCTCGCACGCCGAGTACGACGGTCCGGCATCGCCCCTGGAGGAGCCGCTTGACGGTGGCCAGGGCGATCTCCGAGGCGCCGCCGAGTACAAGGACCGACTGGGGCGATCCGAGGGCGTCCTGCATGCGTGGGCTCCAATGAGGGGCTCGAAGGTAGGGCACGTGACCTTAGCGCCCGACCATGGGCCGTCGGTGACTCCGAGGCCCCGGCGTGGCGCCCTAAGGTGACCGAGATGGGTCGGGCCACTGCGACGCGTGCTCCGTCCCCCAGCGTTACCGACCGCCTCGATGCCCGAGCTTGGCTCGCCCCGGCGGTGGCCGCCACGGCCAGTTTGGCGGCCTCGATGGTGTACGCCGTGTTGGGCCCGGGGTATGTGCTCGACGACTGGTTCACGCTGAGTCACGCCCGCTTCGGTGGTGCGTGGGCGGCGGGCGGCAGTGCGCAACAGACCGCCAGACCGGGCGCCGCGTTGGTCTACGCCGTCGTGTTCGGTCTGGTTGGCCAGCACCCGATGGTGACGCTGGCCATCCTGGCGGTCGTGGGGGCGGCCACCGCCGCGCTGCTCGTCGTGGTCGTTCGCCGGTTCTTCGGGCCCGGGCTGGCGCTGGGGACCGGGTTGTTGTGGGTCGTGTTCCCCAACCACACCTCGCTCGAGGTGTGGGCGTCCGCCACCAACATCGCGCTGTGCGTCCTGATGGCCACCGGGGCCACTGCCCTGCTCGACTCCACCAGCCGTCGTCGTCAGGCGGGGGCGCTGGTGCTGTTCGCCGGAGCGGCCCTCTGTTACGAGGCCGTTATCCCGCTGGCCGCGGTGCTGATCGTCGTCGTTCCCTGGTATCGCCGGGGCCGTCCCGATTGGGCCTTGACCGCCGCTGGTGCCGGCGCCCTCGGGGCGGTGGCGATCTGGATCGTGGTCCACTGGCATCCCGACAAGCACGTCTCGAGCGGCGTGGCCGACCTCAGCCAGGCCCTCGGTGCCCACTTCGGTTGGGGGATCGCCCCCGAGGGGCCGGTTGCCTCGATCATCATGATCGGTGGTGTCATCGGGGTGGCCGTCGCCGCCGCCCGTCTCGCCCTGCCTTCGCTGCGCCATCACGCCGGCCGGGCCGAGGCCGCCGTCGGGGTCGGCTGCGCGGTCATCTTCTTGGGGGCGATTCCCTTCGCCAAATACCTCTATGCCCCACTGGGCGCGGGTGACCGGTTCAACTTCGTGTCCTCGATCGGCGGCGCGCTGGTGTGGGCCGGGCTGCTGGCCATGGTCGGAGCCTGGCGGCGCGAACTGCTCGTGGTCGCGGCCGTCATCGTGGTCGGAGCGGGACTGGCCACCCGCGGTTACCGATCGCTCCTGTGGCATCGGGCCGGCCATGATGCGGTGGCCATCCAGCAGGGGGTGGTGGCTGCCATACCCAAGCCGTCCGGCACCGTGGTGGTGGGGCCCGCCCCGATTCAACAGCAGAACATCGCCGCGTTCCTGGACCAGTCCAACATCCAGGGTGCGCTGGCCCTTGCTTACGACTCGGAATCCGTACGAGCGGGGCTGACGTTCAGCGACACGCAGTTCGCCCAATATCCGCCGGGTGATCGCTTCGACATGCGCACGGTCTCCCAGTTGCGGCCGGACACCACGGTCGAGGCCGGGTCGGGTGTCATACCCCGTCGGTAGGCTGATCGCTATGACCGAGGTGACGATTCCTGACCCATCTGTTCCCTTGGCCTCGTCCGATGCGCTGGCCCTGCCTGGCGGGGTCTCGTCCAGGCCGTTCCGCATGGTGTCTGATTTCGATCCCTCGGGCGATCAGCCCACCGCCATCGCCGAGTTGACCGAAGGCCTCGAGCGGGGCGACCGGTTCCAGACGCTCCTGGGCATCACCGGCAGCGGCAAGAGCGCCACCATCGCCTGGACGATCGAGCAGGTCCAGCGGCCCACCCTGGTTATCGCCCCCAACAAGTCGCTCGCCGCCCAGCTGGCCAACGAGTTCCGTGAGTTCTTCCCTGACAACCGGGTCGAATACTTCGTCTCGTACTACGACTACTACCAGCCCGAGGCCTACATGGCCGCCAGCGACACCTATATCGAAAAGGACAGCTCGGTCAACGACGAGATCGACCGGTTGCGTCACTCGGCGACCTCGGCCCTCTTGACCCGGCGCGACACCATCGTGGTGGCATCGGTGTCGTGCATCTACGGGTTGGGCTCACCCGAGCAGTACCGGGCCCAGATGCTCGGCGTCCGTCGCGGCGAGGAGCACGACCAGCGGTCGATCCTGCGCGCCCTGGTCGACATGCGCTACGAGCGCAACGACATGAACCTGGTGCGCGGCAAGTTCCGGGTCCGGGGTGACACCATCGAGGTGCACCCGGCCTACGACGAGACCGCCGTGCGCATCGAGCTCTTCGGCGACGAGGTCGAGGCCATCAGCGTGGTTGACCCGCTCACGGGCGAGAAGGTGGCCGATCTCGACGAGCTGGTGGTGCTCCCCGCCACCCACTACGTCGCCGACGAGGAGCGCATGGCCAAGGCCATCGTCCGCATCGAGGCCGAGCTACAGGAACGGCTCGCTCATTTCGAGGCCGAGGGCAAGCTGCTCGAGGCGCAGCGCCTCCGGATGCGCACCCAATACGACCTCGAGATGATGCAGGAGGTCGGCTATTGCAACGGCATCGAGAACTACAGCGCTCCCATCGAGGGCCGATCGGCGGGCACGCCTCCGGGCACGCTGATCGACTTCTTCCCCGACGACTTCTTGGTGGTGCTCGACGAGTCGCACCAGTCGGTACCCCAGCTCCACGGCCAGTACGAGGGTGACCACAGCCGCAAGGAGAACCTGATCGAGTACGGGTTCAGGCTGCCCTCGGCCGCGGACAATCGCCCGCTCCGCTTCGAGGAGTTCATGGAGCGCGTGGGTCAGGTCGTGTTCCTCTCGGCGACTCCGGGGCCCTTCGAGTTGGCTCAGTCCCACCAGATCGTCGAGCAAGTGGTACGTCCGACGGGTCTGGTTGATCCCGAGGTGGTCGTCAAGCCCACGAAGGGCCAGATCGACGATCTCATCGAGCAGATCAACCAACGGGTGGCGGCCGGCGACCGGGTGTTGGTCACGACCCTCACCAAGAAGATGTCGGAGGATCTCACCGACTATTTGTTGGAGCTCGGGGTGCGGGTGCGCTACTTGCACAGCGAGGTGGACACCATCGAGCGCATCGAGATCCTCCGGGATCTGCGGCTCGGTGAGTTCGATGTGTTGGTCGGCATCAACCTGCTGCGAGAGGGTCTCGATCTGCCCGAGGTGTCACTGGTGGCCATCCTCGATGCCGACAAAGAGGGCTTCCTGCGCAGCGAGACGTCACTCATTCAGACCATTGGTCGGGCCGCCCGCAACGTCGATGGCCAGGTGATCATGTACGCGGACAAGGTCACCGATTCGATGCAGCGAGCCATCTCCGAGACGAATCGGCGCCGCGGCCTCCAGGAGGCCTACAACACCGAGCACGGCATCAACCCCCAGACCATCCGCAAGGCCGTCACCGACATCCTCGCCTACCTCCGCCCGTCCGAAAAGGCACCGATGCCGGGCTCGGACAAACGCTCCACCCGGCGGGACACCCCGCGGGTCGATCTGGCCGAGTTGCCCCACGACGAGTTGGTTCGGCTGATCCAGACGCTTGAAGAAGAGATGCATGAGGCATCGGGTGACCTGCGCTTCGAGTACGCCGCCCGACTCCGCGACGAGATCAAGGATCTGAAGCGCGAGCTGCGCGAGGTGGCGGGCTAGTTTCGCGGCAGTGACGATCGACATCGAGGACCCGGACGCACGGGCGCCGGTGGCGCGGGCAGGGGTGTCGGCCTCGCTAGCCAAGATCGTCCGCACGCCCATCCTGGCGGGGATCTTGCTGTTGGCCGTCTACGTGGGCCTGTCGTTCCTCAACGATTCATCGGCGTATCTGGGGACGGACACCGGCGGCAAGATTGCCACGCTCGACGCGATGCGGGCCAACGACAGCTTGCATCCCGACGTGGGGTACTGGGCCGAGCAGTGGGATCCCCAAGGCCGGGTCCACCCCCTGTGGTACGCCTCGCGGTGGGGGAATCAGTGGGTCGAGCTGAGCACGCTGCCGGTCACCTATGCCGCGGTGCCGCTGTACAACCTGGGGGGTTACCACCTGGCACTGCTCCTGCCCATGCTGGGGGGAGTTGCCACGGCCTTTGCCGCCCGGTCGATCGCCCGCCGAGCTCGCCGCGGTTGTGATGGCTGGGCGGCGTTCTGGCTGGTTGGCCTGGCCTCTCCGATCGTCATCTACTCGCTCGACTTCTGGGAACACACGTTGGGAGTGGCGTGTCTGTCGTGGGCGGTTGTCGCCATGATGAACATGTTGGATGGCACGGCCGATGACGCCCTGCTCCGGCTCGGGCGCATCATGGGGTTTTCGGCACTGGCCGGTTTGGCTTTTGGGGCGGCCACCACCATGCGGACCGAGGCGTTCGTCTACGCCTTGGTCGGAACGGCCGTGCCCTGCATCGTGCTGCTGCGCCGGCGAGGCTTCGGTCCTCCGCTCCTCGCCGGTGCCGCCGCCGTCGGCGGAGCCCTGGTACCGATTGTGGCGAACGTGGCCCTCGAGCGTTGGGCGTTGGGGGCGGTCATGCGGGCCGATCGGGCTGGGGTCACCGCCAGTGCCCCCGGGTTGGGGCTCTCGGAACGCCCGCGGGAGGCCTTGGTGATGTTCGCTTCGCCGTTTCCCAGTCTCGACGCCTCCGCCATGATCATCGGGGCCTGCCTCGTCGTGTTGCTGGTCTTCATCGCCGTGCGCAGCCGGTCCGGAGGCGACCTCGGCCCCGCCAAGCTGGCGGCCGTGGCCGTCGGGGTCATCTATCTGGTCCGAGCGGTCGGCGGCCTCGGCTTCGTGCCCGGCTTGATGGCGGCCACGCCCATTGCCGCGGTGGGTCTCGCCCTCGGCTGGAGGAGGGTGAGCCCGCGCATCATCGTGGTGATCGCCCTTGTTTCATTGCCGCTCGTGTGGGCGTTCCATTCCCTCGGTGGGGTGCCACCGCAGTGGGCGGGGCGTTACATCCTGACGTCCGGGATGCTCCTCATGAGTGTGGGGGTGGCCTACCTGCCCACTCTGCAACGCTGGACTCGGCGTTTCTTCATCGGCCTGGCCATCGGGGTGACCCTCTTCGGGTTGGCGTGGATGTCCGTTCGTACCCATCAGATGGCCTCGACCCAACGGGTGCTGGCGGCCCGACCCGAACCGGTGTTGATCTCCGGGGTCGCCCACCTAGTGCGAGAGGGGGGCTCCTACTCGGAGCTGCACCGTTGGTTAACGGCGCAGGGCCACGATGACCAGCAGTTCGCGGCCGACGTGGCGGCGAAGGCGGGAGTGGACGAATTCGGTCTGGTGCAACTCCGTTCGGATGGGATGGCGACGCCCCAGTTCGACGGCTGGACATCGACGAACATCGACACGGTCACGTTCTTCGACGGTGTCGACCTGCGGGTCGTGACGTATGAACGCTCGGCGCCGGCCGAGTGATTCGAACGTGTGTTTGTCTTTGGGGGGACGGACTTCGATAGGCTGCGTCGGTGGCTGACACCATCACGATCCGGGGCGCCCGCGAGCACAATCTGCGCAACATCTCGCTTGAGTTGCCTCGCGACAAGCTCATCGTCTTCACCGGGCTCTCGGGCTCGGGCAAGTCTTCACTGGCATTCGACACGATCTATGCCGAAGGTCAACGGCGCTACGTCGAGTCGCTGTCGGCCTACGCCCGCCAGTTCCTCGGCCAGATGGACAAGCCCGACGTCGACTTCATCGAAGGGTTGTCGCCGGCGATCTCCATCGATCAGAAGAGCGCGTCGCGTAACCCCCGTTCGACGGTGGGCACCATCACCGAGGTCTATGACTACCTGCGCTTGTTGTACGCCCGGATCGGGGTGCCGCACTGTCCCTTCGATGGCACGACCATCAAACGCCAGACTCCCCAGCAGATCGTCGATCGCATCCTGGAGCTACCCGAGGGCACCCGTTTTGAGGTGCTGGCGCCCGTGGTGCGCGGTCGCAAGGGGACCTACGACACGTTGCTGAGCGACTTGGCCTCGCAGGGGTTCTCTCGGGCCCGGGTCGATGGTGAGGTGCACGAACTGACCGACACCGTCGAGCTGGCTCGCTACGAGATGCACACCATCGAGGTCGTGGTCGACCGCCTCGTGCGGCGTGACGGTATCGAGCGTCGGCTCACGGACTCGCTCGAGACGGCCCTCCGCCTCGCTGACGGTGTGGCCGAGGTGCACCTCGTCCCGAGCGCAGGTGATGGCGAGGCGGAGATGCTCACCTTCAGTCAGCATCTGGCGTGCCCGACGTGTGGGCGCTCGTTCGATGAGCTGGCGCCTCGGGCCTTTTCCTTCAACTCGCCGTACGGCGCCTGTGAGCATTGCGACGGACTCGGCACGCGTTTCGAGGTCGACCCCGAACTCATCGTGCCCAACCCGGACCTGACCGTGGGCCAGGGGGCGATTGCCCCGTGGGCTGGTGGGCGCAGCCAGTACTTCTCCCGTCTCCTCGAGTCGGTGTGTGAGGCTCACGGGATTCGCCCCGATGTGGCCTGGTCCAAGTTGACCAAACCGAAGCAGAAGCTGCTGCTCTTCGGTGTCCCTGGGCGGGTCAAGGTGCAATACAAGAACCGGTACGGCCGCAGCCGGAGCTACGAGGCTCGGTTCGAAGGGGTGGTGCCCTACCTGCAGCGACGTCATTCCGAGGCCGAGAGCGACGCCCAGCGCGAACAGGTCGAGGGCTACATGCGCGAGGTGCCGTGTCCCGAGTGCGGCGGCGCCCGTCTCAAGCCGCTGTCTCTGGCCGTGACCATCGACGGCAACAGCATCGCCGACATCTCCCTGATGTCGATCCGCGAGGCCGCCGCGGTGCTCGAAGGACTCACGCTTAGCGAGCGGGATCATCTCATCGCCGACCGCGTGGTGAAGGAGATCAACGCCCGGATGGGCTTCCTGCTCGACGTCGGGCTCGACTACTTGAACCTGTCGCGTTCGGCGGCGACGCTGGCCGGCGGCGAGGCCCAACGGATCCGGCTGGCCTCGCAAATCGGTAGCGGGCTGGTCGGTGTCCTCTACGTGCTCGACGAGCCGTCGATCGGTCTGCATCAGCGAGACAACCGGCGGCTCATCGAGACGTTGGAGCGGCTGCGGGGGCTGGGAAACACCGTTCTCGTGGTCGAACACGACGAGGACACCATTCGGGTGGCAGACCACGTCGTGGACATCGGCCCCGGGGCCGGTGAGCATGGGGGTGACATCGTCTACGCGGGGCCGGTCAAGGGCCTGTTGCGGTCCAAGGCTTCGGTAACCGGCCAGTACCTCTCGGGCCGGCGCAAGATCCCGGTGCCCGAGATGCGGCGCAAACCGGCGGCCGAGTCATTGGTGGTCCGCGGAGCTCGGCAGAACAATCTCCAGGGCATCGACGTTGAGTTCCCCCTGGGCTGCTTCGTGGCGGTCACCGGGGTGTCGGGCTCGGGCAAGTCGACGTTGGTCAACGACATCCTCATGCGTGCACTCATGCAGCGCATCTACGGCTCGAAGGTCCCCCCGGGGCTCCACAAGACGGTGGAGGGCCTTGAGGGCATCGACAAGGTCATCAACATCGACCAATCGCCCATCGGTCGCACCCCGCGTTCGAATCCGGCCACCTACACGGGCGTCTTTGACCACGTGCGCAAGCTCTTCGCCCAGACCCAGGAGGCCAAGGTGCGTGGGTACCTGCCCGGGCGCTTCTCTTTCAACGTGGCCGGTGGTCGCTGTGATGCCTGCGCTGGTGACGGAACCATCAAGATCGAGATGCACTTCCTACCTGACGTGTACGTGCCCTGCGAGGTGTGCAAGGGCGCCCGTTACAACCGCGACACGTTGGACATCACGTTCAAGGACAAGAACGTCTCGGATGTGCTCGACCTCTCCTGCGCCGACGCGCTCGAGTTCTTCGGCAATCAGCCCGCCATCGCCCGCCACATGCAGACCATCGTCGACGTCGGTTTGGGCTATGTGCGCCTGGGCCAGCCCGCCCCCACGCTGTCCGGTGGCGAGGCTCAGCGGGTCAAGCTGGCCAGCGAACTGGCGAAGCGTTCGACGGGTCACACCATGTACATCTTGGACGAGCCCACCACCGGCCTGCACTTCGAGGACATCCGCAAACTCCTCACAGTCCTCAGTCGACTTGTCGATCAGGGGAATACGGTTTTGGTCATCGAACACAACCTCGATGTGATCAAGACTGCGGACTGGATCATCGACCTGGGCCCCGAGGGGGGCAATGGAGGCGGCACCGTGGTTGTGGAAGGCACGCCCGAACTGGTGGCCAAGACGCCGGAAAGTCACACCGGCCGCTTCCTCGCGCCCCTGCTCGACGTCAGCTGATCCATGCGTCGTGCCGCTCGACCCCTCCTCTATCTCGGCATCGCGGGGGTGGTCCTGGGGCTGAGCAAGATCCACGCTCGCTACATCGCTGATCCGCCGTACAGCTTCCACGGATCAAGTCGATTCGCGTGGGCGATCGCCTACATCGTGCTGTTGGCGCTGGCCGCCTACGGGGTTGGCCTCCCCGACCTTCCCCGCACGACGCGCCAGGCCCTGCTGAGCTCGATCGCCGCCGCTGCCACCGGCGCGGTCGCCATCTCGCTCGTGCAACTGGTCGCGGGCGACGCCCTTCTGCCCCGTTTTGTTGTTTTCGGTGCCGCCATTTTGTTGATCCCCTGGTTCTTGTTCTGCGTGGGTTTCTCCACCGATGGAGGTACCCGGGCGGCCGGTCGCGACCGGGTGTTGGTGGTGAGCGACTCGGCGAGCGCGTCGGTGCTACGTCAGGAGATTTCGCGCAGTTCGGAGCGACCAGCTCGTTTGGTGGCTGTGGTGCCGGTAGTCGACGCGTCACCGTCGGTGCCGGGCGAATTGCCGTTGGTGGTCCGCGCCCGCGAAGACCACGTCACGGTGCTCGTGCTTGATCGCGAGGCCCAGGCCGACACCATGTTGGTCAGTCAGGCGGCGGCGCTGCACTCCGACGGGATGCGGGTGCGCACCCTCTCGCTTTTCTACGAGGAATGGTTGGGCATGTTGCCCGTCTCTGAACTTGAGCGGGTGTCGTTGTTGTTCGACATCGGGGAGTTGCACCGGGGTCGGTACGGCCGGGTGAAGCGGGTAGTGGACCTTGTCCTAGCGGTGGTGGCGTTGCCTTTCCTGGCGATGACCCTTGTGGTGGTGACCATCGGCAATCTGATGGGCAACCGCGGATCGTTGATGTATTCGCAGATGCGAGTGGGGAAGAACAACGAACAGTTCCGCATCTACAAGTTCCGAACCATGCGTGACGCCCCTGCCGATGCCGCCACGGAATGGACGGCTGAGGACGACCCGCGGATCACCGGGTTCGGCCGGGTGCTACGGATCTCGCATCTCGACGAGTTGCCCCAGGTGATCAACATCCTCAAGGGTGACCTCGCCGTTGTGGGTCCTCGGCCGGAACAGCCCCACTACGTCGAGGAGTTGCGTCAGAAGCTGCCTTTCTACGACGTGCGTCACCTGGTGCGCCCGGGCCTGACCGGATGGGCCCAGGTCAAGTACGGCTACGCCGGTGACGAGAGCGATGCGCTGGAGAAGCTGCAGTACGAGTTCTATTACCTTCGCCACCAGTCGCTCGGGCTCGACGTGCGCATCGTGGGCCGGACCATCCGCAGCGTGCTGGGTCGGGCCGGCCGATGACCGATGAATCGAGGACGGGTCCGCTCCCCGTGGTGTCGGTCGTGGTGCCGATGCTCAACGAGATCGACTTCATCGGGACCTGTCTGGACGGTTTCGCGGCCCAGACCTATCCGCTGGATCGTCTGGACGTCATCGTGGTGGACGGCGGATCAGCAGACGGGTCTCGCCCCTACGTCGACGAACGAATCCACCAACTTGAGGCCAGCGGCTCGGCGCCGTGGCTTCGGGTGATCGAGAACCCCGATCGCCGGGCGGCGGCGGCGTTCAACCGCGGCCTGGAGGCGGCGCGGGGCGAGATCTTGTGCCTCTTTTCGGCCCACGGCGAGGCGGACCCGCAGTTCATCGCCCACTCCGTCCGGGCCCTCAGGGATTCCGCCGCCGTCGGCGTCGGGGGTCGGCTCGAACACGCGGGCCTGGACTCCGCCGGCAACGCGGTGGGGCTGGCCATGGTGTCCCCCGTGGGGATGGCCTCACCCTTTCGCTACGCCACCAACCGACGCGAGGTGGACACCATTGGCCATCCGGCGTACTGGCGGGCGGCGCTCGTGGAGATCGGCGGATTCGACGAAACGCTCGAACGCAACTCCGACTACGAGCTGAACTGGCGCCTGCGGGAATCGGGGCAAACGCTGCTGTTCGAACCTTCGATCGTCACGACCTACCGGCCCCGTGGCTCGTTGACGGCGCTGGCCAAACAGTTCTGGTGGTACGGGCGATGGAAGCAACGGGTGATTCGTCGGCACCCCGGGTCTCTTCGGCCGCGGCATCTCGTGGCTCCTACCGCGGTGGCTGGTGCCGTCCTCAGCCCGCTTCTGGTGTGGAGCCGCCCCGGTCGAGCGGTCCTCGCGGTCGCCGGCCTGGGGTATTTGGCCGTCGTCGCCTTGGGCGTTACGAAGGCGCATCCTCATGACCATGATGCCGATCCAGCGGTGCTGGCGGCGTGCTTTCCGGTGATGCACGTGTCGTGGGGGGCAGGCTTCCTGGCCTCACTTCTGGAAGACACCGCACGGGTTGTTCGGCGCCCGGAACCGCGTCCAGCCAGTGCGCGTCGGTCCGGCTGAGCTATGTCAGACTGCACGCCGGTCCTCGGTTTTCGTCGCGGCCGAGCGAACGTACACAACCCACGGAGCCTGAGGTGATGGTGACCAACGAGATGGAGCCGACGCCGAACGTCGCCGTCATCGGGGGTGGGTATTGGGGCCGAAACCTGGTCCGCAACTTCGCTGAGCTCAATCATCTGGTCGCCGTTGCCGATGCCAATCCGGCGGTGGCCGCGCAACATGCGGAGGAGCACGGCGTCGCCGCCCTCTCCGTGGACGAGATCATGGCCGATGCATCGATCGAGGCGGTGGCCATTGCCGTGCCGGCCGTGCACCACTACGAGGTGGCGCGCCTCGCGCTGGATGCGGGCAAGCACGTGTTTGTCGAGAAGCCCTTGTCGCTCGATGTCGACGATGCCCACGACCTGTGTCGTCGGGCGGACAGCGCCGGTCGGGTCCTCATGGTCGGCCACCTCCTGCAGTACCACCCCGCCTTTCTCGAAGTGAAGCGCATGGCCGACGAGGGGGAGCTGGGGCGCGTCCAGTACGCCTATTCCAACCGGCTGAACCTGGGTCGCATCCGCCGCGAGGAGGACATTCTCTGGAGCTTTGCTCCCCACGACATCTCCATGATCCTGTCGCTCATGCGCAGCGAGCCCGACGCCGTCTCGGCCGTGGGCGCCCGCTACCTGCACAAGAGCATCGCCGACGTCACCACCACCCACCTCTCCTTCCCCGGTGGCCAACGCGCGCACGTGTTCGTGTCGTGGCTGCACCCCTTCAAGGAGCAGAAGCTGGTCGTCGTCGGGGACCGAGGCATGGCGGTGTTCGACGACGGACAGCCGTGGGCATCGAAGGTCACCGTGTACCGCCACCACATCGACTGGCACGACGGTCTCCCCGAGCCCGTGCGAGCCGAAGCCGAACCGGTGCCGTTGGCGCCGGCCGAGCCGCTGCGGCTCGAATGCGCGCATTTCCTGGAGTGCGTACGCACCGGGGCCACACCGCGCACCGATGGGTGGGAAGGCCTGCGCGTGCTCCGGGTCCTTGACCGAGCGGCCGAGGCCATGGCCGTCGACGGGCCCGCCGCCGCTCCGACCTCGGGGCCGGCGCCGCCGGAAGCGACCGGCTACTACGTGCACGAGTCGAGTGTCGTGGATGACGAGGTCGAACTCGGCGAGGGCACCAAAGTGTGGCACTTCAGTCACATCCTGGCCGGGAGCCGGGTGGGCCGGGACTGTTCCATCGGCCAGAACGTCATGATCGGGCCCAACGTCACGGTCGGCGACCGATGCAAGATCCAGAACAACGTGAGTCTCTACGACGGGGTAAGCCTCGCCGACGGCGTGTTCTGCGGACCAAGCAGTGTCTTCACCAACGTGCTGAATCCGCGTGCCGAGGTCGAACGCAAGGACGAGTTCCGGCTGACCCCGGTCGGCCGGGGAGCGACCATCGGGGCCAATGCCACCATCGTGTGTGGCAACCGGGTGGGGGCATGGTCGATGATCGGAGCGGGAGCGGTAGTCACTAGTGATGTACCCGATCACGCACTCATGGTCGGCGTGCCGGCCCGCCGGGTGGGCTGGGTGTCGCACGACGGCGAGATCCTAAGCGACGACCTGACGTGTCCCCGGAGCGGCCAGGTTTATCGCGAGACCGAATCGGGCACCCTCGAGGCGCTCAGCTGATGGCCCCCAGCCTGGCGTTCATCGATCTGGCCGCTCAGCAGGCGCGCATCCGCCCTGAGGTCGACCGCCGACTGGCGGCGGTCCTCGACCACGGCCGCTACATCATGGGACCCGAAGTCGCTGAACTCGAGGCCGCCTTGGCCGAGTTCACTGGTGCGGCCGAAGTCATCAGCTGCGCCAGCGGCACCGACGCGCTGCTCATGGCCCTGATGGCCGGCGGTGTCGGCCCCGGTGACGCTGTGTTGGTGCCGTCGTTCACGTTCGCGGCGACGGCCGAGGTGGTGGCGCTGGCCGGCGCGGTCCCCGTCTTTGTCGACTGCCGGCAGGATTCGTTCAACCTCGATGCCGATTTGTTGCCCGCAGCTGCCGCCTTGGCCCGTGACGAAGGCCTGCGGCCCGTCGCCGTCATCGCCGTCGACCTGTTCGGACAGCTCGCTGACTACGGCGCGATCGCGGCCGCGGCCGACGAGCTCGGACTCTGGGTCCTGGCCGATGCCGCCCAGGCCTTTGGCGGTGAGATCAGTGGGACGCGTGCCGGCGCGTTCGGACGGATGGCCACGACGAGCTTCTTCCCGGCCAAGCCTCTGGGGTGTTACGGCGACGGCGGCGCCATTTTCACCGATGATCCGGAGTTGGCGGCCCTTCTGCGCTCGATTCGGGTCCACGGCCAGGGCGAGGACAAATACGACAACGTGCGCATCGGTGTGAACGGTCGGCTCGACACGGTGCAGGCCGCCATCCTGCTGTCCAAGCTCGACGTGTTCGGTGATGAACTGGTGGCCCGCCAACGGGTAGCCGACCGCTACCGCTCCGCCTTCGCCCCCGTGAGCGGCGACATCTCGACCCCGGTCGTCGCCGAGGGATATCGCTCGGCCTGGGCGCAGTACACCGTCCGGGTCGCTGATCGTGACCGGGTCGCCGCCGAGCTGAAGGCGGCGGGAATTCCGACCGCCGTGTATTACCCGCGGCCGCTCCACCAGCAGCAGGCCTACTCCGGGTTCCCAGTGTCCCGGGCGGGCCTGGTGGTGTCCGACGCCCTTTCCGGCGAGGTGTTGAGCCTGCCCATGCATCCCTATCTCGAGGCGGCTGATCAGGATCGCGTGGTCGAGGCCCTTAAGGTCGCGGTCGGGGGGCGGTTGTGAGCGGGGCATTCATCCACCCCACCGCCAACGTGAGCCAGGACGCGTCCATCGGCTCCGGTACCTCTATCTGGGACTGGACGAAGGTTCGTGAAGGTGCGCGTATCGGATCCGATTGTCAACTCGGCCAGGGCGTGTACATCGACCATGATGTGGTGGTGGGCGATGGGTGCAAGATCCAGAACGGCGTGTCCGTTTACCACGGGGTGTCCCTCGGGGATCATGTCTTCGTCGGGCCGAACGCCACGTTCACCAACGACCTCGTCCCGCGGGCGGACTCTGGGGCTGACTGGAAGGTGGTCCCCACCGTTGTCGGCGACCATGCCAGCGTCGGCGCCAACGCCACCATTGTGTGTGGGGTGCATCTGGGTACCGCATGCATGGTGGGAGCCGGAGCGGTTGTCGTGAGGGACGTGCCGCCCCATGCGCTCGTCGTCGGAAACCCGGCCCGGATCATCGACTACGTGGCGCTCGAAGGGACCCGGCTCGGCGTCGGACCTGACGGGCCCACCCAGACCAATGTCGACCTCCCTCATCCCTGAGGCGCCGCGACGGCGCCGGGCCGAGCCTGTTCGCGTGGCGGTCGTTGGCGTCGGGGCCATGGGCGCCAACCACGCGCGGGTGTATTCCGGGCTCAAGGGCGCCGAGCTGGTGGCGGTGGTGGACGCCGACCGGGCCCGAGCCGATGAGGTTGCGCAACTCTACGGCTGCCTGTCGCTCGCAAACGTGGGGGAGCTCGCCGGCACAGTGGACGCCGTCAGCGTGGCGGTGGCGTCGGCGGCGCACGCCGAGGTCGGTTGCGCGCTCTTGGACCAGGGCATTGCCTGTCTCATCGAGAAGCCCTTGGCGCCGACGGAGGTGGAGGCGGCGGCCCTCGTAGAAGCGTCGGCCCGGAGTGGGGCGCCGTTGTTGGTGGGTCACATCGAACGCTTCAATCCGGCGGTGGCTCAGCTGCGCGAGATCGTCGGATCCGGCCATCGGTTGTTGGCCGTCGAGGCCCGACGGATGAGCGCCGTCAGCGGGCGAGTGACCGACATCGACGTGGTCACCGATCTCATGGTGCACGACCTCGACATCGTGCTCGATCTGGTGGGGGAGGACGTGATCGACGTCACCGCGCGCGGTGTGATGCAGGGGGGTGCACCGGGTGACGACTTCGTGACCGCGCTGCTCACCTTCGCCTCGGGCACACTGGCCATCCTCACGGCCAGCCGGGTGACACAGAACCAGATCCGCCAGCTTCAAGTCACCACTGACCAGCGTTTCTTCACGGCCGACTACTCCAATCAGGAGTTGCTCATCTATCGGCAGGGCCGGGTCGGCGGTATCGACGATGGACCCGCCGATGCCAGTCGCTACGTGCTGGACGTGGGCACCGAGCGTGTGTTCGTGCGTCGCATTGAACCGCTGGTGGCCGAACTTCAACACTTCCTATCGGTGGCCCGGGGCGACGAACCCCCACTGGTAACCGGGGAGGCCGCTCTGGCTGCCCTGCGTTTGGTGTGGGAGATCCGTCGCCAGGTCCACGAGCGGGGTTCGTGATGGCGGGCATGGTCGGAGCCCGCGTGGTGGTGACTGGAGGCGCCGGATTCATCGGCAGCCATCTTGTCGACGCCCTGCTGGACCAGGGCGCCGCATCGGTAGCGATCGTCGACACGTTCTTCCTGGGCAAAGACACCAACCTGGTGGATGCGGCCACCAGCGATCGTTGCACCATCTACCGGGAGGATGCCGCTGATGCCGGGGCGATGGCCGCGGTGTGCGAACGAGAACAGCCCGACGTCGTGTTCAACTTGGCCACCAAGGCGTTGTTGTACTCGTTCTTCAATCCGGCGGGGGCCTGCCGGGTCAACCTCGACATTGCCCTCACCTTGTGTGAGCTCCTGCGGGGAGGGGCCTACGGCCGGCTCATCCACCTGTCGAGCTCAGAGGTCTACGGCACCGCGCAGCAGGTGCCCATGGACGAGGACCACCCGCTCCTGGCCGAGACGACCTACGCGGCGGGGAAGGCCGCTGCCGATCTGACTGTGGCGTCCTACGGCAGGATGTTCGGGGTAGACGCAGTGACCGTCCGCCCGTTCAACAATTTCGGGCCGCGCCAAAACGAGGGGGCGTTCGCCGGCGTGATCCCGCTCACGGTTCGACGGGTGCTCGACGGCTTGACGCCAGTGATCGAGGGTGACGGCCAGCAGACCCGGGACTTCATCTACGTCGCCGATACGGTCGATGCCATCCTGCGTGTTGCCGACCTCGAGGGCACCGCGGGCGTGGTGCTCAATCTGGGATCCGGTGTCGAAACCGGCATTGGGGCGCTGATCGGACGGGTGGCGGAACTCGCCGGCTATGACGGTCCGTTCGAGTACCTTCCGGCTCGGGCCGCCGACGTTCGCCGCCATTGCGCCTCCGTGGAGCGGGCCGAGGCGCTGATCGGACCCATCGCCCGTACTGCGCTCGATGACGGGCTTCGCACCACCGTCGAGTGGTATCTCGCCCAGGCGGCCCGATGACGCTCCCCATCATCCGACCCGACGTGGGGTTCGCGTCGGTGGCGGGGGACCTCGAGGCGATACTCGACTCGGGGGTCCTCACCGGTGGTCCATACGTGGCGCGGCTCGAAGCCGAACTGGCCCGACGGGTGGGCGCCGCCCACGCCGTGGCCACCACCTCGGCCACCACCGCGCTCCATCTGAGCCTGGCCGCTCTGGGCATCGGGCCGGGCGACGAGGTGTTGGTGTCGGACTTCACCTTCCCGGCCACCGGGAACGTCGTGGTCCAGTTGGGGGCGACGCCGGTCATGGTGGATTCATTGCCGGACGCCTTCGCCATGGACCCCGATGACGCCGCCGCCAAGGTGACCTCCCGGACCCGCGCCCTGCTCCCGGTCGACCCGTTCGGCCAGCCCCCCGACTACGACGCGCTCGCTCGACTGGCCGATGATCATGGCCTGGCCGTCGTCGAGGACGCGGCGTGCGCCCTCGGTTCGTCCCGGTCGGGCGTCGCCAGTGGGGGTCGCCCGTGGCCGACCTGCTTCTCGTTCCATCCCCGCAAGGTGGTGACCACGGGCGAGGGCGGTGCGGTGACCACGGATGATCCCGTCCTGGCCGAGCGCCTGGCGCTCCTGCGCAGCCACGGTGGGGTGCGAGACACGGTCGGATTGCGCTTCGTCGACAACGGGTTCAACTATCGGTTGTCGGAGATCCCGTCGGCCCTCGGGCTCGACCAATTGGGCCGGCTGGACGCCATTGTCGATGACCGGCGAGCGACGGCGCATCGCTACGAGCGGGCCCTGCTCGGCGTGGAGGGCGTGCACCTGCGCCTGCCCGGGCCCGACGAGGTGTGGTCGTACCAGTCGTTCGTGGTGATGATCGACGACGCCGTGGACCGCGATGAGGTGGTGGCCGTCCTGCGCACGGCTGGCATCGAGACCACGTTGGGCACCTATGCCATGCACGCCCACCCCGCTTTCGCCCGGTTCGGCTACGCCCCGGGCGACCTTCCGCACTCCTGGCGAGCGCAGCGTCAATCGCTGACCTTGCCGCTGTTGCCGGCCATGGCCCCCGGTGACGTAGACCGCGTCGTCGAGGGGCTGCGGGTGGCCGTCGCCTCCTGTCCCCGGAGTGGGTCTCGTGACTGAGATGGATCCGGCCGCACTGGGCGCCGCCCTCCGCACGCTGCATCTCGAACGCGAGGCTGAGTTGCGGGCTCAGTGGCATCGCAGTCTCCCCCTTCCCGAGCTCCTCACCGACCGCTGGGAGCGCGCCGCTCGCCTCGGCTTCGGGGAGGGCGCCAGTATCTATGACAGTGCGCTGGTGCTAGGCGAGGTCGAAGTTGGCGCCCACACCTGGATCGGCCCCAACACGCTGCTCGATGGCTCGGGTGGCTTGTTGCGCATCGGTGCCTGGTGTTCGGTGTCGGCCGGCGTGCATCTGTACACCCACGACACGGTTCGACGGTCGCTCTCGATGGGTGCAGCACCCCGCGCGGCGGGCCCCGTGTCGGTCGGTGACGGCTGCCACCTGGGAGCCCAATCCGTCATCGTTCTCGGGGTCTCCATCGGCGCTCGATGTGTGGTCGGAGCGAACAGCTTTGTCAACGCCGACGTTCCTGATCGGGCCATCGTGGTCGGCTCGCCAGCCCGGGTGGTGGGGCGGGTCGTCGGCGACGGTGACGACATCGCCTTGGAGGTAGGCCCCGAGGCCGCGGGGTCCCTCCTGGCCGGCGATCCTGAGATCCCATGACGATCGTGATCGTGGACTACGGCATGGGCAACCTGGGGTCGATTGCCAACATGCTGCGCAAGATCGGCGCCCACTCAGAGGTGAGCGGCGACCCGGACCGGATCGCCACCGCCGAGTCGCTCGTGTTGCCCGGTGTCGGCGCCTTCGACGTGGCCATGGACACGCTGCGGGCCAGTGGCCTGATCGAGCCGCTGGAACGCCAGGTGCGCGATCGGGGGGTACCGCTCCTCGGCATCTGTCTCGGCATGCAGCTCCTGGCCACTTCGAGCGAGGAAGGCACCAGCGCGGGGCTCGACTGGATCCCTGGTCGCGTGGCGCGGCTGCCGACGGAAGGCCCCGACGGTCCGGTTCGTATTCCTCACATGGGCTGGAGCACCGTTGCGGCCGCCAAGCCGGCATCGCGACTGCCGGCGCTGGGGACGGGGGAGGCCCGGTATTACTTCGTGCACAGCTACGCCTTCGGCTGTGACGACCCGAATGACGTGCTGGGGGAGAGCTCGTACGGATGTCCGTTCACGTCGGCGGTGGAGCGCGACAACGTCGTGGGCGTGCAGTTCCATCCGGAGAAGAGCCACCGTCACGGCTTAGCTCTGCTCGCCGATTTCGCCGGGCTGTGATGCAACTCAACCCCCGGATCATCCCTTGCCTGCTGCTCGACGGGGAGGCCTTGGTCAAGACGACCCAATTCGCCGACCCGGTGTATGTGGGCGATCCCGTCAACGTCCTGAGCATCTTCAACTCGTTCGAGGTCGACGAGATCGTCCTGCTCGACATCACCGCCGCCCATCGCCGCAGCCCGGCCCCGGACGCCTTGCTGGCGCATCTGGCCGAGGAGTGCTTCATCCCCCTCGCCTACGGGGGTGGTCTGACCACCGTCGAGCAGATCGGCAGGATCCTTAAGATCGGCTTCGAGAAGGTGGTGTTGAACACGCTGCTCTTCGATGATCCCGGCGTGGTGCGCGACGCAGTCACTCGGTTCGGCAGCCAGGCCGTGGTGGCCTCGATCGACGTGCGGGGTGACGGCTCGATGGCATCGGTCTTCGTGCGCGGGGCGTCCCACGACGTGGGCGAGGACCCCGTCTCGTGGGCCCGCAAAGCCGAGCGGTTGGGTGTCGGTGAGGTGTTGCTCACCGCCGTCGACCGCGAGGGCACCATGTCGGGGTTTGATCTCGACCTCATCGGCGCGGTCACTGCGGCGGTGTCCGTCCCCGTCATCGCCCATGGCGGGGCCGGGAAGCGCTCGCAGCTGGCGCTGCCCCTGCACCAGTCGGGAGCGTCCGCGGTGGCAGCGGGTAGCCTCTTCGTCTTCCAGGGCACCCAACGAGCGGTGCTGATCAACTATCCGGCCCGTCCCCAGATCGTCCGCCTGATCGCATCGGATCCCACCACGTGAGCGAGCACGACCCCACCCTCCCCGCCATCGACCCCTCGGTCGCGTCCCCGATCGCGACCATCCAGGCCTGTCGGCGCTGCCTGTACGACTCGCGGATTCCCAACATCAGCTTCGATGACACCGGCATGTGTAGCTATTGCCAGCTCCACGACGACATGGAGGGTCAATACCCGACGGGCGACGCCGGAGATCGTGAGCTGGCGCGCATCGTCGAGGAGATCAAGGCGGCGGGCAAGGGCAAGAAATACGACTGCATCGTCGGCGTCAGCGGGGGCTGCGATTCGTCGTTCCTGGTGCACAAGATGGTCGAGTACGGCTTGCGCCCATTGGCCGTGCATTTCGACAACACGTGGAACTCGCCGATTGCCACTAGCAACATCTATGCCGTCCTCGATGAGCTGGACGTCGATCTGGAGACCTATGTCGTCGACAACAAGGAATACGACGACATCTACCGCTCCTTCATGCTTTCCGGGGTACGTGATATCGAGGCTCCGACGGACATCGGCTTCATGGGCGTGCTCTACCGCTCCGCCGAGAAGCACGACATCCGCTACATCATCGAGGGTCATTCATTCCGGACCGAAGGCGTGTCCCCACTGGGGTGGCTCTACATGGACGGTCGCTACATCCGGGGAGTCCACGAGCAGTTCGGCCGCCTTCCCATGGCGACCTACCCGAACATGCCGTTCGGCAAATTCGTCAAGTGGGCGGCCTTCAGCGGCATCAAGCGCATCCGCCCGCTCTATTACATGGACTACCAAAAGGAGCCCACCAAGAAGTTCCTGGCAGAGCGGTTCGGGTGGGAGTGGTACGGCGGCCACCATCTGGAGAACCGGTTCACCGCGTTCTACCACTCCTACTTCTTGCCCCAGCGCTTCGGCATCGACATGCGTGTGCTGGGGTACTCCGCACTTGCCCGCTCCGGGCAGATGACCCGAGCCGAGGGCGTCGAGTTCCTGGCCGAACCGCCCGCCAGCGATCCGGAGATCATCGCGCTGGTCAAGAAGCGCCTGGAGTTCACCGACGAGGAGTTCACCCGGGTGATGGAATCGCCTCACCACACCTTTCGCGACTACCCCACGTCGAAGGCGACGTTCGAGCGTCTGCGCCCCTTCTTCTGGGCGATGTACAAGCTGGATCGTGTGCCCAAGAGCTTCTACGTGAAGTTCTGCAAGCCCCTGCCGATCAGCTGAGGGATGGGATCCGACGGAGACCGCCCCGTAGTGCGGGATGCGTCGGACGCAGTGGTGGGGTCGCTTGGTTCGAAACCCCTGCGGATTGCCTTGTTCGGCAACGTCGCCAACGCCCTCTACGAGCTGGGACTGGCGTTGCAAGCCGTACCCGACATCGACGCCCACCTCTACGTCAGTACCCAGGATGCGCCGGCCTCGCGGCCCGAGAACGTTGATCCCGAACTGCAGGGCCACCTCCCGGCCTGGGTGCACGACGGCAACTGGATCACGGCGGCGACGGTGGTGGCGCCGTGGCGGGCGGCCATCACGCGCGAGCTACACACCTATGACCTCGTCTTGGTGAGCGGGCCGGGGCCAATCTTCGCCCAGTGGGCTCGTCGCCCATGGTGTTGGTACGTCACTGGGGCTGACCTGACCGTCAAGCCGTTCCCGATCACGTTCCGCTCGTGGTACTCGACGTGGGGCCATCGGGCCGGGGAGTTGGTCGGGGGCATGTGGCAGCGGCGCGCAGCGCGGCGGGTTGATCGCATGTGGATTCAGCCGTTCGCGCCCATGATCGACGCGGCCCGGCGGCTGCGGGTGCCGTCATCCGCGCTCAGCGACCGGTTCCCCCCGCTGGTCGTCGACACCGATCTATTTCGTCCGGATCGGGAGGTGTCGTCGCCCGACGATCCCGTCTTGCGCCGAATGCTCGACGCCGACTTCACGGTGTTCCATCCCTCGCGCCTCGTGATCCACGACGAACCGCGGCTTCGTCGTACCGGTCAGTGGAAGGGCAATGACGTGTTGGTGCGGGGGTTCGCTCGCCTGGTGGCCTCCGGCCGTGTGGAGCGCCCCCTGCTGGTCATGCCCGACAGCACGCTGTCTCGCGACCTCGACGAGGTGAAGGCCCTCGTCGATGACCTCGGGATCGGTGAACAGGTGTTGTGGGCACCTCCCCCGGCGGCGGACGGTTTTCCCCGTCAGGCCATGGTCGACCTCTATTTGGCGAGTGATGTGGTGGCCGACGAGTTCGGGGTGGGCTGGTATGGATACGTCACCCTCGAGGCCCTCGCCGTAGGCCGCCCGGTGGTCTCCTATGTCGACGCGGCCGTGATGGCCCGGCTCTACCCCGATGGTCACCCGATCGTGTCGGCTCGTACCGAGTCGGAGGTGGCCGAGGCCCTGGTAGCCCTCGCGCTCGACGGGCAACGGCGCAGGGACCTCGGGACCCGAGGGCGGACGTGGGTGGTGGACCACCACAGCCCCGGCCGCGTCCGCGGGCGCTATGTAGACGGAGTGCGGGAACTGGTTTCGGAGCTCGGGTCGACAGGGTCCTGAGGAGAATCCCCCGCTCGGGAGGCCTGCCACTCGCGCACGAAGGCGGCCAGGTCACGGGCCGAGCCGTCCACTACCAGCACAGCCGCGAACAATGCCCCGACCCCGATCCGGGCCAGGAGCGGCAGATCGTGGATGAGCGTGCACACCAGCGCCACGGCTACGCCGGCCCCCGCGGTAAGAGCGATGAGTCCCCACTGTAGAGGCACGGCGGCACGCCTTCGTCCGATGACCAGCAGGATGGCGACCCCCACGAACTGCCCGGTCGCCAGCGCCGCCGAGGTACCCGTCGCTCCCCACCAGCGGGAGAAGCCGATGTTGGCGGCGACACCGGCGAGCGCCCCGACGGTGCCGGCCAGTCCCAGGTCGCCCATGGCTCGCGACAATGAGCTGGGCATGCCGGCCACCACGAACAGGGCGAGCCCGATGGTGGTCACGAGACTGAAACCGATGGCGGGGAGCGCGTCGCGATACGCGGGGCCGGCCACCAAGCGCAGCAGCTCGGGCGCGAGTACAGCCATGGGGACCAGGGCCACGCAGACGGCCACCACGATGCGTTTGGCATCGCTGGCGATGCGGGCCAGGCCTGCGGGGGTTCGTCCCTGGGCGAAGGCCTGGGGTAGCCAGGCCAACTGAAACCCGGTGACCACCAAGACGCCCACGGACCCGAAGCGCACGGCCACGGACAAGAAGCCGACCTCGGAGGACCCACCCGTTCCGAGGAGGATGGCCCGGTTGGCGAACTCGCCGACCCAGGTGGTCGCCAGCGCCGGGACGAGGGGAAGCCCGAGCCGAAGCAACGAGCGGGACATGGCCACAGAGGGGCGGTGCATCACCAGGGAATGGGACATGACGATGGCGCCCAGACCCCCGACGGCCACCCCGATAGCCATCCCCGTCATGGCGGCATCAGCGGTGGGCTGACGATGGACAAGGACGAGCACGACGACACCGTTGGCGATGAACGCCGCGGTGCTGACCAACGCGTAGGTGACGGCCCGCCCTTGATTGCGTAGGGCGGTCAGGCCCACCACTTGGTACAGGTTGCCGGCGGCGTACAGCGCCACCATGGCCACACCGAGCGATAGGCCGGTGGTGCCGAACAGCGCCTGGCTGATGGTGCTCGCCCCAAGCCCGAGCACGGCCACGATGGGAACCAGCACCACCGCAGCGATCACCATCCAGCTCCCGAACAGGCGTCGCTGCCCCTCCAGGGGCAACTCGGCGAAGAGACGGGTGGCGGCGAGGTCGAGACCCAGAACCGCGATCGAGGTGATGGTGGTGGCCAGCGTCGAGAGGACGTCGAGTTGGCCGAACCCCTCCGGGGAGAGCCAGCGGGTCAGAAACGGGAGAAGGACGAGGCCAACCACTTTGCCTGTCACCGACCCGAGGGCGAAGACGGCTGAGGTCCGGATCAGGCGGGCGAACCCGCCATGAGACTCGTCGGGGTGTCCCTCGGCAGGACTGGCGGAGGCGTCGCTCAAGTGATGGCGAGCATCCGGTCGAGGGCCACCTTGGCCCATACCGTCACCTCGGGGTCCACCGTGATTTGGTTGACCGTCCGGCCGGCGACGAGTTCCTCGAGTACCCAGGCCAGATGAGCGGCGTCGATGCGGAACATGGTGGAACAGGGGCAGATGAGCGGGTCGAGCGAGACGATGGTCTTGTCCGGTGTTTCGGCCGCCAGTCGTTGCACGAGGTGGATCTCGGTAGCGATGGCAATCGTGGCCCCGGGCGGGGCGGCTTCCACGGCTCGGATGATGAAGTCAGTGGAGCCCACCTGGTCGGCCACCATGCACAACTCGTGGCTGCACTCGGGATGGGCGATGACGATGCCGTCGGGATGCTCGGCCCGGAAGGCCTCGACGTGGCTGGGCAGGAACCGCTGGTGCACAGAGCAGTGACCTTTCCACAGCAGAAAGGTGGTGTCCTTGGCCTCGACATCGGTGAGACCACCCAGATCGAGCCGGGGATTCCAGACCGCCATGTCGGCCTCGGTGTAGCCCATGGCATGGCCGGTATTGCGGCCGAGGTGCTGGTCGGGGAAAAACAACACCTGACGGCCGCCGGCGCCGCCTTCATCACCCGCTCGAAACGCCCACTCGAGCACGGCGCGGGCGTTGGTCGAGGTGCATACGGCCCCCCCGTGCTCGCCCACGAAGGCCTTGAGCGCGGCCGACGAGTTCATGTAGGTGATGGGGACGAGCAGTTCGAGGTCGGTGACCCGGCCGAGCTCCTCCCAGGCATCTTCCACCTGACCGATGTCGGCCATGTCCGCCATGGAGCAGCCGGCGTTGAGGTCGGGGAGCAGCACCCGTTGGTGGTCGCCGGTGAGGATGTCGGCGGACTCCGCCATGAAGTGGACCCCGCAGAACACGATCGAGGTGGCCTCGGGATGTTCCTGGGCGAGGACCGAGAGGCGGAACGAGTCACCCCGGGCATCGGCCCAGCGCATGACTTCGTCGCGTTGGTAGTGGTGACCGAGAATGAACACCGAGTCGCCAAGGGTGGAGCGGGCATCGCCGATCCAGCGATGGAGCTCGTCGATGGATGCGTCGGTGTATCGCTCGGGGAGCGGAGCTTGGAGCCGCAGCATGATGTGGGTGGACCTCCAGTGAGGAGGCTCCGATGTTGACCGGTGGGGACAGCCTGGTCGCCGCGCCACGGGGATGTCGGTCTCGGAGCCGATATGTCGCCGGAAACCAGGCCGGCGGTATTGCTGAGTCTAGAGCAGAATGATTCCGTTCCGCCGTGATTCCGCGGGTGTCAGTTTGCGCCGCGCTCGATCCGGTAGACGAGCTCCGAGGCAGGCAGCAGTTGGGGTGGGTGGTTGTCGGTGGCGCCCTGGGGGTCGCCGGGGGTCACAATCGACGCGCAGAACGCGTAGGACGGGTCAGTGGCGTCACACGAGCCGAGCACGAGAACCAGGACGTCCGGGCTGGTGGCGGCCAGTGCCCGGAGCTGATCCTCCGAGGTGACCGCCACCGGGGTGCGGTGGGTGTTGTAGGCAATCCACGCATCGGGTCGGTAGGGCTGGCCGATGTAGGGAACCGACGTCTGATCGGACGGGAAGGTGGCTGCCCCCACGAGATCTGCTGCACGCTGGCCGTCGGTGATGTACCCGGCGGCCTGGTTGGGTCGGACGACGTTGAACAGGCACACGGCGGCGACCACCACCGAGACGGCGGCGACGGCCCCGCGGGATGCTCCCGTCTCCCCTGGCTGGCGCAGCGCGACGAGCAGGAGTTGGAGGAGGTACCCCCAGCCGATGGCGGCGGGGAACACGGCCCAGTAGTTCCAGTACTGATGGCCGGCGGCGGCCTGGCGGAAGATCACCGCGTAGAGCCCCACCGAGGTGAGGGCCATGGCAGCCAGGGGTCGGACCCGCCGGTCGCGCAGGGCGACGACACAGCCCACCAGGCCGATGCTGGACAGCCCGAGCAGGTTGAACAGCCATGGCACCTGGAACGAGACCATGTCGCCCACTCCCACCCCACCCGAGGAGCCCGAGCGCGCGCCGAACTTGGTGGCCAAGGTGTGGAAGTCGCCGTAGACCCACCACGACCACGACAGCGACAGGCCCACACCGATGGCCCCACCCACCAGGAACGGGACCGCCGCGATCAGGGCCCGTCGGCCCTCGGGGGTCGAGCGGTGCCGCAGCCCGCTCGCCGCCAGGCTGATGGCGCACAGGGCGGTGAGCACGGCGGCCTGCCAGCCGGTGAGCCCGGCGAGCACCCCGGCGCCAACGATCCATCCGGCGGCCACCGGCTGGTCGTCGCGCCACGATCGGTACCAGAGCCCGGCCACCACCAGACCGAACGGGAGGCAGATCACCGGCGTGTCCAGCATCGGCCCGTAGTTCAACACCATCGGGCTGAGCCCGACGGCGGCCACGGCCCCCGCGGCGGCGGCTGGTCCGAAGCCGGCCCGGCGACCGAGGCCGTAGAGCAGGGCTAGGGCCACCACGGTGGCGACCCAGGCGGGGGCGCGGCTCGACCACGGGTGATCGCCGGCCACGGCTTGGGCCACCGCGGTGGCGACGACGATCGTGGGCGGGTGGGTGGCGTAGCGGGTGCCGTCCTCACGGCGACCGCCGAGGTGGGACTCGAGGGGCCCGAGGTCTCGCAGCGCCCGGGCGTTGGCCGACCACACCGCCGCGTTGATGCCGTCGTCGGAGTCGCCGAAGCGGGCGTTGATGCGACCGGAGGCCAGGGCCAGGAACGCGGCGGCGGTGAGCGCCACCACCACCAGCGCGACGATCTCGCCTCGGGAGCGGGTCGCCCGGGTGTTCATGGGCGGCACCCTACTGGCGACGACGTGCACGATCGGGGTTCCGATCCGCCAAGATGGGCAGGTGATCCAACGACCGCCGGCCGGCACCATTCCCGATGCCCCTGGCAGCTACCAGTTCAAGGACGGCGAGGGTCGCGTCATCTACGTCGGCAAGGCCAAGAGCCTCCGTTCCCGGCTGTCGAACTACTTCCAGAATCCGAGAAATCTGCAGCCGCGAACCGCGCAGATGGTGGCGACGGCCGAGACGGTGGAGTGGATCCAGGTCCGCAATGACGTCGAAGCGCTGATGCTCGAGTACAGCCTCATCAAGCAGCACCAGCCCCGCTTCAATATTCGCCTGCGGGACGACAAGACCTATCCCTTCCTGGCGGTCACGCTCGACGACGAGTGGCCCCGGGCCATGGTGATGCGCGGCTCCAAGCGCAAGGGGGTGCGCTACTTCGGGCCCTACGCCCACGCCTATGCCATCCGCGAAACGTTGGACCTGCTGTTGCGCACCTTCCCCATTCGAACCTGTTCAGACAACAAGTTGGCACGCCATCAGAAGTTGGGGCGGCCGTGCCTGTTGTTCCACATCGAGAAGTGCTCGGGGCCGTGCGTCGGCGAGATAGACGACGTCGCCTACGGCGAGCTGGTGCGGGAGCTGGTTGATTTCCTCGACGGTGACACCGATGCCATCGTGGCCCGACTCGACGTCCGCATGCGCGAAGCAGCCGACGGCCTCGAGTTCGAGTTGGCGGCGCGGCTGCGAGATCGCCTCGATTCGGTACGCAAAGCCATCGCCAAGCAGCAGATGGTGGTGGACAGTTCCGAGGACCTGGACGTGATCGGCATCGCCGAAGACGACCTGGAGGCTGCGGTGCAGGTGTTCTTCGTGCGCCGCGGCCGAGTCGTCGGGCGCAAGGGCTTCGTGGTCGACAAGGTTGAGGATCTTCTCCCCGGCGAACTCGTCGATTCGATCCTCGAGGGCCTGTACTACGACCCTCCACCGCTGGGGGTGCCTCAGCAGGTACTCGTCCCCGTCGAATCGGCCGACCCCGATCTCTACGAACGGTGGCTCGGAGAACAACGCGAGGCCAAGGTCATCATCCGCGTGCCGCAACGGGGTGACAAGCGGACGCTGATGGAGACGGTGGAGAGCAACGCCGCCGAGGAACTGAATCGGCATCGGCTCCGTCGTGCCACCGATCACAACAGCCGGGCCCGAGCCCTCAACGAGTTGCAGGAGGCCCTGGCCCTACCGGCGGCTCCGCTGCGCATCGAGTGCTACGACATGAGCCACATCCAGGGCAGCGACTACGTGGGCTCGATGGTTGTGCTCGAAGACGGGCTCCCCAAGAAGAGCGAGTACCGGCGGTTCAAGATTCGTGAGGTGGACGGCAATGACGACTTCGCGGCCATGGAGGAGGTGCTGACCCGGCGCCTGACCAACTATCTGGAGCAGCGGAAGCAGCCGGTGAGCGAACGCCGCGGTCGGTTCGCCTACCCCCCGCAGCTGTTGTTGGTCGACGGCGGGAAGGGCCAGCTCAGCGTGGCCGAGCGGGTGCTCGACGCGCTCGGGCTCACCGACGAGATCCCGATCGCGTCTCTGGCCAAGCGGTTCGAGGAGGTCTATTTGCCCGGCCAGCGAGATCCCGTTCGCATCCCGCGCCAGAGCGAAGCGTTGTTCCTCCTGCAACGCATCCGGGACGAGGCCCACCGCTTCGCTATCACCTACCACCGCCAACTGCGCAACAAGCGCATGACCACCTCGGTGCTCGACGGCGTGAGCGGGCTGGGCCCGACCCGCAAGCAGCGCCTGGTGAAGGAGCTAGGCGGCGTCGGCGCGGTCAAGCAGGCCCGCCTCGACGAGCTCAAGGGCCTCTCGTGGTTGCCCGACGCCGTAGCCGAGGCCGTCCACGCCAAGATCCACGGCCCCGGCGGCTGAGCTCTGGGTCCTGGTCGGTCGGTAGGGTGCGCAGGTGGCCCCCCCTGACGATCGACTCGACGCTCGAGATCCCGATCTGTGGGAGGCCCACGCCGAATGGTGGCAACGCGAGTTCACCGAGGGTGCCGACCCGGAGTACGCCGAGCAGATCCTGCCGTTGGCCGAGGAGTGGCTGGCGGGGCGCACGCGGGTGCTCGACGTGGGCACGGGCGAGGGCCAGCTGGCTCGGCTCCTGGCCGAGCGCGGTGCTCAGGTGGTGGGTGTCGATCCCACCGAGGCCCAGATCGTGGAGGCGGCTCGGCGGGGCGGTGGGCCCGACTACCTGCAAGCCGGGGCGGCCGGCCTGCCGTTTGCCGACGCGGCGTTCGACGCCGCGGTGGCCTGTCTGGTCTTCGAACACATCGACGATGTGGACGACGCCATAGGTGAGGTGGCCCGCGTCTTGAGCCCGGGCGGGCGGTTCGTGTTCTTCCTGAACCATCCGCTCCTCCAGACGCCGGGAAGCGGATGGATCGATGACCAGATCCTCGACCCACCCGAGCAGTACTGGCGGATCGGGCCGTATCTGACGGAGGCATCCACCATCGAGCAGGTGGAGAAGGGGGTCTTCATCCGCTTCGTGCATCGTCCGCTGAGTCGCTACGTGAATGCGCTCGCCGATGCTGGACTGACCTTGGAGCGGATGATCGAGCCCGTCCCACCCCCCGGGTTCCTGGCCCAGGCCCCGGAATACACCGAGGCCGCCACCGTTCCGCGGTTGCTCTTGCTCGTGGCCCGACGGGGCTGACGTGCCCGAGGGGGACAGGCTGACCGTCGCACCGGGACGGCGATCGGCCTGGGTAGCCTGAAGGAGTGAACGAGTTCATCGTCATCACCGGATTGTCCGGGGCGGGCCGTTCGCAGGCGGCGGATATCCTCGAAGATCTCGGCTGGTTCGTGATCGATAACCTGCCGCCGGCGTTGATCCCGAAGGTCTCGGAGCTGGCGAGCTCACCGGGCTCGGACATCTCGCGTGTGGTCCTTGTCGTCGGTACGGGCCGCTATCACGACGAGGTGCTCCCGGCCCTCGAGTCACTGGAGCACCCGGGGACCCGCCTGCGGATCGTCTTCTTCGAAGCGTCGACCGACGTGCTCGTCCGCCGCTACGAGAGCACTCGACGCCGCCATCCGCTGGCCGTCGAGCGCAGCCTGGCGGAAGCCATCGAGGCCGAACGAGACCTGCTCCAGCCGGTGAAGGAACGAGCCGACGTCGTGGTGGACACATCAGACTTCAATGTGCACCAGCTGCGCGACCGGGTGCTGGATCTCTTCGCCGATGAACATCCCGAGGTCGGGATGCAGACCACGGTGACCTCGTTTGGCTACAAGCACGGCCTGCCGCTCGACACCGACCTCGTCATCGACTGTCGATTCCTCCCCAACCCTCATTGGGTCGAGGAACTCCGGCCCCTCACCGGCCTGGACGAAGCGGTCCGGCGCTATGTGCTCGATCAGGAAATCTCCGGCGCCTTCCTCGACGAACTGACCTCCCTGCTCGAGCTGCTTCTGCCGGCGTATGTGACCGAGGGAAAGAGCTATCTCACCTTGGCCTTGGGCTGCACCGGGGGTCGCCACCGTTCGGTGGCCATCGCCGAAGAGATCGCCGCCCGGCTGCGGGATCGGGGATTCGCGCCGAAGGTCACCCATCGCGACATCGCTCGCTGAAGTGACGGCGGACTGGCAGCCGCCGGGCGTACATGATCGGATGAGGCGGTTCTCATTCAGCAGGTATTGGCGAATCGCGATCCAGGAGGCAGTGCAGCTATGACCATCCGTGTAGGTGTCAACGGGTTTGGGCGCATCGGGCGCAACTTCTATCGGGCGGTTCGGGCGCAGGGCGCCGACATCGAGATCGTGGCCGCCAACGACCTGGGGTCGGTCAAGGACATGGCCCAGCTCCTGAAGTATGACTCCGTCATGGGCCGACTCGACGCCGACGTGGTAGCCACCGAGGGCGGCATCGAGGTTGACGGCAAGCTGCTCAAGATCACCGCTGAGCGCGACCCCAAGGAACTGCCGTGGGGTGAGCTTGGGGTGGACGTGGTCGTGGAGTCGACCGGGTTCTTCACCGATCGAGACAAAGCGGCTGCCCATCTCGACGCCGGCGCCCCCCGGGTGATCATCTCGGCTCCGGCCACCGGCGCGGACGCCACCTTCGTGGTCGGCGTCAACGACGACACCTTCGATCCGGCCGCTCACCTCGTGGTGTCGAACGCCTCGTGCACGACCAACTGCTTCGTGCCGATGATCAAGGTGCTCGACGACGCCTTCGGTGTCGAGAAGGGCCTCATGACCACGATCCACGCCTACACCGGCGACCAGAACTTGGTGGATGGCCCGCACTCCGATGCCCGCCGGGCCCGCGCCGCGGCCATCAACATCATCCCGGCATCGACCGGCGCCGCCCGGGCCACCGGCATGGTGCTGCAGGCCATGCAGGGCAAGCTCGACGGGACCTCGCTGCGGGTGCCGGTGCCGGTTGGCTCGATCACCGACTTCGTCGGCATTCTCAAGACAGAGGTCACCGTCGACGAGATCAACGCCGCCTTCAAGTCGGCGTCGACCAGCGGCCCGCTCGCTCCGGTGCTCGTGTACAGCGACGCCCCATTGGTCTCGAGCGACATCGTCGGCGAGTCGGCGTCGTGCACGTTCGACTCGGGCCTCACCATGGCGATGGGCAGCCTCGTCAAGGTGCTCGGGTGGTACGACAACGAGTGGGGTTACTCGAACCGCCTCGTCGACCTGGTCAAGATCGTCGGCGCGGCCAACCAGTGACCGTTTCCACCATCCAATGAGTGTCCCCCAACTGGAGAATCTTGGCGACTTGGACGGTCGTCGGGTGCTGCTGCGCGCCGACTTCAACGTCCCCATGCGCGATGGCGTCATCGCCGACGACCTGCGCATTCGTGCCGCGCTGCCCACCATTGAGTGGTTGCAGCAGCGGGGCGCCTTGGTCACGGCCTGTACGCACCTGGGCCGACCCAAGGGCGCGCCCGACCCGGCCTACTCGGTCGCCCCGGTGCGAGCCCGCCTGGCGGAACTGGCCCCGGGGGTCGAACTGCTCGAGAACCTTCGGTTCAATCCCGGCGAAACCGCCTGCGACCCCGCGTTCGTGGCTGAGCTGATCGCCGGCCAGGACTGTTATGTGAACGACGCCTTCGGCGCCTCCCATCGGGCGCATGCCTCGATCATTGGTCCGCCCCGGCACCTCCCCAGTGCCGCTGGTCGGCTGATGGCTCGTGAGGTGGAGGTGCTGTTGCCATTGCGTAGCGAACCCCGGCGGCCCTTCGTGGTCATCCTCGGTGGGGCCAAGGTGAGCGACAAGTTGGGGGTGATCGAGGCGCTGTTGGGCGTGGCCGACCGGCTCATCATCGGGGGAGGGATGTGCTTCACGTTTCTCGCCGCCCAGGGACATCCGGTTGGTGCCAGCCTGCTCGAGAAAGACCAGATCGAGACCTGCCGTCGTCTGCTCGAATCGGGGGCAATCACCATTCCGCACGACATCACTGCCCTCAGTCCGGAGGGCAAGATCGGTGATCCCGAGGCTGGGGGCGAGGTGCGTCAGATGGGCGCCAACATCCCCGACGGTTGGATGGGTCTCGACATCGGCCCCGGCACCGCGGCTGAGTTCTTGGACATCATCGCTGAGGCCCGCACCATTTTCTGGAACGGGCCTATGGGGGTCTTCGAGGATCCCCGCTTCGCCGCGGGCACGCGCACGGTGGCCGAAGCCATGGCCGAGACCCGGGGATTCACCGTCGTCGGTGGTGGAGATTCGGCCGCCGCGCTAGTCCAGTTCGGCCTCCAGAACGAGGTCGACCACGTCTCGACGGGTGGTGGTGCTTCGCTGGAGTTGCTCGAGCTGGGCGATCTGCCCGGACTCGAGGCCCTGCGAGGAGCTCCCAATGCCTGACGCCCGTCCCGCC